>Ga0315291_10003886_pt1 | contig 19175 bp, 17 predicted proteins | sample YL17G12_20_MG_FD_203070 | JGI IMG/M metagenome (GOLD analysis project Ga0315291, IMG submission 203070) | Sediment microbial communities from Yellowstone Lake, YNP, Wyoming, USA - YL17G12_20 | ecosystem: Environmental > Aquatic > Freshwater > Lake > Sediment | place: USA: Wyoming | collected...
TCTGGACTTACGCGCAGAACCAACGGGACCGAGCCTTAATCACCTTCGTCAACTCGACGGCGATAGCTAAGGAAACACTGACGCACCTCAAGTGGAAGCATCTAGAGGAAAATTGGGAAAAAATAGACCTACCGACGATTAACATAGGGTCTGAATTCCTAAAAGGGCACGGCGTCGCGAAGTACAAAGGCGTTCGGCAGATAACTTTCCTGACGCCGGAAGCGAAGCGCGATTTGGCGAATTACAAGGAATGGATGGAAGGTAAACTTGGCAGAAAATTAACTGTGGAAGACAACATTTGGCTCGAAACCTACGCGCCGTATAAACCTCTGAGTTACAAAGGATTTGGAGCTCTTAGTTGGCAATTAAGCCGAAACGCAGGAGTCCCGTGGAGCTGGCATGATGCGCGAAGATGGGTAAACACGGCACTAGAAGGAGTCAAGATAAGTACGAACTGGGCGAAAAAGATTCGAGGCCGAAAAGTCAGAGGCGAAGACTCGCCCTATAGTCAACCGCTAATCGAACAACTTCGGGAAACATTCCGAGAAGCCGTCCCGCTGCTAGAGTTTACGAGCGATAGGCCTGCGGTTCCGAAAGAAGTGCAGGAAAAGCTCGCGCTATTGGAAGAAGAGCAGAAGGCGATAAAGCACCAGTACGGTATCTTTAGGAAGACGAGGCACATCAGGGGGGACGAAGTGGAAGAGGAGCCGGAAGGCGAGAACTGCAGAGATGGCGAGCACTGCGGGGAAGAGTTTAAACAGATCGGCGAAACTCAGCTGTTGGAACACCTTAAAGCCGGGTGGAAGATAACCCACAACTTGGCGAATGGGCAGGTCATCGTCCAGAAGTAGAACCTATTTTTTTGGCGCAGGGTCTAGCGGGAATCGGGATGTTAATCCTTCCCGCGCCTATGTTGGCAAGTCGGTATTTCCGGCGGTTCCAGTCTAGGCTGGCGAAGGTGGAGGGGCAGGTTCTGTATGCTACGTTCTCATGGAAACAATGGGATACAATCTTGCTATTCATAGAGAACGGGAAGGCTCACATTCTCGACTCCTACGTAATGGCGCAACACGTCTTCCGTGCTCTCTTAGGCAAGTGCAAACGGGCAGATCCGTCTTTCCGTTGCAGGCAAAACCCGTTAATAGTCGAGAATACTTGTCAATCATGACCGTGATGCGGGTAGGCTTGCTTCATTTTGACCGTCCGTTTGAATGAAGAATATCATTTCAGGCAAAATGTTTTAACCAACTTCCGATTTACTATTGCTTTAGCGCCAGAAGTGCGCTTTAAAGGAGAATGAAAAAATGAAATGGAATAGAACAAGCAACAACACAATGCTTCGAAGTCAACGCATCCTCTTGCCCCTGATAGTTCTTGCGGTGCTCCTTGCGATTCTTGCACTCTCATCTGCGGCCAAACCTGTCTATGCCGACTCTCCTCCAGATGAATGGATTTGGCCTGGAGAGGGAGGCGGAGGCGGCGGCGGTGGCGGGGGCTACCCCACGTATGATATTCAAGGTCAAGTCTTCAACTTAAGAACCTCAGCCTACGCTGTAGGCGTGACCGTGTGTGTCTATAATCCTTTTAGGGAACTTATGGGATCCGCAACGACAGATGGAATCGGCGCCTTCCGCATCGTAAACTACGGAATGTATCCTTATTGCCGGTACCAAATTACACTAAACGGTCATCTGTCCGAATTGGGGACTTCAACGATAGATCCGCAGTGGTGCCAATGGTCAGGTTATGTAGTGACAGATGCGCTTGTACATGCTTACACGGGGGGCATATACTTGGACAGATCAACAGTGGTAGTTTCGGCTGCCGCAACTTTGTACAGCAACACCCAATACACCCAGAAAATAGACTATTCTACTTCGTCCAGCCACGACCTCACCTACCAAGTAAACGTTGGCTTCGTAGGCTATCGGAGCTCAGGAACGCATACTCAGGGAATTACCTGGTCAATCGTCAATCAAAGAACAGCGCAGTTTGGAAACGAATACTATGCCGCAGGCTGGCTTCGCAATGATATTTATGGCGGTCCCTACATTTCCCATACGGGCCTCGCCGGGCTCGTAGACCCCCTTAAGCAATACAGGACTTTCGATGTAGAGGAGTATCTCACTCCCAACCTTCAGCAACCAAACTACGGCTTGCCAACAGGTTCCACACCAACATCGTTCACCATACGCGGGAACGATTCGATCACCTATACTTACGTGGAGACCAGCAGCGTCACCTGGAGTTATGGCTTTTCAGGGTCTGTTGGCGTGAATTTCTACTGCTTCGGCGTATCCGTGAACCTAGACGTTACCGCAACTGTCTCTTCAAGTCATACCAACACGATCACTCTGATCGTGGGACCACTTCCGTCTGGAACACCGTATCACACGTTCGTCCTGTACACAAAAGGCTTTAGCTTCACCGAACCAAATGGCTCACATGAAGATCCTGCCAACAGGGGCGGTCTCGAACTGCACGTCTGGGACATGGGTGTAACCTAATGATTTCAAGGCGAATCCTTCTATTCTCCATTCTTTTTCTGATCCTTGGGATAAGCTTGTTCAGTTTTCTTTACATTAATGTCCTCAATCGTCCGCGGATAGATACTGTACCTGAAGGTGCATACGTTGTGCCTTGGATGAGACCTTATCCCTCGATCCAAGATTTGCCTAGTACGTTCAACATTGACGCTGTGATGGCCAACGCCTTGAAGCTGAGCGTGACCTTCACAATAACCATGTGGGACAACAGCACACGCGTGATACCGAGCACAGTGTACCTAGGGCACGACTCGCAATATCTGTACGCAGGCGGGAAATTCGTGGGAATGCACAGCAACCCAGCAAGCGAACCACACGGCTGGACGGAGCCCAACGTCTTCAAGATATACTTCGACGTGGCCAACTCTGGCACGCTCACGACTCCAGAGGCCGGCTCCAGCATGGCGGTGAACATAGACATCCCACAAGACACTTTGGTAGGGAGCAGCTGGAGCGACATGATATGGGTATATGAACCTGTCACGTACAAACACATGGTATGGATTCCCGCCGAAAACTATCTTGAGTCAAAGGGCCAGGGCCAAACTGTCTTCTCAATGGCATACAACGCAGCAGACTACGATAATTCAACTGGAACGGTTACGATGCTCTTCGCGAGGTATCTCAGTAGACCACAAATCGCAGACATCAACGCGCTTCAGATGAGAAGCGGCGAACGCTGGGTCATGGGCTTTCTCCTTGAACTGGAATTCCAGAAGGCGCTTGGTACCCGTGCAGACGGTTGGCCGAGGACGACGTATGGGGTGTGGTCTAACGACAGTTCATGGTGGCCCAAACTCGCCATCGACTTAAGCAACCCTCCAGCAACGTATCCAGGCGTTCCGTTGTAGACCTGTTCAGTGCGGCGCTGGATTTTCGCAATGACCTAATTGCGCGGTCCTAAGACTCGATTATTGATTCTGTCATTTAGCGCGGGCTAAGTCAAGTGAAAGCGAGCAGATTCGTCTTTCCGTTGCAAACAAAACCCGTTAATAGTCGAAGATGTTTGTCATTTGTGACTATGATGCGACCAGGCTTACTTCATTTTGAGTCCGGTCTGTCTGCATGGGGAATGTCATTTTGGAAAAAACGTTTTAACTCACTTCTGGTTTACTATTCCTTCGGTATAGCGCGCCCTTTAAAGGATAACGAAAAATGGAAAACAATGCCTCGAAACACCGAGTGATTTCAAAGCGAATCATCGTATTCTCAATTCTTTTTCTCATCTTGGCAACAAGCTTGTTCTATTTTGTTCTTCCGAAATTTCTTAGCCCTCCATTACGTATTGATCCTGTCCCTTCAGGCACATATGTTGTTCCTTGGATGCAGCCGAATCCGTCGATTTCGGTTCTCAAAACGTACCAAAGCAATCCGTATGGTCCGCCGCCCTTCAACGTCGACTCGGTTATGGCCAACTCGTTGAAGCTGAACATGACTTTCAACATCACCGTATCCAGCGGCCCGCGCGTCATACCGAGTACGGTGTATCTGGGTCACGACGAGGATTACCTCTACGTTGGTGGCGAGTTTCGGGGGATGGGTTTGAACCCTAACAACGATCCGAACACGACTCTTGCCAACTACATGAGCATTTTCCTTGATGTGGACGACAATGGTACACTGTCTTTTCCAGAAGCTGGCTCGCAGATTGTAGTGTTAGTTTACAACGACACGTGGACTACGAATGGGTTGTACGAGGATCTTTTGTGGACCGACTATAACAAAGTCCTCCAAAGGGCCTCATGGGTCCGCGCGGAAGACTACACTTTTCCGAAGGCTCCAGCTGGAATTACCTTGGCTAGCGGGTTTGCCGAGTACGATAACCCAACGGGGACGCTCACGTTCATCATCGCCCGGTGTCTGCGGTATCCTGTTATGGACAAGATCAACGCTCTACAGATGCAGCCTGGTGAGCGCTGGGTCATGGGTTTTGTCTTGGAGTTGGGGTTCGGTTCGGACGGAGAATCGATGTCAAATAACGTGGATGGCTGGCCGCGGACGATATATCCGTTCCTGTCTAGTGACTCGTCTTGGTGGCCTAAGCTCGCGATCGACCTCAGTAACAGCACCGCCTAGCTATGCTGGCGTTCCAACATAGCGCACGCTATCTTTTAAGATAAGTATCATGATTCCTATGTCGGCTGGACATGAGCATCTCTAACGGCCTAAATTAACTGTCTAGCGAGCTGGGAACGAGAAAAACTTTAAAATTTTTTGGTTGTGAGCGGATAGAAGAATCCTTCATAGTTGATCTTTAGATTTCAGAGGTGGAAAGCGGAAAGAAATCGTACCAACTTGGTCAACCTCTTAGCAGCCAAGCAGCCGAGTAGCCGGGTACAGATAACTTGAATCTGTGACTAGTGACCCGAACCTTCTATGCCACCAACAAGTTACTTGTTACTCTTTCCCGGTAAGTACCATTATCGCCTATTAACAACAGTTGAGTATCGAGCGCAGCATAGCGGAGCGAGTTTGAGTTCAGAACTTATGTGTCGGTTTCAGCACTATGTTGGAGTGGAAGAGAGCGCCCCCAAATAACCACCTTCTTGTACATATTGGAAGGGAATGAAGAGGATTACTCAGAGCGCCCCCTCTCCCTCTAGACCATTGTACAAATCGTCCCTTAAGTATCCACCTCTTGCGCGATATTACGACGAAGCAACAGATGGAATAGTCTCAGAACACTTAACTGAGATACCTCTGAATTGGATTAAGCAAATGAGTTAACAAGTAGTCTTATCTCTTAATCTCAGTATCTCAGAAAAGAGTAAGTGACCGATTTAGTCCTATGTTGAAACGAAGCTTTCTCCTTAGCCCGTTACAGATGCGTACACGACGGCCTATACCCATGTGCAGAAATGCAGGCGAAGGCCTCCTCCGCTGAGACTCTGAGACAGAGCAAAAATAGAGAAAAACAATACAAAAGAAAGAAGCAGTTTGGAAGTATCTCAAATCCTCCTTCTGAGACTGCTCCAAACTAATTCTTCGCTTGGGCGGAAATGAGATGGAACGATTGTGTTACAGCGATAAGCAATCGAAATAAGCTGGATTAGTGGATATGGCTTTGCGCCTCGATTATCAACCGATTGTGCGATTGTGGAAAGGAGTAAGTGCCCGGTTCCGTAGTATGTTGAAAAGCAGCTTTCTCCTTAGCCTGTTTACTCTAGGTTACAGATACACCTCCTTCGGTCATAGCCGATGTGCCGAGACGATAAAGAAGGCCTCCTTCCGCGCAATCGCGCAAACCGTCGAAAACAAACAGAAATAACTCAAAACAAAGAAGAAGCTTAGAACGATTGCGCAGTAACCAAACACAATCGTCCGAAGCTGCTTTTTTCGTCTTATACTTGCGCGATATTACGACGAAGCGACAAGTGGAGAATCTTCGTATCACTGCAGCGAAGATAGTCCGAGTTGGATTAATGGATTAGGCTTTATTCCTAGATAATTACTAATCTTCGGATATTCGTAAAAGAGTAAGTGCCCGACTCAGAAGTATGTTGAAACGAAGCTTTCTCCTTAGCCTGTTCCTAATGCGCACACGACGGCACTCAGCCAACATACCCAGACGACTGATCAGGACCTCCTCCCGCGAAGACGCGAAGATGAGCGAAAACTAACAGAAACAACTCAAAACAAAAAGGAGATTTGGAATATCTTCGTATCACTTCTCCGAAGATGTTCCAAGCTTATTTCCTGCTTCGCCTCTGCGCTGGTTGAGTCTAATCCGTGGAGACATTAGTATCGGCACCGTCGCGCGCGCATATGATCAAGCTAAACACTTTTGTTCCGAAGCAACTCATATTCATAAGGCAAACGAAAATTGAACAAACTGTACAAACTAGGTCCTATGCCAGGCGGGTCCCGCGAATACGTTAGTTCCCTGCGAAAATGCCTGGAGTTTGTAATGGAGAAGAACCCCCGTCGAGACCAACTGATGGCATGGTTCATGAAGGCATTTCCTTTAGATGGGAAGGACCGCGCTCATAGAACGGTTCGTGATTATGTAGATACAGTCAAGAACCTGAAATTAATCGCAGAAGAGAATGACAAATTCTTTCTATGTGAAGTGTCAAGGAAATTTCTTGAAACCCACGATAGGTTCCTCTTGTATCAACAACTAGATACGAATTATAGGGGCGTTTCCGACATCGTTGAGTTGCTTTGCAATCAGCCTCTAACACTGGATGAAATATGTTCTCCGTTGAGTAGAAAAATCGGACGGAAATGGCGACGGTCAACGCAGTGTAAAATGAGGGTTGACTGGCTTCAGAGCTTGGGATACGTCATCAGAGATGGAAAGGTATATCGCCTTACCAAAGAAGGGGAAAGCATTGTCGAACGCAAGGGCAATGTAGGAGAAAGTGGGGTGACAATCGCTGAAGAAACAAGGACGCATGCCAGGATTCAAGAGATTATAGTTGAACTCGGCGAAGCTTTGGGTCTTTACGCTGAAAAAGAATATCCCATCGATGGCGAGCTTTTGGATGTCGTCTGGAAGAGGAAGAAAGACAAGTCTCCCTCCGTAGCCTTTGAGATTGAGCTGAGCCGTGGTCTTCGTAAGGCAATTTCAAAGCTTCGTTCTACTTGGGAAGGTCATAATAGTAAACTCTTCTTGGTAACTACCGAGAAGGACAAGTTGAAAGCTGAATCTCTTGTCAGTAGTTCGTTCCAGGAACTAGCGCGCCGGCGAGACATCCTCACGATCGTAACTGTAGAGGAAATTGACGAGTGGCATGTATCAGGTAAGAAGTTCAGCGACATTGCGACTGTAATAGGCTTCAGAGGAGCAGGACTCAGGTTTCGAAGAGGTAAGACATCTCGCGCGCGCTAGAAGAGAGGCGTTTAGTTATCTACGATCGTTTCTTTTCGCCTGTTGAACTCACTTTCTATGAAGCTTGAGGTCAATACTCCAAGATCGGTCTTTCTCTCTTCCTGGATTCTTTCGAAAGCGTCCATTCTTTTTTCCAAAGCCTCCAATTTTCGAACCAGGTTTTCCTGCTCGGTGAGCGAAGGAACGGGTATCCTCAAACTTCTCAGCTTGGCACCGGGCAAATTCGGAAATGTGCTCCCTGCCGTCATTTCTAGCATTTGCAGTGTCTGAGTTTCGACAAAGCAAAAAAGATATTCCGCACTGCAACCCCCCTTCTTAGGGGTTAGCGCAGCGAGTCCACGCCCAATACAGTACTCTTTGTTAGCCCAATTCATTCTTCCAGTGGTGGCTCCCCGAACGCATATCAGAATGTCTCCACGTTTGCAGAGCTTCGTCGGCGCTGTTGTCCATTGGATTTCTGTAGGATATTTCTTGCCGAATTCTGTTGGCCCATTAAGCAAGGGTATTCCGTTGCTTGACTTGTTATAAGAGCTACCTGGTGGGCTTTGACCCATATTGATTTGAGCTATTTCGCCGATTTTTCTAAAAGCGCAGCCACCACTAACGATTTTTCCAAAGATCTCCTTCCTGAATGTGCTTCTCAGAAGCCGACTTTCCTTTTCACATGCTTGCCTAAGTTCAGTTACACTCGCGATTTTCGCAAGAAGCCTTTCTGCTCTTGACACGACATCTTCTTGCTCTTCCAGTCCAGGCAGCGTGATCTCAATCTTGATGAATCTTTCCGGCTTCAGCCTTACTCTATTTGTAGTGCCTTCGCTTGCTTTTGCGCATTCTTCAATAAAATCCTTGGTGTCAGTCAAGTAATCAAAGTACTTCGGAAAAATTAAGTCTTGATTAATCTCATAGAGCAGAAAGTCACCCGTGACAACAGCTCCATCAAGTTCATGGCCAATCAATCCCATCGCACCATTTCTCGCGTCAATCTTGGAGATTACGAATTGGCCTTCTCGAGCTAGGTATTGTTTCGATCTGATCTCCTCGCCATCCTTCTCTCCTCTGAGAGTCACACCTTTGTGATGAAGTCTTACGGTGATCTGCTTGTAGATCTGACCTCCTTTTATCATAATGGGGTTCCTAACTGCCCTGAGTACTTCTTTAAGCGGTACTACCCGATATCTACCGAACAAGATTGTCACTTTCTCATGGCATCAGTCTGCATTTCATTAAGAAGCTCAAGGATTTTTCGCTCTTTTTCTATTAGGCCTGAAAGAATAACCTCTGACTTACGCTGGTCTTTCGCGACCTCTCTTTTTGGGTTCTTAATATCAAGGTTGTAGCTATTTGCAGTGACTTGCTCGATCGGCACTTTCCAAGACGAACTGCCTTCAGTCCTGTTACACCACAAATCCTGCAGATTCTTGAATTCCTCGTATTGCAATGGTTTGCTTTTTGTATACCGAGGATTTCTCATATTTCCTCTTTCTCCTGGCAGTGGAAGTTCATGATACCATATTTCCTTCGTTGGTCCGTTTTTCTCGAAGAAAAGCAGATTTGTCTGGATGTCTGTGTAAGGTGAGAAGACTCCCTTGGGTAGCCTTACTACTGTATGAAGATTGAAGTTCTCAACGAGTTCTTTCCTGATTCTTGCAGCAATCCCGGCTGTAAAAAGGGTTCCATCCGGAACAATCATACCACATCTCCCGCCGTCTCGAAGTTTTCTCATAATGTATTGAAGAAACAAGAGTGCAGTTTCAGATGCTCTCGTTGCCTCAGGAAAATTCGACATGATCCCCTTCTCCTCTTCTCCTCCGAAAGGAGGGTTGGTCATGATCACATCGACCCGGTCCTTCTCTGTTATTTCATAGAGCGGGTTTCTCAACGAGTTGTCTCGTCTTATGTTTGGCTTCTCAATTCCATGAAGCAAAAGATTCATCATTCCCAAAAGGTAAGGCATGGGTTTTTTCTCAATGCCAAAAAGCGTGTGGTACTGTAAGGTCTCTCGGTCTTCAGCCTTTTTCTGTTGATTCTTCATAAACTCGTAGGATTCAGTCAAAAACCCCCCAGTTCCCAAGGCAGGATCAAGTATCTTTTCACCAATCTGTGGCTTCATCTGGCTCACGATGAACCGAATTACCGGGCGTGGAGTGTAGAATTCACCGTTTGACCCAGCAGCATCTCTCATTTCCTTGAGCATACTTTCGTAAAGATGCGCCATCGTATGAATGTCATCACTTGATGTGAAATCTATCCCATTTACCAGATTAACAATGTCTCGAAGGAGATACCCTGACCGCATGCTATTATAGATTTCCCGAAACACTTCAGCGATTACAGTTCTCTGATCTTTTTCATCTGTCCCAATGAGACCACGCAAATATGGAAACAGTTTGTTGTTCACAAAGTCAATCAACTCGTCTCCGGTACGGCCCTTTTCTTCAGATGCAGCCCAGTCACGCCAACGGTAAGGCTCTGGAATAGCTTCTCTATAGTTTGGCTTCAGCATTGCACGCTCTTTTTCAAGGTCGTCAAAAGCCTTGAGAAAAAGAATCCAGGAAAGCTGCGGTATTCGGTCAACATCTGTACTTAAGCCGGCGTCTTTTCTCATTATGTCTCTGGCACGCTTGATAATCGATGATAGGTCTTTTCCATCCATGCATCTCACCTAAGGTTCGGAAGCGCTAGAGGCTCATACAGAAATCTCTGCAAATCACTTAAAACCTTACGAAGCTTTTCTATCCCACCAAACAGTTTCGCTATCTCAAACGGTGAGCCTTTCTGCGAAATAGGTGGAATCTGCAGTATATTTGGGTCTGTAAGTTGAGTGACCCCGTAATCAGCGTACTTGTCAAGCAACATCGTGATTATTTCTCTCGCGCTTGGACTGAACGTTTCAAAGTATTTTCTCTTGGCGTTCTTGACAGAGTCAGCTCTTTCTCGGCGTGTTCTCAGGGGGGCATTGAAGGCTACATTCATTAGGAGATCAAAAGGATCTGCATCCGGCTGCCCGGTAACATCCGCTAGTTGTTGGAGTGAGATTCCTCTCTTCTCAAGCTCTTCTATAATATGTTCTCTTTCCTCAGTCTTAGTCCATCTGCCCCTAAGCTCGTTTGCTGATGGATACATTTCTCTCACTTTGTCCCGCGTGTAGTCTGTGAATTTCCATGTCCTGAGTCTGTGGCCGTCAGGATCCAGTTGGTAGACCACTTCGTGGGCAATTTCAACTGGCACGTCATCGACGTAGAGCTTCCGCGGCTCAACCTCTTCTGGTCCGATCACTTGAGGTTCTTCTTCAGGCGGCTCGGTGTTGTCTTCAATGACTTCTGGCGGCTTAGTCTGATTGCCTTGCGCATCCATCTCTTCTTGTGTCATGAATTCTGGAAAGCCATCGAATTCAGGGTCAGTAAATAGCCGTGTGGCTCCAGCATAATCGATTATTGTGAACCAGAGCTTGTCTTTGTCTGGAAAGAGTCTTGTTCCTCTGCCTATGATCTGCTTGAACTGAACCATCGAGTTGATGGGTTTAAACAATACCACGTTTCTGCAAGTGGGCGCGTCAACGCCAGTCGTAAGCATTTGAGAAGTCGTTAAGATGACAGGGGTTTTCTTCTCAGGATCCTGAAAATCACCCAGAAACTTGCGTCCATACTTTCCTTCATCAGAAACCACACGTGCCACATAATGAGGATACTTGACGGCCAGATCGCTATTAGCATTGTTGAGGGCGAGTCTCATGTCTTCGGCGTGCTCTTGATCGACACAGAAGACCATTGTTTTCGCGAATCTATCCGTCTTCTTTAGGTACTCTGTTAAATGCTTGGCAACTGCTTCAGTTCGCAAGAGAAGAGACACGACCCTTTCAAAATCCTTGGTCTCATACATGCCATAGGGAACTTCGCGACCGAAGCGGTCCAGTTGACCCTGATTTGGGACCCAGCCTGCAGCATCAACAGATGGGACTACTCGAATCACTCTATAAGGCGCTAAAAAGCCATCTTCAATGCCTTGTTTAAGAGAGTAGGTGTAGATGGGGTTGCCAAAGTAGCCATACGTGTCTACGTTGTCATCTCGTTTGGGCGTCGCAGTCATGCCTATTTGATAAGCGGCGTTGAAATATTCCAGTATCCTTCGCCATTTGCTGTCGTCTCTTGCACTCCCTCTGTGGCACTCATCCACAACGATCAAGTCAAAATAGTCCGGCGAATACTCTTTGTAGATAGCCGCACCCTGTTCATTTTCACCTATAGCCTGATAAAGCCCAAAGTAGATCTCCCTGCTTTTCACAGATCTCTTCTGTATCTTGTGCAGAGCATCGCCAAAAGGAAAGAAAGTTCGATCCTTCGCTTGGTCAGCTAGAATGTTCATGTCTGCCAGATACAGCACCTTTTTGATACGGCCTGTCTTCCACAGCTTCCAAATTATCTGGAAAGCCACGAAAGTCTTACCAGTTCCAGTGGCCATGCAAATCAAAACGCGCTTTTTGCCTTTGACAACGGCTTCAACGGTTCTGTTGATCGCGATTTCCTGATAATACCGAGGGCTCATGGCACCCGTGCCTCGGTAGAAAGGAAAAAGAAAATCCCGAATATCCTTCTCGTCAGTCAGTCCAATCTTCTTCTCAAGCCTCGCCCACAATTTATCAGGAGAAGGAAAATCATCTAAGACAGATTGTTTGCCCGTGGTGTAATCGTGCTCAACAACAGCGTGACCATTTGTCGAGTATGCAAACTTGAGCGCCAAGATCTCAGCGTAATCCATCGCCTGCTGCAAACCGTCTCCCGGCTTCTTGAAAGAAGCCTTCGCCTCAATCACAGCAATCGTGAAATCCGGCCTATACCGCAGAATATAGTCAGCCTTCTTTCCCGGCTTCCTGAAATGCTTCTCCCCAGTTGTGACGATACGACCATCAGTGAAGTATTTCTGCTCGATTATCTGGTCATCAGACCAACCAGCAATATGTAACTTGGGAACTACATACTTGCGGCATGTATCAGCCTCGGTCACAAAAGCTCGGCCTCTCACAACTAATCGAAGGTCGAAGCGTTAAATACTTTTCATTGATGACACGATATAGTCGTGAATTTGGATCAGGCTCATTGGCGCAAGCTAAGGATCAGTTGCTCGAGGATCTTGCCCAGATTATCAATGCCGCGAGCGCCAGTATTGCAATCATTAGTCCGGGTCCGACGCCAAATCCGCTGAAAATCTTTGACACTTCCTGGGATATTGAAACTCCTGAAAACTGCTCCCAGAGGACTATTACAATCACTCCAACAAGCAACGCTCCCAACAGATGTCCTATCCATCGCATTGCATCACCTCCTAGACACCTTTCCCTCTTTCCAAAAAGTCGCGAAAGCGATGTAAACCAGTATTTCAGTCGATATCAGAAACGTGAACAGGGAAAGATAAGTCAGCACCTCTTGGTAGAATAAGGAATTTTGAGAGGCAAAAAGAGAGGTTCGAACGGTGTCAAAAAGAACGATTGTGGACAAGATTCCTGAGGCACCGAAACCGACTACAGAATAGGCAGCCCATCTCTTGTGGAATTTTGTCTGAAGCACCGCACTAAGCAGGGAAGCGACGATCGCAACCGCGCCCAAGAGCCCTATGTTTACTTCTGTAAGCAAATCGGGTCTTCTCCTGCGCCTCTTGAAGGCGATAATAGTTCAAGACACATTGCCTTTTCCTCCCTAACGTTGAACAGTCAGGTCCAGATTCTTGCTGTAGATCTGTGTCCCCTCCATGAGGAAGTTGATGGTTATGCTATAATCGATCTTGGCTATTCCGCTTTCCAAGGCAGCCTGGACGTTCACTGATTGAGTGTGAGAAGCTGTGGGACCTAAATTGTCGGTGAAGTACCAAACGCCGTTGGTTGTCGGCAAATTCTCAGACCCTAGCTTGAAAATCACTAATGGATGTGATGAAAATTCGACTCTCATTGCGTGTGTTTCATTCTTGTCATTGCTTTTCATGGTGAATGTAATTGCTGTCAATCCATTGTTGGTAATGGTGTTTGCAGTCAAAGAGCAATCAGTGACCTCCACCGTTGGAACCTGATGCAGCAATGGAAAGATGAATACTGAGAAAATGGTTACGAGTATGATCGCAAATGCCAACGTAGAAATGAAATTCCCTGAACTTGACCTAATTCCCCTAAACATCGTCTTTGCCACATATGAGGACACTGCAAATGCAAATAAATGTCTAATCGATTACAACATGATTGAAACAACTTTAGAAGTTCGAAAAGCTCATGAAGAAGACTCTGGTCCTTCGAGGAATTCTATACCTGGTTTCAGTCCCAGCATTGCTGTGTATCATAGCAGTCCCTGTACTGGTGTTTTCTCTGTTTGACAAGATGACCTTCTTGGCAATGGTTCTTTTTTCATTGGTCTTATACATCGCTGTCCTTCTTCAGGACAACGCTTATACTGATTCAGAAGTTCTTGACTTGGTTCAGATACCGAACGCCGGGAAGGAAATTGAAGAAATTCTGAAAACAAGAACTAGAGGAACCAACCGGCTGATAAATTCTGCCCTGATTTCCATTCTTGGAGAAAAGAAGAAACTGCATCAATCAGATTTCGGCAAATATCTAAAGAAGTTTGACATTGATTTGACACAACCTGCAGTTAACACTTATCTTTCCAGGCTAGAAACAGCGAAAGTTCTAGTCTCTACAAAGGGAACATACACCGTTGAATATTCTTTGACCAAAAAGGGACAATGGTGCTATGATGCTGTAAAGAAGTGTTTTCCGAAAAGATACTTTTTCTTTATCATAAGGCACTACCTCGGATTCAGAAATCTGCCTCCTTTCCCAAATGGCGAACTTCTCAAGAATTCTATGAAGGCGGCCGAGGAATAATTACGGCCAGGAGCTTCTGAAAAGTCACCATAGAGAATCAACACCGAAAAAGGTGAACAGAAAGAGAACGCTATTCTTGACCTATCTCTTTTCTAGTATGAACTTCAAGAAAAACGGATGTCTGATCTGCGTTCCTCGGTCTATCGCGCTCAGGCTTCTATCGTGCTTATCACGTTCGTTAGATCTTCCGTCCAAGATTGGATGAACTTTTCGATTCTGGATTTGTCTTTGCTTCTGTATACCATCATCACTCGATAAGTTGTGTTTGGCTTAGTGATATTGGGCTCTATCGTTATATCCAGCCACTCTGTTTGCGATGGAACCTGCCCTTTCGGGACTAGTCTCAGAGTATAGTTTGAAACATCCTGATTTAGAATCTTGCTAACTTCTTCTATGCACTTGTTGTTTTCACTGATGCGCTCTATCATTTCTGTGGCATTTCTGCCTGTTTTGATGTCAAGGTTTCCCATCAACTCGTAGAAGATTGCCTTCTCGGTGAGGTCAGCGCCGAGTTTATCTTTGATAATTCTGATGATTTCATTGAGACTCTGCATTGCTGAGATTGGAACTGAACTTGTCGCTGCAATGACGCCGCGTTCATCATTTACTTCTATTTCAATGTCTCCCTTTTGCGCGATTTTCCCCTTTGCACTGAGGCGGACATTCTGCCCAAGTATCTTTGGCGGAGGCGGAACCATTGGGGCATATCCAGCTTTGGCAAGATGTTCGATTAGTTCAACGATATCAAACGGAAACAGAACATAATCAAATCTGACGCTGAAGCGAACAATGACATTCTGGAATTCTATTTTCTGTTTTTCTTCAACGACCGTTGCCATCACGTTGCGCCTCCCAATCTAGGCGTTAGACCTGGTATAGCCTGCTCATGCCAGACCGCTTCTCCTTCTGCTCCTCCAGCAGTCAATGTTGCCGTAGTTGGGGTCTGATCCCTGGGGAATACCTGTACCATCTGGGTTGGTTCTACTGCTCTAATCGGTATGTAACTGTCATGTAGTGCGGCTGAAAGTACATTGATGAAGCCTGCTGGAAGATTGAAGCTCTTGGCAATTTCATTGTGAGGAACATATGGACTCAAGGTCGCGACTGCTTTTACTATGTCAGGTATGAGATGACAGAACTCTGTGAGTCTGACTATGTCATTTGGCAAGGGTCTGAAAGCCAAGCCTATCTCTTTTGCTCGTACGAGTGTGTGCTGCAACATGGAACTGATTTCATTTTGCAGGTTGCCAGCAAGCAGACCTTCGTATTGCTGTTTTGTTTGGTCAAATCTGGTGGAAAGTCGGCTGAATTCTTGATTATCTGTGCCTTCGCTCATGGCTTTTTCGTACATTGAAGATAGATACGTGTGTAGGACGTCTATTGAAGACTCAACGCCTCTTCTTGTCAGGAATTCCAGTGTCTCCTCTGTCAGGTTCTCAAGCAGCACGGTAAGTATTCTTTCTCTTGTTCTTGATCTTATTTCTCTAGTTGTGTCCCATCCGTAGATTGTCCTTCTCTCTAGTCCGCAGATCCTTGCTGCCTGACTTCTGTTTCCGACTGTCTCTTCGAGCCTTCCGAACAGATGGATGATATCGGTCCTTGTGAGCATATGTGCGTATTTCTCTGCCAACATACTTGACAATTAACGTCACCTCTATTTCCCATAGGTCCACGTGTGTAGTATACTACACAGGTAAATATATATGTTTATAAACGTTATGAATTCGAGGTAGTGTTTCGCTTGAGCTGTGCCGCAAGACCAGGACTCCTTGTTTCATCAAGAAGCTCAAGTGAATTGGAAAACCAACTATCCAGTGCACTGCAAGACATTAGAACAATGTTCCCCGAAGCCCAGGCCTATCCGATATCCGCACCCAAGCAGATAAGAATAGCCACGTCCGGTCCACCAACATTCAGAATTCTATCACCCGATACGCGAATAGTTGAGCTAGATATCGCTGAAGTGACGATCAACTACCCAGGATTTCCAGCAACAGGTAGAGGCTTATACGATTCAGAGGTAGGCAAAATAATCCTCTGTCAAAACAAGTGGTGCAGAGAGACTTTGATTCACGAGACATTTCATAGCGTTTCCTTTGGTGCAGCAAGAATTGACCTAGGAAGGCGTTATTTGAATTTCTTTGAAGGATTGACAGAGTTCTTTACGGGATACGTAATGTTTTGCAGATACCTTGACTGTTATGAAGCGTGGAGAGAGGAAAGATATCAGGAATGCTCAGTGACTTATGATAGATTTGTGAAACTCTGGGCGGCTTTTTGCAGGTTCATTCGTATCCAAGAACTATTCCGCGTCTATTTTTGGAATGGAACTACTGATTGGGAAGGAAAATGTGACGAGTTCCTTACTTCAGTACATCAGGCAGGATACAGGAATTTTGGGGATTTCAGGCGCCGGCCGATACCGACAATCGAGATGAAGATCTTGGGTGAATGTCTCAAGAGCTTTGGGAGAGCCCAATTCAAGCACATTTACGAAAGCCCGCTATCCGAAATACTTGATTTCAGACAAATTCTTCATTAGGTTTTCGTGCGGTACCAAGATTGGAATTACTAAATGCAAGTGCGCGTTGACTACGCCTCTTGAACGGTCACTGTGAGGCGTTTTATCCATCTCTTTTCTCTCCGCCTATTTCGAAAAGAATTGTCACCATAGCCCCAATGTGTCTTTAGGCTTTCTGGAGATTGAGCGTGAAGTTTCTTATGTTCTGGGTTCCCACGTTTTCAGAGGTGAAGTTGACGCCTGTAACGTACACGTTTGTTCTAGTGACGGCCCTAACAGAAAGGTCGCTTGTGAATGCGAGAGCTGTGCCGCTGAAGCTTTGCTCAAAATAGTTGATTAGGCTGCTTGCCCATGCAACGATCTGTTCAACGCAGTGAAGACCGTAAGTTCCAGCTAGAGTGTAGACTTTCCAAGTCTTTGCGCATGCATAACCAACCGTTTGATGACGCCTCTGCTGGGATGACTCATTACACTTGTGTCTCATCAAAAGCCGCCTCTTGGCCGCGTTAATTTCTCTTCCTTGAGGACCCAGCCATAGAAAATTTGGGATGACCCCCCAGCTCTGCATTGTTAGAGTCGGCTAAGCATCTGCTTTTTGGACTTTATGGTTCATCTATATTGCTAACAGAGCGCGAGCTGGTCAATAGATCAATGAGCCGAATGGTTTAAGTTCGAACAAGGCAACTCTCCAAATATGGAGCAATCTTTCATTCCAAAAACTCTACTGGATGACATAAAGAATGGGGAATGTGTTCTATTCCTAGGGGCCGGTGCTTCAACAGAAGGCTCCGTTTATTTCGGCAAAAGTCTTGTGGATCTATTGGCTGAAAAGTGCAAATACCCTCAGTCTTCTGCCAAGAACCTGCCTAAGGTGGCTCAATATTTCTGTGATGTCATGGACGGCGGATTCAAAGGGAGACTTCTGAGAGAAATTCGTGAATATTTAGACCGATATATGGAAATTGCGGAAGCATATCGTTCCGCTACAATGGTGCATAAGCTTGTGGCGAAAATTGGATTCTTCCAGACTATCATTACGACTAATTGGGATGTGTTCATGGAGAGGGAACTCGATATTTTGCCCTTGGTGCGGGATGCCGACCTAGTCTATTGGAAGAGTGACAAACGACAGATCATAAAGTTGCACGGATGCATAAGCCAGCCCGAAACTGTAGTGGTAACAGAAGATGACTATAGAGATTTCCAAGAAAAACGCATGGACTGTCCTATAAGCAATAAATTGAAGGATTTGATGGCCACAAAGACTCTTCTATTTGTAGGTTATGGCCTGAAAGATGAGAGCTTTCGGATTCTGCAAGAAAATGTTCTGAGTCGAATGGGAAAACTTGCAAGAACTTCTTATGCAGTGCTGCCTCAACCAACTAATGCCCTTCTCCAGGAATGGAAAAAGAAAGGAATAACGATGATTCCCGGGAATGCTTTGGCATTCCTTCGGAATCTTCATGATTTCTTTGTCAAAGAATGGATTTATTTTGACGATGACTTCTTACTCACGCTCTCAGAGCTTGATAGCCAGATCATCAAGGCTAATCTTTCAACAAGTTGGGGCACGCTGAACGAAGAAGATTACACAGGATTGTTGGCAGCAATGTATCAGGATGGTTTAAAGCACGAACTTGATGAACTCTATTATGGAATCAAGAGAGGGAAACCCAAGTCCTTCTTTGAGGAGCGACTGGAATACTTCAGAGGAAAGGTTGATTACTGGAGTAGAAAAAACGAGCCTATTGAGATTTCATACAGCAAAGGGAGAGCCGAGTTTCTATTTTGGGCCCTTCACTCAAGACATGACAATGGTGAAAAACCGAAACTTTACGTAAACAATAACTTCGAACCGATTGATGAGACCGAGTTCCAAAGAATACGAAAAACTCAGAAGGTCGCCGACCAGAAAGCGCTCGGGCGCGGAACAAAAAGAAAGAAGGGAATTGTGGGTGATGCCTCCACTGGTCGGAGGTTCAGCTCCCGTGCCCGGCTTCAAGAATGAGGAAAGTGCTCAACCGGTCCCAGCGAAAAAAAGAGGGGGCGGGAGAAATCGCACCATGAATAGGGTTCGCCCCCTGTATTCTCATGTTGAAAAGACAAAGGTTTACTTAAGGCGCTGGGCTGGAAGAAGGATATAGCGCTTAGCGTCATCAAAAAATCCGGACGACAGCGTGACAGTCAGGAAGGCTTAAATTCCTCCCATCTCTATTTTTTCGCATCTCCGCGAAGGCTTTTTTGTTTTTACATCGCTTATGTTCGTCAACTGTTGCGATTTACTCCGTTAGGTATATAAAACTGTTTTTCCAGACTCTCATTTCCCGTTGGTGATTTGAAATGAGCAGTTATCCAAAGATTGTTGTCACTCCGCCAGGCCCTAAAGCCCGAGAACTGGTTAAGAAA
>Ga0315291_10003887_pt1 | contig 19174 bp, 18 predicted proteins | sample YL17G12_20_MG_FD_203070 | JGI IMG/M metagenome (GOLD analysis project Ga0315291, IMG submission 203070) | Sediment microbial communities from Yellowstone Lake, YNP, Wyoming, USA - YL17G12_20 | ecosystem: Environmental > Aquatic > Freshwater > Lake > Sediment | place: USA: Wyoming | collected...
GTTTGATGAAACGGACAGCCTGTATTGTGTACGGAATGCTTAAAAGTGGAGAAGATTACCAAGGATGACAGAAGCCGTCATATCCTAGAGCATATTGGTTGTTGACATAGCGTGGCTAAAAAGTGGTTGTAGGCTAAATGGGACGATTTTCGAACTACGAATTGGTTAGAAATTGTAGAATATCCCGAGTGGACGTTGCAGCAAACGGAACAACTGCTAGTAGGGTAGTTTAATCATTCAAAATCCCGTGCAAATCTCTATTCATTGATCTTCTCAAAACAAAAAATATTTGCAGTTTAAGTAAATTCATTGTATATTTCCTAGCCAATGGAGAGGTTAAAGCCGCCAGAACAGCTTACAGTCAGAAAAGGTGTTTCTTTAAAGGAACTTGTGCCTTACGTTATTAAAAGACACCAAGGTAAACCAGGCCAGCCAATTTCTGAAAGAGTAGTTAGACTGTCCGAATATATAGAAACTGAAAGTTTTTGGTTTGAACTTAATCGTCACATGGCCGAGGACAAAGATGAAAGAAAAAGACACAGCGTTGGCGGAATTTTTTTTGGCGAGTACGGAAGAGAACCAGTAGGACAATATTATACTTGGTTTCAAGTATTTACTTCCCTTGATCACTTCTTAAGAGAATTTGATATGAGAGCAACAGAATTTATTTTTAGAGATTTTCAACCCCAAAATCCAGATCGCAATCTTGCTCGCATGATGGACGCAACCAGAGAGTTAGCCTTAGATAAATACCCAAGACTTCGGCGTCTTTATCGGGATGACTATCAAGAAGTTCTCAATACCCCTTCCTTTTGGCGAAGTTTAACCGCTGATTTAGCAAATCTTCCGAAGCCTACTGCAACTTATACTTTCTTTGATTTTCCAAAATTTACTAAAGAGGAAAAAGATGATATTAGAGACATAAAAACAGTTCTGCAAAGAACTTTTAGACGACAATTCTGGCTTGCTCAGGGTCAGATAGGGCGAAGGGCTAGATCCATTGAATATTATAATCTTGCTCAAATCATCCGGAGACTTTTTGAACAAGACACAAGAACTTTTCTTCTGAACTTCACACCTCAATCAGACAGTTTGATTCTTAATGAAGCAATTGAACAAGCAAAAGGGCTATTGGAAAACAAACTTTTACCAGTCCAGCCAAAGCCTGAACCAATGGCAAAGATGGACAGGCAAGAGTTTCAGGAAACAGTTGAGAGCAAAGAGTTTTGGTTTAGTCTTGTTACTGACATCGAAGATCATGCTAATTCTCAAAACCAAGCGTACTCACTTTCATATTTCTTAAGACATTACAGTCGTGATGAGAAGGAAATTTTTGACGGTAGACCTGGAACGTATGCCCGCCTGGCAACCATTTATCTTAGATCGACAAAGGGATTTAGACAAAAAAGTGTTAGAGCAAGCCGACAGTTGGTCCAACACCTAATGTGGCAATTTCAACCAAGAGAAGAACTCGTACCGTTGGTATTACGAGCAAAAGCACTTTGTGCCGAGATGTTTCCTCAAGATTGCCTTTATGTAGAGCTACAAACACCAGAATTTTGGGATGAATTCGGAAAAGATGCCGAAAAAATGGATAAAAAACACAGACTTTATTCATTCCTTCGTTACTTTAGTCAAGAGAATCCAACATGTGATCGACGTCGCCACCGACCAGGAATTTCAAAATACCAAAGACTACTTCACCGAGCTTATCATGAACAAAAGGAATTCCTCCAACTTTTGCCTCAAATAGGTATCGATAATGTCGCCGACTGGAAAGATGGTCTTTCTGAATTATTCTGGCGTACCGCACCAGAAGAAATAAAACCTCTTTTATTTGAGAAATTTCCCAGGGATTTTAGTCCCGAACAGCGTCAACAAAGATTAAAAGCGGTCAAATTGCTGTCTGAGGCGAAAAATGTCCTCAAACGTCTCAGTGCCTCTCAAGAAAAGAAAACAAGATTAGAATTTGCAGACAAAAAAGAAGCGATTAAATTTCGGAGTAAACTTTGGTCAGCAGCAAGAACGCTCAGGATTCGTATCTTAACTGATTTGAATGATACCAGCCTTACCGTTAGCATCGGCAAAAGAATTCAATTCTCAAAAAGAGAACGACCTCGATTTGAACTTCAAGTCAAGAAACTTAGACTGCAAGGGAGAACAAATCAAGAGATTGCGGAAAGATTGGGAGTTAAAGACTACCACGTTGAACATACAGCAAGAAAACTTATGAAAAAAGGGAAAATAGAATCGAGAAGAAAAAGATTGTCCTAATAAGAAAATTTCCTCGCAGGCTAAATGGGACGATTTTCGAACTGGCTCCCCACTGTTCACGCACTTCGAACCTTTTTGCAAATTTCCTATTCTAGAGTTTTCTTAGAATAAGATTTACCAATTCTTTGCTGTAAATGATTTTATGATGGCCTTTTTCATCAACTGTAATATTCTCCGCTCCCTCCAGAAGACTTCCTTCCCAAACATGATTGTCAAAAATAGGAGAAACGGAAATAATTTTTTTGTTTGCTTCTTTGTGTGATTGTAATGCTTTAATAATTTCACTGTCAGTTCTAAAATCCTTCACTTGTTTACTGGGAAGATATTTAACCAAGGAGGTCCCAGAATAAGGGGTTGCAATCGAAATCATTTTTCTAACCCTTCCATCAGCGTTAAGGAAACTTAATAAGTATTTACCGATTAGGCCACCTTTGCTATGCGCCACAATTACAGCATTTCCAATGTCTTTTTCCTCAATAATCTCCCTTACGGTTTTTGCGGATTTTGGAATATCTTTGAGGTTATAGCCGAGTTTAGGGATAATATAAACAGGATGGCCTTCTAGAGAAATTTTATCTCCTAAGCCCTTTAAAAATCCCCATTTCTCCAAAATGCCTGGAATAAGAATAACAGGAGCCTTATCTTTAATTACGTATCCTAAATAATGCTTTGGGGGCTTACGATAAAGAAAAGCGGTTGCTTGTCCATGGATCATGTAAATATAATCTACAATCCAATGTCTGACATTCACCATAACGATTTAATTGTAGCATAGGATGTTCTGTTTAACCGAGCTCTCTAGTCGCAAACTTACACGAACCCTAAAAGAGATGTTTAAGAGTAACTTTGTTGTTCAATGGGACGATTTTCGAACTTATTTCCTTCCCCATGCCTTATAAATAGCTTTTTTGTAGAAGTCTGGCATATTTAATTTCTTCACCTCATCTAATGAAAACTTTTGGAACTCTGCTTTTCCTTCTTCCCATTCGACCTCCTTTTTACCTTTCTTATCAAGGATGTCGCAAAGGAAAGAAATAATTAAAACTCCTTCCGCTTCATCAGAAGAACTTTTTATTTTATATAAATCAGCTTGAATAATATCCTTAACAATCGCCTTTACACCCAACTCCTCCCGCAACTCCCGAACAACTGTTTCCTCTGGTTGTTCTCCCTTATCCATCTTCCCACCAGGTAATTCCCACTCGTTCCTCTGGTTCTTTCTTAGCCAGACTTTACCATTTTCAAATAAAATACCTTTTACTGAAATTGGCAATTTATTGGATTTGAACATATGCCAATTATATCAAAGGCTCGATTGTGCTTTTGGGATATTAAAATTTTGAGGCTAAAAAGCGGTCGTAGCCCTAATCGGATTCGCCTGCCCGCCAGCGACTTTGCCGCAGGCATTGTCAGGCGGGAACCTTCCATGTATTAAAGCAGGTCGATGTTTTACAAAAGTGGCGCCACGGGGGTTCGAACCCCGTTACAGCGTTGACCTGCCCGCCATAATTATAGTGCCACCAGGGGGAATCGAACCCCCGTTCTTCGGCTGAGAACCGAAAGTCCTAGGCCGCTAGACGATGGTGGCATGCAGGCGGGGAACCTGTGTCCTGAGTCCCTAGACCTGCCCGCCATCGGCTGTTGCCTCAGGCAATTGGCAGGCGGGCGATAGGGCCAAAATGCTCCAATTATATCAGCCATTCACCTCAAGCTAATGCTTGAGAGGGCTTCCTGATATAATTCACACTATTGTGCAAATTATACTCAATTTATTTTTTCTTGACAATAACGCCTAAGTGGAGTATATTTGTTTGACCTTAAAAACACTTACCAAATGAATTTAAGATTATTTGCGTGGCTTCCCTTACAGGGCCGCGTTTTTTAGAATAAGATTTAATTTCTGCAAAGATTTTAGTTCTAAATGTGGCCCTCCAAAGGGGAATTTTGGGGGGTTGTTTAATAGGTGGGTTGGAAAATGCCACAAACTAAAAAAATTTTCTTAACAGCCGAAGGCTTGGAAGTTCTCCAGAGGGAACTGGATAATCTAGTGAGGATTACCAGGCCTAGAGTGACTGAGCGGGTTCAGAGAGCCAGGGAATTTGGTGATATTTCTGAGAATTCTGAATTCGATTCTGCCAAGGAAGAACTAGGTCTGGTGGAGGGCAGAATTTCCGAGCTTGAGAGAATCCTGAAGAATTATCAGCTGATCGTCAAGAGACCAAAAGCCGAAGGTTTTGTGGTAATTGGCTCAACGGTGATTGTTGAAGTTGACGGAGAAATTGATGAATTTACGATCGTTGGTTCACCAGAAGCAGATCCCTCAAAAAAGAAAATATCCAATGAATCACCTGTTGGCCAGGCACTTTTGGGAGCCAAAGCTGGCGAAGCGATTGAAGTGACGACACCAATCGTCCGTGCCAGGTACAAAATTAAGGAGATTAAATGAACTCAACAGTTAAAAGCAACCAGTTGATTAAAGAGTTCAAACATGATCTTTCAGGACTTTCCGTCAACGAGAGGCAAGTACTTGAGAAACTTATTAAGGCAGCAAGATTAATTGCTCCAATTTACCAAAAACAGCAAGATCCCAAATACCCTGGGGCTAATTTCTATCCTCACGACGTTGAAAAAACCGAAATTGAAAATGCAGCAAAAAAAGATCCAAGTCTTTTGGATCCTTACACAATCGTTAAGAGGAAAAATGGGAAGCTTATTTCTGTCCCATATCATCTTGAGTATCGCCAATATTTACTACCAATCGCCAAACAACTTTTAGAGGCAGCAAAAATTACCATCAATCGGGAATTTGGGAAGCGCCTTGAATTGCAAGCTGATGCCCTTTTAGATGGTACTTATGATGTTGCCGATATTTATTGGCTGAGCATGAGGCCATACAAAATTGACATTGTGATTGGTCCAATTGAGCGTTATGATGACAGATTATTTTTCACCAAGTGTGCTTATCAAACTTGGGTGGGAGTTATGGATGAATCTGAGACTCAAGAGGCAGTTCAATTAAAAGAGACTATTTATGCTTCCCACCAAAGAATCTTTGCACCCTTTCACAAGATTGATTTTTTGGACAAGATTCAAGTGAGAGTTGACAATACGTTGATTTTTTCTGGTCTGATTACCCGTTTCGGATTTACGAGTACTAACTTACCGAACGATGTTAGCTTAATGGAAAAGTATGGTTCAGAAATTACTGTTTTTAAACAGTCGTTTGATGAAAAATTTAAGACTCTCCACCATCCAATTTTCCACCGCGTTTTTGAAAAAAACTTTCAAATATCTTATCCAGTCGACATTTTAAAAAGAGGATCTCTGAGGAACACTGTTCTTCACGAAATTTCCCATCCATTAATGCGTTATCGGGATGCCGAGTCTCGACTAAAAGAGTTGTTTCCTATTTTTGATGAAATTTCGGCGTCTGTTTATGGGGTCAAAGCCTGTGGAGCATTACTTTTAAAAAATGCCATTTCTCAAAAAGAGCTTGAGGCCATCATAGTGATGTTTATTTGCAAATCCTTTTCTTGGTGGCTTGATTATCTTAAACAACCGTCAACTATTCATTACACCAAAGGTTACGCCATCGCCCTAAATTACTTTTTGGAAAATGGTTCTTTGAAAGAGACTGACGGAATTTCTTGGCCAAACTTCACGAAACTGTTTGTCTCTTTTGAAGAATTGGCAACAATTTTGGAGAGAATTATTTCAGTCGGCAGTTATAAAGAGGCGCAACAGTTTGTTGATCGTTACGGCTCGCTGGATGTTTTTCAAAGGTTTCAGTCAAGGCTTATAGGAGTTAAGATCTAAAATTCCCCAATTTAGCCAAAGTGAAGATTAATTATGCGAACCCCAGAAATAATACCACCATTTTTCAGAAGAGAAGAGGAATCTAATCCTCAAAAAGAATTTTCAAGACTTACTCATGAGCTAACTGGATTTTTGCGACTTTGGGATGCAATGGAAGGAAGAGAAAGAGATGTTATTGACTTTGATCTCGTTCGTGAGGAGCCAATTTATCAGGCATTCGAAGAATATATAATTGGTGCTCCAACCAAAGAGGAGAGAAAGAGAATTTTAGCTCGGTTAGAAGAATTTCAGGAGAAAGTTGAAGGACTTAGTCAGTCAAGAGTTGATGTGGAAGTCCATCAAATTGAATTTTTAAGGGCGAAAATTCAAGCCCATATTGCCTATTGCCAGAGAAAACTTGGAGTTGAATTTAATCCGATGGAATATATCGAGAAAACGATGGGTGTCAAACCAGAAATTATTCCCAACGAAATACTTTTGATTCAAAAAGAAAGAGTAATGGGTCTTTTTGAAAAACTTGGTTGCCTCAAATATACCAAGGGAGAGATTGAGAAATTTAGAGCAGAGAGAATTCTTCCTGAGAATTCAATTACTGGTTATCTTTCTCATAACTCAGACGTTTCTTTGCGAGCGTTGTCGGATTTTTTAGGAAGGAAGATTGCCCCAAAATTTGGCATTGAGGCGGTAAAAAAAGAGGGATACTGGGTGAATTGGTCAAATGGTACTCGTAACAAATTCAAACTGAGAGTCAATCTCCATCCAAGACATGCTTGGAGATGGACCAAGGGTAAGGTTGAAGAAATGCCGATTCATGAAATTGCTGGTCATTTTGGTCAAATGTCTGGTTGGCAAAATGCCATTGATAAAAAAGAATTAATTCCGGTACTTGGTTTAACCTCTGTCCATGATCCGGCTCAAATAACTACTGAAGGGATTGCCCAAACACTCCCTTATTTTGTGCCTGGGATTGAAGAACAACTTTGTGATGATGGAAGGTTAGAATTCGAGATCAGTGGTTTAAGGATGATGATTTATAACAACATTCATATTTGGGTAAATTCTGCTCCTGTTACCCAAGAAACTGAAGAAAAAATGATCAAGTATATGCACAAATTTTTTCCGATTGAACCAGAAGAAGAAATTAGAAAACAAATTAAAGATCGGAGCATGAACCCTCTTCTACAAACTTATTTATATTCCTATGGTATCGGTAACTATCGCCATCGCTTATATGCCCAAGCGTTAAATCTTGATGGAAAAAGAAAACTTTTAGACTTAATTTATAGTCAACCGATTACTCCAGAACAAGAAGAACGTTTTGTCAGCAAACTTTTAACAGATCACCGTGGGCGATATTCTGCCCAAAAAGTCTCTAATGGAGAATTGACAGGGGTTCATCATTAACCATTGATTGATAAATCGACCTCTTTCTCTTATACTTTACCTCAATGGAGCCGATTGAGAATCTTCGAAAAATTCGCTTGGGAAAGCTTTCCAAAATTAAAAAAGCGGGTATTAATCCCTTCCCGGCAAAGTTTGATCGCCAAAACACGATCGCCGAGGCTTTAAAATCTCAAGGGAAAGAAGTAACTATTGCTGGGCGATTGGTTGGTTTGAGAACTCATGGCAAGTTAACTTTTGCCGACCTTGTTGACCAATCTGGCAAAATCCAAATCGCCTTTCAAGAAAATCGATTATCCCAAAAGGAATACTCATTTTTGGATAATTTAGATATTGGGGATTTTGTCGGAGTGACAGGTGAAGTTGGTCAAACCCAGGCGGGAGAAACAACCATTTTTGCCAAAAATTACGTCTTACTTGCTAAATCACTTCGGCCCCTTCCTTCAACTTGGTATGGCTTCAAGGATGTTGAGACTCGCTATCGCAAACGTTATTTGGATTTACTTTTGAATGAAGATGTCAAAAAATTAGCAGTTTTGCGAAGTAAAATTGTCTCCTCAATTAGGAAATTTCTTGACAGCCGGGGTTTTTGCGAAGTTGAGACACCAATTCTTCAACCTATTTATGGTGGGGCGGCCGCTTTTCCTTTTAAAACCAATTACCGGGTGCTCAAGAACGATTTTTATTTGCGCATTTCTGATGAGCTTTATTTAAAAAGATTAATTATTGGCGGGTTTGAAAAAGTTTATGAAATTGGTAAAGACTTTAGGAATGAAGGAATGGATCGAACGCACAATCCAGAGTTTACGATGCTTGAACTCTATCAAGCCTATGCTGATTATCAGGATATTATGGTTTTGGTAGAGGAGTTATTCAAAAATGTTACCAAGGATGTTTTGGGAACAACTAAGATTAAATTTGGAGACCAAACTTTCGATTTTTCAAAGCCCTGGCAGAGAATTTCGATGAAGGATGGTTTGAAGAAATTTGCCAAAATTGAAGTTGATAAACTCTCAGATAACCAGTTAAAAGAAGAGATTAAAAAACATAACTTAGTTTATGAAGGTCAACCATCGCTAACTGGTGTCGCTGCTGGATTTTCCAGAGGGGTGGCGATTGCTACTCTATTTGAGATTGTTGAACCACAGCTTATTCAACCGACATTTGTTGCTGATTTTCCCAAAGAAACAACTGCATTATGTAAATTACATCGTCAAGATCCAACTTTAATAGAGCGATTTGAGCCATACATCGCCGGGATGGAGATAGGCAATGCTTATTCAGAGTTGAATGATCCTTTGGTCCAAAAAGAATTTTTCCAAGCTCAACAAAAAGCCAAAAAATCTGGTGATGAAGAAGCTCATCCAATGGATGAGGATTTTTTGGAAGCACAAGAATATGGAATGCCACCAACTGGCGGTTTGGGTTTAGGCGTTGATCGAATAGTTATGGTCCTTTCGGGTACAAAAAGTATTCGTGAGGTAATATTGTTTCCAACATTAAGGCTGGAAAAATGACTAGGGAAGACTCAATCAAGATAGTTGAAGAACTAGTCCAATCGCCAAACATTAAAAAGCACTGTTTGGCAGCCGAAGTGGTTATGCTATCACTTTATGATCAATTATCCAGACAAAAAAAATCTCCCGAATTAACCCGGGAGGCTTGGGGAATTGTTGGCCTCCTGCATGATGCCGATTATGAAGTGACCGAAAAAAAATTAGAAAAGCACACTGAGGTAGTGTCTGAAAGACTGACAAAGTTGGGAACAGAGAAAGAGATTATTGATGCTATTCGAGGACATGCCGATAAAGAAAAGCGCACGACACTTTTGGCCAAAGCCATCTATGCTTGTGATGACCTTACCGGTTTAATCGTAGCAGCCGCCTTGGTGCGGCCAGATAAGAAACTTTCTGGATTGACAGTCGAGTCGACAATGAAACGTTTTCGCGAGCCGGCCTTTGCCCGCGGCGCCAATCGAGAGCTTATTGAAACTTGTGAAAGCGAGCTTGACATGCCTTTAAAAGATTTTATCGAGATATCTCTCAAAGCGATGCAAGGAATTGCCAGAGAACTTGGGCTTTAAAAAGATCGATGACTAAGGACACACTAAAAAAGATTTTAAAAGTTTTTTTAACTTTGCAATGGGCCAAAGAGCTTCCCAGACAAGGTTTTATCTCGATGGGTTTCAAAAGGAATGAAGCTGATTCGGTCGCTGCCCACTCTTGGGTGACCGCAGTTCTTGCCTACATGCTTGCTAAACAACTTGCCAAAGAAGGAAAGGAAATCGATGTTGATAAGGTCTTGAAAATGGGCATTTTCCACGACGTGGCCGAAACGGTAGTTGGTGATGTCGGTAGTTATGTCAAAGGAATGGCTGGTGGCGCTTTTAAGGAAATTGAAAGAGAAGGTCTGCAAGCATTAGTTGCTGATTTGCCCACTGGTGAGGAGATTCTTAATCTCCAAAAAGAATATGATGAGAAAAAAACAATTGGAGCTCGTGTGGTTAAGGCGGCTGATAATCTTGACGCCCTAGCTCAAGCCAAAGGTGTTCCAGCAGCCGCGATGAAATATTTTAAAGGAGTTTATCATATTACTAAATTCGATTGGCACCGCGAGGCAGCAGAAATGATTCTTAAAGAGGAAGTTGAGCCTTATCGTGGTTGGAAAGAGGATCAGAAATGACCCAGAAACCAAAAATTGAGTTGTCATCAGCTTTGATTTGTGAAGCGGCAACTGTTGATAGGCAAAACCGGGCAATTTTATATGGCATTTTTAACCAAATTAATGCTCAAGAAGTCCCCACAACTCATCCCCAGTTTGCTATCTTTTGCGTTTGGGAAGGAACAGTCGGAGGCAAACATGAACAAGGGATTAAAATTGTTGCTCCTTCGGGAAAGGCAATTGTTTCCCCTCCACCCATGCCATTTGAAATGACAGGGTCTCATGCCCGTTTGATTTCTCAATTTAACCTGATGCGTTTTGAGGAGTTTGGGACTTACCGAATTGAAATTTCACTCGATGGAGAAACGGTAAAAGAATTACCTTTGGATGTTATCAAAATAGAACCGAGAAAGGAAAGCTAATGCTTGACATTAAGTTTATTCGCGAAAATTGCCAATTGGTTGAAAAAGGTGCCAAAGACAAAGGTGTACCAATTGATCTTGGTAATCTTCTAGAAGTTGACGAGAAACGTCGCCAATTACTCCAGGAAGTTGAAAATCTAAGGGCTCAAAGAAACAAAATTGCCCAGGAAAAAAACATTGAAAAAGGAAAAGAGCTCAAAGAAAAAATCAGGAAAATTGAAGATGAACTGGAAAAAATAAATGAGAGATTTCATGATTTGATGCTTCAAGTCCCAATGCCAGCAGCCAGCGACGTTTCAGTTGGAAAAACTGAAGATGAAAATGTCCAAGTCAAATCTTGGGGCAAGTTGCCAAAATTTGATTTTGCCCCGAAGGATTATATTACTCTCATGGAGGATTTAGATCTTTTGGATCTTGAGAGGGGAGCAAAAATTGGCGGATTTAGGCAATATGTGCTTAAAAATGAAGCTGTCTTATTTGAGCAGGCGCTTATCAAATTGTCGATCGATCAGTTAAGAAAAAAAGGCTTTACTCTTCTTCGACCGACAATTATGGTCAAAGAATCGGCTATGGTGGGAAGCGGAATGTTTCCGAAAGGAAAAGAAGATACTTATCAAACTGATGACGGATATTTGGCTGGCACTACTGAAGTTCCGCTAATGGCCTACCATGCTGATGAAATTTTGACCGAGAAAGACCTACCCAAAAAATACGTCGGTTTTTCTCAAGCTTTCCGGAAGGAAGTCGGCAGTTACGGCAAAGATGTGAAGGGTATTTTTAGAATTCACGAATTTTGGCAGACAGAGCAGGTGGTGATTTGTAAAAATGACGAAAAAGAATCAATTGGCTGGCACGAGGAGCTTTTGAAAAATCCTGAAGAATTTGTCCAAGACCTGGGTTTACCCTACCGCGTGGTTAATTGTTGTACTGGCGATTTATCTGATGGACAAGTAAAAAGATATGATATTGAAATTTGGGTTCCCTCTCAAGGTAAATACCGAGAGACACACTCAGATTCTTATCTTTTCGATTTTCAAACTAGACGATTAAACATTCGTTATAAAACTAAAAGTGGTGAAATCAAATTTGCCCACTCGTTAAACAGTACTGGAGTGGCGGTTCCAAGAATTTTAATTCCGCTGTTAGAAAATTATCAACAAAAAGATGGCTCAGTCAAAGTTCCCGATGTCCTTCAAAAATTTGTTGGCATTGAACGGATTGTTCCCAAAAGAAATCTTTAAAGTCAGGTCCAAATTCAACGGTGAAATTAAAATTACCGAAAAAGGCGGAAGGCGAAGTCTTTTGGTCGCTGGTCTTTCTCAATCTGGTCCGCTTGTCCAACATTTATGGCAGCAAGGTTTGCAGTCAATTAAACGTCCAGTTGAAAATGTCCTAATTTTGGGTTTGGGAACAGGATCGGCAGTCAAGCCAATCAAAAAATTTTGGCCTAAAGCAGAAATTTATGGGGTGGAGATTGATCCAGAAATAATTTCCCTCGGCGAAAGATACTTTGGGCTTTCCCCAGATGAGGTAACGATTATCTTGGCTGACGCTCTAAAAATTGCCAGCAAAAAAGAGATAGAAAGACGGACATTTGATCTTATCTTAGTTGATCTTTTTTTGGGTGATAAGTTTCCCAAGCAAGCTGAAGCGAGAGAGTATCTTCAGAATCTTAAACATTTGCTTTCCAAAAATGGCCTGATGATTTTTAATCGCCTCTTTTTTGGTCGCCACCGCCGGCCAACTATTGTCTTTAAAAAAAGACTTGAGGAATTTTTTGGTAATGTAACCGTCAAAACTATTCCTTGGCTTTTTCCCTCAAATCTTTTGATTTTTTGTTCCCCAAACTGAAAGAACTTCACTTGACAATTTTTTGAGGCTGGAATAAGCGGTGCGAGGCTGATATGTCAGCCAGCACTCTGTGCTTCTGACATATATCAGATTGCGTTATGCGCAAGGCTGATATATAATATTTAGGTTCAAAACAATGGTTTTTAACGTTTTCGGTAAATTTTTAGATTCAAACGAAAAAGAAGTAGCCAAACTTGCCAAAATTGTTGAGAAAATTAACAGTTTTGAGGAAACGGTTGGTAAACTTGCTGATGGCAAGCTTACCCAAAAGACGGCTGAATTTAAATTGCGGTTTGAGCGTGGCGAAGCCCTGGATGAAATTTTACCTGAAGCCTATGCTTGTGTCCGAGAAGCAGCTCGAAGAACGATTGGTGAGCGGCATTACGACGTCCAATTGATCGCCGCGATTGCACTCCACCAGGGCAAAATTGCCGAACAAAGAACTGGAGAAGGAAAAACTTTATCAGCCTCTGCCTCGCTATATTTAAACTCCTTAACCGGTCGGGGATGTCACTTGGTGACGGTCAATGATTATTTGGCACGGGTCGGTTTGGGCTGGATGGGTCCAATTTATGAACTTTTGGGCGTTTCGGCTAGCTGCATTATGCATGACACCGCTTTTATTTTTGATTCTTCGCATGAAGATTCTAACCAGACTGATTGGCGGCTAAAACATCTCAAGCTGGTTTCCAAAAAAGAAGCCTATCAGGCCGAAATCACTTATGGAACCAATAATGAATTTGGTTTTGATTACCTTCGGGACAACATGGTTTGGCAAAAAGATCAGATGGCCCAAAGAGGACAACATTTTGCAATTGTTGATGAGGTCGATTCGATTTTGATTGATGAGGCCAGAACTCCTTTGATTATTTCTGCTCCGGCCGGGGAGGCGACTGACGAATACTACAAAATTTCCGGGTTAATTGGCGAATTGAATCCAGCTACCGATTATACTTTGGAAGAGAAAACTAAAACCGCCAATTTGACCGAGCATGGGATCACCAAAGTCGAAAAGAAATTGGGGATCGATAATCTTTATGAGAAAGATTTTGAAACCGTTCATCATATCGAACAGGCGCTTCGAGCCCAGATTCACTATCACATGGACCGCGATTATGTAGTCAAAGATGGGGAGGTAATCATTGTTGATGAGTTTACCGGCCGACTCTTGCCCGGTCGGCGCTACTCTGAGGGTCTCCATCAGGCAATTGAGGCCAAAGAAGGCCTTAAAGTTCAACAAGAATCAAATACATTGGCCACCATCTCTTTTCAGAATTACTTTAGGCTTTACGAAAAACTGGCGGGAATGACCGGCACGGCGGTTACCGAAGCTGCGGAATTCCATAAAATTTATGGTTTAGAGGTGGCGGTCGTGCCGACCAATGAACCGATGATCAGAATCGACCACTCAGATGTGGTTTACAAAACCGCCAAGGCAAAATTTACGGCAGTGGCCAACGATGTTGCCGAAAGAAACTTGGCCGGCCAGCCAGTTTTGATTGGCACAACCTCAATTGAAAAAAATGAGCTTCTCTCTTCACTTTTAAAACACAAAGGCGTTCCTCATGCAATTTTAAATGCCAAAAACCACCAGAAGGAGGCAGAAATTATCTCCCAAGCCGGCGAAAAAGGAGCAGTAACTCTGGCCACCAACATTGCCGGTCGGGGAGTTGACATCATCTTGGGTGGTACACGGCCCATGGATGAAGCAGGCCGACCAAAGTTAGGTTCGGCCGAATGGAAGGATTGGCAGAAACGCCATCAAGAAGTAATCAAGCTTGGCGGGCTTCATGTAACCGGTACTGAAAGACACGAATCAAGAAGGATCGACAACCAGCTGCGGGGACGTTCAGGTAGACAAGGCGATCCTGGGTCTTCGCGGTTTTATGTTTCCCTAGAAGACGACATTATGAGGCTTTTTGGCGGTGACCAGATCGCCAAAATTATGGGGGCTCTGAGGCTTCCCGAAGATACACCAATTGAACATCGGATGGTTTCCAAAGCGATCGAAAATGCCCAAACCAAAGTTGAAGGTCATAATTTTGACATCCGAAAACATTTGGTTGAATACGATGATGTGATGAATAAACAACGAGAGATTATTTATGGGATGCGGCGAAAAATTGTTGAGTCAACGGCCGGTGAGAAAGAAACTGGAAAAGACGAAAAACAAAAAAGAGAAGAGAAATCTTCAGAGTTTAGAGAGGAAATTTTAGAAAAAATTCATCGAGAAGTCGAAAACTTAGTTGGGGCTCACTCGGCTGAAGTTTTAACTGAGAAGGAAAAAGAAGAAATTGTCAAAGATTTTTCAACGATCATTCCCTTTGATGAAAAATCCCAAAAACAAATAGTAGAGGAGATTAAAAAGATTTCTGACCTGCAAAAAATCGTTGATTTTTTTGATGATCTTGCCAAAAAAGTTTACCAGTCGCGCCAGGAAAATTTGGGTCCGGAAATGGTTTCTCAAATTGAGAGATTTGTGATGATCTCGGTGATTGATACTTTGTGGATGGAACATTTGGATACTTTGGATGACCTTCGGGAAGGAATTGGCCTGAGGGGTTATGGCCAGCGTGATCCTTTAGTTGAATATAAACATGAAGCTTTTGATTTGTTTGAAAAATTGGTGGCCAGCATCGACTATGAAATTGTTCGTCGAATTTTCAAAATTCAAGTGGGCCAGCCTGAACAAACCAGAGTCGTTCAAGAACAAGTCCCAGAAGTTGAAGTTGAAACTTCAACCGTTGGTTCAACTTTTGCCGAACCGCCCACTCATCAAACAGTCGAGCAAGTTGGTGGGGAAGTGATCTCGCAAAGACAACCAGTCCATCATCAAAAAATCGGCCGCAACGACCCCTGCTGGTGTGGAAGCGGAAAAAAATGGAAGAAGTGTCATTATCCTAATTTAAATTGATTAGAGAAAAATGTCAGAAATTGATCAAGAGGTAGAAGAAATTTATTCCAAATACAAAGAGCTTAAGTCTAAAAAAGCTGGCAGAATTTTTTTGAGAAAAGCCAATAAAGAAACTAACACGTCTAAGCTTAAGTTTGAGATTGAAAAGTTGTTAAGAACACGGCCCGGGAGATATCCTTTGGTGGAATTAATTTGTATTACCGACTTTTCAGGAGAACTAGGATTTAAATACAGTTTTAATCATAGAGTGGCCAATGATGAATTTAAAGTTGATTTTTGGTCTTCCAACCGGTGGGGTATTTTGGTTCAAAAATCCAGTAGTAACACTCCAGAACTTGAAATAACTGATGATGGTCAAAAAGTTCTCCATCTTCCCGAAGGATTCAAAGTTCCCGTAGGTCCTCTTCGTTTTAAAGAAGAAAGTATGCCTATGAGCGAGGAGGAATTGGAAACTGAGGAGCAAAAGGCTTTAAAAATGGCAAAAACTGCCAGTCTACGTATAAAAGCGGACCAATCATCTGTCCGCTCTGTCTTCAAAGAGATTGGAGGGTTTAGAAATTATCCAGAGAGATTTTTTTATTGGCGACCTGTTATTCCAGAAAATCCGCAAAAGATAGCGATAGATTTTGAAGGAATAAAACCTTATCACATGAGTTTGAGTTTAGAAGCTGCTCCTATTTTTAATAGTACAAAAATAATAAAAAACGAGGATGAAATATAATTTGAGAGATGATTGAGATTTTAAAAGCTGGACTTTTAGGAGCAGTTCAGGGGATAACTGAATTTTTGCCGGTTTCTTCAACTGGCCATCTGATTATTTTGGAAAATTATTTGGGAATTTCCCAAAAAACCTTTGGCTTGACCTTTGACGCCTCTCTCCATTTAGGAACTTTTCTGGCCGTTTTCATTTTTTTTGCCAACGACTGGCTAAAAATTATTCCTGCCTGGTTTGCCACTTTAAAAAAGCGGAAAATTGATAATTTTGAAGGAAAACTTTCCTGGATGATTTTTTTGGGAACAATTCCCGCGGCTGTGATTGGGTTTTTCTTTAACACGCAAGTTGAGAATGCTTTTCGATCAACAATCCTTGTTGCCTGGTTTTTAATTTTCGGAAGTGTAATTTTTTTGGCAGCAGAAATTTTGGGTAAGAAAAAAATTGAGCTTGAGAGGTTCGGTTTTTTAGGCGCATTATTTGTTGGAATGGGACAAGCAGTAGCCTTAATTCCTGGTGTTTCAAGATCGGGGATAACGATCTCCTTTGGAATGTTGGGTAATTTAACTCGTCCTCAGGCTGCCCGCTTTGCTTTTTTACTTTCCTCCCCAATAATTTTGGGTGCCGGCGGAAAAAAGTTTTTGGAGGTGGGAATTAAATTTTTCCAAGGTGGAGTTCCAATTTCGGAAGTCCAGTTTTTTTTGGTCGGTATTTTGGCAAGTGCAATTTTTGGTTTTCTAACGATCAAATATTTTTTGCGCTTTTTGGCAAAAGGAAATCTCTATCTTTTTATTGTTTATCGTCTTTTTTTAGGAGTTTTGATTTTGATTTTTAGCTTTTGACAGGAAGTCTTCCTTTGGTTATACTTGTCTTTACCTGCCCAAGTTTTTTGGCAGGTTTTTTAATGAAAGTTCTAACACCAATTTTTGTTTCGATTTTACTTCTTCCTCTTTTGGCAAACTCGGCCTTGGCTTTAGGCAATGACACTTTAAAGACTGCCGCTGATCAAAATTTTCAAACCGAGACCAATAATTTTCAACCTAATCAAAAAATTTTTGTCCGGCTGGAAACTCTAAATCCTGGCGGAAAAGAAAGAATTTTACGAGTCCTTGACAGTCAATATCAGAAGGTTTCTCAATTGACATTAATCAAATCTGGACCTGGTCCCTTTTCTTACTCAGTTTCACTTAATGCGCCTGATGAGGAAGGTTATTATTCTTTAGAAGCGACGATCAAGGATAATTTAAAAATTACCAAGTCAGTTAAAACCATCAAAGTCGGAAGTCCCAGCAATGCCGATATTAAAGTTCAAATCAAAAGTAACGTTTCTGGTGAAAAAATAACTGGCGAAGTTGAGGGAGAAAGTCAATCGACGAATGATAACCAAGGAAACAATGAACTCTTTTCCGACTACCAATTTGGTGATCAAAAAGATAACCAATCGTTCTTGGCAGAGTTTAAAATTTTTTTAAGCAAGGTTGCTAATTTCTTCTGGCCTTTTTAACTTGGGTGTTACCTCTTGACAAAGCTAAAATTTCAGTATAGTATAAGTCGATCAAATAAACTGCCCAGATCTGAACAGAAAATTTGTTCAACACTGTTCAGAGGCTGGGTTTTTTGTTAGATTTTTCAAAATGAGAGACTTTTTGAGAAAGATTAGTGTTCACAAGCCACTATTTTCTGAAGTCCGGTTAGCCGTTTTAAAACCTTTTTTTAATTTTGCAACCGAAACTTTTGCCCAAGGTCCAAAGGTGCTGGACAATACTCAAGGATTGGGTTTGAATAAAAGGAGATTCTTGCCAAAATTCTCCCCTCTCAAAAAACTTTCCCGCCGGTGGATCTTAGTATTTTTCATTGTGGTTTTAGCAATTGTTTTAATCGTAGCCGCCAGATCAATTAGCGGTCAATCAACAAAAATTCTTCCAACTTCCCAAACCAAGACTTCCTATATTGGCAAATCTTTTCAGTTTTCAGTTACAGATGCAGAGGGGAAACCTACCGAGTTGAGTCTGGCGATGAACTTGACCAATGCGGAACTCACCAAAAAAATTTTAATTCAAGGTCAACCGGCAACTGCCAGAGATACCAAAATATTTTTGATTTTAAATTTAGAGATTTCAAACGCGGGCAAACAACAATTAAAAATCTCACCAGTTAACTTGATCCGTTTAATTGACAGTTCTGGTAAATTATTTGCCCCTGATGTTCACAACGACGATGTAACGATTGAACCAATTTCAACTAAAAAGACCCGGGTTGGTTTTGTGGTTGATGAAAGAGCTGCTAACTTTAAAATCCAAGTTGGTGAAGTTAACGGTCAAAAAGAATTGATTGACGTAAAATTTTAAGGTTGGATTGAATGAAAAATATTAAATCTAGAATTGATCAAGAGACTGTTTATTCAACCAGGCGCTTGTCAAAAGAACTAGTTTCAGAGATTAAAAAAGCGATTAGAAATGTTAAGGGTTGGGGAAGTGTTGAAATTCATATCCAAGATTTTCAGGTGACTCAAATTACCGAGAGAAATATTAAAAAGACTTGTAATGGTCAGTTGTTCTCAAATAGTAGATCTTGACAAGCCTAATTGAACATGCTATCTTTAAAATATACTGCCCATAATTCGTATCCTATATTTTTGCAAAAGGGATCAATATTTTTCTGCCCAACAAAACACATATAATCAGATAGTTTAAATAGCTGACCGTCAACGGAGGCAATCCCAGAGGATTTAACTATTTTCTGGTATTGCCTTTGTTTTTTAGAGCCGAAAAAAAAATAAGAAAGGCTTTAAGAAAGACTGATGGAGATTTTACTTACTTCCTCAAATAACTTTGCTAACCTACCAAAAAGTTCTTCTGGAAAGGAGGTGAAAAAATAATGAACATATTACTTAGAAAAACCGCAACTGGTGTTGCCACCGCAGCTCTGTTGGCTAACGCTTTTGCCCCATTGGCTTTCGCGACTGTTTCAGTTGAAGTTTCCGGAAACGGAGCATCATCTAGCAGTGTAGCAAATGTTACCGTGGCAAATTCGACCGGTGTTATACAATCAAACACCGCAAACATTCAAAATAATGTTTCAGTCAATGCTAATTCTGGCGGAAACACTGCTAACTACAACACC
>Ga0315291_10003888_pt1 | contig 19173 bp, 11 predicted proteins | sample YL17G12_20_MG_FD_203070 | JGI IMG/M metagenome (GOLD analysis project Ga0315291, IMG submission 203070) | Sediment microbial communities from Yellowstone Lake, YNP, Wyoming, USA - YL17G12_20 | ecosystem: Environmental > Aquatic > Freshwater > Lake > Sediment | place: USA: Wyoming | collected...
GCGCGCGCAGCAGGTGCGGCCGTGCGGCTCGCGTACTTCGAGGAGCCTGGGTGCCGCCAGTGCGCCCGCGCCGAGCGCGTCCTGGCACTGGCGAAGGCGCGGGTTCCGGGACTTGAGGTCCGGCGCTTCGATGTGGGCGTTCGGGCGGACAGTGCCCTTCTGGAAGTGCTCTGCGAGCGCGCCGCTGTGCCGCCCGGCCGGAGGCAGATCGTGCCCGCCGTGTTCGTCGCGACGAAGGCGCTCGTTCGCGAGCAGATCAGCGACGACGCCCTTGACAAGCTGCTCGTGGGACCAGCCAATGACCGGTCGGCGGCCGTCTGGGAGGCCACGCCCGAAGAACTCGCGGCGGCCGAACGGCGCCTCTGGGAACGGGCGCGCGCGGTCAGCCTGGCGGCCGTGGTCGCGGGCGGCCTCGTGGACGGCGTCAACCCGTGCGCCTTTGCCACGCTCGTGTTCTTCGTCTGCTGTCTGTCGGGGGCCGGCACGAATCGGCGCCTCATCCTGGCCATGGGCGTCTTCTTCACGCTCGGCGTCATGATCACCTACTTCGTCACAGGCGTCGGGCTGAGCGAGGGGCTGCGGCGCCTGGACATGTTCCCCTCTGTCTCGCGGATGCTCACCTGGCTTATCATCGCTGGGACGTTCGCGCTTGCGGCGGTGAGCTTCTGGGACTTCGTGACGGCGCTGCGCGGCAGGGCCGGGGAGATGAAACTCAAGCTGCCGGATCGCCTGCGCCTGCGCATCAACGCGATCATCGCGCGCCGTCTGCGGGCGCGCTCGGTGGCGCTCGGCGCGCTCGGCGTCGGCGCTACCGTGTCCCTGTTGGAGTTCGCGTGCACGGGGCAGGTCTACTTTCCCCTCATCCGGTTGATGACGCAGGTCTCCGCCACCCGGCTGCGCGGGCTGGGACTCCTTGCGCTATACAACCTGGCTTTCGCCGTGCCGCTGATGGTCGTGTTTCTGGCGACATACTTCGGGCTCAGCTCCGAGAGGCTGGTGGCCTCGCTGAGGCGCCACGTGGCGTCGGCAAAGCTCCTGCTGGCGGTCTTCTTCCTCGGGCTGGCTGCGCTGCTGCTGTGCATCGAGCTGGGCAGAATGTCCTGAGACAGGAGGTGGACTGAGCGTGCGACGACATCCGTCAGGCAGGGCGACTGTGGTGGCCGCGCTGGCCGTGTTGCTGGGAGGCATCTGTCCGCCGTCGGGGGCGGCCGTCGGGCCGCGCCTCGAGGCGCGACCGGAGAAGATGGACTACGGCTCCATCCGGCAGGGCGAGGAGGTGCGGAAGGTGTTCCTGCTGCGCAACACGGGCGATGAGACGCTCGTCATCGAGCAGATCCGGCCTTCCTGCGCGGAGTGCGTGATGGACGAGACCGCGACGTACCGCATCGAGCCGGGCAAGGAGGTCGAGCTGCCCGTGACCTACCGGGCGACGGTCGTCCCGGGGAAGTACAAAGCGAACGTGACGCTGCACACCAACGTCGCTGCCGACCCGCTCGCGCGCATCTACCTGGAGGTCGAGGTCACGGCGCGCGGCGAGCACGCCGCGATCGAGTTGAACCCGGCCGAGCTTGACGTGGGCCTCGTGCTGGTGAACGCGCCGGTACGGCGAGCCGTCAAGGTTCGCAATACGGGCACGGCGCCTCTGCGGCTCGACGAGCTGGCCGCAGGCCCGTGCGTGTCCGTCCTGACGCAGCCCGCTCGGGAGCTGGCCCCGGGCGCGGAGAGTGAGATCGTGCTGGAAGCGCGGGGCACAGAGGCGGGCATCCTCCGCTCGCACGTTGCCATCGCCACGAACGATCCCGACCACGCCACCGTGACGGTGCCCGTGTACGGCTACGTCGCCTCGGCGCAACAGGTCGAGCGCCTGGCGCGCGGCGTCTTCATCACCCTCCAGCCTGTCGCCGGCCCCGGCCGAGCAGCCGTGCGGGTGATGAACAACCAAGGCGACGCCGTATCAGTGTCGGCTCCCGGCGCGGAGCGCGTCCTGACCCTTGCTCAGGGAGAGTCCGGCACGCTCGAAGCCGTGCCCGCCGGCGCCGGACGAGGCCTGCTGATCCAGGTCGTGTTCCCCACGAAGGCGGAAGCAACCCAGTCACCGGAAGGAACAGAGCGATGAGCACAGCGCGCGACGACATGCAGGCCGTGGCGCAGGCGAGGGTCGAGGAGTTCCTCGAGCAGGTCGCGGCCGTCCGTGGCTCCCTCCACAAGGTGGTCGTGGGGCAGGACGAGACGATAGACCTGCTGCTGATGTGCGCCATCACCTGCAACCACGCCCTGCTCCAGGGCGTGCCCGGCCTGGCCAAGACGCTCATGGTCAAGGCCCTTGCGTCCACGTTCAACTGGCGCTTCAGCCGCATCCAGTTCACGCCGGACCTGATGCCGTCCGACATTACCGGCTACGAGCTGCTCCAGACGGACGCCCGCGGCGGGGCTCAGCCGCAGCGATTGGTCTTCCGACCGGGGCCGGTCTTTGCCAACCTTGTGCTGGCCGACGAGATCAACCGCGCCGCGCCGAAGACGCAGTCCGCCCTGCTGGAGGCTATGGCCGAACTGCACGTGACGGTCGGCGGGGAGACCTATCCCCTCGAGCCGCCGTTCCTGGTCGTCGCCACGCAGAACCCCATCGAGCAGGAAGGCACATATCCCTTGCCGGAGGCGCAGTTGGACCGGTTCATGATGGAGATCCGGATAGACTACCCGACGCCGGCGCAGGAGGAGGAGATCGTCCTGAAGACTACGTCAGGCCAGCCGCCGCTGCCCACGCCGATCATGGACCGCGGGCAGTTCCTGGGGCTGCGGGAGCTCGTGGCGTCGGTCCCTGTGCCGGACGAGGTCGTGCGGTACGCCGTGCGGCTCTGCGGCGCCTCGCGGCCCCATGGACCGGCTGCGCTGCCCGACGTGCGCAAGTATGTCGAGTGGGGCTGCGGGCCGCGCGGCTCGCAGTTCCTGGTGGCGGCGGCCAAGGCCCGGGCGCTCCTCCTGGAGCGCACGGCGCCCACCGTGGAGGACGTGCGCGCCGTGGCGCTGCCCGTGCTGCGGCACCGCCTCATCCCCAACTACCAGGCCGTGGGCGACGGCGTGGACGCTACGGAGATCGTCAAGCGGCTTCTGGCGCAGGTGCAGGAGTAGACAGCAAGGAGCGCGGCCTTGCAGCAAGCGACGGGAAAGAGCAGGTTCCTGAACATGGGCGTGCTGAGCCGGCTGGCGCATCTGCGCTTCGGCGTGCGGCACGTCGTCGAGGGCACGTACTCCGGCCGGCACCGGTCGCGGCATCGCGGGGGCGCCGCGGAGTTCCTGGAGCATCGGCAGTACTGCCCCGGGGACGACGTGCGCCGGCTCGACTGGAAGGTCCTCGGCCGCACGGGCAGGTCCTACGTGCGCGTCTACGAGGACGAGACGAACCTGGTGGCCACGCTCATGCTCGACATCAGCCGCTCGATGCTCTTCGGCGGCCGCAGCGCCCGCGACACGGCGGGCTCTAAGATGGACTACGCCCGCTGCATCTGCGCAGCCCTGGCGCATGTGATCATCCGGGAAAGGGACCGGTTCGGGTTGGCCCTGGCGTCGTCCCGGCTCGATGGCTATTTGCCCGCGGGCTCGACGCCCGGCCAACTGGACGCCGTCCTGGGCGCCATCGAGGACGTGGAGCCGGCGCCCGACACGGCGCTCTCGCAGCCCCTGCGCGAACTCTTCGCGCGGCTCAGCCAGCGCGGCGTCCTCATCCTGGTCAGCGACTTCCTCGACGACGACTTGGAGGGGCTGTTTGCCGCCATCAAGCTGTTCAGGCACCGGCACTTCGGCGTCCTGCTGCTGCACGTGCTGCACCCTCAGGAGGAGAAGCTGCCGGCGGGGCCGGCGTACCGCTTCGAGGGGCTTGAGGGAGAGGGCTCTCGCATCTGCTCCCCGCAGGAGATCGCCCACCTCTACGAGCGCCGGTTCCGGAGCTTCCTGACCGGCCTGCGCACGCGCGCGGTCGCCGCAGGCTGCGACTATCACCTTCTGCCCACAACCGTGCCCTACGTGCAACACCTGAAGAAGCTGCTCGTGGAGCGGCATGGATGATCGGCCACAACAGACTGGCACGGAGCGTCCCGACGTGAGGGCCGAGGCATGAGCCTGGTGCATCCCATCGCGTTGATCGCCGGCGCGGGACTGGTCGCGCTGCCCCTGCTCGTTCACCTGCTCACGCGTCCCCGGCCGGTGCGCTTCCCCTTCTCGGCGCTGCGGTTTCTGGAGAGCGCCCTCCGGCAGCGGCGCTTCTTCGCCCGCGTGCGGGACATACTGATCCTGGCCCTGCGCGTGCTGCTGCTGGCCGCGATTGCCGCCGCCTTCGCACGGCCTTTGCTCCAGGGAGCTGCCGCCCCGGCTGGCAAGGACGTGACGCGGCGCGTCGTCGTGCTGGACGTCTCGCGCAGCATGAACGCCCGCAAGGGCGGCGTGCGCGTCTTCGACCGCGCCCAGGCGCAGGCGTTGCGTTACGTCAAGCGCGGCGGTGACCTGCGCACGAACGTGATTCTTGCAGGCGCCCGGCCCCGCGCGGCCTTCGACACGCTGTCCGCCAACTACCCCGCCCTTGAGGCGGAGGTCCGCCGCGCTCAGCCGCTCGACGAGGAGCTCGACGTGCGCAGCGCGCTGGCCCGCGCCGCGCCACAGCGGGAGGCGAAGGGCAGGGAAGACGTCGGCCGCGGCCAGGTCGTTGTCGTGACGGACTTGCAGGCGACTAACTGGCGCGACGTGAGCCGCGCGGCCCTGCCGTCCGACCTGGACGTGACCGTCGAGTATGTGGGCCTGGGCCCCGACGCCGGCAACCTGACGCTGGCCGGCGTGTGCGCCCCGGAGCGCGTCGAGGTCGGCCGCCCGCTGCGGCTGCGCGTGGACGTGCAGAACTCCGCCGGTTCCGAGCAGGTCCGCACCGTCGAGGTCGCGGCCAACGGGCGCGTCTACCGTCAGGACGTGCGCTGTGCCGCATGGCAGAGCGCCGCCGCTTTCTTCGACCTGCCGGCCCCGGAGGCAGGCTGGCTGACGGGCACGGCGACCATCGTCGAGGCGCGCGACGCACTGCCGGCGGACGACGTCCGGCGCTTCGCCCTCGGCGTCGGGGAGGCGCCCACGTACGTGCTGATCAGCCGCGAGGATCCCCGCCGCGTCGGCACGTCGTCTTACTTCCTGTCGCGGATGCTATGCCCGTCGCCCGCGCCTGAAGGAGCCTCCGGCGCCAGGGCCGTGCACGTGCAGCCGGAGCGCCTGGGCACGACAGCCTTCGGGCAGGCCCACCTCCTGGTCGTCAACAAGCCCGGCCGTTTGGGCTCCGAGGCCGCCGCCGACCTCGCCGGCCTCCTCGTGCGGGGCCGTCGGGTGCTCTACGTGGTCGGCGACCCCGCTGACGCGGAGAACATCGTGGCCCTCAAGACGGCCTGCGCCGACGCGCTCAGGTTGCCGGTGCGGTTCACCGCTTGGACCGCCGCCTCCGCGGCGGGAGCGTCGGCTGACGCGGGGCTCTCGCTGCGCGACGTGCAGGCTGGAGCGCCGCCCTTCCGCGTCTTCGGCGAGAGCATCGAGCGCCTGAGCTCCGGCGTGACGGCCTGGGGGATCCTGAAGACCGCCCCCGAGCCCGGCGGCGCTCAGGACGAGGTCCTGGCGCGGTGGAGCGACGGCTCGGCGGCCATGGTAGACGTGCCCGTCGGCGCCGGGCGTCTGGTCATCTGGAACGCCGACCTGGGCCGGTCCACGCTGCCCAGGAGCGCCTTCTTCGTCGCCCTTGTCCGCGAGCTTGCCGAGGAGTTGCTCAGCGCCGGCATGGGGCCGCAGGATGCGCTGCCCGTCGGGACGTCGCGCGTCCTCCAGTTGCCGCCCGAAGCGGGGCCCGCTGCGGGCCTGGCGGTCGTCGGCCCTGACGGCAACGTCCTCGATTCTGCCGACATAGAGGAAGGCGCCGCCGGCGTCGCGTGGCGCTGGACCACCGTTGGACCGCCAGGCGTTTACCGCGTGAAGCGGGGCGAGCAGACCGTGTTTGCGGCGGCTTCGGACTGCCCGGCCTCCGAAGGAGACCTGCGCCCGGTCAACGCGGAGGAGCTGGTGGCGCAACTCTCCCCGGCGGGCGCACCGCCCGGCGCCGCGCCTCCCGTGAGAGTCATCGGGCTTCCGGGAGGCATGGCGCGGCAGGAGGCGTCCGAGGTCTGGCCCTGGCTGCTCGTGGCCGCCGTGGCGTTCATCGTGGTTGAACTGTGCACGTTGAAGTTCTTCCGCGTATAGGCTGCGGAAGGTGCGAAGCTATGCGAACGCTTGCGACTGATCCCCTCATTCCGGGCCCGCTGTGGACGGCCCTTGCGGTGGTATCGTTCGCCGCCCTGGCGGCCTATCTGGCGGTGAAGCCGCCCCGGGTGTCGCCGGCACGGCGGGCTGTGGTCGGCGTCCTGCTCGGGGTGGGCCTGGCGGGCATCCTGGCCCTGCTGTTGAACCCCACCTGGGAGGAGATGGAGCGCAGCCGGCTCGTGCGTCCGGCCCTCGGCGTAATGGTGGACACGTCGGGCAGCATGGACACGCCGGACTGCAGCAGAGAGACGCGGCTCCGCGCCGCGGCTGACCTGGCGCAGCAGTTGCGCGACCAACTCGCAGAGGACTTCGAGGTGCGGCTCTGGCGCTTCGACACGGAGTTGCGCGCCCTTCGCGGCGAGGACCTTTCAGGACTGGCGGCCGAGGGCCTCGCCACAGACCTGGGGGGCTGCGTGCAGCGGGCGCTCTCCTCCGGCCTGGGCGAGGAGGCCGCGCTGGTCGTCCTGAGCGACGGCATCCACAACGTCCCGGAGACCTTGTCCGAGGTGGCGAAGGGGGCGCGCACGGCGCGCGCCATGGCCGTGCCCGTCTTCACCCGCACCTTCGGCGCGGACGCCGTCGTGGAGGACCTGAGCCTGGAGCTGGCCACCCCTGACGACGTGGCGTTCGTGGGGCGCGAGGTGCCCATCCGCGTGCTCGTGCGACACCCGGGCATCCCGCAGGGGAGCGCGGAGGTCACGCTCCGCGCCGGTGACGAGGTGCTTGCCACGCGGCGGGCCGAGTTCTCCGGCGATGTGCCCGGGCGCGTGGAGTTCCCCGTCCAGCAGGACGCGCCGGGGCTCTATCGCTACGTCGTCTGGGCGGCCCCCCTGCCCAAGGAGGTCGTGCGCGCCAACAACGAGCGCGTCTTCTACCTGCGCGTGATAGACACGCCGATCCGCGTCCTGGTCCTGGAGGGGAAGCCCTACTGGGACTTCAAGTTCCTGCTGCGGAGCCTTGCCGGGGATCCGGGCATCTCCGTGACCGGCGCGGTGCGCATCAAGGACGCCCGCGTGATCCTCAGGGAGTTCGGGCGCGACCAGACGAAGTCAGGCTCCGGCCAACCCGCGGCGGAGAGCGCCGAAGTGGTGAAGGACGGCGCCACGTTCCTGTCCTCGTACGACGAGCTGAAGCAGTACCAGATCATCATTCTCGGGCGGGATTCCCAAGTCTTCCTGCCGGCGGCGAACGTGGAGAACGTGCTGCGTTGGATCGGCGAATGGGGCGGGTCCGTCGTCTGCGCCCGCGGCCGGCCGCTGCCCCTGATCCCGGAGCGGATGGACGCCATCATGCCCGTCCGCTGGAAGGCGACGCCGGAGACGCGCTTCCGCGTGCAGTTGACGCCCGAAGCCGAGTTCATGGGCTGGTTCCCCTCTGCCGCGCCGCTCATGCCGAGCCTGGCCACCGGGGCGGAAGTGGAAGAGGTGAAAGCTCTGGCGACTGTCGTCGCCCGCACGCAGGGCCGGGGCGCCGCCGAGGGGATGGCGGCAGTGACGTACCAGCCTTACGGCTCGGGGCGAGTCGTCGTGCTCGAAGGCTCGGGCCTGTGGCGGTGGGCGTTCCTGACGGCCGGCGGCAAGCCGCACGAAGAGATCTACGGCCGCTTCTGGAACAGCCTCCTGCGCTGGCTGGCCGCCTCGGCGGACTTCCTGCCCGGTGAGACGGCGTCCCTCCGAGCGACGCAGACCGTCTACACAGCCCTGGACCGCGTCGTAATGCAGTTGGCGGTTCGGGATGACCCGGAGGTCTCGCCGGACTCGACGCCCCTGATCGCCATCCGGAGCGGGACTGACGGGCGCGCAGTGGATACAGTGGCGGCGATGCCGACCGGCGGCGCGCCGGGCATTTTCCGCGCCACAACCGGCCCCCTGCCCATCGGCCCGTACGTGGCTGAACTCGTGCGACGCCAGGGAGAGCGCCAGGAGGAAGCAGCCACCGGCGCGCCGCGGAGTGTCCGCTGCGCCTTCGACGTGCAGGCGCCCGTGCAGGAGCGACTCGACCTGCGCGCCAGGCCGGGGCTGATGCAGCGCCTGGCCGAGGAGTCAGGCGGAGAGGCCCTGTCCGACAAGCCGGCCGAGCAGATACGGACCGTCTACATGGAACACTGGCAGGCGCGCCACCCGGAGGAGTTCCGCCGCACTCCCGCCTGGGACCGGATGGGTTTCCTCCTGGCGCTCGCCGCCGTCATGGGCGCGGCGTGGGTTGTGCGCAGGCGAGGAGGGCTGATCTGAGATGACAGACGAACTCGCCCGACTGCCTCGAGACTTTGAACCGGCCGAGCTCCTTGTGGGGCGCTTGCGGGAGATCGGCGACCGGCGGCGGGCCATCCTACGGCTACGGAGCGCCCTGTGGCTCATGGCGCTGGCCCCGGCGGGCGTGGTCGCGGTGGGATGGCTCGACCTGCTGGCGGGGTTGCCGCCCGGGCTGCGCGTGGCGGGGACGGCGGCGGCGCTCCTGGCGGCAGCAGGCTTTGTCGTCCGTGCCGCGGCGCGGGCGCGGCAACGGAGCCGACCGACAGCCGTCGCGCGGGATGTGGACAAGTTGGCTCGAGCGGACGGGCAGGTCGCAGTCGGCCTCAGCCTGACGCAGCCGCGCCGTGGCTGGCCGGCCCTGACGGTTGCGCTGGCGCGCATGGCCGTGGTCCGCGCCCTCGGCATCGCGGCTGGAGTTCCCGAGGGCCGGATCGAGCCGTTGCGCACGGCGTCGCCCGCGTTCAGGTGCTTCCTTGCGGTGGTCGCGGGGACGGCCGCCCTGGCGGTCCTCTGGCCGCGCGCCTTCCAGACGGAGCTGGTCCGCCTGGCCGACCCGTGGGGCGACCATCCGCCCTACTCGCGGTATGCGTTCCGCGTCAAGCCCGGCGACGCGCGGCTGGCCTACGGGGCCTCGGTGACTGTGGAGGCCGAAGTGGACGGCGCGCCGGTCGAGGGCCTGGACGTGGTGGTGCGGCAGCCGCACGGCGCCGAGGAAGCGATGCCCATGTTCGAGGAGCGCGACGGCTCCTGGAGGGGCCAGCTTACGGACGTGACCTCGCCGCTCGACTACTGGGTGCGTGCCGGCCGGGCGCGGAGCCGACGCTTCCGCGTGTCGGTCATCTACACGCCGCGCATTGAGGCGCTCAGCGTGCGCGTGACGCCGCCGGCCTACACGAACCGCCCGCCCGTCGAGGGACCGCTGCCGCAGGGCGGCATCGCGGGCCTGCCCGGCAGCACGGTGCAGGTCTCCGTGCAGAGCAACCGGCCGCTGTCCCGCGGGGAGCTGAGGCTCACGCCGTCCGCAGGAGAGCCGCTGGCGGTCGTAGCCACGCCGGAGGCGGCCGCGCCGAAGGCCGTCACACTGCAATTCACCGTGGAGAAGCCGGGCACGATGTCCCTTTGGGTCGTGGACGTGGCCGGGGAGAGGTCGGCGGCGGACGTCTCCGCGCCGATCCTCGTGCTGGAGGACAAGAAGCCGTTCGTCCGGATCGTGCAGCCGATGGCCGAGTCCTTCGCCACGCCGGACGTGGTGCTGCCGGTCAGCGTCGAGGCTGAGGACGATTACGGCGTGAGCGCGCTGCGCGTCTACAGGTCGCTGAACGGTTCGCGGCACCTTCCCGAGGCGCTGATGGTGCCCATTCCGGCCGAAGCTCGAGTGCAGGGCGGCGACGTTCTGCTCCTGCCGCAGTACGCCCTCTCGCCGGGCGATACTATCGCCTTGTTTGCGCGGGCCGAGGACACGGACCCGGCCGGCCCCAAGGGGAGCGAGAGCGGGCTTGTGCGCATCACTATCATCTCGCGCGAGACCTACGAGGAACTCCTTTGCGCGCAGGAAAGGGCCGCCGACTTCGAGGCGAAGTACGAGGCGGCGGCCCGCCGGCTCGAGAGCTTGCAGGCCGAGGGAGACCGTCTCTCGGAGGGCGCCGCCAAGGAGCAGGGCGAAGCCGTCAGCCAGGAGATGCGCCAGCGTCTGGATGCGCTTGCAGAGAACCTGAAGCAAGCCGCCCGGGAGACCCGGGCGACGGCCGAGAGGGAGCCGCTCTACGCCCTGGACAAGGAGCTCGCGGACTCGCTCCGGGAGCTGGCTGCCGCGCTCGATGAGGCAGGCGCCGAGGCCGGCAAGGCCGCCCGCGCGGCCTCGCCGGAGGAGATGCGCCAGGCCCTCCAGAGCGCCCGCCAGTCCCTGGGCGCGGGCCGGGAGCAGTACAGCCAGTCCGTCCAGCAGCCCCTGGAGGACTTCATGCGCGCCTATTCGCTTCTGGAGATGCAGGAGCGGTTCGTGTCGCTCTACGAACGGCAGAAGGACTTGGGCGAGCGCATGGCGGATCTCCAGGGAAGGGACGGCGAGGACGACCCCGCCCTGCGCGTGCGCATGCGCGACCTTAAGGAAGAGCAGGACGCGCTGCGCGGGGAGCTGACGGCCGTGCTCGACGGCATCCGGGCGCGCTCGGCTCAACTGTCTGATGACCCGAGGTTCGCGGAGCTGCGCCAGACGGCCGGCGAGTTCGCCGAGGCCGTCGCGCAGAGCCGCGCGGCGGGCGCCATGCAGGACTCGGCGAACGGCCTGGCCGACAACAAGGGCACGGCGGCCCACGCCGGCGCGGCGGAGGCGGCGGACGTGCTGGAGGGCTTCGTTGAGAAGTGTCGCGCGTCCGCGGGCGCGTCGGCCGAGCAGTGTCGGTTGGCCTTCCAGCCCCGCATGCAGGAGAGCGCCGCGATGACCGCCGCTCAGCTCCTGCAGGCCGCCAACCTGGGGACGGCAAGGGGCACGGGCAGCGGCATGGGCATGGGGGCGGGGCAGGGAGGTTACAGCATGCGCTCCAACACACTGGAGAACGTGGGCGTCTACGGGCCGCCGACCATGAACCTGGCCGGCGGGGGCGGGCGCGAGTCGAGCTACGCGGCGCTCGTCCGGGAGACGCCGGGCGGTACAATGGCGGGCGAGATTGCGGGCGGCCCGCCGGGCGCTCCCGGCTCGGAGGGCGTTCCGCTCCAGTCGGTGCCGCCTCAGCATCGCAGAGGCGTGCAGGACTATTTCCGGCGCGTGGCCGACGAGGCCGCGTCGGGCAGAATCACCGACCCCGCCGGCGGCGGGCTACGCAGTTCATCGGAGGAGAGAAAATGAGAAGGTGCGCGTTGGTCATCTGCTTGCTGGGCTTGGCATGCGCCGTGGGGGCCTACGGCGTTGACGCGCCGGCCCCCGTCGGGGCGGACAAGGGCGCCACCATGGCGGATCCGGCGCAGGTGGGCGGCGAGGACGCGTCCATCGTCCAAGTGGCCAACCTCATCTACGCGCGCACGAAGAGTTCGAAGTGCTTCAGCGACCATTTTCTGGTCAGGGCGGATGAGCAGTCGGCCATCTCCACCAGCCGCCGCTTCCACGCCGTGAAGCTGGAGTCGGAGGACGTCTTCCAGTTCCCGTTCGTCATCATGACGGGCGAGGGTTCCTTCGATCTGACCGAGGTGGAGCGCGCGAACCTGAAGAAGTACTGCGAGAACGGCGGGTTCCTCGTGGCCTCGGCCGGCTGCTCCTCAGAGGCCTGGGACAAGTCCTTCCGCGGCGAACTGAGGCGGGTATGGCCGGACGTTTCCCTCCAGCCGCTGCCCATGACGCACTCGGTTTTCCACACCGTCTACGACGTGAAGGACATCCAGACCAAGCACGGCAAGGCGCGGCCCATCGAGGGCATCAGCCACAACGGCAGACTGGTCCTCATCTACTCCCAGGACGGCCTGAACAACACGGCGAACGCGCGCGGCTGCTGTTGCTGCGGCGGCAATGAGATATCCAACTCCGAAGAGGTCAACGTGGACATCCTGGCCTATGCGCTGGCCTTCTGAACATCACGGGCGCGCCGTCGTGCTCGCGGCCGGCCTCGCCGTGGCGTGGGTCGCACTGCTGGTCGGCGAGGCGTTCGCCGCAAGGGAGGCGCCGCCGGCCACGAGCCCGGCAGCAGCAACCTGGCTGACGGACTTCGACGAGGCCGGCCGCCAGAGCCGCATCCGCAACGAACCGATCTTGGCCGTATCCACCATGTCGGGCTGTCCGTACTGCCGGATGTTCGCGGCTGCGCTCTCGGCGCCCGACGTTGTCGGGAAGCTGGCACAGTTCGTCCTGTTCCGGCTGGACCTGGATCAAGACTGGGAGACGGCCCGGCGGCTGGGCGTCGGGGCGGCGCCGGTCTCCCTTGTCATCGCGCCGAACGGCGTCACGGCCGCGCGCGCAGACGGTTGCATGGCGCGGGGGCCGTTCCTCGACTGGCTTGCGGGGGCCCGCAAGGTGGTCTTGGCGCTGGACCCCGCCGGGCTGGCGGCCCGGCCGCCGGCGGAGCTGGCGCAGTTGCTGGGGGCGCGCGACCCCGTCGTGCGGCAGGCCGCGACGCAGGCGCTGACCGCCCAGCCGGCTGCGGCCCCGGCCGTGCTGGAGGCCATGGGGGAGGGCGGCCTGGCCGTGCGGCTCGGCGCCCTGGAGGTGCTCAGGCTCTGGGGCGCCCCCGTTGCCGGCCTGGACCCGTGGAAGCCCGAGACCATCCCGGCGGCCGTCGAGGCCCTCCGTCCCTGGGCCGCGGACCCGCAGACATGGCCGCAACGCCCGAAGCCCTCGGTCGAGGAAGTCGAGCGCGACCTCGCGCTCTGGACGGACGGCGAGGAGGGCCCCGAGGGCCGGGCCGCCTATGAACGCCTGGCGCAGGCCGGGCCGGAGCTGTTGCCCCGCGTCCGCGAGCTGACGCCGACGGCCTGGGACCGGCGGGGCGAGCGGCTCGCGGCGCTCCGGTACCGGCTGCTCATGCCGTCCGCGTCGGCGCTGCGCCTGCCGCAAGTGCCTTTCCAGATGGCGGCGCGCGATGCGCAGACGCGTGCGGCCGCGCTGGGCGCCCTTGCCGACTCGGGCGGGGCCGGGCTGGACGGCTTCTTTCTCGAAGCCTTCGGCGACGCCGACGCGAAGGTGCGCGAGGCCGCCCTGCGGGGCCTGCGCAAGGCGGGCGGGCAGGTGGCCAGGGAGCACGTGCTCGGGCTGCTTGACGACCCTTCGCCCAACGTGCGCGCGACGGTCCTGAAGGAACTCGTCGAGTCGCCGCTGCCGGACGCGGCGGACGCACTCGCTGCCTATGCGCTGCGCGAAACCGACGAAGACCTCGTGGTCCACGCGACGCAGGCACTGCGGATGCTGCGCAACCAGGCGAACGCCTTCGAGGCGCTGGCCAAGCTCACGGAGCACGAGAGCTGGCGCGTGCGCGCAGCGGCCGTCGAGTCCTTCGGCCCTGTGAGCACGAGCGGCCGCGAACCCGCCGCCCTGCCCAAGGGCAAGAACCAGGCCATCGCGCAGATGCTCGAGCGGGCGCTGAAGGACGACGACGTCTTCGTCGTCTCAAAGGCCATGGAAGTCATCGGCGAGATGGACGAGGTGGACCTGAGCGCCTGCCTCGAGGAACTGACGGAAGTGGCGCGCACGCGCCCCGAGCTGACGCTCCAGGCGCTCCAGACGATGGCCGGCAGCCGCTCCATGCGCGCGAAGGCCGCAGGCGCGGTCAAGGAGCTCTCCCGTCACGAGAGCCCTGACGTGCGGGCGGCGGCTGTCCGCGCCTTGGCGACCCTATCCGCCGTTCCTGACACCGCCGGGATCGCCCAGGCGCTCGAAGACCCGGCCGAGGCCGTCCGCCTGGCCGCGTGCGAGGCCCTCGTCCAGTGGGGGCAAAGGTCAGCCGGGAGCGGCAGCGTGCGCCGCCTGCCGCTGAGCGCGCAGAGGCGCGAGGCCCTGGCCGCGGCGTTGCGGAAGGCGGCGTCCTCCGAGAGCCTGCCGCTGCGGTTCTGGGCCCTGATGGCGCTGGGGGCCGTGGGCGAGGCGGAGGCTGCTCTGGCCGGCATCCAGGAGGTCGTTACCAGGGACGCCTCGTACGCATCGAAGGCCACCGCGCTCGTGCAGTTCCTGCCCTGGCCGAAGAGGAAGGATGGGTTCCTCTTCCTGCGTCAGTCGCCGATGGATGACGAAGCCTGGATGTCTCTCTTCTCGGCGAGCTTTGAGGGGGCGCCGCGCTCGGAGGAAGACTTCTTCTGGCAAGTCTTCTCGGATGATCCCCACGTGCTCGCATCGCCCTACCGGGTGCTGGAGGTCGCCCTGCGGTTCTACGGGCTGACCGCTGGCCTCTGGAACCCTCAGATGGACGACGACGCGAAGGATGTCGCGCGCCTGGCGGATAGGGCGCGGGAGCAACTGAAGTCGCCCAACGCGCGCAGGGCGGCGTTGGGGCTGGTGCTCCTGTGCCGGGCCAGCCGGAGAGACGGCGAGGCCGAGGCCAGGCGCATCGTGGACGCCGCGCCGGATGCCGGCGTGGAAGACGAGTTGCGCACGGGGGCGCTGGAGGTGCTCCTCTGCTATGGGCTGCCCAGTCAGGAGGCCATAGTCGAGCGCACGCTCGCTTCGCCGGACGAGAAGCTTCGGCTGGCCGCATTCAGCGCCGTGCTCAGGGCTTACACGCCGTTCAAGCCGAGCCTTGTCGTGCACGTGGGCCAGGAGTCGGTCTGGACGGAGTTCCTCCGCGCCCCCGACCTCACAGGTTTGGTGGGCGCATCAGCTGGGGCCGAGCGCGGCAAGAAGTGGGACCCGCCCGCGCTGCCGGAGTGGCTCACGCTCGATGCGGTGCGGCCGTTCCTGTCGGCACCGGATCCTCAGACCACGGCGGGCGCAGCCTATATCATGGCGCTCTTGAAAGAGCCGGCCGGCCTGGACCGGCTCGTTGAGGCGTGGCGCATGCAGCAGGATGACAGGGAGCTCCGGCTTGCCCTGGCGCAGGCTGTGGCCGTCAGCGACAACGATGACAACATCGGGTTAGTGCGGGAGGTGTATGAGTCGCTCGAGTCGAACGAGAAGGAATACTGGGGGCCGGAGCTTTACTGGGGCATTCGTCGCCTTGACGGGCCTAAGGCCAGGCAACTGCGCAAAGAGATGAGGGAGAAGCTTGGCAGCCGGCTGTTCTACTGAAAGGCGGTGAGGCGGTTCAGCAGAGGAGGGCGTGAGATGAACGCGTGCGCGTTGGTCGTGAGCGTCTTGCTGGCGATGGGCGCCGTGGCCCAGACGGAGCGCACGGTGAGCGGCAGCGGCGCGGAGAAGGTCAAGGTCATGCCGACGGCGCTGCGCGTCGTCGTCGCAGTGCAGTCCGAGGGCGACACGGTGGACGCGGCCATAGCCGACGTCCAGAAGAAGGCCGACGAGCTGGCCAAGAAGCTCGCGGAACTCAAGCCCGTAGAGGGCTCGCTCGCCGCCGAGGGGCCTTACGACGCATCCGCGGGCGGCGCGGAGGAGATGGCCAGGCGAGCCATGATGCAGAACGTCCTGGGCGCAGAGCCGCGGGAGGCCGGCAAGGAGAAGGTGAAGCTGCAGACCACCATCCGGGCCGAGTGGGCCCTCCCGGTCGGCGACCTGGCTGCATCGCTGCGGGAGGCGGAGAAGATCCGCCAGGCCGTGAAAACGGCGGCTCCCGAAGCGGCCGCGAAGGAGACCGACGAGGAGTCCAACGAGGAGATGCGGCTTGCGATGGAAAGGGGGTACGGCCAAGCCGCGGTGCCCGGCCGGCCCAGCTTCCTCTTTGTGGGCAGACTCTCGGACGACGCTCTGTCCAAGGCCAGGCATGAAGCGTTCCTGAAGGCGCAGAAGAACGCGCAAGCCACGGCGGAAGCTGCCGGCGCGGCCCTGGGGCCCCTGATGACGGTGACGTCTCAGGTCGCCCCGGCCGGCGAAGAGGGGTATGACTACGAGTGGCGCTACGCCATGCGGATGATGGGCATGACGGAGCCGGTCGCCGAGGAGGAAGGGGTCTCGCCGAGCCTTCGGCCCCTGACCTTCACGGTGGGCGTCACGGCTACATTCGCGCTGGCCGCGAAGTAAGGCGATGTAATCGGCGCGGCAGGACGGGGGAGCCGGAAGGGAGAAGGGCGCCCCACAGGGCGCCCTTCTTGTAGATGCCGTACAGCCCGTCGCGCGTCTGACTACTGCGGCTGCGGCCCAGGATCCGGCGGCGGGGGCGGCGGTTCCTCCGTCCCGGGGTCGCCGTGCTTCGCGATCCAGGCGTCTATCTTCGCCTGGAACTTCGCCTGCTTCTCCGTCAGCTTGGCCTGGATCTGCGCTATCCGCCTGTCGAACTGCTCGTTCTCCCTGGCCAGCGCTTCCTCGAGCCTGTCCGCCGCTCTGAGGTCGCCCGCCAGCAGGGCGTCCTGGATGAGCATCTCGAGCCGGGCCACACTTTCGTCGTGCCTTTGCGTCAGCGTGTCAAGCTGCTTCTGGAAGGCCGCCGTCGTCGCCTCCATGGCCTTCTGGAGGCCCGGCGGGAAGGCTGGCTTCGCAGCGAACACGCTGTTCAGGGGGATTGCCAGGAACGCGGCCAGCACCCCGCACAGTATGAGGCGTTTCACGCTCTTCTCCTTTCCCACGCACCGCGGATAGACTGCCTGCACGTCGGGCGTCAGCACGGTTACGAATGCCTTCGATGCCGTGCGTCAGCCCGTCGCAGGAAGAGCACACTGCGAGCCTTCGAGGCCCCCTGGCCGCGACATCACCTCCCTTCTCTGCCGCTCTCCAGAGACGGCGCCGCACTCCCCTGCGGCGGTACGGTGTACCCTGGGTGTCTCAAAGACAAACACACATGTTGGAGCAAATGGCAGGCCAATCGGTATGGGTCCGGAGGAGGGGCGGACGAACGTCCGTCACCTCTGGTAGATCGGCAACTGGCAGTAGGGCACGCTCAGCGCGAGCACGCTCATGGCCGTCGCGTAGCAGGCCCCTTCGCGCCCCGACGAGCCGATGGGCCATGAGCCGTCCTGCTGTTGCTGCTTCAGCAGCGACTCATAGAGGGTGGCCGAGAAGGGCTTCCAATAGTCATCCCCGAGTTGGAACATCCCCTGCGAGCAGTAGTAGACGGCGTAGTGATACCATTCTTCGTTGGGGTCCTTCGGCGGGTGCTTCAGGATCCAGTCGCCCGCTCCGATGGCGGCCTCGGAGCGATGGCGCCCGCAGAGCTCGAGGGAGAGCAAGGCGACGCCTGTCCGCGCCGGCCCCGGCCCCTGCCCCGGCTGATAGGCAAAGCCGCCGTCCGGCGTGCGGCACTTCATGATGAACTCCAGCGCGTACTCGATGGCCTCCTTGGGCACGTCGGCGCCGTTGTTGCGCGCAGAGCGCAGGGCCATGAGCGGCCAGCCCGTGGTCGAGATGTCGCTGTCGTTGCTGTCGCGCTGGTAGCGCCAGCCGCCCTTGAAGGGCTCCAGCTTCTCGACCTTCTGGGCGTTCAGTATCAGGCGCAGGGCCTCCGGCAGGAGTTCGTCTATCTTCTTCTGCCGCTCGGGGTCCACCATTCCCGAGACCTCCGAGAGCAGCAGCGTCGAGATGGTGTGGCTGTACATGGGGCCGTGGGTTCGGTCCTCGCCCACGAGCAGGCCGTCCTGGCGCCGGGAACCCAGCACGGAGTCCAGCCCCTTGTTCACCACGTCGCGGTAGGGGCCTTCGCCCGGCGTGTGGCCCTTGGCCAGGAAGGCCATGACGCAGAGCGACGTAACGCCCGTGTTCTTGCCCCAATTGCTCGGGAAGGAGCCGTCCGCATCCTGCGACTTCGCCAGGTAGGCCAGGCCGCGCTCCGTTGCCTGGTCTATGGCCTCGTCCTGATTGGCGGGCGGGGCTGGCTGCTCGGCTGCCCAGGGCACGCGCTCCAGCGCAAGGAGGAGCACGCCCGCCGCTGCTGCGAGCAGCGCGAACCGTCCGAGCCTAAGAGCCCCTAACAAGACCCCCCGTGGCCGCGACGGAGCGGATCTCGTCGCAGGCCAAGGAGCAAGGGCGACGCGCATGGGAGACCAATGCGCCAAGCCCGAGTGACACAGGCATGCGACGAAAGACGCCCGTCCCTGCGGGTTGCGCCTCGGGCCGTCGTCTGAGGCGTCGAGGCTCCTTGCCGTGCCCGACCCGAGCACGTCGCCGTCGCCTCTCCTTGCAGCCACCCGGCCGGAGGCGCAACGCGGCTCACGCGGGGTCTTGTTAGGGGCTCTAAGGCACGGGCGTCCCATCGTCAGCCTCCGGCCGGCCTTGCCGCCCCCTGCCTGGCGACCGCCTCGAAGTACCGCTTGACTAGGACGCGGTACTCCTTGGGGACGTCGTCCCCGGCTCCCTGGAGGATCTCGTCGCGGAGTTCCCCCGGGAGCTTCGCCCAGTCTTCGAGCGTGATGCCCATCTCCTGCAGCGCGGCGGGGCTCGGCCCGCGCCCGTAGGCGGGACGCAGGGCGCGGGGGCCGCCGCGCGGCGTCACGTAGCCCGGCCGGGCGGCCATGCGGGCGGCGTCCGATGAAGGCCTCAGGCCGAGGCGTTGCGCGCGCGCGCCGGCGCGTTCGGCCGCGGCCGACAGGTGGGCCGCGGCGCGGGAAGCGGCCTCCGCGCGCTGCGTGTTGGCTGCCTCGTGCGCTGCCTGAGAAGCCTGGGCAAGGTCGGCCGAGTCACTTGCCTCCGCGACGGCCAGGGGCGACCCCCGGTCGCGTTCGGCCGCCTCGGCCAGCCGGCGTCCTACGTTGTCCAGCGCCCGGGCCGCGTCCTCGAGCGCGGAGGCGGACTCCTGCTGGGCCGGCAGGGCCTCGGGGGTCCGCGCGCCGGAGATGGCCTGCTCCGCGCTGGTCTGAGCGCGGCCGGCCCGGGCGAGGTTCTCCGCCGCCGATGCGGCATCCGCCGTCGCCCGGTCCTGCGGCGCAATCTGCTGAAGAGCATCGTGCAGCCGGCCGGCGTCGTCGCCGAGGTCGGCGGTCCGCTCTGCCAAGCCGGTCTGGCGGGAAGCCGTCAGTGGCTGGTGCTGCGCCCGGGCGAGGTCCTGCATTTCCTGGGCGAGCCGTTCCTGGCGCCGCGCGAGCTGGGCCGTGTCGTCGG
>Ga0315291_10003891_pt1 | contig 19167 bp, 20 predicted proteins | sample YL17G12_20_MG_FD_203070 | JGI IMG/M metagenome (GOLD analysis project Ga0315291, IMG submission 203070) | Sediment microbial communities from Yellowstone Lake, YNP, Wyoming, USA - YL17G12_20 | ecosystem: Environmental > Aquatic > Freshwater > Lake > Sediment | place: USA: Wyoming | collected...
CCGACGTTCATCGGGCTAATACCGCCTATATATAAAAGCTTATCTATGAACAAAAACTCATCGCTATTAATCAAGATGCTAACTGTGGAAGTGTGATCGGGAATAGGCTGGGAAAAAAAACGTCCCTGAATATTAATTGCCTTTTCGATTATGGATCTGTGGCATAAAGAATTTATGGATTTTGGGACTATTGGCTCTCTAATATTATTATAAAATCTTTCCAAATAAATTTTACTGTTCAATAAATAGGATTTTAATGTAACTTTGGGAATTTGCAACGTATTTCTTCTCCTAAACTCTAGCCAATCGGGGGAGCAATATCCGTAATTTCTCCACATTGCAATTTTTGTGTTAAACTTCTCAATTTCCTGCATCGCTGTGCTTATGGAATGTTCCAGAAGATAGGAAGTGTCGGTAAGAAAAGTAATGTATTCGCCCTCTGCTTTTCCTAAAGCAAATTCAAAAGTATCTGATATATTCAAGCGTTTTTCGGTCCTTATATAAACGATTCTTTTATCGTTGAAGGCCCCCACTACTTCTTTTGTATTGTCTTCTGAAAAATCGTCGCAAACCACTATTTCCAAGTTTTTATAATCTTGTTCCAATGCGCTTTTTAACGCGGATTTTAAAAGAGGGGCACGATTTAAAGTTGGGATTACGATTGAAACTTTAACCATCTATTTTTTGTTTATGTTACTTAAATTTTCCGCCTTAATTTAAAAGCAGGTATCCTTTTACTGATCAAGCTCATATCTTGCGTTAGCGCCGGCCCGGAATATTCAGCCAAGGTCATAGGCCGGATATCGGGTGTGGTTATCTTGGCCAATTCATACATGCTTAACTTTTCTTCTCCGCAAATATGAACAATTCCAGTTAGTTTTTGACCTACTACTTGTTTTATGGCTTGAACTAAATCGTCAGCAAAAAGATAAGTCCCCCACCTGTCCGTGAAGGCTTTTGGATAAGGCCATTTTTTCCTGGCAACAAAATTGGCCCTAATAATGAGCCAGTTTGCTTTATTGTGACATTTAACCATAAATTCTCCGAGCAATTTAGTGAAACTGTAAAAATTTTTCGGATACGTTATATCGTCCTCGGAATAATTTCCTCTGTCGCCGTAAAAAACAGAAGCGGTAGAAGTATAAATGAAATAACACTTATCGTTATTCTCCAAACATGTCTTAATTAAATCCCCCGTCCCTAAAACGTTGACATTCCAAGCTAATTCTTTATTTCCTTCGCATATCCTTATGTCCGTCAGGGCCGCCAAATGAATTACTACATCCGGCTTATGCTTTGCAATGTAAAACCGGATGCTTTCGGGTTTGGTTATATCCATTTCTTGGATGGTTGGCGTTAATACGTTCGGATAAACCCTTAAAAACTCTTCTCCCAATTTTCCGGAAGCTCCGGTAATTAAAGTTTTCATATTATTTATATTATCTACACCCAATTTTCTTTTTTTAATAAAGAAATAATTTCTTCTATATTAAGAATTTGGGTATTGTCGGATGAATATTCTTTTAAATCTCTCATTAATTGAGGTTTTTCTAATTTTCCATAAGGATAAATAACATAGTGATTTTCTGTTTCAACCACCCTGCGCATCTCTTCTTCAGAAACTAATATCTCGTGGATTTTCTCTCCGGGCCTGATGCCTACCTCTTTTATTGGATAATCTTCCTTACCGGTTATTGCTTTTGCCATCGCTTTTGCCAAATCTATAATGTAGCAGGCTGGCATCTTTTTAACAAATAGCTGCCCGGTTTCGCCTTCAATAGTGGCTTTAAAAACCAAGCCAATGGCCTCTTCCAACCTTAAGAGAAACCTTGTCATTCCCTGAGAGGTCATCGGTAAAAACCTTCCTTTCTTTATTCTTTCTTTAAAAAAGGGAATAACGCTCCCCCTGCTTCCAATAACGTTTCCATATCTTACGCAAACAAATTTAGTGAGCCATTTTCCATTAGCAGGATTAAGCATTATTCTCTCCTGAATTGCCTTGGTCATACCCATAACATTAATGGGTTTTACTGCTTTATCTGTACTGATTGTAACAACCATATCAACGTTATTCTCAATTGCCGCCTGCCTGACATTTTCAGCACCAATAATATTTGTTTTCACCGCTTCAAATGGATGAAATTCGGTCATTGGTACATGTTTTAGGGCGGCGGCATGATATACAATGTTGATATTTTTCATGGCTTCGGAAATTCTTGGATATTCCTTAATGTCTCCAAAAATAAATTCTAAAAGATTTTTATATTCTTCAAATTCATTCTGGGTGTCATACTGTTGCTTTTCGTCATTACTAAATATTACAATCTTTCTTGGTTTAAATTTTACTAACTCTGCGATAATTTGATGACCAAAACTTCCGGTCCCACCGGTCACTAAAATTTTTTTATCTTTGAAATATTCTGTTGGATTTAATTCCATATTTTTTGCTGGCAGCCGAATATTTAACGCGACTGTCAAAATTTTAAATTAACATTTTAGATAATTTAAACCCTCGAATTCCTCAAAAATCATCTTATCTGATATCATTTTATACCATTTTACCGCATTTTCAGCAATATATTTAAAATCGTTATAATAGTTTAAAAAATGATTTAATTTCTCATTATCTTCCTCAATTTAAGAAAACTGAAGCGAATAATACTTTTTCGTTCATAAATTAAATTTTCTAGCCAACAAGAGTCCCGAGGGGCTGGATTATGGTTCCGTATCTTAAAAGAAATTCGAGAATAATATAGTTTATTAAGAAATACCCTGAAAGAAAACTTAGTTCTACTATTTTATTAGTTTTTTGGTTTTTATAATCTCTCAAAATACCAAAACTCCCCAAAAGAACCAGAAGAGGAAAGGCTATAAAAAGCATTCTGTTGTGAGGATAAACCCAAAGAAAGGCTGACAAAGAAGGGGGAATAAAAGAAATCAAAATTTTAACGCGCTCTCTGTTTTTTAGAGTGAATTCTTTTAAAATTCCGAATAAAACAAATATCCATCCTATCAATAACACTCTTCCTATTTCTATTACTATCCGGAAAGGAGTAACCATATATAAAGCATTACGACTACCCCCGCCGCCAACACTATTGTAATCAAGCCAATTTAAATATGAGTAAGAATAAAGCTTGTACATGATTATACTGTTAATAAATGGGAGAATGGAAAAAGCTAATCCGTATACAAAAAGATACTTTATTTTTTCTTTAAAAGAGAGGTTCGACGCAATAAACATGAGAAAGAAAAAAAAGATGGGAGCAGCGGCTGTGTTTTCTTTAAAAAGCATGCCAAGCCCTGCCACAAACCCGCTCAGAAGAGCTGTTTTAAAATGAGGTTTTTCTATGAATTTTAAAGAGATTAAGGCTGAAAGAAGAAAGAAAAACCAGCCCGGCAAATCTGTAAGAGAAGCTAAGCCATAAGCTAACATCGGATAAGCTCCCGCAAATAAAACAGTTCCATAAAACGCCTGTTTTTCATTGCGATAAAGACGATAAATAAGAAGAAAAACTAAAAAAACAGAGAGAAAATAAAAAACTACATTTTGGGCAACAAGACTATTTTTTGCACCAAAAATAGGGCTGATGGCGGCGCCGATCAAGATAGGCATTGGTTTCAAGATTCTTTGAGGATAAACTTGAGCCTGAGCATTTCCGGCAATATGCTCTATCGTAGAAACATATTGCGGAGTATCAGCATGATCAAATCTTGGAACAAAAAAAACCAATAATAACATTGCGTTCAAGGACGCAATAACTAAAGAAAGTAAAAGATATTTTTTGAAGCTATTCATGTTATTTAATCAAGAAATTTGTATTTAATTAATGTCTTGAGCGCTTTAAAACCGTCTCTCCATCTTATTTTTTTTCCTTCTTCCATGCTCCGAGGATGATAACTTATTGGTACTTCAAAAATTTTAATTTTTCTTTTTGCTATTTTTGCAGTAATCTCAGAACAGAATTCAAACCCGTCACATTTTAAAGGAATCGATTTAATAAGCTCTGTTTTGAAAAGTTTGTAACAAGTTGATTCATCGGAAATTTTAGTCCCGGATATTATCTTAGTTGCCCAATTAAGAAAAATGCCTCCTAAATAGTAAGATGCGTATCGGGGCTTATTTTTGGGATTAAGCCTACGGGAACCGTAAACTACTTGAGCATTATTTTTTAAAGCACATTCTATTATTTGTTTATAATCTTGAGGATCATATTCTAAATCAGCATCTTGAATAATTACATAATCGCCAGAAGCATATTGAAGACCGGTTCTGATAGCAGCTCCTTTGCCCCTATTCTTAGAATGATAAATAATTTTGTATTTTTTCTCTATCTCTTTTAAAATATCGGTGGTGCCATCGGCAGAACCGTCGTCAATAATAATGATTTCCTTTTCAAAGGAAAAATCGTTGAGATTAACTTGCTCTATTTTTTTTAATATTTCCGAAATTGTGTTTTTCTCGTTGTAAACCGGAATAATAATTGACAGAATCATATTCTTAATTGCCAAAACTAAACTTAATTAAACCGATAAAAGGTCTAAAATTCCTCTTAAAGTCTTCGACGGTTCTTATTTTTTTTATTCTTTTTAAAATATAACCTAGTCGGAAATAAAATTGTCTATAAGCTTTCTTGTAGTAATACAAAACTTTTTCTGAAGAAATAGTGGGTAAATTCATCACCGGTTTGGCAAAATTATACTCAGGCCAATTTTCGTGAAGCAAAAGATTATTTTCTTTTGCCCAGCTAAACATCTCTGTCCCGGGATAAGGAGTGGTAATATTAAAAGAAACTAAATCAGGATCAAGAAAAATGGCATAATCTATGGTCTTTTTTATTGTCTCTTCGGTCTCGCCAGGATTGCCGATCATAAAAGACAATCTGATTTCGATGCCGGCTTTTTTTGTATTTAAAACTGCCTCCTCTACTTTTTGAAGGGTAATTCTTTTCTTTATATTCTCTAATATTTCTGGAACAGCAGATTCTACGCCATAAAGAATCTGATAACAGCCGGCTTTTCTCATTTCTTTTAACATTTCGAAATCAACCGTATCCACCCTGGAAAAACAACACCAAGTTAAATCAAGATTGTTTTCGAAAATAAGTTTACAGAAATCTTTTACTCTCTGTTTGTGGGCGGTAAAAGTATCATCGTAAAAAGTAATATCTTTTATCCCGTAATTTTTTTGAAGGTACATTATCTCTTTCACGATTTTCTCGGCCGATATAAATCTTACTCTCTCTCCTAATAAATTACCCTTACAATAAGTACATCGTCCAGGGCAACCTCTCGAGGTAATCATCCCAAAAGAAGGTGTTCTTTGATAACTCCCCAAAGCGGGATAATATCTGTCCATCGGCAATAAATCGTAGGGCATTGATGGAAAAATATCAATATCCGGGATTGTCTCCCGTGCTGGATTTATAAAAATCTTGTCTTCTTTTTTAAAACCTATTCCTCTAATTGTTTCGAGCGGGTTATTTGAAAGCAATTCCAAAAGACTATACTCTCCCTCCCCCATTGCCACATAATCAACCTCTTGGTGATTTAACACCTCTTGGGGATTAACTGTGGCATGAACTCCTCCAATAATTATTTTTGTCTCCGGATATCGCTCCTTGATTTTTTTGATGACGGCTAAAGTATTATCTATAAGAACCGTGCTGGCGGTTAGACCGACAAACTTAGGAGAAGAAGCTGGCAAATGTTCTTCAATTTTGTCTATGCCTATTTGTAGGGCATTGCAGTCCAAAATAGAAACAGAAAAACCTTTTTCTCTTACTAAAGCGGCTAAAAGAGCTAGCCCAAAAGGCGGCATACAGGCAGAAACATTCTTCCAGATATTCCCTGATTTTTTATACCAAGGAGGATTTATAAACAATATGTCCATAAGTCACTAAATAGAAATTGCAGTTGTTTTAACAAGGCTAAATTTCTTTCCAATCCAAACCTCTACAATTTCATAAACTCCGAAAAAGATAGTTGCATAAAACAAATTCCCCAATAAAGTATTTTTAAAAAAAGGCAAAGCCATAAAATAACATTGGATTAACCCGGGAAAAGTTTTTGCATACCAGGGAGTAAAAGCCCAAACGGCGAAATTAGTAATGAGAAAAAACAAAACTGCACCTAAGATTGAGCCTCCTAAAACCGTATGCCACTTTTTATGATTTTTCAACCAAAAACCTAAAATAACACATAAAAGAAAACTGCCATAGACTGAAACCATTAATTTTGGTTCATAATAACCGATAAAGATATCCGAAATTGTCATTGCTGCTATCGGTAAAATTAAAGCTACCTTTTTTGAAAGATAAACTCCGCCAAATAAGGCAATGGTGGCGATCGGGGCAAAATTAGGAGGATGAGGAAGAAGTCTCAAACTAACTCCTATCAAAATGAAAATTAAGATGATTAAAAGCTCTAAAATTTTTCCTTTTTTAGAAATCTCCATAGATTAAAATGGTGATTTTTCAAATTTAAACTCTACTTTATCTCCGACCTTTATTTCTTTTTTATCAGCTGCGACTTGAGGCATTTCTCCATTTACATAATAAAGCCAATATTTCCCGGATTCTCCGTTTTTTTTATCGCCGATCGCTTCAATCATTAATCCTATATCATAAGATTTTGTTTTCAAAACCATGCTTGATTCTTCAGTCTTCTCTTTTAATAAATCAAAGGCGGTCATTCCTGCTTCAAATTTTGCCTCAAAAGTCTTCGGCGACCCCTCGCCGTCATCAACAACTAAAACTACTTCCTGTTTAATGTTCTCTTGAGAAACCCCGGCTTCTTCTTGGTAAGCGGGTTGGTCAACTTTGTTTAAAAGTACTGCCAAAATACTGATAATAATTACCGTCCCTATCCCTATTAAAATACTTGTTTTTTTAAGGTAATTGATCATATTAAATTTATTTTATATTTTTATTAAAACCAAGGATAATTACCATCGTTGGGTAAAATCATCCTTCTATTTTATCAAACCCATGATCTTAAAAATTTTATTGAACCTTTTTTCATAGGTGTGGTCTCTCAAAGTACGCTCGTAACCGGCCTTGGCGATTTTTTCCCTTTCTTCGTCATGAATTAAATAATATTTTATTTTCTCAACCAGTTCTTTAAAATTATGAAAACTTTCTATTTCTTTTCCAATCCCATAAAGATCTTCTAAGTGCGGGGTATAACCGGTTAATAAAAAACCTCGGCAAGCTGGGATCTCAAAGGTCCTCGCCTTAAGCTGTTTACTTCTTATGCTTGGCAGAAATGTTTTAAAATTATCTATAAATCTTCGGGGAGAATTTAAATGAATGCTTCTATCTTCTTTTCGGTATAAAAATAGCGAAGCTAATTGCTTCCAAAAGACTCCTGACGATTCGCTAAAATTCAAATTTATCTTGCTTTGAGAAAATACTTTTATCATATCGGTTTGAGAAATATGACCCGTGGGCCATCCTTCGCCAAAACACTTTACCTTGATGCCAACTTTTTCTAATTTAGTTATAATTTTTCTTCTTATCCCATGAGGCCTGCCGACAAAAGTAACATCATAAATCTTGGACAAATCTAATGGCTTATAACCATACTGATTGCAGCCTTGGGGGAAAAAAACTGCGTTTTTATAGCCGATTTTGCGGTATTTTTCTGGCGCCAATGGATCAGTTGTAGCAACCCAGCGATATAGGGGTCCCCAATATTTTGAAAACTTCTCAAATAGCCAATGGTCATCAAAAAACAAAATAAGAGTTACTGCTCCGCTTTTCTGAGTAATCTCTCTTACTGTCTCTTTTTCCATCCCCCCATAAGTGAAAAAAACAAGATCGGGTCTTTCTTTATAAACTAATTTTAACAATCCTTCATTCGCCCCCCTCTCGCCTTCTTTCTTTCTTATTTCATCTATCGGAAAATAAATCACTTCATTTTTACCACCGTCCATCCTTACTAAAGTATCGTAAAAATTATAATGCTCTGAAGAAAGACCCAGTTCGGGCTTCCCGTAATCATATTTATAAGCTACATAAAGAATTTTCATATTGTCGGAAATTTTTATATATTTTACTTTTTCCGTACAATGTTATTAACCGCTTCCAATAAATTTTTGTGCAATGGGAAGTCTTGTTTTATTTTGCATCTACCGTCTTGACAAGCATATCCTGTTTTTACACCTACAAAATTTATATGGGCATTTTCGGCGGTTTTAGCATCAATCGATGAATCGCCTATCAGGAAACTTTTACTTAAATCCAAATTGAAATCCTGAACTGCTTTTTTAATTAAGCCTATTTTAGGTTTTCTGCAGCGACAGTTAATTTTTAGCTCAGCTACCTCACCCAAAAATCCTTTTTTTGGGTGATGGGGACAATGATAAATGACATCTATTTTGGCTCCTCTTAAGCCCAATTCTGTTTCTAATTTTTTATGCATTTCGTTTAAATCTGCTTCCGTCATAAAACCTTTGGCAATCATTGGCTGATTAGTAACTAAAATAGTCAGATAATCAGAATCATTAATTTTTTTTATGGCTTTGGCGGCAAAACTATATACCTTCAAGTCTTTTATTTTAGAAAGTTGGTCAACTTCTTTATTAACAACCCCGTCCCTATCAAGGAAAACTGCTTTCCTTTTGTTTTCTAGGTTCAGTTTTTTTATTTTCCCGGACGCATAATCTGCCCTAGTTTTCACCAACCTATCTGGCGTACCGATGTCTTTAAAATACTCCGAAGTATTATAGGCAAAGATTTTTTCTTTTGACTTTAGGAGCAGGAGCAGTATGTCTTTTTCAATATCGGTTTTCTTATTCTTAGGTATATATTTAAAAATTTTGGGAGAAAAGATATAAGCCGAAGCAATACTTAAATTACGAAAAATTATTCCTTTGGGATGCGGCCTCTTTAATAGGGCCGTAATTCTCCCCCTATCATCTATTTCAACCAAATCACTGTCAAAAGGATGATCGTTGGGATGAACAATAATTGTAGCAATGCCTTTCTTCCGACGATGATAATTGATAAGTCTCTTTAAGTCAAAGTTCATCATCACGTCGCCGGATAAAACCAAGAAATCTTCCTTTATGTCATTTTCTAATTGCCGTAGGGCGCCGGCTGTTCCTAAGGGTTTTTCTTCTTGATAATAATGAATATTAACGTCCCATTTCTCCCCGTTTTTAAGATATTCTTTTATCTGACTTCCCAAAAACCCTAAAAGTATCCAGATCTCTTTAATGCCATATCGTCTCAAAAGGACAATCTGATGTTCAATGATTGGTTTTTCTCCTATTTTTATTAGTAATTTGGGAATTTCTTTGGTAAGAGGAAACAAACGCGTTCCCTTCCCGCCGGCTAAAATTACTGCTTTCATTGTTTTTTTTAAAACACTAAACTGTTTTAACTTCTCCGAAAATGCTTTTTTCCACGATATCGCAAATAATATGACCGATAAGAGTATGGGATTCTTGAATTCTGGGTGTATCCGTCGAAGGCACCTTTATCAGGTATTTGCACAAATTAACCATCTTGCCGCCGCTCTCGCCGGTCAAACCGATTGTCGTCATCCCTATACTATTTGCCATCTCAAGCGCCCTTATTACATTCGCTGATCTTCCTGAAGTTGAAAGAGCCACCAAGATGTCTCCCGGCCGACCGACGGCTTTAATTAACCTGGAAAATACTTCCTCGTACGAAAGATCGTTTGCCACCGCCGTCAGAAAAGAAGTATTTATGTTTAAAGGTTCGGCCGGCAAGGGATCTCTATCTAAATAGTATTTGCCGGACAGCTCCGCAGATAAGTGCTGAGCATCGGCAGCCGAACCGCCGTTTCCGCAAAAAAGCACCTTTCTGCCGCTCTTAAATGTTTCTATCATTTCTTCCGCCGCTTTCTCGATTAAAGAAGTGATCTCAGGATTATTCAAAATTTTATTCTTCGTTTCTACGCTGTTTTGTATTGCTTGTTTGATTAATAAATTTTTGTCCATAAGTTAAAATTAATTTTTATTTATTATTAATACTGATGAGTTAGATGGAATCTTATTCTTTATAGGCATTATGAAAGATTATTTGGCTTCCTAAATTCTCAAAACGAAAAGGAACATGCAAAAGATTTAAACTTCTTTTTACATTTTCTTGTTTTTCCGGCGGTACAAAAAAGAGAATGAAACCGCCGCCGCCCGCTCCGCACAATTTTCCTCCCAACGCACCAGCCCGAAGAGCGGTTTTATAAATTTCGTCAATCTTACTGTTAGATATCAAACCGGTAAGACTGCGCTTCAGTTTCCAAGTTTCATCCAAAAGTTTTCCGAAGTCTTTGAGGCCGCTAAGACTGCCGTTAAGAATATCGATCGCCTCGTCTACTTGTTGTCTTAGAGCCATTAATTCTTTCTTTTTTGAAGGGGTCTTTTTAATTTGTTCTCCTGCTATTTCAGAGGCATTTCTAGAAAGGCCGGTAAAAAATAGCATAAGATGACCCTGGATCAAATTCAACTTTTCCTGACTAATAGTTATCGGCTGCACATGCACTTCTTCTGCACCGCCGAATTCTATTTTATTAAATCCGCCGAAAGCGGCGGCGGTCTGGTCTTGAGAACCGACATTTTCCTTAATTAAATCTTGTTCCACATGAATTGCATCCAATGCTAGTTGCCTTTTATTTACCATTTTACCCGTTAGAGCATATAAACTATTTAAAAAACCCACGGTAAAAGCAGAACTTGAGCCAATGCCAGACCGAGCGGGCACGTCACCGGCATGAATCATTTCAATTCCTTCTTTTATATTTAAAAATTTTAAACATTCTCTGACCGAAGGGTGTTTTATTTCAGAAATATTTTTAGTTTCTTCGCGCAGATAATATCTGATTACATTTCTGTAACTGAAGAACGGCGGCAGATATCGACAGCTTATGTAACAATATTTATCAATAGTGGTACTCAATACGGCTCCGCCGTTTTCCCTATACCAAGCGGGGTAATCCGTCCCTCCGCCAAAAAATGAAATACGAAAAGGTGTTCTGCTGATAATCATATATCGAGTTTCCGCGAAGCGGAAACGAAGATGAAGAAGAAATACCTTTCTTCGACTAACAAGCGTAAGCGCAGATGGAAAAGAAATTTATTTCTTCGACTTTTTAAACCTGTTTTTTATACCACTCGACCGTATTTTTAATACCTTGTACAAACGAAGTTTTCGCCTCAAATCCCAAAAGTTTTTTGGCTCTTGAGGGATCGATTAAACGCTTCGGTATCATAGTCGGCTTAGAGCTGTCAAAAACAATTTTGGCGTCTTGGTAATTATCCGCTTTGAGAATCGCTTCCAGAACTTCTTTAACGCTGCAGGGCCGGCCCGAAGCAATATTCAAAGGCTCGAAGCTTTCAAGTTTTTCCATGGCCAAGAGATCCCCTTCAACGAGGTCGTCCACGTAAATGAAATCTTTAACCTCATTCCCGTCGCCCCAGACTTCAATTGGATTATGTCTCTCTATAACCTTTCTGATTAAAGCGGGTATGACATGAGACGTCTCCAATTCAAAATCGCTGTAGGGTCCATAAATATTAGCCGGTCTGACTACAATGGTTTTCATGGGATTCTTTACTCTGGTGTACATCTCACAAAGCACTTCGGAAAATTGCTTCATCCAGCCGACAAAATAATATTTTGAAAATAAATCCCCGTATTTCATATCGTTTTCTTTACAGGGTTTGTCCGAAACCGGATAAACGGTGCTGCTGCTGTGAAATAAAAATTTCTTTACCCCGGCCTCATAGCTATCTTCCAACATCAAGCTATTCATAATTAAATTAGGCGTCACGTGGACTAAAGGCGTCTTTTCCATGACCTGAGCGCCTGAAGTATTGGCCGCCATCATAAAAACGTATTCGACGCCTTCAACCGCTTTTTGGCAGTTTTGTTTTTGAGTCAAGTCGGCCTGAAAATATTCAATGCGCTCATCCTTAATTTGGAGTTCTTTTATATCAACCGCTCGGACCTTGGCCTCGAGCTCCAGCAATTTTTGAACCAAGTTCGTTCCCACAAATCCCGCTCCGCCAGCGACTAAAACTTTTTTATCTATAAAATAATTTGTTTGATACATAATTATGGTTCGTCTCTTTGGGAAACAATCGGATTTTTTATCGGCCACCAAATTTTAAACCTTGGATCGTTATATTTGTAAGTAAACTGTCTCTGCATACCCTCGTAATAACAGGATTGCTTGTAGTGGAAGATGGCGTTATCGCTCAAAACCACATAGGCATGGCCGTGTTTTGGCGGTATCAATATTTGTTTTCCGTTTTCTTTCGTCAGAACAAAACTTTCCCATTTACCAAAATCATCAGAATCTTCATCACAATTAATAACTACTATGTAAAATTTACCAAAAAGACAGGTCACCAGTTTCCAAGTTCTGTCATCGCCATGGATTCCCCTTAAAACGTGCCTTGAGGACACGGCAAAATCATCTTCCACAAATTCTACTTCTTTATCTAATTCTTTCTTTATTGCTTCACTGTATTCTGCCTTATTATAGATTGCCGTATACGTTCCCCGATGGTCTTCAAAATGTTCTAACTGAAACAACAACACATTATCTAACTTTGTTTTTGATACTTTAACCATATATCAAGCTTTCATTAAAATAATTTTTCTTTTTTAAATATTCGTCCCGGTGTTCAACGAACCATGCCCACGTTTCTTTTAAACCATCCGATAAAGAGGTGGTCGGATTATAATGGATGATTTCCTTGGCCAAAGAAATATCCATCACTCTTTTGGGGAAACCTCCGGATTTACTGGCATCAAACTTATAGTTAAAATCAATGAAGCTCTTGAGCGTTTCCACCAATTCCCTGATGGAATAGCCCCGGCCGCTTCCCAAATTCACGAATTTAGATTTAGTGCCGTAATATAAGGCAAGAATTATACCTTCGGCCACGTCCCGACTAAAAGCGAAATCTCGAATGGCGCTGCCGTCGCCCCAAACGACGACCGGGTTTTCCTTATGGTAAATCCTGTACATTAAGGAGGGAATAACCATGGCGTTATCCGGATCAAAATTGTCGCCCGGTCCGTAAACGTTGCAGGGCCTCACGATGCTAAAATTATCCAATCCGTACTGGATGTTGTAGGCCTGAATCTGAAGTTCAGCCATTCGCTTGGCCCAACCGGGGAACATATCCATAGGCGGACCGTCAAAGCCAGCTGCTTCTTTGAATACTTCGGCACTGCTGTAGGCCCCGATAGAACTGGTGTAAACCACTTTAGCCACATTATTAAGACGGCAGGCTTCTAAGATATTGGTATTAAACTGCAAAAGGGGCACGAAGAAACTGGCCGGCTTCTGCTTGGTGACTTCGACTGAGCCTTTAATACCGGCTAAATGGAAAACGAAATCCATTCCCTTGGTAATTTTTTTGCAGAACTCAAATTCCCTCAAATCGCCCAAAATGTGCTCGGCCCGGCTGTCAATATTGAGATTGTCCAAGGAAACAATTTTAATTTTGGCGCCGACATCGGCTAAAATTTTAACCACCTGCCTGCCAATCATGCCGGTTCCACCCGTGATCAAAATATTTTCCCCTTTAAAATTTTCTAAAACATTTTTTTCTATCATATATATTGTTTTCTATTTCTGCGCCTCAACGTTCAAAGCAATAAACTTACCCTTAAACCATTCTGAGTCCGGCAAAATATTGTTATTCTTGTCTCTATAGGGAACGTAATCCAAACTCCAATCACGAACATTGGCATGTTCTGTCTTATCCCGGTCATATCTTGTTATGTTTTTAAAGCCCGCTGATTCCAAATCCTGTTTTAGCGTCTTAAAATCCCAACACCAATAATGATAGTTTTTAGAGCTGTCTTGCCCGGCATAAAGCGCGCAGTATATTGTTGCCAAGTCCTTTGTTTCCATATAATATTCGCATATCGCCTCAAAATCTGGGACAGTAATTCTCAAAATTCCGCCATCTTTAAGCAGTGCATGCCATCTTTTTAGGGCAAGCGGATATTTAAAACGGCCTAAGTGCTCAAGAACCATGCAAGCATAAATAGTGTCAACTGTATTTTCTTTAAATTTACTCAAATGCCTTACGTCATCTACCATATCAACGCCAGGATAATTTGTTATATCAATATTAATAAAACCGTCTATGTGCGCTTTGCCGCATCCGAGATGTAATTTTAATTTTTCTGTTTTTGGATGCTTCTTCATAAATTAATTGTTATTTTCATTTGGTTACTAGTTTGCTAACAATTTCGTACCACCTTTGATACTCAACAAAAAATTGTTTTATCATTTCCATCTCTGGAGTTACGGTGTCTTCCTTTATATTTAAATCATTTTGGCATTTTGTAATTAATTCACCCAAAGCGTCAAAATAATTATCCTTGCTTAAGTCGACATTTCTAAGGAGAGAAATAAAAGCATCCGTTGCTCTGTTATTAATCAGTTCTATATCTAGGTCATCCCACAGATTATGCTGATTTCTGATTTGTTTAACTAAGGGCTGACCAAAGGTTATAACATCACTGAAATGTTCAGCAAGCTTATTAATTAAATAAGCTGTCCATATATCTGCGTTTCTCTTTGCTGAGATTGGTCTATAATATAGAGGTATTATTTCACGACATAAGGATGTATTTTGATAATTGAATGGAGACCAAGTCCCCGGGTAAAGACCGAATTGCGAATTAAACTCCGGTTTCATGCCTACGGCGCGAATCGGCCAGAATAAACGCGTGATTGCATCAACGTCTGGATCCTCGAGCACTAATCCTTGATTTACTATAACTTTATGTTTGGCTAGATGATACGTCTTTTTATTGGACTCGGCATTTCTTTGCATCCATGGAAAACCTCTGGGATAAAAAGGGATATTATTTTCTTCAATTAAAGCATTGTGCACATTAAACCATCCGGAATCACTTTTAATCAAATCAAGCTCTGCTTCTGTTCCGGTTATTGAATGAAACCCTACAAAATCATGCTGGGTTGGGAAGTTATCATCATCAACTGCAATCAACCTGTCACAGCCCCTCAGATAGCTAAGTATTCCACCTAAGATGACCCTGTCCGGCGTATTGTATGGAAACAGATTTAATAAATCTTTATGTTCTTTTAAGGCGTCTTCCTGCTCAGCAATGCCTAAATATTCAATATTAACTCCGAACTCGCTGGCTGTTTTGCCGCAATATTCTTTTATTCCATCCGGCGTTTTTTTATCGCCGATAACCAATATAGACGCGTCTGTTTTTTTATGAAGAATCAAATTTTCAGAGATATCTCTTAAGATTTTGGGGATATTGATAGTAGTAATAGTTATGGCTGTTTTGCTCATATTTATTAAAAACTTTTACTTTCTCCGCCATCTGCCTGAATGCAAGCACCGTTAACCAAACCTGATTTTTCAGAACAGAGAAACGCGACAATGTTTGCGATTTCTTCCGGGGTGCCAAGCCGACCAAGAGGGTGTTTCAGGTCAACCATATTTTTAAATTTTTCCGGATTTTCCCTGCGGAAAACATCCCATTCATTATTGTCAAATATAATAGCTCCCGGGGCTATGCTATTAAATGTAATGCCCTGCCCGCTTAATTCTTTATCCATTGCCAATGTTTTCATCAAACTAATTTCAGCGCTTTTTGCCATATTATACCAGGGCCTGCCACCTCCTTCTTTCCCCTGCAAAGAAGCAATTGTCACCACTCTGCCCCATTTATTTTTTTTCATAAAAGGAATTGCCCTTGTGGTAAAACGTATGGCGGCTAAAGCATTTTTATTATAAACATCCAGCCATATTTCTTCCGGGGTTTCCTCAATTGATGTGCTGATTCGGCCGCCTCCTCCGCCAACATTATTTATTAAGATATCAATTGTTCCCCAAGAATCTATAATTGTTTGAATCACCCGTTCAACATCGGTTAAAATTCTCACATCAGCAATAATGCCTAATCCTTTTACGCCTTTTGCCTTTATTTCTTCTGTTGTTTTTTCTATTTCTTGCTTATCTAAGCCGCAGATTGCGACATTGCATCCTTCTTCAGCCAAAACCAAAGCAATGGAGCGGCCAATTCCAAGGCTGCCGCCCGTTACCAAAGCATATTTATTTTTCAGGTTTATATTCATATATTAAAAAATTAAAATGGGCCTCTAAATTTATTTTCATAACTATAAAATTTTTCTTTTGATAAATCAGTGGGTTTTAATTTTAACATCTTCTCAACCGTTCTTATAATTTTTGCGGCTGAAGGATAAAATTCGTTTTCTAAATGTCTGGCCGTCGGACAGGGTGTCGGAGCAAAGCCTATTCTTTGAACCGGATATTTTAGTCGGCCAAAACATTTTTCAGAAATGCGAGCCGCCACCTCAGCGCTAAAACCGCAGTGCAGCCAATCATTATCAGCTACAATACAACGGCCGGTCTTTTTGACCGATTTGACAATAACTTCGTCATTAAAAGGAGAAATGGTTCTCGGGTCAATTATTTCAACGCTAACACCTCTTCTTTTTAATATTTTAGCTGCCTCAAGAGCCTCCACATTCATCCAGGAAGTGGCCACGATGGTTAAATCCTTGCCTTTTCTTAAAATATTCGGCTTTCCCAAAGGAATGGCAAAAGGTTCTTCCGGCACTTTTCCTTCCTGCCAGTATAGCCAACGGTGTTCAATAACTATAACCGGGTCATTTCCCCTGATGGCAGAAATCAATAAACCCTTGGCGTCTCGGGGCGTAGTCGGAATAACAATTTTCAGGCCGGGAATATGGGCAAAAACCGCATAGGCGCTTTTACTATGCTGGAAACCCTGTCCCCAACCCCGTCCAATAATCGCCCTAACCACTAAAGGCATTTTTAATTTTTCACCGAAGGCATAACGATAGCTGGAGGCCATATTGGCTAATTGATTCATGGCTAAAAGCAAGAAATCTACCCGGCCATGAATATGGATAGGCCGCAAGCCATTCAGAGCCGCTCCAATTCCAAACCCGGTCATCGTGTCTTCAGCCAAAGGAGTATCAAAGCATCTTTCCTTGCCAAATTTTTCTTGTAGACCCAAAGTACTGCCGAATGTCCCTTTATGGTCGGGCACGCCAATTCCATAAACAAAAACATTCTTATCTCTCGCCATTTCCTGAGACATAGCTTCGTTTAACGCCTGGCAATAAGTGATTTTTCTATTTTTTTTCATTTTCATAAAAAATATCTTGATAAACTACGTTGATTTTGGCCAAAGCCGCTTTTTTGGCTAATTTGATGCTTTTCTTCACTTGCCCATCAATTGTTCCTTCCAGTTTTTCTATTTTTTCTTTTTTAACGCCAGTTTTTAAAAGTTTTTCTCTTTGCAAATTAATGGGGTCTTTTTTATACCATATTTCAAATTCTTTTTTTGAACGATAGCCGGCGTCAAAATCTTCATTAACTCCCACGTGTTCTAAATAGCGATAATATTTTAAATTTATAAAGGCCGGCATTTTTGTTTTCTTAACTGATTTAAGGGCCCGACAAGCTAATTGATAGATCGCCTCGGCGTCGGTGGTGTCTTCTTTAAAAACATTGCAGTTAAACTTAGAAACAATCTCAGCTATAGATTTATAGCCATGTCTTTCGGCTGCTGGAGTATGAACGGCAAAACCGTTGTCTTCGCAAATAAATAAAATTGGCAGTTTCATCAAACAAGCGACGTTCAAGCTCTCCCAGAAATTACCCTCGTCAATCGCTCCATCGCCAAAAAAGACAGCGACTATTTTTCCATTTTTCTTTATTTTATTGGCAAAAGCCGCACCCACTGCCACTGGAATAATACTGGCAACAATAGCGGAAGTACCCAATAAACCCATTTTTGGCGCTACTAAATGCATGGAACCGGCTTTACCTTTGGCCGTACCGGTTATTTTGCCATATATTTCGGCGAAAAATTTATTAGTTTCTCCGGTCCTGGTCAAATAGACGGCGTGATTGCGGTAGCTGGCAAAAACTTGGTCTTTTGGTTTTAATGCCTGACAAACACCCACCGCTATAGCCTCTTCACCCATAGACATATGCATAGGAGTTTTCATCTCATTTTCAAAATAATGTTCCTGGATGCCTTTTTCCGCCGCTCTAATCAAATATAATTTTTGGTAAAGCTCTAAATTTAATTTAGACATATCGCTTTTCTTTTCTATAATAATCCCGCCAATAATTTAAAATATTCTGCAAAGTTTGGTCAAACGGAATCTCCGGCTTCCAGCCGGTAACTTCGACAAATTTATCAATACAGGGAATCTGCAAAGTTACATCAGAGGGCCTTAAACGAGCCGGGTCAACTTCTACTTTTATATTCTTAACTGTCGATAGTTTTAAAAGTTTATTTAACATTTCTCCGACCGTCATTGTCTCCACCCCGCCAACATTGTAAACCTCGCCGGGAGAACATTTTTCTATTAATAACCAATATGCTCTGATAGCGTCCTTAATATCTAAAAATGTCCGGATGCTGTTTAAATTGCCTACTTTGACTACCGGCTCTTGCAAGCCTGCCTCAATCGCAGCAATTTGTTTGGCAAAATTAGATTCAACGAAAACTTCGCCCCGCCTGGGTCCCGTGTGAGTAAAAAGTCTTGTTCTAATGGTTTTAATTTTCCAGGATAACCAATATTGAAAAGCCAACATATCTTCTCCAACTTTACTGACAGCATAAGGGGAAGCCGGCCTGAAAGGATTATTTTCTTTTATTGGCACTTCATTTTCTTTCACCTGGCCGTAGACTTCCGAGGAAGAAGCAATATGTACGATGGGATCATATCCTGAACTAAGTTTTAATCTTTTTATAGTTTCCAATAAATTCGCCGTACCTATTACATTAGTCTCCAAAGTTGTTATTGGTGCCAGAAAACTAAAATCTACGTATGATTGGGCGGCCAGATGAAAAATTACCTCAGGTTTATGTTCTTTTAAAATGGCCTCTAAAGAAGGCGTATCCACTAAATCGCCGTAACATAATTTAATTTTATCTAAAATATGTTCTATGTTTTCTTTAGGTTCCCACCAACGCACTAGACCCAAAACCTGAACATTGGGAAACTTTTCCAGAATATAATCTGCCAAATGGCTGCCTACAAAACCTCCTATACCGGTTATTAAAACTTTATTTATTGGCATAAACTTTTTGTTGTTTTACTAATTACTAAAAATAAATATGG
>Ga0315291_10003893_pt1 | contig 19164 bp, 10 predicted proteins | sample YL17G12_20_MG_FD_203070 | JGI IMG/M metagenome (GOLD analysis project Ga0315291, IMG submission 203070) | Sediment microbial communities from Yellowstone Lake, YNP, Wyoming, USA - YL17G12_20 | ecosystem: Environmental > Aquatic > Freshwater > Lake > Sediment | place: USA: Wyoming | collected...
ACTCATCTTCGCCAACGAAGTTTCCGGCCTCTCGCGCGAAGCTGTTCATCCGGGCCTGGCCCTGCAGGGCGAGCAGCGCCCGCGGCGCCAAATCCGTCGGATGCTGGGCGACGGCTTTCTCGGCGTACTGGAACGCGGACCGCTTATCTCCTGCCGCATACATGGCTAACAGCAAGTGGTCCCCTGCCTGGGCATCCCTCGGATTCAGCCGAACCGCCTTCTGAAAGGCTTCCAGCGCCGCCGGATACTCCCGCAAAGCCGCGTGAGCCCGACCGGCAAGATCGAAGGCCAGAGCATCGGTCGCCGTGCACCTCGTCGCCTGACGGGCACAGCGCAGAGCCTCCTTTGCCTCATGCGTTTTCAAATAATTCACGCCCAGAAAGTACCACGCCGGACCATCAGCAGGGTCCCGTTCCACCGTCTTCTGCAGCCGCTCTATCGCCTTCTCGTAAAGCGCAGCTTCCGTGTCAAGCACGGCCAGAGCCCGCAGCGCCGGCGAGTATGCGGGATCATCCGCCAGAACCTTTTCATAGTATTCGCGAGCTTTCTTACGATTCGTGGCAAGGTCGAACTTCTGAGCCTTGAGGTACTTCTCCTCCAGCGTCAGTTGCGCATCCGGCTTTTCCATGAAGTCCGGCCGGCGTGGCGGAGACGTTTTGGGGATCGGCAGAGGAGTCGTGAAAGACGCCAAAACTTGCCCCTGTCTGGCCCTGACCATGACCTCAACGGGCAATTGCGGATTGTCGATTGCGGATTGCGGATTAGCGCCGCGCGCCTCTTTCAATCCGAAACCTGCAATCCGCAATCTGAAATCGCAAGGGGCCTTGGGCGACAGGTCCAATTGTTTTGTGACAAGCTCCCTGCCTTGCCGCGAGACAGTACAAGAAGCGTTGGGGAATCGGCCGGTTGCCAGCAGCCGCAACTGAAGCTCCCCGTCCTTGCGAACCGTCTGGACGGCCAAATCCTTCGTGGCGAACTCGAAGCCGTCGCCGAGCCCATGAACCGGATACCACCATTCCCGCCACGCGACCTCCTGCCTCGGCAGCAGCATGCCATAATCGGATTGCGTCGGCAGCGGCCCGCTCTGAACCTCGATATACGGGCCATCGTCGTCGGTCAGATTCTTCTGGCAGACCAGACCGAAATCCCACGTCCCCCAGGTCCACGCCTTCTTGCCGCCCAGCTCATAGTGATTCGCCACCTGCACGACGCCCCGGTCCGCGTCCACGTCGTAAGCTCCAAAGAAGTCGAAAACGCAATCCACGGCGAAGATCGAGGACGAGGTCTCGTAGTTTTTCAGCCAGGAGAGATCCTTGCCCTCGTGAACGGGCCAGGAGAAGAACTTGACCCCGTTGTGGTCGGTGCCGAGCGTCATGGGATAGATGAACCGCGTTCCGTTGCGGCAGGGAAACGCCGTGCAGTTCCAGAAGTAGTACGGGTTCACCGCGTCCACCGGATTAGAGATACGAATCTGCTCGTCGAGATACGCTCGGCCGGGATGCAGCGTCACGCGGACCGTCCAGCGCGTTCGCAGGGTCTTTTCGAGGTTGCTGACCTCCAGCCAGGCCGAGCCGTCCGGACTGGTCCCGACCAGCGCGTCCACCGGCGAGACAATCGTCACCGTGTGTACCTGGGGTCCGGCGTTCCATTCGACGCCGCCGCTAATGAAAGCTCCCCGCATGGCGATCATGCTCGGCTTGATCACTCGATTGCAGTGAAACGTCTCCTGGCCCGTGGTCTTGTCCAGGACCGAGTGCAGCCGTCCGCCCAATTCCGGCAGGCACGTGACCTTCAGGTACTCATTCTCCAGGAACAGGGCCTTGTACGTGCGGTCCTCCTTCTTCCGGGACAGGTGGTCCTGCATCGCGTAGGGATAGACAATCGCGCCTTTGACCGTCGTCGAGAGCTTGATCTGGTCCTCCAGCGCCCAGAACTTCGGGTTCACATCGTCCGACCAGCCGTAAGTGGGAATCGTCAGGGTCCCCTCCCAGGCCCTGACCTTTGCCCAAGCCGGCGCCGGCAGGGAAACCAGGAGAATCGCGAAAAGCATGCTCGCCGGCAGGTTTCGTCTGAACGTGCGCATGATCACAGCCTCCCATCTGACCGAGTTCGTATTCATATAGTCCCCTCTTGCCGCTGGAGAGTATTTCATCGGGATGTGCGTTTGCCGGTACCGCATCTCAAGCCCATGTCCCTGTCGATCCTTTCCCAGGAATCCTACCTCGAATTGACCGCAACGCAACAGTTTTCGCGCGGAATCCGGCGCACCGGCCGTACGACAATTGACCGGCAGGATGGCCCCTGGTCCTTGACTTGGGTCCCGCTTTGGCGTATTGTCCGTGACGCATGCTGACGCTTTGATTCATCGTGCAACGTGTTTGGAGGTCATCATGAAACGATTGAGCGTGATTCTTGCCGTTTGGTTGGTTTGGCTGTCGGTCGCCGGCGTCGCTTGGGCACAGGGCAATTTCTACTTGAAAGACGGCGACCGGGTCGTCTTTTATGGGGACAGCATTACAGAGCAGCGGCTGTACACCACCTATGCGGAAACCTACGTGGTGACGCGTTTCCCCAAGCTCAATGTCAGTTTCGTTCATTCCGGCGTGGGCGGTGACCGCGTCACCGGCGGCTGGGCCGGTCCCATCGACCTACGTCTGGCCCGCGACGTGCTCGCCTACAAGCCCACCGTCATGACCATCATGCTCGGCATGAATGACGGCAGTTACCGCGCTTTCGATCCCGAAATCTTCAAAACCTATTCCACCGGCTATCAGCATATTCTCGACAGCGTCAAAAGTGCGCTGCCGGGAGTGCGTCTGACCCTGATTCAACCGTCGCCTTATGACGATGTCACACGGCCCGCGAGCTTCGAAGGAGGGTATAATGCCGTGCTGGTGCGCTACGGGCAGTTTGTCAGGGAGCTCACCCAAAAGGAAAAGCTCAACGTGGCGGACCTGAACAAGTCGGTAGTGGCGGCTTTGGAGAAGGCCAAGGCCACGGATTCCGAAACGGCTAAGAAGATCATTGCCGACCGGGTCCACCCCGGCCCGAGCGGGCATCTGCTGATGGCGGAAGCTCTGCTGAAGGCATGGAACGCGCCGGCCCTGGTCACCGCAGTGGAAATCGATGCGGCTAAAGCCCAGGCCGTGCGAACGGAAAACACCGTGATCTCGGACCTCAAAGAAGCCGGCGGTCTGACGTGGATAGAAAATGATAAGGCGCTGCCCATGCCGCTCGACCTGAAAGATCCCGTTTTCAAGCTGGCGATCCAGAGCTCCGATTTCCTCCAAGCCCTGGATTGGCAGCTTCTGAAAGTGACCGGCTTAAAGGGCCAGCGCTATCTGCTCAAAATCGACGGTGAGGAAGTGGGGACATTCTCCCGGCAGCAAATCGAGGAGGGATTGAATCTGGCCGAGTTGTCCACCCCCATGGTCAAGCAGGCTCAAGCGGTGCATGACCTGACCCTGAAACACAACAATGTCCACGCCACGCGCTGGCGGGAACTCCAAGTGGCCTTGGCCCAGCAATCACTGCCGCACTTACCGCAGGCCATCGAGGCCTTGGACAACCTCGAAGCCGACCTGGTCGCACAGCAGCACCTCATGGCGCAGCCTCGCACGCGGCATTACGAGTTGCTGCCGCAGGAATAAACGCCGTCAGAGGCTTAGAGCCTTTAATGAGCAGAACGCCCGCACAGCCAGAGGCCGCTGCGGTGGCCTCCACCGGCGCACGCCTGCCACCCCTGCGGAGGCAGGGGTCCAGCCGACACCCGAATCGCGAACGTGCTCATGCCTGAGGAGCAATCCCCATGCGTGGGGTGTCTGGATTCCTGCCTCCGCAGGAATGACAGAGTCCTGGCGGCCGGGTCCGCCTTCGCAAGGGAGACGAATGCACGCCGTGTAACACCCATTGGGTTAGAGGCTCTTAGCGAATTCAGTCTTTGGGCAGATTGCTGAGATCGCGACGTCGAAGGACCGCCCGATAGCTCTCTATTGGATTTTCCTCAGGGCCTCTCGGGCTTTCCTCTTCGTCGCGTCGTTTTTCGATTTCTCGGCCACCGTCTGGAGCGCTTTTTGACGCTGCTCCTTGGAAGCGCCTTGTATGTCCCTGCCGGCAAGGCTGACCATCGCGGAGCATGCTTCCTCGGCAATGGCCGGGTCCGCGGCGAGTGTCATCAACAGTTCCAGCGATCCGGCGGCCGGGACGGTGCCGAGGACCGCGACGGCCAGCCGCTTCTCCTCGGCCCGCGTGATCAGCGGCAGCAGACCGTTGACTTTGGCCACTTTCTCGTCGTCGTTGAGCTTCGTGTCGCCCCGGACATATTGCAGATAGCCGCGCATTCCCAGCACCTGATGCGACGTCTTCTTGCCGGATTTGGCCAGCGTCAGAAGTGCTTCCGCCGCGCCGGCATCTCCGGGCCAATTGTTCGGCCAGGTCGATAACGTGCGCACTGCTTCGTCCTGAAGAGTCTGGTCCTGATCGTCGATGGCGGCTTTCACGGCAGCCAGAGCATCGGGCCCGCCGGCGACGGCCAGCGCATGCAGCCCGATCGTGCGCAAAGCGCTATCGTTGCTCTGCATAAGCGGCAGCAGGTGCGGCACACAGCTCGCCCCCGAGCGGCCGCTGATGGCCTGAAGCGCCTTCTCGATATCCGCACGTTCTTTGGAACTTGGGGTCTTCTGGAGAAGACCCACAAGGCCGGCCACTTGCTTGTCCCCGCCGATCGTGCCGATGGTCTGCACAGCGGCGCCGCGAATCCCCGCATCCACATCTTCGATACTCTGCACGACAGCGGGAAGCGCCCCGTCAATTTGCCGCTGCCCCGCCAGCTCAATGAGGACCTGACGCGTCTTTCCCGTCGCCTGCGGCAGGCGGGCGAGAAGGTCCGCATCCACGTCCTTGCCGGGCAGCCTCGCCAGCGTCGTCTCCGCCGTTTGCGCGAGCTCCGCATCGCCCTCGGCCGCGGCCTCCAGCAGCACCGGCACACAGGAGACATTGCCCAGGCGTGTCAACACGCTGACGGCCGTGAGCCGCAGCTTCGACGGGCCGCTCTTGGCCGCTTTGAGAATCGCCGGCAACACGGCCGCGTCGCTGCGATCCGCCAGTGCCAGGAGCAGTAAGGGCTGCCGATCCGTACTCAGCCGGTCCAATTCGACCACCAGTGCCCCGGTCACTTGACGGCCGGCAAGCTCGCGGGCCGTGCGTAAGCCGATACCAAACCGCGCTTTGTCCGCCGACCTCAACTGCTCGACCAGCAGCGGCACGCCGGCGGACTGACGGGCCAGAATCGCCCCGCGGGTTGCTTCGAGAATCTTCTGCTTGGGCACATCCGCCTGGCGGACCACGTCATACAGCTTCACGGCTTCGGCGGGTTTTCCTTCGGTCAGGAGCCTCTCCGCGCACAGGATGCAGCCCTCCGCAACCGCCGCACGAGCACCAGCCGGCGCGCCGGCCAGTGATTGCTCCAGAGCCCTGGTGGCCGGATCGCTGCCAATGCGGCCCAGGGCCACGGCCGCCGCCGACGCGACATCCGCATCGGCATCCTTAAGTCTTGCCACGAGCCCGTCGACCGCCCGTGTGTCACGCCGATAGCCGATCGAATTGATCACTCCGATCAGCAGCTTGCCCTGCACCTTGCCCAGCGCTTCGCGCAGAGCCTCATCCGCGGCCGGACCGGGAATCGCCTCCAGGGCAATTCGCGCCCACGACGCCAACCGCTCGTCCGACAACAGCGGCGCCACTACCGGGACCGCCTCCTGCGTGCCGTAGATGGCCAATCGCTTGCACGCCATCGCTTTGTCCTGCGGCGGTGCGTCCGACTGGAGCACGCGGATCAGCTTGAGTTCTCTGTCCTTGGGGTTCTGGTTATCAGCGGCGGCGACCTGTAGGGCGAGCGTCCCCGCTCGCCAAGAAATGTCGTGCGAGGACGCACGACCTACTTGGGCCATCGCACAAACCGCCACCGCAATGAAACCAACACACCATGCGAAATATCGATTCTGAGATATCATAATCATCCTCGTAATCAGATGGACCCTTTGGAGAATACCGGCTCCTACAGCCGCCACGGTTCGCGCAGCGCCTCGGAGCGCAGCCGGTTGGCTTCCTCATCGCCGATGAATTCGCTCTTCCGGGGATCGTAGTTGACCTTGCGGCCGAGGAACAGCGCGATATTAGCCGCATGGCAGGCGATATGCGAGTAACAGGCCACATCGGCGTTGGCCCGCGTCTGGGCCCGCGTCTTCACGCAGTCGAGAAAGTTGCGGATATGGAAGTCCGCCGGGTAACCCGGGATCCTGACTCCTTTTCCGGCCAGCAACGTCGGCGAGCTCGCCCCGAACTCGGCGTCGTCGCCCGTCTCCACCCAGCCCGTGTCACCTTCAAACCGCACCGGGCACGAGCCCAGTGGGAGCCATCCATCGTTGCGCATGACCAGCTTGACGCCGTTGGCATAGCGGGCGTGCAACTGGCCGTCCCGCGGCTCGTACTCCACCGGGGCCGTCCCGTCAGCGTCGTTGGCCCACTGGCACAAGTCCACGCAATGGGAACCCCATTCCAGGCATCCGCCGCCCACCATTCCCCCGCCCTTCTCGAAGTTGAAACCGTCGAGGAGACGGCGATTGAAAGGCCGCCACGCGGCGGGCCCGAGGTACAGGTCCCAGTCCACCTCCTCCTTGGACGGCTCAGGCTCCGCCGGGGCCCAGCCGCTCATGGCGGGATCCAACCCACCCGGATGAGCGTGAAGCGTCTGGAGCTTGCCCAGCTTGCCGCTGCGGGCCAGCTCGACCGCGTACGCGAAATTAGGCAGGCTGCGGCGCTGCGTGCCGGCCTGGAACACGCGCCCGGTCCGGTGGAACGTCTCGGCCAACGCCAGGCTTTGCGCGATATTTTTCGTGCAGGGCTTTTCGCAGTACACGTCCTTGCCGGCCTTGGCCGCCAGGATCGAGGCAGTCGCGTGCCAGTTCGGACCCGTCGCGATCAACACGGCGTCGAGGTCGCTGCGGGCGAGCAGCTCGCGCATATCGATGTACGTGGCACAGTCCCGGTTGCCGTACTTGGCATCCACCATTTCCTTAACGGCCTTGCGGCGGTTAGCCTTCACGTCGCAGACGGCCACGAACTGCACGTCCGGCTCGTGCAGGAAACAGCCCAGGTCGTACCCGCCCCGACTCCCGATGCCGATGCCGCCCAGCACGATTCGTTCGCTCGGGGCTACGCCGCCGTTCTTGCCCAAAACCCTATCGGGAATCACGTACGGCGCCACAAGGAAAGCGCCGGCCTGGACGGCGGTCTTCAGAAACCGTCTGCGGTTCAGAGGGACTCCTTCTTCACACATGCCTGGTCTCCTGTTGGTTAAGCGTTCCGGGGTTGTGGTTGTCACACTCTTCATTTCTCTGCCTTCTCGTCTCCGGCACGGGCTGTTTGCTGCTTCGATCCGCACCGGTCTGAGCCAAGCCAATCCATCATACTCTCATACAGGTGACTCTGTCCGCTACAAGCTTACCCACAAATCTTCACGGCGTCCATCCCGATCCATATTGCATCGCACTTCCGGATGCACGATGGGATTGTGGCAGTTCAGGCTGTGGTCGAGAAGTAACTACGGGTCGGGGATCAGATTCAGCGTGCGGGCGCAGATACTCTGCAAATTCACGCACGAGGGTCTCCGACATCGCTTCTGTAAAAGCTTGGCTCTCCCGCGGACGTGTGAATGGGTGATGCAGGAATCGAACCTGCGACCGGCTGATTAAGAGTCAGCTGCTCTACCTGCTGAGCTAATCACCCAAAACGGTCGTCCGGCCCAAGCGGCCGCGGACGAATGCGTGAAACGCGGCAAAATTGTCATCCTACAGTTTTACGACCGACATTGCAAGAGGGTTTGAACAAGATTTGACAGAAGTTTCCACGTGCAGCCTGCCCGCTGCTTTTCCGGAACCGCCGGCCTGGTTCTCGGACGTAGCGGTGATAATTCCGGATGTACCTCCCAACCGGCGAATCCGCCGCGGCTGCAACAAGTGGAAATAGAAGCGGTCCGGCCGTCGGACTCATTTCTCCCTCCCCACATCGGTCGCAACTCGCTTGGCAAAGCTCGGGATCCTGTTATCGGACAAGCCTCACCCTCATGCGAAGGTTCAACCGCACCCCCAGTTTGGTCCCCTATCCGTTTTTTCTATATTTTATATGGCGGTTTGCATGGGCTTTATGTTGCAGAAACATCGGGAAACCTTATTGGGCCGCACATTCGTGGCGTGCAAAGCTGCACGGCGTGGCTGTCCGAGTGGCCGAATGCCCCTCTCCGGGTCGGCGAGGGATCGAGGACTTTCTCAATTGCCCCCCGGAGAGAGCCGATGAAATACGCAAATGCGCTCCACGAGGACTTGGGAACAGACATAATCATGTTGTTGCAGAAGTGTGCGATTCTCGGTTTGATCTTGCTGCTGGTGGGCGGTTACGCCTATTGGCGAGTCTATAATGAGACGCGTGCGGAGCAAGAGCTGACGCAGAACGCCGGCGTGCAGAACTCGTTAGGACCCGAGGAGTATCTCGAGAAGTATGGCCGCTGGCACAATCTCACTCCTGAGCAACAGAACCAGCTCGTCCTGGAGATCGATAAGGAACGACACAGCAAGACCCCGGAGCAACTCGCCAAGGAACAACAGGCAAGACTCCGGGCCGACCGCGACAAGCTGGCGGCCGGCCAGATGAACCCCGGTGACATCGCGGACTTCCTTTACGGCCGCGGCTGGGAGGGCGAGGTCGAACGGTATAAGAAGAGCAAGGAGCAGACGGAGATCGTGCAGATAATCGCGGTCGTGTGCCTCGCGATCGGCGGCACCCTTTTCGGCCTGTGTACCGCCATCGGAGTGCCATGGCTCGCCATCCGAGCCTTCCGGTCTTTGAGACGCCGTTCGTCGCGCGAGTCCGATGAACCCGAACCGAAAATCCCGGAACTGACGGATATCGAGCATGATGCCCCCGCGCCGGTCGAGAACCAGAATCCAGAGCCGCCGCCACGGGAGCGGCCCAAACAGAGAAGGAGAGTCCTGGCTCTCTCGGAGGTGCCCGGCGAATCGCGTTCCTCTCCCTCCGTGCCGCAAGAGCCAGCCGCCGTCGATGAACTCCTGACCAGTGCCTTCGGTCGGCAGACGACCGGAGGTCGTCCGTCCTTTGCGGCACAGCCCGGGGCAGCGGAAAGCGCCGTGGCGGTGCTGATTACCGACGAGCAATCGGGCGAAAAGGAGTGGTCCGCTGACGCCCAATGGGCTACACAGGTTTCGTTCGACGCCGTTCCTCAGGCTTCAGCGCAGACCCGCCAGGTGATCGACGAGCCGACCGCGCCCGTGGTGCTTCCGGAGGAGGAAACCTCCGTCGCGGAGAACACGTTGAAGGAGCAGGCGGAAGACCTGCAGAAACAGATTGCCGAGTTCAAGCAGGTCGCGCAGGACGTGCAGCAGACGACGCGGGAGCGCTCGGAGCCTCTGACGAACACGCTGAAGGAGCTGGCGCAGCAGGTCTCGGCGATCCGCGATTACGCCGCCTCCCAGCAGGACCGGGTCGAGAAGCTCCAGGACGGTTATGACTGGGGCATCATGCGGGCGTTTGGCCTGAAGGTGATTCGGTGCCTCGATAACCTGGAAGGTCGGGTGGCCCGGTTATCCGACGAGGACGACGCCGTTCAACACCTCGAGGAGATCCGGGATGAGCTGCTCTTTGCCCTGGAATCCAGCGGGATTGAGCAATTCCGGCCGGAAATCGACAGTGATTATCGGGGTCAGGAGAAACTGGCCGAAACGATGAAGGAAAGAGAGCCGACCCAGAATCCGGACCAGACAGGCAAGATCGCAAAAGTCATCCGGCCGGGTTATCGATATATGATAGATGATGATAACTACAAGATTGTGAGAGCCGCCCAAGTCAAACTGTTCGGCTGAGCGGCATCGAGCCATAATCGCGCAGGACAGGTGCTTTGCAGGGCATGATTTCACGTAGGAGAGAACCATGGGCAACATTGTTGGCATAGATCTCGGGACGACCTTCTCGTCTTTGGCGATGCTCAACGCGATCGGCAAGCCCGAAATCGTCCCCAATGCGGATGGCGACCGCCTCACCCCGTCGGCCATCTTCTTTGATGAGGACAATTCCGGCGTCATTCGCGTCGGGATCGAGGCGCTGAACTCGCGTCATCTCAACCCCTCGCGCTCCGTGCGCTGGGTCAAGCGGCACATGGGAGACACCGACTACAAGGTGCACATCGACGGCAAGGACTGGGGTCCGGTGGAGCTGTCCGCCCTGGTCCTGAAGAAGCTCCGGCAGGACGCGGCCGCCCAGGTCGGAGAGATCCGCGACGCGGTCATCTCCGTGCCCGCCCACTTCGATGAGATTCGCCGCAAGGCCACGATGGATGCCGGCACAGCGGTCGGCTTCAACGTGATCGGCATCGTGAACGAGCCCGTGGCGGCGGCCCTGTGCTATGCGACCAGCCGGGACGTCTCCGGGCGAGTCATGGTCTACGACCTCGGCGGTGGCACCTTCGACGTCACGCTCATGGACGTCAAAGGCCTGGAAATGGAGATCCTCTGCTCGCAGGGCGACCATGCCCTCGGCGGCATGGATTTCGACCGGCAGGTGCTGGAGATCCTGCAGAAGCTGTATCGCGACAAGTTCAACACCGACCTGATCGGTTCGGAAGAGGACAAAGCCAAGTACGAGGATGAGGCGGAAGACATCAAGAAAACGCTCTCGCGCCGGCCGGCGGCCAAGACGATTCTCTACGGGCCCAGCGGCAGCATGCGCGTGGAGGTCTCGCGGGAGATGTTCGAACAGTCGATCACCTCGCTCGTCGGGCGTGCCGACATGCTGGTGGAGGTCGTCCTCGAGGAAGCCGGTCTGAAGCCCTCGGACGTGGATACCGTCCTGCTGGTCGGCGGCAGCACGCGCGTGCCGCTCGTGCGCACGCACCTCGAGCAGATCTTCGGCTTCCCGCCGGAGTGTTCGATCAACGTGGACGAGTGCGTGGCGCTGGGCGCCGCGTTGCATGCGGGTCTGACCGAGATGCGGCAGCATCCCGATCAGGTGCCGGCCGGCATCTATGCCGGGCTGAAGGACATCAGTCTGACGGATGTGTGCAATCACAGCTACGGCACCATCTGCGCGCCGGTCGACAAAGAGACGGGCCGCCGCGTGGTGCAGAACCGCATCATCCTGAAGAAGAACACGCCTCTGCCCTGCGAAACATCCCAGACGTTCTATACGGTGTCGGAAGGTCAGAAGCGCGTTGAAGTGACGATTACGCAGGGAGAAGACGCCGATCCGGCGTATGTGAACCGGATTGCCACCCACAGCCTGGACCTGCCGCCGGACCGGCCGGCCGAGCGGCCGATCACGGTGACCTACAGCTACGATCTCAACCAGCGCATGCACTGCAAGTTTCAGGACGTCGAGTCCGGCCGACTGCTGGAGCTCGATTTCTCGCTGGATGAGCAGGGCAACGTCGCCCCGAAGGTCGCCGAGCTGGAGCCGTTTAAGGTACAGTAAGTCCCATAACGACAGCGCGGTCGCTGCCGGCGACTGCCATCGGGCCGCGGAGTTCGCGGACCGGTCTGACGAAGGTGTATGGATACGAAGCCGACAAGTTTGAAAGCGCAACGCAAGGGTGTCTGGGCGCGTGTTCTTGAGTACGTTCGCCACGTCCTCCCCTTCGGCCGAGGCGAGTGGCAGGAATGCCTGCAGCAGCTCAGCACGGGTCGGTCCAATAGCGCGATTCCTGCCGATTTTTGCCAGCCGGTGGATCTGAGCGTGCTCAACTGCCGGGCGCGGATCGGCCGCGAAGCTCAGGGCGAATCTTGGCGGTCCGTCCTGATCGTCGATATCTGCGGGACCATTCGTGCACCCGATGAAGGATATGAGGTCGGACTGAGAATCTCGCTGGGTGACGTGACGGATAGCACCAGCGAGCCTTTGTCCGTTCTGAACCGTCCCAAGCAGGGACCTCTCAACACGTCCTCCTACTTCGTCTTCCAGAACGAGATGGGGAGGCTCTGCCATAGCACGATGGTGTTGGAGGATTGGATGACCGTGGCGCAGCTCTCCCCGGAGTGGTTCGTGCTCCCGCGCGGCGGCCATCGAAAGCTGCACTGCAGCGTCTCGATTGTCTCGAAGACGACCGGCGACCTGCTCGCCTGCGCTGGCTGCATTGCGGACTACGAGAACCTCGAAGTCGGGTACCTGGACGTGGAAGACAACATCCAGCGGGCAAAGACCTTGGCGGTCGGGCTGGCCTTCAGCGTCGGCGCGGCCAATGGCCAGTTGCTCGACCCGGAGGTCAACGTGATTTACGCCTGGGTGACGACCAACTTCGGATCCGCCAGTGCCTCGGAAGGCGCCAAGCTGGAGCTGGAGCGAGCGTTGCAGAAGACCGCCGCGTTCTTCCGCCGGGGCGGGCACCTCAACGTGCAGGAGATCTGCCGCGAGATCGTCGAGATCGCCCCGCTGGTCGGCCGACTGGAAATCCTCGATCTGTGCCTGCGCGTGGCCGCCGCCAAGGGGCAGGTGACGATCGCCGAATTGGAGCTTCTCAAAGACTTGTCGGATTGGCTCGGGATCGACCGCAGCCGCCTCCGCGTCATGGTCGAGAAGACGCTCCCGGTGGAGATGCACCAGACGAAGGATGCGGAGATGATCCTGGGCGTCACCGACGAGATGAGCATGGAGGAGGCCCGCCGGCAGTTGAACCACGAATACGCCAAGTGGAGCTCGCGCGTCATCAGCACGGACCCCGCCATCCGACGGCAGGCGGACCAGATGATCAACCTCATCGCCGACGCACGCACGCAGTACGTAGGCGCCAAGCCCGCCCGGTAGCCCCCCGCCCGCCGGTTTTCGCCGTGTGCGACCCCATTTCGAGAAGGCCAAAGAGCCTGCCCTGAGCGAAGTCGAACGGGCCGACGAAGCAATCTCGGCCCGGCAAATTGGCTTTGTTTTTCCGCAGGCACATGCCGCCCTTTTCTCTCCTAACCCTTTTTCGGAACCGCGCTTAGCGTTCATTTGCGGCCCCTGGAAATTGGGTTTGTTTTGCACAATCATGTCCCCGGCCTCCCTCTATCCCCCCACCCGACCGACGCCCACGAGCCAAGACAACGCCCCGCGGCCCCGCACCCGTTCCCCGGCGAGCGGGGCTCGTGAATGGAATGATGGAATACTGGAATGGTGTGCCACATGTGTGACTCTCGTCCAGTTAACGTTCCGCTTGTCATCAGCCCCCGGCCGCAAGCCGGCGGCCGACATATCGCTTTATCCAATATTGGATATATAGTAAACGAACACCGAAAATCTGTCAACCGAAAAATGTCCCCGCCACCCGCGTTTAACTCCTTATGTCACAAGGACTAATGAAGCCAAAGAGGATATTTTTTAGGCCCAGAGGTACGCGGAGAAAATCTCAATTCCTTGCATCTTGCCTATTGCCCCTGCCGATACTATTATGGGGCCTGTTCATAGCTCGGATTATTGCGTGATGGAACCGAGTGGGAGAGTAATAGAGCATCTGAAGAGGTGTCAGGGAAGGACGTTATAGCAGTGGCTTCACGCAAAGACCTGCGTTTCTATGACTGCTACGCCAAGCTGGTCCTCTGCGGCGAGGTGAAGTTACCCGGAACACTTGAGGGACGCTCGGCCTTTGCTGAGAAGCTCATGGAGGATGCTTTGGCCAGGGCGCAGTTCTTCCCTGATCTGGTTGACGCCAACGCGTGGCTCATGGGCCTGGATATAAGGTGATACGATGTCAGTCAAATGGTTTCGTGTTTGGTATCGGCCTTACGGCAAGAAGGCCTTCTGGAAATATGGGTGGTTCTTTGCATCCGACTCCCTTATCCACGCCAATGAAACAATTGACCAAACCTGTCGAGTGAAGGACAAAAATCGTTGGACCTACCAGGTGCAAGAAATCGCTCCTGGCGATTTCGACTATCCGAAGGGCAATGATTCGAGCACAGACTTGTCTGGAGACAGTCGATAAGGCATTGCATGAGACTGCAAGAGGGTTTTAGTGGGATTCACCAACCCCTTGTGTCTTGCCGTCCGCCTTTGCCGATACTATCATAAAGCCTTTCGAACGCTCAGGAACCTGGTCGGTATGTGTCACGGAAAGGCACTGTAGTGGCTTCACGGAAACCTGCCATCCATGAAATTGACTTCTGCGGGCAAATGGCCTCCACAGCCAACGCTCTGATAAGCCAGAATCCGGACGCCTATTCTCCTCTGCACGAGGCACGTCTGGAGGGCTTCGGGACGGGCACGGGGCGGCGCAAGCGCAAAGACCTGCGTTTTTTTGACTCTGCCGGCAAGGTGATCCTGTGCGGAGAAGTGAAACTGCCAGGAACCTATGAGGGACGGTCTGCGTTCGCGGACAAACTCATGCAGGACGCCTTTGCCAAGGCCGACAATGCGGGTGTTCAATTCTTTTTCACTTGGAATGTCAATGAGTTTGTCCTGTTTGACCGCAGCCTCTGGGATCGGCCCTTGATTGACCGGCGAGTTCGACCGTGGCGACTGGCACGGAATCTGACTGGTCCGGAAGATGTCGCCCGCGAAGAGAACCTCAACTTCATCAAGGCCCATTTCCTGCCCAACCTGTTGCACGACTTGGCTGATTTCCTTTCCGGCCGTCGGCGCCAGTGGCTGCCCCCGGATGACATCTTCATTCACTCTCTGGAAGGCCATCTCAACTGGCCGGTGCAACTGACCGGCGCGTACGTCCTGGAACAGTCGGGGAAGAACAAGCCGTTTGACCTGCGCGTTCAGCGATGGATGGCGGACCAGGACTGGACCTTCGTCCGCACGCCGCATGAGGAATGGGTCAGGGCCGTGGACAACATGGCGAAGACTCTGGCCTATGTATGGGCCAACCGGCTCATCTTCTACAAAGCCTTGCGTGCCAGGTTCACTGACCTGCCGCGCCTCGAATTGCGGCGTTCAATCAAGAAGCCCGATGAGGCTTTGGCCGCCTTCAACCGCTTGTTCCAGCGGGCCGTCGATCGCAGCGGCGACTATGAGCCGCTATTGATGCCCGAGGTAAAGGATTGGGCAACCGGCCTGATCTTTCATCCGCCCAATGCCTTGGATGCTTGGCGTGGGGTGCTGCGCAACATCGAGTCCGTGGACTTTCGCGAGGTCCCGTCCGATGTGGTCGGGCGGATCTTCCAGAAGCTGATCGGCCCGGACGAACGCCACCGTTTCGGACAGCACTTCACGGGTGATGACGTGGTAGATCTCATTAACGTTTTCTGTGTCCGGAGCGCTTCCGATACGATCCTTGATCCGGCTTGCGGATCGGGCAGTTTCCTTGTCCGCGCCTACTACCGTAAGCATCACCTGGATCCATCGCGTGCTCACCTGGACCTGATTGGTGAATTGTTCGGCTGCGATATCGCCCTCTACCCGGCACATCTGGCAACGCTAAATCTTGCCGCTCGGGAAATCAACAATGAGGCCAATTACCCGCGCATCGCGAGGTGCAACTTCTTCGATGTCAAGTCCGAGAAACCGTTCTGTGAGATTCCTGTGCCGAGCGAGTCTTCCGACCACACGCCAGTATTTCTACCCGAGTTGGATGCGGTGGTAGGTAACCCGCCATACGTGTCGCAACTGGAGATGGAGAAGAAAGACAAGACGCGTTACGGGTCTATCGTGACTGAGTCGTGGCCTGATTTGCAGTTGACGGGCCGAAGCAATTTGCATTGCTACTTCTGGCCCATGGCCGCGCATCTTCTGAAACCGGCGGGTCTGTTCGGTTTTTTGACTGACGCAACATGGCTGGACTCTGATTATGGATTCCTTCTGCAAGGCTGGCTGTTGCGGCACTTCAAGATTCTGGCGATTATGGAGAGCGGAACTGAGCCATGGTTTGAGGATGCTCGCGTCAAAACCTGCGCGACCATCCTCCAACGGTGCGACGACGAGACGGCCCGCATGGAGAACCGCGTCCGGTTCGTGCGCTTCTCGCGCAAGTTGGCTGATATTATCGGAATTCCACCCGGCCAGAACGAGGACGCCCGGCAAGCCTCCGTTGAGGCGCTGCGATATCGAATTCTGGGAGTAGACGTCGATTATCAGGATCAAGACCTGCGCATCATCATTAAGACTCAACGCGACCTGTGGAACGACGGTGTTCGGGCCGGCCTGATCTTGGGCGCTGTGGAATTGGAGTCGCTCGCAGACGAATACGAGAACGGACGTGAGCCGGAGGCCCGGGAGGATGTGCCCTCCATCAGCCAGACGGCAACGGCTCCCAAAGAGAACGGCGATTATCACGCAGGCAAGTGGGGACGATATGTGCGCGCTCCGGACATCTACTTCGAGATCATGCGCCGTTTCGGCAGCCGGTTCGTTGCCCTTGGTGAAGTGGCTACAATCCGCAGGGGCATAACAAGCGGCTGCGATGCCTTCTTTATGCCCAGGGACATCACGGCCGACGTGCTCGCGGCACACGAGGGCGACCGTGCCTTCCGCCAACATGCGGGCGGCGCGCCCCGAAAGGAGGTTGAGTCGGGCAGGCTCAAGATCATCGAAGCCGGTGATGGGAACGTTCATCCTATCGAAGCCAAATACCTCGCCCCTGAGGTCCATAGCCTGATGAAAGTGGACCGCCCCGTGGCTCGGGCGGCCGATGTGGATCGCGTCGTCCTACTGGTTGACGAGCCGATGGACAAGCTGAAATCAAAATCGCCATGGGTCTGGCGTTATCTTCGTTATGGAATGACCGCAACCTTCGCATCCACGAAATCGAAGCATGTGCCTGTGCCCAAGCGTTCGACCTGTGCCGCGCGCGATCCTTGGTATGACCTTACAGGCCTCGTGCGCCCGGGCATTGCATTCTGGCCGATGGCTCAACAGTACCGCCATATCATTGCGGCCAATCCGGAACGTCTGATCTGCAATCACAACTTATTTGATATAGCTCCCGGCAGTCTGTCCGCGCGGGAGGCAGAATCGCTTGTGGCCATTCTGAATTCCACGCTCGTGGGCTTGTTCAAGACATTCTACGGACGTTTCGCGGGGACGGAGGGCAACCTCAAGACCGAAGTGGTGGATGTAAACCTGCTGGAGGTCCCCGATCCTCGTGGCATTCCTGCAGGTGTAGTCAGACGCCTTGTTGATGCTTTGGAGCGCATGAGTCAGCGTGAGGTAGGTCGTCTTGTTGAAGAGCAATTGATGGACTGTCATACCCCTGACCGCGCGCGGAGACTCGCCGCCGGGCCGTTGGTGCTGTCCAATGAGCTACACCAGCGCGATCGTCAAGACCTGGACGATGTTGTCTTCGAGATGCTGGGCGTCAGTGATCCGCAGGAGCGGGCCGATCTGGTGGGGCGGTTGTACGAGGCCACAGCGCGCCACTTCCGCGAGATTCGCGTAGTGGAAATCGAGAAGATGCAACAGCGTGCGAAATCAAATAATCAGCGTTTCAGTGTTCCTGATCTGGCGGCCGATATTTGGGACGCCGCTGAGCTTGAAGATGCCACACCCCTGGCCGAATGGATCAGCAAGCGTCCGGAATGCGGCTCAGTGGTCATCATCCCGGAGGAGCGTCCGGCAGTGTTGTCGCCATCGCCTATGTTCGACCCGGACACGGTCTATTTCGGAAAGGCACGCAGATCGCATGTTGATTGCTCGTCTCATGGGCAAGCCGAGTTGATTGTACGCATAGCCAATCTGGGTGTAAGCGGCAAAGTGCAAGTGCCTGCTGATCTGGGACCATGCTTGAAATTGCTGGATCGCATCAACGTGCGCATCGATAAAGCCATCGCCCGGTTTACCGAACTGGCCGAGAGTCGTACCGGGGATGAACGTGTCCGACAGCAACTCATAGAGGTACTTGAACGTTGGTTTGTGCTGGGGCGCGAGGAGAGCAAACGGGCGATATCCCCAGAGGAACCAGAGTCTTCGCCCGAGGAACTGGATTAGGCGGAGGAACGAGGGGATAGGGGGGCAAGCCTGCACATTCCCCACGGAGGGGAATTGAAGGTACGCGGTACTTTTTCCGTGTTGTTGGATTTGATGTTGCCTTGACGGGCGGGTTGGGGGTAGAATCGTGGTGCGGCTGGGAGAAATCAGCCGCAGTAGAAATCTGAAACACTGAGATTTCAGACGCTTCGGTCCAAACGGTCAGGTTTTAATCGAGAAGCGTTTGGAAGACTCGGTGCTCTTTGTTTCTACGCAAAGAGCACCGGTGCTTTGTGTCCTCTGAAGAAGGCATCCTTGATCGTCATCCGACACGAAGCTCGGGTTCTTGCGCGGAGTACGTCTGCAGAGAGCATCGCTGACCTTTCACGTTCTCGATGGGCCCTGACCGGCCTGGACCGAGCGTGATTGCGGCGGTGCTCTTTTTCGTGGTGCCGCCGCCGAAGGGTACGAAGCAAACCGGGGGGCGAAAGGGCGGCATATGAGGCGTGTGCCGGACGACGCCAACGGGGCCATTCTCTGGCTGTTCGAGTGGATCATCGAGTTGTACGGTCCGTACGCGCTGGTTCGTTGTGCCAGCTTTACCAACAGCCGGAGACAGGCCCAGGAGATCGGGATGTATGCCCTGGCCGCCACGTGCGTGCTGGTGGGCGAGCTGGACCACCTGGGGCAGCTTGGAATCCTCGTGGATGTCATGATGGACGTGGTCGGGCCGGATGTCGTGTCGCGCCGCGAGCCGGCGGTCCCCTGGGACGATGAGCTGCTGATCGCAGACGAGCGAATGAGAGACCTGGCGGACTTCGCGGCGGCCCTGGACACCGCCTGGCTGCAGGCGGTCGCAGACTGTGCCATCAGCTACCTTGCCGAGTGCGACGGACAAGCCAGCCAGCCGCACGGACGCTGCGATCTGAACTGACCCGCCCCCGCCGTGCCGTGGCCCGCCACTCCGCGAATCGGTCAGGCAAGAAAGCACCGGATGCCTTTCATTCCCCCGTCCCTGTTACCCCGTATCCTCCCCGGGCGGTAAGCGATCCGCATCTGTTAATCCATTTAGCGCCTCCAGAACTCGGAAAATAGGGTGCGTCCTGCTCTGTCTCGATCCTCATGCGGCTGTCAGAATCATGAGATTGTGAGTGATGACCCTCAGGAGCAGTTCCCTCGATCTTCGCCGGGCGGTGCAAGCTCGCAACGCCGATCCGAGGTTGCGTT
>Ga0315291_10003895_pt1 | contig 19160 bp, 18 predicted proteins | sample YL17G12_20_MG_FD_203070 | JGI IMG/M metagenome (GOLD analysis project Ga0315291, IMG submission 203070) | Sediment microbial communities from Yellowstone Lake, YNP, Wyoming, USA - YL17G12_20 | ecosystem: Environmental > Aquatic > Freshwater > Lake > Sediment | place: USA: Wyoming | collected...
GCCTGAGTCAACTGCATACCCACGTTCGTCAATCCTGGGGCGGGATGGCTTTGCGCCGCGACAGCTCGCCAACCTCGGCGACCGGCTGGTCTTCTCAAATGGGATCTTCCTTCTCGGCCTCTTCTCCGCCGCACTCGTCATCGGCTTTCGGGGCCGTACCCATGCCCTGATCCCGCTCTATGCTGTAGGCGTCTTCGTTTCGTTCACGCTCTCTCAGGCGGGAATGGTGCGACACTGGCAGCGCGAGCGCAGTCCGCGGTGGGAGATGAAGGCGGCGATCAACGCGGTGGGAGCTATCGTCACAGGGGTTGTTCTCATAGTGGTCGCGAGCGCGAAGTTCCGCCACGGGGCATGGATCGTGATGATCGTGGTGCCGACGCTGGTTCTGGGCTTCCTCAAGGTGTCGCGGCACTACCGCGAGCTGAGCACGGCGCTCAGCCTCGAGGGGTACGTCCCGCCGCGCGCGATACGGCACGCAGTGATTGTGCTGATTCCAGGTCTCCAGCGCGGAGTCGTCAATGCGCTCCGCTACGCCCTGACTATTGCGCCCGAGATCGAGGCCGTCTTCGTCGAGATAGACCCGCGGGAAACACCTCGGCTGGAGTCGCAGTGGAGAGAGCTCAAGCTCGGGGTCCCTCTCACCGTGCTGAAGTCGCCGTGGCGTTCGCTCACGGAGCCGGTGATTCGCTACACGCGAACGCTGAAGGCAGAGAAAAAGGTGGATTTCGTCACAGTGGTCCTGCCCGAATTCGTCACCACCCGCTGGTGGCATCGCTTGCTTCACAACCAGGCCGGTCTCATGCTGAAGCTGGCGCTGATGTTCGAGCCAGGCATTGTGGTCACTAACGTCCGCTATCGGCCGGGCGACTGACTGTTCGCAGCCGGCGCCTCCCAGGAGTAGATAAGCATGGCCTATAAACACATCCTTGCCGTGTACGACGGATCGCAGGAGTCGGAGGAGGTGCTGGACATGGTGTGCCGAGTCGCCAAGCCGCATCGCGGCCGCATAACCATCCTGGTCCTCCGCCTCCTGCCGCTTAGCCGGAAGCTGCCGGCGTACAAGCCAGGGGCGGACCCAGAGACCGATGCCCTCATGTCCACGGCCGAGCATCTCGCCGAGCGCGTCGGCGTGAAGGCCGCGACCACTGTTCGTTATGGCCGCGCCCTGGGAGCGGCGGTTGTGGCGGAGGCGAGGCTGCACGGATGTGATATGCTCGCGCTGTCCTTGCCGGATCTGGACAAGCTGCCATCAGAGCACGCTTGGCATACCGACGCCCGCACCATTCTGCGGCAAACCTCCTGCGGGGTGATGCTATGCCGGCCGGGCCGAGCGAGATGAAGGTAAGCTGACCCCACGAACGGCCGGCCGAAAGAGGGACGCCGCCGGGGTCGGAGTAACATAGTGGTCACGGGGCGAGCTGGTTTGCACTTGCCCCGCACGATTCCCAAGGAGCGGCGCATGTACATCGAGGAGATCGTCGCAAGAGAGATTCTGGATTCCCGGGGCAATCCTACGGTTGAGGTGGACGTCTACCTGGAAGATGGGACGGTGGGCCGCGCGTCCGTGCCCTCGGGGGCCTCCACCGGCACCCGCGAGGCGGTCGAGCTGCGCGATGCCGACACCGACCGCTATGGCGGCAAGGGCGTGCTGCGCGCGGTGGAAAACGTCAACGACGTCATCGCCAACGAAGTGACCGGCATGCCGGCCACCGACCAGGCAGGGATAGACCGCCTGATGATCGAGCTCGATGGCACCCCGAACAAGAGCAAGCTGGGGGCCAACGCGATCCTCGGTGTCTCCCTCGCCGTCGCCAAGGCCGCCTCCAACTGGGCGGGGCTTCCGCTCTACCGCTATCTCGGCGGGCCGAATGCCCGCCTCCTCCCCATCCCGATGATGAACATTATGAACGGCGGCAAGCACGCCGACAACAACGTTGACCTGCAGGAGTTCATGGTGATGCCGGTCGGCGCGCCCAGCTTCGCGGAGGCGCTTCGGCTGGGAGCGGAGGTCTACCATGCGCTGAAGAAGGTACTGGCGGCGAATGGCATGAGCACCGCGGTGGGAGATGAGGGCGGCTTCGCCCCCAACCTGCCGAGCAACGAAGCAGCCATCAAGGAGATCATCCGCGCCATCGAAGCCGCGGGCTACACTCCCGGCTCCGACGCCTCCATCGCGCTCGACCCGGCGGCGAGCGAGTTCTACAAGAACGGCAAGTACCACCTGACGGGTGAGGGGAAGGTGTTGTCCTCGGCCGAGATGGTGGACTACTACGCCGAGCTGGTGCAGAAGTACCCCATCGTCTCCATCGAGGACGGCCTGGCGGAGGACGATTGGGAGGGGTGGGCCATTCTCACCGGCAAGCTGGGGAAGAGCGTGCAGCTTGTGGGCGATGACCTGTTCGTCACTAACACAGAGTACCTGCGCAAGGGCGTCGAGGTGGGTGTCGCCAACTCGATCTTGATCAAGGTCAACCAGATCGGCACTCTCACCGAGACGCTGGAGGCGATCGAGATGGCGAAGCGAGCCGGCTACACCGCGGTCGTCTCTCACCGCTCCGGCGAGACCGAGGACGCTACCATCGCCGACATCGCCGTGGCGACCAATGCCGGCCAGATCAAGACCGGCGCGCCCGCGCGGACCGATCGCGTCGCCAAGTACAACCAGCTCCTTCGCATCGAGGAAGAGCTGGAGGACCTGGCCCAGTTTGGCGGGCCGGATGTCTTCTACAACCTGAAGTGATACTGTAGGGCAGGAGCGTGTCTCCTGCCCTTTCGTTGTGGCGTCTTCCGCGAATGTTGTCGGCTGGTTGCGGCATTGTGTGCCGCCATTTGCACAGGCACCGGGCCGCAAGCAACGAAGCTCGCGCCATTGCTACGGAGGAGCCGTAACAATGCGCGCAGTTATCGTCTACGACAGCGTCCACGGCAACACCGAGAAGGTGGCCCGGGCGATTGCTGAGGGCCTGGCAGAGACTTCGGAGGTCGTGGTCAGGAAGGTCGCGGAGGCCGAGACCGACGATCTGATCTCGGCCGAGCTCGTGCTCGCGGGGAGCCCCACACATGCCTGGAATATGTCTCGGGCATCGCTGGAGTTCTTCCAGCGAATCTCGTATGGCGCCTTCGACGGCAAGCTTGCTGCGGCTTTCGATACGAGGTTCCGCGGCCCGCTGACGGGCAGTGCTGCCGGCCGTATTTCCCGGGCGCTTCAGAAGCGCGGATTCCGGCTGATGCTGCGGCCGGAAAGCTTCTTCGTGGCGCACATGCAGGGGCCGCTGCGGGAGGGCGAACTGGAACGCGCCCGCGCCTTCGGCGGGCGGCTTGCGGCGGAGTTCGTCCGCGCCTGAGCGCCGGTGGAGCGGCGAGGCCGTGAAGGGAGAGCGGCGCCGGCCGCGGCGCTTCTTGCTGACCGGCTGGCGTCGAGGTATACTGTGCCTGCTATGGAAACGAAGACCAAGACCGCACGCAGGAAGAAGACCAGGCAGTTCGTCGTTGACGAGAAGAACCGCCGGATCGCTATCGTGTTGCCCATCGAGGAATACGAGGCGCTGGTCGAGGCGGCCGAAGACCTCGCAGACCTCCAGGCAGCGGACGAGGCGCGAGCGGAGGGCGGCGCCATTCCCTGGGAGCAGGTGAAGGCAGAGCTACGCGCTAAGGGCAAACTTCCCTGATGCGTGTTGTGATCCTCCCTGCTGCGCGGCGGGATCTGGACAACCTCGGTCGAGACATGGCTACGCGAGTCGAGACCACCATAGATCGGCTCGCTGAAGCCCCTCGACCGCCGGGTTGCCGCATGCTTCGCGACCGCGCCTCGCGGACCTGGCGCGTGAGAGTCGGCGACTGGCGCATCCTGTATGACATTGACGAGTCCGCCGAAGTGGTGGCGGTCCTGCGTGTCCTCCACCGCAGCCAAGCCTACTGAGATCGCTCCAGGCCGCCCGGCGTAGGTGGGGTGCTTTCGGCCGTCGAATACCATCATTGTGACTGTCCGGCGAGTTCTCCTGATACTGCTCGCGGCTGCTATTGCCAGCGTTTCCGCGGCGGGCGCGAGCAACGATGATGCGCGGTCCGCAGTGGTGCGCGTCGAAGTGGGCGTAGACCCCCTCTCCGCCGGGCCCGGCCTCGCCGCCGAACTGGCGGCGCGCCAGCCGTGGACGGCCTATCAGGCCGAGGTCGCGCGGCGGCTGCGAATCGGCAGTTCGGGGACTGGCTTCTTCGTCAACTCCCGCGGGGATGTGGTCACCAACGCGCATGTCGTGCTCAGCGGCGTCCGCTATCGCGGCCTGCACTTCACGCGGGCCGAGTGGGATTCGATGGCGCGATTGCTGGAGGCTATCCGGGAGGTCTGGGTGACGGTGGGAGAAGGGCCGGAGGAGCGCTCTTATCCGGCTGTGCCGATGGCGGTGGCCGAGGACCTGGACCTCGCGGTTCTCCGCATTTCGCTGCCGCCGGAGGAGCAGACGCGCTTCTCGTTCCTGCCGATAGGCACCTCCGACAGCCTCACCGTCGGCGCCCGGGTGCGGGCGCTGGGCTTCCCGGAGAACGGATTTCAGGAGACATCCGGCGAGATTCTCTCGCTCATCACCGGCAGCGCAGTGCATCAGCAGATGAATCTTGTCAGGCAGGTTGATCCTGCCACCGGCCGGGAGACTATCACTGTCAGCGGGACGTCGCTCGGGCCGGTGAATCGCCTTCAGCACAGCGCGCCGGTCGGCCACGGCAGCAGCGGCGGCCCCATCCTCGACCAGCAGGGCCGCACCGTCGGGGTGGCCTACGGCTTTCTGTCCGACCGCCGCCCCGACTCGGAAGAGGAAGCGGGGGTTGAGGGTCTCAACCTTGCCATCGCCTCCAATGTGCTCAAGCGCTTTCTTTCCTCACAAGGCGTCGCCTTCAAGGAGGCGGCCGAGTGAGGCGGCTGCTGCCGGCGGTTCTGCTCATGTGGCTTCTCTGTCCCTGCGGCCTCGCGGCAACGAGCGGTGAGACGTTTAAGAGGCATCCCTACGACTACGCCGCCCGGCGGGAGCTCGTCGCCGCCCGCCGGGCCGCGAGCGACTACGCTTCCGCCTACTACCACGCGGCCTGGCTTGCCTGGCTCGCCTCGAGGGAATATGCCGACGACGGGCTGGCTTTCCTCCGCGACCGCGGCAATCGCGACCGCGCCTCTCACGGCCGCACTGAGTCGCTGACGCCGGTGCTCGCTGCAGTGGAAGCCCAGCAACTGCTCGGCAACACCTGCTTCAACGGAGCCATCGCCCAGCAGGCCCCGCGCCTGGGCCGCGACATCGGCGAGCTGCTGGCGCGCGCGCAGTCCGCCGCCTCGCAGCAAGACGATCCGCTGGTTCGCCTCGCCCTCGCCCGCCTCGGCCTCACCCTGGACGATGTGCTGGTGTTCGAGAACGCGACAGACAGCCGGCGGCCCCGCGTCGCCGTGCTCCGCGCGGCGGCCGGCCGGGCGGAGGCCGCGGCCGCCGCGCTTCCCGAGAGCCCTGGCTCACACCGCACGCTCGCGCTCATCCGCGGCCGGCTGGCGGAGCTCGACAACCGCGCGGCCCTCTGGGAGGTGGCTATCGCCGAGGCGCAACGAGCCTACGAGCTGGATTCAACCGACCCATTCCTCGTCGAGCTGCTCTGGAACCTACACCTTCGGGCGGGGCACTGGGAGCAGGCCAAGGTGTGGGAGAAGCGCCTCGCCGACTCGCTGGCGGCGGACCCTCCGCTGGCGGCGGACCTTCCGCTGGCGGCGGACCTTCCGCTGGCGGCGTGTGATTCCGAGTGAACAAGATCCGAGAGGGGTCCGTGGCGCTCAACCTCGCCATACGCTAGTCTCGTTCTGGCCGCAGTCGTGTAGAGCATCCTCGCTGAGACCACCTGCTTCCGGCGTACTTCCATTTGTGCGGCCGAAAGGAGGTAGGCTGAGGTGGAGGTCAAGTGCCACAAGTGCGGGACGGAGAACTGGCTGGAGAACCAGAGCCGCTGCCTTGCCTGTGATGCGGTGCTGCGGCGCTGCGCCGACTGCGCGAACTACGAGAGCTCCCACGAGTGCTGCCGCACGCTGGGCGCCGAAGTGGACAGGCGCGAGGCGGAGAATCCCAGCCTCTTGTCCATCAGCACGAACTGCCTCGGCTACCGCTGCGCGCAGAAAGTCTGAGCGGCACGACCGGCCGGCGCCCTCAGGCGCGCCGCGAGCGCTCGACCCGCAGCACGTCGCTCAGCGCGCTGATGCGGCTCATGATATTCTTGAGGTGATCCAGGCTCCTCACCTCGAGCCGCAGAGAGATGCGGGCGGTTTTCGGCTGGCCGCCGGTCTGGACGCGGGCCTCGAGGATGTTCGTCCCCAGGGCGCTGATAATTGACGTGACATCGCTCAGCAGCCCCACGCGATCCAGCGAGTCCACCTCGACCCCCACCGGGAAGTAGGCGTCCGGCGTGAAAGTCCACTCCAGAGGGGTTAGCCGGTCGGGCTCCCGCTTCGCGTAGTAGGCGACGTTCGGGCAGGTCGTCCTGTGCACCGTCACCCCGCGGCCCCGCGTCACGAACCCGACGATCGGATCGCCTGGAACCGGTGCGCAGCAGCGCGAGAGCCGGAAGAGCACATCCGTCACCCCACCCGCGCTGATAGCGACGTGGAGGCTGCCCTGGCCGCTGCGGGCCGGCTTCTTCTTCTGCTCGGTCTTCTGCGGCTCGCCCCGGAGCCGCCGGATCACCGTCTCGGGGCCCAGGTCGCCATAGCCGACGGCGGCGAAGATGTCCTCGGCCGAGGTATAGCTCAGCCGGGGCGCCAGGTCCTCGAGCGCTTTCGCCGCCAACAGCGGCGCGGGATCGAGCCCCAGCCGCGAGCACTCCTCCTCCAGCCGCTCTCGTCCCCGGGCGATGCTCTCATCCCGCTGCGCCCAGCGATACCAGGCCTTGATCCTGCTTCTCGCGGGCGAGCTGGCCACGAACGACAGCCAGTCGAGGCTCGGCCGCGCCTCCGGCCGGGAGGAGGTGATGATCTCCGCGACGTCGCCGTTCTTGAAGACGTAGGTCAGCGGCACCATCCGCCCGTTCACCTTCGCCCCCACGCAGCGATGGCCCACCTGCGTGTGGATGCGATAGGCGAAGTCAACGGGGGTGGAGCCGGCCGGCAGGTCTATCACATCGCCTTTTGGCGTGAAGACGAAGACCTGATCCTTGAAGAGGTCGAGCTTCAGCGACTCCAGCCATTCGTGTGGGTCGCGGAAGTCCGTGTGCAGGTCAAGCAGTTGCCGCAGCCACGAGAGCTTGGTGTCGGCCTCGAGGTCGCCCCCGTAGCCTTCCTTGTAGCGCCAGTGGGAGGCCACGCCGTACTCGGCGCGGCGGTGCATCGCCCAAGTTCTGATCTGCACCTCCATCGGCCCGCCGTTGGGGCCGATCACCTTCGTGTGCAGAGACTGGTATAGGTTGGACTTGGGCTTGGCGATGTAATCGGTGAACATGTCTGGCAGGGGCAGCCAGAGCGAGTGGACGACACCCAGGACGGTGTAGCACTCGGTTTCCGTGTTGACCATGACCCGGATCGCTTCGAGATCGAGGATCTGGTCGAAGTCCACGGCTTGCTTCTGCATCTTCTGATAGATGCTGTAGAAGTGCTTGGGCCGACCCTCGATCTCCGCTTCGATGCCCATATCCGAGAGCCGCGCGCGCAGTTGCCCGATGGCCTCGTTGATGGCGCCCAGCCGCTCCTCGCGGCTGCGCGTCACCGCCTGCCCGATCTCCTCATACCCGTCCGGGTCAAGGTGAAGGAGCGCCAGGTCCTCCAGCTCCCACTTGAGCCGCCAGACGCCGAGCCGGTGCGCGATGGGAGCGAGTATCTGGAGGGTCTCCTGTGCGACCTCGAGACGGCGCTCTTTCGGCAAAGGACTAAGCGTCCGCATGTTGTGAAGGCGGTCGGCCAGCTTGATCAGGATGACGCGCAGGTCCTGGGCCATCGCCAGCAGCATGCGCCGGAGGTTCTCCGCCTGCCGCTCGCGCCCAGTGTCGAACTGAATCCGGCGCAGTTTGGTCACACCGTCCACGAGCACGGCGATCTCGTCGCCAAACCTCTCCCTCACCTCGCTGAGCTCGTGCCCTGTATCCTCGACCACATCGTGGAGCAGCGCGGCCGCCAGGCTGGCGTTGTCCATCTCCAGCTCGGCGAGCACCTTCGCCACCTCCAGCGGGTGGGCCATGTAATCTTCGCCGGTGAGGCGCTTCTGGCCGGCATGCGCTTCCGCCGCAAACCCGTAGGCGCGCCCGAGCAGCTCCCGGTCCACCTCCGGGTTGTAGGCCGCCGCCAGCTCGATCAGCTCCTCTATTCCGGTGGCCGGCTTTTCAGCCGTCTTGCCTCGCATCCCTCACTCGCCGTCCCAGACTCCGATGTCCTCCACCACCAACTGCACTCTTGTGCTGCCGTCCCATTCATCCAGCTTCGGCCGGAAGCAAACGTCAACTGTCCCCCCCACAACGAGCTCTTCCCCCAGCGCACCGGCACGAAACCAGATCGCGCCATGGCTGGCGCCGGCCGCGCTCCGGAGCCGCAACGCCACATGCGAGCCGTTCCCCACCCGGCTCATCTCTTCCACCTTCGCCCGCCGCGTCAGCAGCACCGGCGCCGGGTTGCCCATCCCGAAGGGCGCCAGCCGGTTCAGCTCGCCCACCGCCTCCGCGCTGAGTTGCTCCAGCTCGGCCTCCGCGTCTATCTCTATCTGCCGAAGGAGGTCTTCCACAGTAAGGCACCGGTCGGCGACCTGGTTGATGCGTAGGCGCAGCTCCTCGATCCGGCCCGCCTCCACCCCGAAGCCGGCCGCGTACCGGTGTCCGCCGAATCTGGTCAGAAGGTCGGCGCACTCCTGCAGCCCCTCCCACAGGTTGAAGGCGCTGATGCTGCGCCCCGATCCTTTGCCCATCCCTTCGCCGATCGCCACCAGCAGCGTCGGGCGGTGATATCGCTCCACCAGGCGCGAGGCCACGATGCCGATCACCCCGGGGTGCCAGCGCTCCGACCCCAGCACGATGACTTTCTCTCGCACCAGGTCAACGCCGACGGCAACCATCTCCTCGGCCTGGGCCAGCGTCTGCCGCTCCTCGGCTCGGCGTGCGTCGTTGTGCTGGCATAGGTCCCCGGCCAGCTCCCGCGCCTCCTCCATGTCACTGGTCAGCAGAAGCCTGACGGCGCCGCGGGCGTCCTCCATGCGCCCGGCGGCGTTGATCCGCGGCGCCAGCCCGAAAGCCACATCCCGCGCCCCGATCGAGCCCCCCTGCCCCACACCGGCCACCTCCATCAGCGCCCTGATTCCGGCCTTCTTGCTCTTCGCGATGCTCTGAAGGCCGTGCTGCACGATGAGCCGGTTCTCGCCCAACAGCGGTACCACGTCCGCCACCGTCCCCAGACAGACGAGGTCCAGGAACCTGAGCTCCGCGCCTGCCAGGCCGCGCGCCCGCGCCAGCGCGCTCACCAGCTTGAAGGCGACCCCGACCCCGGCCAGCTCCTTGAAGGGATAGGCGCAGTCGCGGCGGCAAGGGTTGAGCACCGGTGCGTCCGGCAGCTCGCCGCCTGGATGGTGATGATCGGTGACAACCACCTCCATCCCCAGCTCCCGCGCGACCGCGACCGGGCCAAGCGCGCTGCTGCCGCAGTCAACGGTGATCAGCAGCTCGACGCCCTCCGCTTGCGCCAGCCGCACGGCCTCTTCGTTAACCCCATAGCCCTCATCAATGCGGTGGGGGATATACCAGTCAACCTTGCCGCCCAGCCCGCCATCCGCTCGGCGGGCAAGCCCGCCGAGCGCCCGCACCAACAGCGCGGTGGCGCACACTCCATCTACATCGTAGTCACCGTAGATCCTGATGTGGGCGCCCCGCGCCAGCGCCGCTTCCACCGCGGCCACCGCGCGGTCCATGTCCTTCATCTCGAATGGGTCGGTGAGGTGGGAAAGGTCGCGGCCGAGGAAGATTCCCGCCGCCTCGACCTCGGTGATGCCGCGGCAGACCAGGGCCCTCGCCGTCAGCGGAGAGACCCCGAGCCCCTCGCACAGTCGCCGCCAGGCCGCCCCGTCTGCGTCCTTCACCAGCCAGCGTGACCGGGTGAGACTGCGCGGTTGGGCTTCAGACATCCCCCCGCCTTGGCTCCACGTGAATGAGGACTTGAGCCCCACGGATGAGGGCTTGGAGGTCGTCCTCGAGGTGGTCGCACAGCGCGTGCGATTCGGCCACGGATTTCTCCCCAGGCACTTCGAGGTGGAGGTCTATGTAACGCTCGGGCCCGGCCTGGCGCGTGCGGAGCCGGTGAAACCCGCTGAACTCGGGATAGTGCTGCATCAGGAGCGACTCGATCTTCTCGACCTCGGCCTGGGGCAGCGACCGGTCCACGAGGTGGTCGTAAGAGCGTCGAGTGATGCCCAGAGCGGCCCGCGTGATCACGATAGCGATGGCGATCGCGACGATGGGGTCTACGTTGTGCACCTCGGCAAATCCAAGCCGCACTCCCACCGAGATCACCGCCATGCCGGCGAACACGCCCACGGAGGTCCAGACATCTGTGCTGAGGTGCCAGGCATCGGCCTCCAGGGCCAGCGATTGCGTGTCCTTCGCTACCCGGAAGAGCATCCGCGACACGAACACGTTGACGACGGCGGAGATCGCCATCACCGCGACTCCCAGCAGCGGCTGGCGCACCTCCGCGTGGCCGGCGAGGAGGCGGCCGATAGCTCCCCAGACAATGAGGCCTACCGCCACCAGGATCAGCGCACCCTCGGCCAAGCCGGACATGCTTTCGTACTTGCCGTGGCCGAAGTTGTGCTCGCCGTCGGCCGGCTCCCGGGCCTTGCGGACAGCCATGAAGGCCATTACGGCGGCGGCAAGGTCCAGCCCGGAATGAAGCGCCTCGGAGAGAACGCTGACGGAACCCGTGATCAAGCCCGCCCCGAGCTTGATCACGGTCAGGGCGACGTTGGAGAACACCGACGTGCGCGCCGCGCGGGCCGCCCGCGCCCTAGCTTGCACACTCCCGTGCGGACTCATCTGGTCTGTCCACCCCCGACGAAGCCTAGAAGCGCCGCTTGCGCTTTCGCCCCGCCTTCAGCTTCCTGCGCGGGCCCGGCGCAGCGTCGCGCTCCTGGACAACGGCCGCTTCGGCTCCCTCTTCCTCGTCTTCGGCCTCCTCGGACGCCGCCGACGGGGCCTGGGCAGGCGCCTGCGCCACCGGCTTCAAAGACCGCGGCTGCCTCACGGGGGCGCGACCTGCGACCTCCCTCATGGGCCGCCCCGGCGCGCGCTTCAGCGCCATCTTGCGCCCTTCCCGGTTCTTGAGCACCACCAGAAGCTGGGCTGCGTTGAAAATCGAAGAGTAGGCTCCCACGGTGATACCCACCATCATCGCAAAGGCGAAGTCCCTGAGCGAAACTCCGCCAAAGAGGAAGAGCGACACCAGCACAAGCTCGGTCGTCAGGACCGTATTCACGGAGCGAGGCATGGTCTCGAGCAGCGAGATGTTCGCCGTCTCGGCGAAGGTGTTTCCCTTGCGCAGCCGCAGGTTCTCCCTGATGCGGTCGAAGATGACGATGGTGTCGTGGACCGAGTACCCGACGACGGTGAGCGCGGCCGCCACGAAGGGGCTGTTGACCTCCTTGCGGGTCATGGCGAATACGCCGATGAGGACGAGCACGTCGTGCACGAGGGCGATGAGCGCGGTGCCGGACCACTGGAAGGTCAGGTAGCGGAGGCGGATCCAGAACAGGATGAAGACGCAACCGGCCACCACGGACCAGATGGCGTTCTTGATCAGCTCCTCGCTGACGACGGGGCTCACCATCTCGCCCGCCACTTCCGTGATGCCCGGGAAAGCTGCTTCCAGGGCGGGCCGCATGCTAGCGCGCTGCTGGCTCAGGACCGAGTCTGCATCCTGCCCGGCCTTGGGCTCAACCCGAGTGCGCACCAGCAACTGGTCTGTCCGCGCGGCGGTGCCCGCGAGCTGTATCTGACCCTGCACCCCGGCCTTGTCCACAGCCCCCCGCACCCGGGCCAGCGCGGCCGTTTCCTGCCCGGCCCGCACCGGCTCGGCGAACTGGTAAGTGACCAGACCGCCGCCGGTGAAGTCTATGCCGTAGTTCAGCCCCTGGGTCACCCAGAAGAAGAGGCCGGGGATGATGATCAGCAGCGAGATCGCAAACCAGAGGTTGCGAAGGCCTACCAGGTCCCACTTTCGTCCGCGGAAGAAGTCTACCACGATTGCTCTCCTGCGCCTCTGCTCGGCTCCGGGCCTCAGGTGCCCTCTACCTCGCGCGGCGACACGCCAAACAGCGCCACGTTGCTCGCAAGCGAAGTCGCCATCACCAGGTTCACGAACAGCCTCGTGACCGTTACCGCCGTGAACAGGCTCACCGCAACCCCAAGGATCAACGCCACCGCGAAGCCCTTAATCGGGCCCGAGCCGAAGTAGAACAGCACAAACCCCGTCCCTATGCTGCACACGTTCGAGTCGAGGATGGCAGCCCAGGCTCGTTTGAAGGCCGCCTCCACCGCCGACCGCATCGTCTTGCCGGTGCGCATCTCCTCCTTCAGCCGCTCGAAGATGATGACGTTTGCATCCACCGCCATACCGATGGAGAGGATTACCGCCAGAATGCCCGGCAGCGTGAGCACCTGGTTCACGAGCTTGATGGCGCCCAACAGCAGCACGCAGTACATGAGCAGGGCCACGTCGGCGAGCAGGCCCGGCAGCCGGTAGTAGAGGAGCATGAAGAGGAGCACCGCGACAAGGCCGACCAGCCCCGCGTAGAGGCTCTTTACCAGCGCGTCCTTGCCCAACTGCGCGCTCACGGTGCGGTTCTCGACGTACTCCAGATCGAACGGGAGCGCGCCGGCGTTGAGCAGGATGCTCAAGTCCCGCGCCTCTTCCAGGCCGCCCGGCTTGTCGAATCCGCCCTCGATGACGCCCTGCTGGCGGATAGTGCTCTTGATTACGGGGCAGGTTATCATCTTCCCGTCGAGCACGACGGCGAGATAGTGCTTCACATGGCTTCGCGTGAACCCCTCGAAGGTCTTGGCCGCGTCGCTCTGAAGCTCGAAGGTGACGGCCGTCGGCCGGCCGGCCACCGAGACAACGCGAGAGGTGGCCTTCAGGTCCCGTCCGGTCACGATCACCGGCGACTCATCTATGACCTGCGAGGTCAGCACTTCCTTGCCGGTCGGGTCGCGGAAAGTGAACACGCGCTCCCCGGCCACCTCCGTCACCTCCGGGCCGCGGTCCCCAAAGCCGTACTTGCGCGGCACGTGCCGCAGCTCCAGCACGGCGGTCTGGCGGATCAACTGCTTCGCCTTCTCCGGGTCCTTGATGCCCGGAAGCTCGACGATCAGGCGGTCCGGAAGCTGTCGCTGGATAACCGGCTCGGTGACACCGTAGGCGTTGACGCGTCGTTCGATGATCGCCTGGATGCTCTGGAGGTTGTCCCGCGTGATCTCTTGCCGCTCGGCTCGCTTCATCTCGACCTGGGGGAAGCGCGTGGTGAGCAATCCCTTGATGGTGTTGCCCTGCTGCTTCACATCGGTGTCCGGCGCGAGCCGGGCCTGCACCACAATGCGGTCACCTCGGAGCTGGACCTCTCGCTTGGCGGTTCCGATCTTGTCTGGCGGGAGCAGGTTCACGATCTCTGCGTAAAGATCGGTCTGCTCCTCCTCCGACATCGGCTTGCTGAGCTCGGGCGCAGAGAACTCGAAGAGCCCCTGCGCCTGGGCCTGCAGGACGAGGTGGCTGCCGCCGCGCAGGTCGAGGCCGAGGGTGATGCCGAGGTGAGGCCTGTAGACCCGGATGGGCCCGAGCCTCTTCCGCGGGCGAACCGCCTGTCCGCTGTCGGGATCTCGCCGGTCGCGGAACTTGATCGGCTCGAAGACCCCCAGCAGGGATAGAATGACCAGGGTGATGATGCCGATGAGCCACCAGCGCGTTCGCGCCTGCATAAAACCAGCCTTTCGCGTTTCACGCCAGGAAGGCGCGCAAAAAAGTTTCCGAAGTGGCTGAACCTCCACCTGGAAGACGGCCGGCTACCCAGCTAATAAGCCGACCGGCCGCCCCCGCCTCACGGGTCAAGCCCCTTCGGTTGGGGGCGATTATACTCTCGCGAACCCCCGCCTGTCAAACGCGTCAAGCCCCTCAGCGAACCCTCAGCGCCCTTGAAGCCTCGCGGCGGCGGGTTCGGTCGCTGGCCTTCCCTGCCACCACTTTCGTATAGGGAGCCGCGAGCCGATATGTGGTACTGTATAATGACGAACGGCCTAGCAGCCGTACGCTAAATCCCCGGAAGAAAGGAAGGATGGAAGGAGGATGACCAAAACGTCTTGGACTCTCCCGCTGTTGGCGGCACTCGTGCTGGTAGCCGCGGGCGGAGCGGCGCACGCGATTCCATCGCTTGGCGGTCCCACGGGTATCGTCAGCGTGCCGAACGCGCTAGTCGCACCCGCCGGCCAGTTGCAGACCGCCCTGACGTACCAGTCCATGGAGATGTACGGTGGTGACATAGACTCCACCTACTGGGCCTTGAATGTCCTGAGCGGCATCGGCGGTGTGGCGGAACTGTGGGCAGCCTACGCCATTGCCGACCAGGAGGGCCCGACCGACTCCGAGACTGCGAACATGTGGGCGCTTGGCGGCAAGTACCAGTTCACCCGAGAGCCGGAGGATCAGGCCGCGCTCGCCGTTGGCGCGAGCATCGAGAACTGGTCTGATCTGGCCATGTATGACGGCAGCTTTGACGACGTGGGCGTGATCAAGGCCTACATCGTCGCGACCAAGGACTTCACCCCGATGACGACTGGCAGCTGGGAGTGGAACGAAGGCTCCACTCGCATGCTCGGCAGCCTCGGCCTGATGTACATTGACGTCGATCCGGACGCTGGTGACTCCGAGAGCCTTACCCGGCCGTTCGTCGGCCTCGAGTTCATCGGCGCCGGTGGAACCACACTCGGCCTGGAGTACCGCTGGAAGGACGACGACCTCGATGCAAAGGCCGTCTTCTCCGCCGTGCTCCGACACAAGTTCTCGCGTGAGATCGAAGCCGAAGTGGGCACCACCAACGCCGGGCCGAGCGGGATTGGGCTCGACGACCAGGACTTCTTCGTCCGCGTCGGCTACAACTTCCCGATCAGCTACTAACCCGGGGATTGGCTGTCACACGGTCTTCCGTGTGACCACTATGCAGCGAGGGACGGCGACCGCGCCGTCCCTCGCGCGCGTTTCCCGCTCCCCCTGAGCCCCCTACCGCTTCCCTATTGCCGTTCTCCCCAAGCGTGGTACAATGTCGCATCCTCGCCCGGTTGACAGACCCCAGAGGAGGTGGTGCGAGGGAGCAGAACTCCTTACCGGCGCTGTGTCGCTGAACCGCGCCCGCAGCGCGCCATCAAGCCGGAGGCTAATCCTCCACCAGACATCCGAGCTTAGGAAAGGAATAAGCGAATGAGATTGTGGCTGTCTCTCCTGCTCTCCGCCGTCCTGCTCGCGGCCGGCGCGGCCTCGGCCCTCGCCATTCCGTCGGTGGCCGGCCCCACCGGGATCGTCAACCTGCCCACGGCCAACACCGCGCCCGCCAATGAGGTCCAGTTCGGGGTAGGGTATCGCAGCATCGAGATGTACACTGACGTAGATGTCTCCCTTTGGTCCTTCCAGGTCCTGAAGGGCGTCGCTGATGACGCGGAACTCTGGGTTGGCTATCAGCGCGCCTCCAACGGAGAGGATACGGACGTCTGGGAGTTCGGCGGCAAATACCTGATCGGCGAGGACCTGTTCCCCCGCACCGGCTTCCTGGGCGGCACCAAGATCGCGATCGGTGCAAGCATGGGACGATGGACCGACGCCATTGGCATGTACGCCGACGACCCGCTGATCCCGACGGACGTCGAGACGCTCCGCGCCTATCTCGTCGCCACCAAGCAGATCATCCCGACCTATGGCGGCGAGTGGGAGTGGGGGGAGTTTCCCGGCACCCGGATCTTCGGCACCGCGGGGCTCATGTACCTGCGCGTCAGCCCCGGTCTGGGTGAGACTGACTCGTTGATTGAGCCGTTCTTTGGCGTCGAGATCATGGGAACGAGGAACCTGACCCTCGCCCTGGAGTACCGGCTCAAGGACAGCGACCTCGAAGACGACAGCGTCTTCTCAGTCTTGTTCCGCCGGCCCTTCGGCGACTCCACTATCGGCGAAGTCGGGCTGACGAACGCGTCGCCAATAGGCCTGGGCCAGGGCAAATCCGATCTCTTCGTCCGGTTCGGCTACCGAGTGCCGCTGGTAACCGGCTACCGCTGAACCGCGTTCCAAAGCAGGGTTACAACGCAGGGGACGGCTCACATGCCGTCCCCTGCTCGCGTGCATTGCCAGCCTCTCCCGGAACCCGGTCCGATGCGGCTCACTCGCCCTTTGCGTCGGCCGCCCTGAGCAGCACCACCTGCCCCGCAAAAATGGTCGCCAGCAACTGGAAGAAAGGCGACAGGAAGATCATCAGCCCCAGCCAACCGAGGAAGCTCGCCTTGGGCGTGTAGAGTATCTGGGGTATCCCAAAGTGGGCGAGATCGGCTGCTGGGTCGAATAGCAGCACGATCGTCCGGCCCCACAGCACCGCCATCAGTGCGAAGGTGAAGAGCGAAGTCGTCACGGCCGCCCGCATCACCCTCGCCAGGCCGCGCCCCAGCACCTCTCCCGCGCCAAGCGCAGAACGCGCCACATACCACCCAACCGGAAACCCCAGCAGAATGCAGCAGATCGGCACACCCATCCCCATCCCCACACATAGCACGTCCAGTGCTCCGTAGACCACCAGCGCTCTCCCACTCATCCCGGCGCCCTTGCCCATAGCGACTCCTCCGCCTCCACTTTCCTGCGCCCGACGGCTGGGTCCTGCCGCCCCAAGTCCGGTCGGGAAATGTCGTCCGCCAGCGCAGGACTTCCGCGCTCCCTCTGGAAGGCGCCGCGCGAGCAGCCACGAGGGGTTTCGACTGCGGAGAGGAGGCGAGCGACGTGCAGATCACCTGTCCCAAATGCAAGCAGGTGCAGGACGTCGACATGAAGACCGCCACCTGCCCGAACTGTCGCGGAGTGATTCGTCGCTGCAGGGATTGCGGCAAGTACGACACCCGAATCTCGTTCTGCCGGGCGGTCAACCGCCCCGTTGACGCGGGTGAGGCCAACTATCCAACGTTCTCATCCGACAGCACCTATTGCCGCGAGTACGTGCCTGCCGTGCCGGTGAGCTAACAGTCTATAGCTCGCCTGTTTGCGGAGCGGCGCGAAAGGGTAAAATCGAGTCGGTTCCGGTCTGTCCTTCGTGAACGGCGCCCACCCGGTCCAGTCTGGGGAACAGCCGGCGGCGCGCTGGGAGGACGGACATGGGAATCAACGTCAAGCGGGCCCGACAGGCCTTGAGGTCAGCAGGCGCGCCTCGCGCCGCGCTGTGTGGGATGGCCTGGCCCTTCGGGCGGGAGCGGCGCCTCCGCGCGCTCATCCGACGCCGGCTCACTGTGCTCGAAGCCAAGAATGCGGTGGTTGACTTCCTGTTCCGCACCCAGAAGCCGCTCGCCGAGTTCCGCCTCTTCACCCTCGATCGGGTCGAAACGGTCCTCAACGATCCCGAGAAGCGCAAGCTCGCCATCAGCCTCAGCCCAAGCCGCGAGGTGATGGAGGAGGAGCTTCGGTCCCGCTACCGCGTGGACGCCGGCGTGGTGCTGGAACAAGCGCTGGCCGAGCTGGTCGCGGAGGGCGCCGTTCTTCAGGTCCCGGGCAAGCTCGTGATGTCCAACGATGACGTCTACCTGGCCGTGCAGAAGCGCCGGCCGCACTACGAGGTCGCCGAGCTCAACCGCCTCGTGCGTGAGGGAACCGACTACGCCGCCCAACTCCGCCACCGCGCCAACCGCCGCGATACCACCGACCGGGGGAGGAGTTACGAGGTGTAGGGGAGCCCGCCGGAGGCGGGCTCCCGGCTGCTGCTGCGCGTTGGGCAGGAGCTTGTCCGTCTCCGGGGAGCTTGGCTACTGCCATTCTGCCGTTCCCACCAAGCCCCTCACCGAAGGTAGACGCTCGGTCGGTACAGAACATCCTATTTAGGTTCTTCTGAGTGTTCGCGCTGAGTCGCTAGCAACCAACCGTAGGGCAGGAGCGTGTGCCTCGTGCCCGCTGTAGGGCGGGCGTTCCTACGCCCGCCGCAAGGGGGTTGTCTGTTGGCGAAGCGGAAGGCGATTCCACCAAAGCTGCGAGACGAACTGCTGATCGAGGCAAGACACCGATGATGTCTTTGCCCTGAGCATCCCGTCATCACCAATGCTCACCACATTATAAAGGTCAGCGAGGGCGGCCCTGATACCAAGGAAAACCTAGTCCTTGTCTGCGGCACCTGTCACGACTACATTCACCGCATACCCAACCTTTACACTGCAGTGCAGCTCCGTGAATACAAGCGCCGCTGGATAGAGTATTGCTGGCCGCGCACAGATCAGCAGATCATCCAAGACCTCCCGATGGCACCATCGGCCGCACTCGTCTCCCTCGCCAAACTCCCCGTCACAGGCCCCGACCTATTCGGTCGTGAGAAGGAGCTCGCCGTCCTGGATCAAGCCTGGGCCGATCCCCATACCCACATCGTCGCCTTCATCGCCTTCGGCGGGGTCGGCAAATCCGCCATCGTGAACCACTGGCTGCGCCAGATGAGTAAGGAGGACTACCGCGGTGCCCGCCGCGTCTTCGGCTGGTCGTTCTACTCCCAGGGCACGACCGAGCGCACGGTCTCCGCCGATCAGTTCATTGATTCCGCCCTTCGATTCTTTGGCGACCCGAAGCCCGAAGAAGGCAGCCCGTGGGACAAGGGACAACGGCTGGCACAGCTCATTCGCAAGGAGCGCACACTTCTTGTCCTCGACGGGCTTGAACCACTCCAATGGGGCCCCGGCCTGCAGCACGGCGAGTTCAAAGACCGCGCGGGAAGCATGTATGCGCTTCTGCGCGAACTCTCCTATGGGATGGACGGCTTGTGCGTGTTGTCCAGCCGAGTAGACCTCACGGACATCTCGCTTTCCGATACGTCTGGCCCGGCCAGGCGTGTGAACCTTGAAAGACTCTCGACCGAGGCCGGGCGCGCGCTATTGAAGCATCACGGTATCAAAGGACTCGACTCAGAACTCGATGCGGCGGT
>Ga0315291_10003896_pt1 | contig 19150 bp, 13 predicted proteins | sample YL17G12_20_MG_FD_203070 | JGI IMG/M metagenome (GOLD analysis project Ga0315291, IMG submission 203070) | Sediment microbial communities from Yellowstone Lake, YNP, Wyoming, USA - YL17G12_20 | ecosystem: Environmental > Aquatic > Freshwater > Lake > Sediment | place: USA: Wyoming | collected...
TCGCCGTTTTCCCTACTTATACTCCCTGTTCCACCTGCCTGCGGCTGTATTACCCGACATCCAATGTGGACGAGCGGATTTTGTCGGTGACGCACACGGCCGGAGCGTTCACGCCGGACCAGGTCAAGGATCTCGAAGGGCAGGCGTTTCTCATCAACGCGTCGATCCGGGGAGAGGTGGGCTTCGATGTCATCCGGGAATTGAGAGCCAAAGGCGGCCTGCTCGCCGCGGACGCACAGGGGTTCGTCCGGATTATGGCGCCGGACGGCACGCTGGCGTACGGGGCGTGGCCGGAAAAACAGCAGGTACTTTCGCAGATCGACGTCCTCAAGACCGACGCGGTGGAAGCGGAGATGCTGACCGGCGAAGCCGATCTGCGGGCCGCCGCGGAAACCATAGCGGGTTGGGGGCCCAAGGAGATTGTGGTGACGCACCGCGAGGGTGTGCTGGTGCTGGCCGGGGGGCGGTTCTGCGAGGCGGCCTTCCACCCGCGGAAGCTGGTGGGGCGCTCGGGACGGGGTGATACCTGCATCGCGTCGTATGTGGCGAAACGGTTGACGGCTCCCCCGCAGGAGGCCACGATTTGGGCGGCGGCGGTGACGAGCTTGAAGCTGGAGGCCGAAGGCCCCCTCAAGAGAACGGTGGATGAGGTCGAGGAATTGATTGGCAGGATGTACAAGAGCGCCTCTGCGGGGTTTCCAGGTACACTGTAGAGTTTGAAAGCGGAGGCAGGCATGACCGCCGTCCGGGGAGTAAATGCGGCCGCGGTTACCCCGAGGCGCGAAGGTCCGGAAATCGACCTTGCGGCGACCTTCGAGCTGCTGGAGTTTTTGTCGGCCAGCGGGGTGAGCGGGATTGCCCTGCTGGGTTCGACCGGCGACTTCCTTCACTTCGACCTGGCGGAACGATTGCGCCTGCTGGTGTTGGGGGTCAAGCGCAGCCGGGTGCCGGTGCTCGCAGGCGTGGGTCACTCCAGCCTGGAGGGCGCGCTCACCCTGGGCCGTGAGGCGGCTTACGCGGGGGCGGCGGCCCTGCTGCTGATGCCACCCTACTTCTTCCGCTACTCTCAGGAGGAGGTCAAAGAGTTCTACCTGCGCTTCGCCGCCGAACTGAAGGAGGCGATCCCCATCCTGCTCTACAACATCCCATTCTTCACCACCGAGATCACCGCCGAGACGGCCGTCGAGCTGCTCTCGACCGGCCTATTCGCCGGCATAAAGGACTCCAGCGGCGATTTCGACCAGTTCCTGCGACTCCGGGCGGCCCGTGAGCGGGCGCCCTTCACCCTGCTGGTGGGCAACGACGTCATCTTCACTCGGGCGCGCAGAGCGGGCGCCGACGGCGTGGTCTCGGGAGTCGCCTGCGCGGTCCCGGAGCTGATGCTGGCGCTGGAGGGCGCCATCGCGGCCGGGGCGGCGGAGAAGATCGAACGGCTGGAGGCGCGCCTTCAAGAGTTCATCGCCTGGCTGGACCGCTTCCCGGCGCCCCTGGGAGTGCGCGAAGCGGTAGCGCTACGCGGGATCAAGGTGGGACCTCCCGCCACTCCGCTGGGCCCGCGGGCCGAGCGAGAACTCGGCGAGTTCCGCGAGTGGTTCAACGGCTGGCTGCCGGCAGTTCGAAAGGACGCTCAATCATGATCCAGGGAAGGGACTACATCGAAGACTTCCGTCGCGCCGGGCACCAGGCCGTCGATTGGGTGGCGCAGTATCTGGCCGACGTGAGGCAGTATCCGGTATTGTCGCGCAGCCGGCCAGGTGAGCTTGTTGACGCGCTCCCGGGATCGGCGCCCGAGCAGGGCGAAAGCTTCGCGGCCATCTTCAAGGATTTCGAAGCAACCGTCCTGCCGGCGATCACGCACTGGAACCATCCGGGCTTCATGGCCTACTTCGCCTGCACCGGCTCGACGCCGGCCATCCTGGCCGAGATGCTGGCCGCGGCGCTCAACGCCAATGGGATTCTTTGGAAGACCTCCCCGGCAGTCACGGAACTCGAGCAGGTGACGCTGGGCTGGCTGCGGCAGTGGCTGGGATTGCCCGAGGAGTTTTTCGGGATCATCTACGACACGGCCTCGGTGAGCAGCCTGCACGCCATCGCCGCGGCGCGCGAAATGGCTGACCCGGAGGCGCATGACTCGGGCGCCCTGCCTAACCTGGTCTTGTACACTTCCGAACAGGCGCACTCTTCGATCGAGAAGGGCGCTATCGCCCTGGGAGTCGGCCAGCGCAATGTGCGCAAGATCCCGGTGGACGCCGAGTTCCGCATGCGCCCGGAGGCGCTTACGGCGGCCCTGGAGGGGGACCTCGCCGCGGGCCTGAAGCCGTTCTGCATCGTGGCCACCGTGGGCACCACCTCGACCACCAGCATCGACCCGGTCCCGGAGATCGCCGGCATCGCCGAGAAGTACGGCCTCTGGCTGCACGTGGATGCGGCCTACGCCGGCACGGCCGCGATCCTCCCGGAGTTCCGCTGGATCCTGGAGGGCGCCGAACGAGCCCACTCGCTGGTGGTCAACCCGCACAAGTGGATGTTCACCCCGGTGGACCTGAGCGTTTTCTACACGCGGCGCCCGGACATTCTGCGGCGGGCGTTTTCGCTGGTACCCGAGTACCTGCGCTCGGTCGAGGATCCGCGCGCGCTCAACTACATGGACTACGGCGTGGCTCTGGGGCGCCGCTTCCGCGCGCTGAAGCTGTGGTTCATCATGCGGTACTTCGGGCGGGAAGGCATCCGCCAGGCGCTTCGCGCGCACATCGAGTGGGCGCAGGAGTTGGCCGCCTGGGTGGACGCGGACGCCCGTTTCGAGCGCGTCGCGCCCGCGCCGCTGTCGGTGGTCTGCTTCCGCTACCGGGGCACGGACGAAGAGAACCGCCGGCTGCTGGAAGCCGTCAACGCCTCCGGTCGCTTCTTCCTCTCCCACACCGCGCTCAACGGCCGGTTCGTGCTGCGGCTGGCCATTGGCAACCTGGGCACCACGCGGGAGGACGTGCGGCAGGCTTGGGAGATGATCCAAGCGGCGGTCGGGCAATGAGCCGGCTCGCCACATCGCCGGATGAGTTCTTCCGTCGCCCGTACCCGCTGGGGCACAAGCAGGTCGAGGGGCGGTTCGTCATCCCCTCGGGAATCCGGTGCACGCACGCCTCGACCATCGCCAAGTGCTTTGCCGAAGTGCCCGCCGTCGGCGTTATCACCACCAAGAGCATCAGCGTGGCGCCGCGGGCCGGGTACCGCGAGCCAATCTATGCTCGCTACGCGCCAGGCTGCTACATCAACGCCGTGGGGCTGGCGAATCCCGGCGCGCAGACCTTCCTGGAGGAGTTCGCCGGCATTGAAACCCCTGCCAACAAGTTCCTGCTGGTGTCTCTGTTTGGCGGGGGCGTCTCCGATTTCGCCGGAGCCGCGGAGATCTTGCGACCCGTCGCCGACGGCTTCGAGCTCAACATGTCCTGCCCCCACGCGAAAGGTTATGGCATCCAGATCGGCGAGGATGAAGAGCTGGTGGTGGCGATCACCAAGGCGGTGGCGGGCGTCAAGGCGGTTCCGGTGTTCGTGAAGCTCTCCGCCACCATGCGCGGGCTCGCCAGCACGGCGCAGGCCGCCATTCGCGCCGGGGCGTATGGGATCACGGTGACCAACAGCATTGGGCCGGCCGTCGCCGCGGTAGGGGAGACCCCCATTCTGCACAACCGCTTCGGCGGACTATCCGGTGACGGGATTCGGCCGCTGGGTCTTCGAGCCGTCGAGCAGGTTCGAGAGGCGGTCGGACCGGGCCCGGTCATCATCGGCATGGGCGGCATAGGCTCCGCGGAGCACGTGGCGCAGTACCGGAAAGCCGGAGCGGATCTATTCGGCGTGGGCAGCGCCCTGACCGGTATGGACAGCGCCGCCCTGCGTGCGTACTTTGGGAACCTTCAGGACCAGTCCAGCCGCGGCTTTTCCGTGGGCGAAGAGGCCGCCCCCCACCCTGACATCGACATGTCATATTGCGCCTCGAAGCTGGCTGCGCGGTTTCATCTGGCTCCAGGGCTATTCAAGATTCAACTGGAGAGGCTGCCCAAGGAGTATCGGCCTGGCGAATTGGCGGGCAAGTACTTCTTCCTGTGGGTTCCAGGGGTCGGCGAGAAGCCCTTTGCAGTGCTGTCTGCCGCCGAGCGCAGCGTCGTCGTGCGGACGGTGGGTTGCTTCACCAGCTTTCTGGAACAAGCCCCGCTGGGGACCCCAATCCTGCTGCGCGGGCCGTACGGCGCGGCGCTGCCCCGCTTTGAGAATCGAACGCTGGCCCTGGTCGGCGGGGGCACAGGGACTGCCTCCTTGCTGGAAATCGCCTGCGCCAACCGGGTCGGCAATCGCGTGGAGTTCTTCCTCGGGGCGCGAACCCGCGACGGATTTTTCGACCTGGACCAGTTCCGGCGACTCGGCGAGGTTCTTCTTTCCACCGACGACGGCTCGGAGGGCTACCACGGCACGGTCGCGGACCTGCTTCGCGGCGAGTTCACTGCGCCCCGAGACCAGCTCACCTTCATCAACTGCGGACCCGAGGCGATGGTCCACGCCTGCTTCGAGCTCGAGCGCGAGCTGGTCGCCCCGGAGCACATCTGGGGCGCCATTGAGTACATGACCAGTTGCGGGGTCGGCATTTGCGGCAAGTGCGCCGCGCCCTCCGGCCGCCTGTCCTGCATCGACGGGCCGTTCATGGGGTACGGGGAATTCGTCGCTACCCGGCGGGCCCTGTGAAACCCCGCCACCCGGGCGTCAACCGGCCGGCACGAATTCGGATCCGGCAGGGGAGGCAAGACTTCCCACCACGGAATTCAAGTCCCCTGTTGTTAACAGCATCGCCCTTCCTGCGTCCGCTGCGATGCGGCGCGTTTTCCTCAACATGCTCATGCATTTACGGTGAGTGCTGCCTCTCGGCAACCGGCTTCGGAGATTCTGACTACCCGCACCACCTCCCTCAGTTCCGCCCGCCGGCCCGATAGCGTAGGTATCTGCCCGCGCTGTAGGCGTGCTCAATTGAGGGAGTCATTTCCCACGTCGCATTGGCCAGGACCGCCAGCGCCGCAAGCCACTCCGGCTTCGCGGCGCGGGTGCAGCAGACGTCCGCGAGCACACCCAGACCGTCCTGCGTGGCAACGCCGCGCGTCCGCACCTCGGTGGTGATGTTGTTGAGCGCCGATTCCAGGCCGCGCGACAGCGCCGGGCGGTACGAGTGATCCGCGGGAAGGACCTGCTCCAACGCGGCCAGCGCCCGCACCATGATCCAGTGGTATGGAGCGCGGGCGTTGTGCGGGTCTACCCAGTGGCCGTTTTCCATCAGCCCGGGAAGCACGCCGATCCGCGTCTTCTCGATCGCGCTCTCCAGGTACTTCGCCTCGCGCGTCTCGCCGTACACACGCGCGAGCAGCCACACCGAAAACGCGTTGTAGTTGAAGTTCGGGACGCACGGCCGCGAAAGCGCCCAATCCGCCGCCTTCGCCGCCGACGCCAGGTAGCGATCGTCGCCGAGCGCGCTCCAGGCCTCGACGAGCGCCACTCCGGCGACTCCATTGTCGAACTGCAGCCCGCCGTCGGTATCTTCGACGATCCAGCCATCCTGCAGGAAGTTCGGATGCTGGCGGAGCGTCCGGTCCACCATCTGGCCGAAGAACTGGTTGTGCGGGCGGATATCGGGGAACGGGAAGAGTCCGCTGGCCCGCTGCACCGTGAGTAGAAAATCGGCGGCTTCGCGGATGCGCGTGCGCAGCAGATCGCCGCCGGGCGCGCCCCCGGCGAGCGCCGCGGTCATGGCCTGCATGGGATCGCCGCTGTAGCGCAGGGGCACGGATTGGGGCGGCGCGTCCTTACGCGGCAGGTGCCATTGCCCCTTGCCGTTGTAGTCGGCCTCGAGAGCGCGGGCGACGCCGCTCCAGAAGCGCGTGACCTCGTCGCGCGAGGGCGGCGTGGCTCCGCGCGACGGCGTGCGGAACTTCGGCTCCGCCTCCGGGACTCCCGCGAGCGGGCCCAAGCGCTCACGCAACTGTTGCACCGCGTTTTTCACGGCGGATTCGTCGCGTGCGGCCATGGCTGCGCCAAGCGCGCTCCGCGAGTCGGCTGCCGAGTCGGCTGCCTGTCGCGCTTGAGTCGGTGCCGCCCGGCAGTTGCTCAGACCCGCCTCGCAGGCCTTTGTCCTTCCGGCGCGCACACTGAGGTACACGAGCAGCGCCGGCAGCGTCTCCGGACGCGGCTCGTTGCGGCTGATGCGTTCTTCCAGCAGCCCAGCCATCAGGAAGTTTGCGTACGCGCTGGCGGCGCGCAGCCAGTTCTCGCGCTCGCCGAGCCCGATCAGACCGGTCGCCAGAGCCTCCAGCGGCAGCCCCTCGTTCACGTTCGACGGTCCGTACTCGATGGTCTCTTCGGCCGTGCTGTCGAGCGCCAGCGCCGTCTTCTCGCGCGCCGCCTTCGCGCGCGGATGCTTTGCCTGCTCGAGCGCGAGCGTGTACTCGACCAGGTTGCGGCACATCAGCGCGTGGTACTGCGGGCTGGCGTTGTGCTGGTCGAACCAGCGCCCGTTGGGCATCTGGCCCGGCAGCACACCGTACTCGAACTTGTCGATGGCGGCGTCGAGATATTTCTTCTCCCCGGTAGCGCGGTAGAACCGGGCGAGCAGCCAGCCGGAGAACGAATTGTAGTTCCAGTTGGCCACTAGGCGGCGCGCCGCGGCCCAGTCCGCCGCCCGCCGCGCGGCTTCGAGATAGCGCGGGTTGCGCGTGATGGCCCAGGCGTAGACCAGCCCCGCGCCCGCCTCGCCATTGTCGAACTGCAGCCCGCCGTCTTCCAGATCGTCGATCAGCCAGCGGCCCTCGGTCATGCGGACGCCGCGGCGCTCGCCCTCGCGGACCAGCTTCAGCGCGGCCGCGGTCAGCCCGGCGGCCGCATTGGGGTCGTAAGGATAGCCGAACACGCCGGTGGAGGCCTGCTGGCTGGCGATGTAGTCGAACCCCTGCACGCCCATGGCGCGGAACTCCTCGCCTCCGCTCGCTCCGGCTTCGAAGCACCGCAGGTAGCTGACGGCGCTGCGAAAGCTCACCCGCAGCCGCGCCTGCGGACGCGAGCCCGAGCCATCGGTCTCCCACGGGTGCCGCCCGCGCATGGCCTCGAGCGACCGACGCGAGAGTTGCGCGATCTTCGCGGCGTCCGGCACGTCGAACTTCTTGAGCGGCGCGTACTCCGGTTTGGTCTCGGGCACGCCGGCATAGTCGCCCATCTTCGCAGAAAGATCCTGCACCAGGCGCCGCATCGCGGGCAGATCGCGCTTCTGCTGCGCCTCCTGCAATTGCTTGACGAGCGGCTGCAGCGCGCCGGCCTTGTCGGGCGGCATGCGGCCCGGCCAGCGTTCCGGGTTGAACCCCGGCGGCAAGCTGGCCGCTCGGGCCGTGAGCGAAATCAGAATCGAAAGTGTGACCAGTTTCACCGAGTAATTCCTTAGTTCACCATCAGCGGGGCACGCTCCGCTTCATGAGCCATCCGATGGCGATCAGCACACCGCCGATGCCGGCCGTTAGCGAGCGGTCGAGGAGACTTTGCGGAAGCAGAACGAGCAGCATGACCAGCGCACCGATGAGCAGCGTCATGGCGCCGATGACTCCGACGGGCGCGGGGATGTCCGGGGCCTTCTGAGGCGCCGGGACGGGCTGGTCCATGCGGCGCAGGAAAGCCGCCACGCGGCGCGCCTCGTCCTCGCGGCGCGGGAAGAGGCAGCTTCCCGTCATGATTGCCGTGCCCAACACCGAGATCGCCACCAGTTCCCCTTCGAATGCCAGAGGCTGTGACAGGCCGATCAGGCCATAGCCCCAGCGGTTCAGCGCCGCCAGCGCCGTGCATCCGAAGAAGGTCGCCATGCAGGCCCAGCTTCGCGCCTGCCGCACCAGCAGTCCGAGGAGCAGGGGCAGGATCAGCGGGATCACGAGCAATCCGACCAGCGACTGCGCCAGCGAGAAGAGTCCTGTCGATTTCAGCGCCACGACTACCGCGATCGAGGTCGCGATGGCGCCCACGGCAGCCACCGCCAGCCGCCCCGCCAGGATCTTCTCGCGGTCGCCCGCATGCGGCCGCAGAAAGCGGGCGTAGAGATCGTTCACGAACGAAGTCGAGCGGACGTTCCATGCCACGCTCAGCGTGCTCATGGTGGCCGCGAGCATGGCAGCGGCCACTACGCCGATCATGCCCACCGGCAGGAGCTTGAGCGCCACCCGCCCGTAGGCCGTCTCCGCCTGCGCCACCACGCCCGGATCGGCGATCTCCGCCGGCCACAGCACCCGGGCGACGAAGCAAGGCCCCAGCAGCAGGAAAGCGTGTGGAATGGCGAGCGCGGTTGAGAGAAACGCCGCCTTGCGCGCGTCGCGCTCGGTAGGCGTCGAGCACATCATCTGGATGACGCCCCAGTCGCCGTTGTAGTCCAGCAGGTACGCGAACCAGAACGCCAGCAGCCAGCCCAGCGTCCGGCCGTGATCCGGGTGAGGAAACGCGGCGTATCCGGCGGGAATCCGCGCCACGAAATCGGCCCACGAGCCCTGCATGAAGATATGGGCCGTTGACGAGATGAACATGGGGATCACGGCCAGGAACAGGATGATGAACTGGAGCACGTCAGTCACCACCACCGCGCAGAGTCCGCCCAGCATGGTGTAGGTGATCATCACGGCGCCCGCCATCAGAATGGTCGGCAGCAACGGCAGGCCCATTACGGACTCCACCAGTTTGCAGACCGCGTAGAGGCGGATCCCGCTGGAGATGAACGTGCCGGCAATCCCCACGACGCTGAACAACTTTCGGGTGGCCGGGTTGAACCGGGCCTCGAGGTACTCGGGCGGCGATGTGACGCGCAGCCGGTGCCATCGCCGCGCGAACACGGTAGCCGCCAGCAGGAACGCGAGAGCCGGGCCGGACTCGAGCAGCAGCCCGGCCATGCCGTCGATGTACACCAAAGAAGCGATCGCGACGAACGTGTACGCGGTGAAGTTGGCTTTGTAGATGGCGATGCCGGCCGCCCACCACGGCACCGCGTTCTCGGCCTTGAAGTAAGCCTCGGCCGTGCGCATGTAGCGCGAGTAGTGCGCGCCGGCCAGCGTCACCACCGCCATGTACGCGAGCACGACGGCCCACAGTACACCTTGATTCGCTGGAATTGCCGGCACAGTGATTGGTCGTCAGGTCCCGGTCAGAAATGGAGCTTCAGCACGAAGCGTATGTTGCGCGGCGTGTTGGCCGTGCTCCGAATGCGGCCGAAATCGGTCGAAACAAGATTGATCACCGGGCCGTTGAACTGAGGGGTGTTGAACGCGTTGAAGAACTCGCCGCGGAACTCCAGCCGCACCCGCTCACGAATCGGGAACTGCCGCACCACCGAGAGGTCCCATTCGTGCACACCGTCGCGCCGGAATGCGTTGCGAGGCAGCGAACCGAACGTTCCGGGCTGGCCCGCGGCCGAAGCGGTTGGCAGCAGCGGCGTTGGCAAGGAGAAAGCAGTGCGGGGCATCACCTCGTCGGGGTTCCGATACACCCTTCCGAGGATCGAGCGGTCCACAATGTCCGGGCGGTCGCCGCCCGGCACATAGTCACCGCTGAGGTCGCGACCCGCGAGCACGTTGCAGGGAATGCCGGACTGATACGTGGCGATGCCCGATACCGACCAGTTGTGAAGCGCCGCGCCTGCTACGCGGTTCGACGTCAGCCGCGGCAAACGGTAGACGAAGCTGGCGGTGAAGGCATGCGGCCGGTCGAAGATCGCCGGGCCCTTCTCATACTCGTTGAGCGGGCGGCGCGTCACCGGGTCGAAGCGCGTCGGCATCGCGGCACTGGATTCGGAGGCGTCGCTGCTGCCGTTGGCCCCGCGCCCGTTGCCGCTCCCAGCGATGCCGTCGAAGATCACGTCCTCCGCCTTCGACCACGTATAGGAGAGAGTCAGCGAAAGCCCGCGACGCAGCCGCTGCCGGAAGCCCGCTTGCAGCGACCGGTAGTCGGCGAACGCCGTGGAATCCACCAGCATGAGGCTGCCTTGCTTGGGGTCGATGCGGGCATAGGGGTAACGCGTGATGTCGAAACGGTTGAACTCGTTCTGCTGCGAAAGACGCCGCGACGCCGTCCCCACGTAGGCGACCTCCAGCGTCGACGACGTTCCAATGTTCTGCTGCACTCCCGCCGACCAGGTGTGCGTGTAGGGAAGGCGCACGCCGGCGCGGAGGTTACCCTGAACCGGCACCGGCTGTCCCTTGGCGACTTCAGGGCCGCGCCCGAGGTAGATGGGCCCCAAGGCCGGCGTTACCGTCAGCGAGGCCAGCAGAAGCAACGGTGGCTGTAGAATGGCGCCGATGTTGTAGTCGTCCTGCACCATGCGGCCGTAGACCAGGCCGTAGCCGCCGCGGATGGAGGTCCGGCCCTTGCCGAACGGATCCCACGTCCCTCCGAGGCGGGGCGCGAAGTAGTTGAACCGATTCTCGAGGTCGACGTAACGCGCGGCGAACGGGTCGTAGGCGACATAGGCCTTCTGGCCGTTCTTGCTGCCCTTGATGTCCGGCGACAGAGGAATCTCGTAGCGTACACCGAGGTTCAGCGTCAGGTTCGGCCGCAGCCTCCAGTCGTCCTGGAGGTAAAAACTGTACTCGCGCGTGCGGAAATCGCGCTCGAAGTCGCCGACTCCCTGGTTGAAAGTCAGCGCGAGGCCGTTTTGGAAATTCGTAATCGCGGTGGTTGAATACCCAGGCACGGCAATCGACGTGGGGCCGAATGTGTAGACCCCACGGCCATAGAAATACGCATAGCCCACAAGCTGCTTCCATCGAATGTCCGTGCCGGCCTTCAGCATGTGGCGCCCGGCGGCGAAGGAAAAGTTGTCGGCGAACTGGGCGTCGCGGTTCTCGTAGAGGGCCGGCTGGTTGGTCGAGTTGCCGATGGTCTGGAAGCCGCTGATGGCCACGTCCGGCAGTTGGGCGTCCGGCGTCCGGCTGTCGCGCTTCAGATGCAGGTAGCTGGCTTTGAACTCGTTCACCGCGCGCGGGCTGAAGACGCAGCGCCAGGTGCCGGAGAGCGTGGAATCGCGATCGTGCTCCCAGCGGTTGCCGGGCGCGATGAGGAACGTGTACTGACCGGTGAACTTGCGGTCGAAGTAACGCAGCTCCAGCCAATCCTTGTCACTGAGCTTGTGGTCGATCTTGACGCTCCAGTTGTAGCCGTCGAAGGGGTACGGGATGTTGGCCTGGATGATTCCGGTGCGGCTCGGCGGAAGCAGCTTGTAGTAACTCTGGATGAGCGACACCACCTGCGCGCCGCCCTGCGCGGCCAGCGATTCCACCACGCGCTGGGCGTCTGGAATCACCGTCACGCTGCCCGCACGGCTGAGTCGGATGTTGTTGCCCTGCAAGCCGGCGAAAAAGAAGGTGCGGTTGCGAATCACCGGGCCGCCGAGCACGCCGCCCCACTCGTTGCGCTTGTCCCCGGGACGGGCCAGGCCGGCGCGGTTATTGAAGAAGTCGTTGGCGTTGAGATCTTCGTTGCGGAAATTCTCGAAGATCGCACCGTGGAACTGGTTCGTCCCGGACTTCAGAATCACGTCCACCACGCCGCCTCCGCCACGCCCGTATTGCGCCGAGAAGACGTTGGTGAGCACGCGCATCTCCTGCACGGACTCCTGGATCACCGAGGCCCGCGTGCCGCTGCCGCGATCGTCGTTGTTGTCGGTGCCGTCGATGTTGAAAATCACGTTGCGCCAGCGCGTTCCCCCGATGTTGAAGGCGCCGCGCCGCGCAGTCGGATCGTTGGTGACCTTTTCGTTGGGCGCGGGCACTCCGGGACTGAGCGCCACCAGGCTGATGACGTCGCGGTCGAGCACCGGCAGGTCCTGAATCGCCGCGCCCGATTCGCCACGGCTCATGTCGAAGTTCATCAACTCGACACCCACCGCCGATGCCGCCACTTCCACCGACTGCTCCACCCGTCCCGGCTGCATCACGAGCTTGAGCAACGCGGATCCGGCCGCCGCCACTTCCACTCTGCCTTTGAGCGCGGCGAAGCCATCGGCCGCGGCCCTGAACTGGTAGAAGCCGACGGGAAGCTGATCGGCGCGGAACAGCCCCGCTTCGTTGGTCATCGCGGTGCGCGAAAAACCCGTTTCCTCGCGCCACAGCGTGACCTTGACATTGGGCATCAGCCCGCCGCTGGGATCCTGCACCGAGCCTTCCAGCGCCCCCGTAACGGTCTGCGCCGCCAGCGTCGCGGCGCACAGACACAATGCTAGCGCCAGTCGAATCGATCAGTGGTGACTCATCGTCGTGACCTCCTTCTGCGTCTCACTCCGGCTTCTGGGTCTCACTCCGGCAGCCTCCTGCCGTAAACTTGTTTCGCGTTCCCGCCGAGAATGGCGCGTTTGGCCGCTTCGGAAATGTCCGCAAATGCGATCCGCGCCAACTGCGCTCCGGGACTCAAATAACCACCGTCGGTGGCGAACAGGATTCGCTCCGCGCCCACCTTTGCCACCAGGCGTTCGATCATGCGGTGCGCGCCGAACGAGCCGCAGGTGTCGACGAAGAGATTGGGCAGATTGGCGCCGAGCAGCGCCAGCGTCTGCTCCTCACCCCCGCCGAGGTGCGCGATGACCAGCGGCATCTTGGGGTGGCCTTTCGCGATCCGCTGCGCCGCGGGGATCCACTCCCGCACGTTCGACCCAACGTGCACCAGCACGGGCATGGCGTTGTCGTGCGCGAACCGGTAGAGCTCTTGATAGGACGGAGAGCCGGGCTCGTGGCGGTGCAGTTCGGTGTGCAGCTTGAAACCGATGAAAGGCGATGCGGGGCGGGCGGTGTCCGCCATCGCCGCCAGCGACTCCTTTAGAAAAGCGGGATGGAATACGAGGTGGGCGCGCAGCCTGTCGCGGTGGGCGCGCACCGCTTCGGCCGATTCGGCGGTGGCCTGGCGAAAGTCGGCCGCGCTGGTGGCGCCGATGGCGTCGAAATGGCTGAGCACCGCTTTGCGGATGCCGCAGCGGTCGTAATCTTCGAGCACGGCCGCGAGCGCATGGGGCCAGATGGCTCCTTCCGGCGCCGGCCCGAAATGGCCGTGCATATCCACGATGTCAATACCTTCGAGCGGCAGCCCTTCGCGAATCCGCTCCGCCGTTCCGGCGGCGGACGCGGGGCCGCGCAGTAGGGCGCCCGCCAGGAACTCGCGACGCTGGATGCGCATCACCGCACCTCCCCCAGCAACTCGCGGAGGTTCTCTCCGCCGATGCGTTCCTTGTCGCTCTGGCTCAGGCCCGAGTAGAGGAGCGCGCCTAGGGGCAGCGCCGGATCGCCGTACGGCAGGTTGGTGCCGAACAAGAACCGCGAGGCGCCGACCATCGCGGAGAGGCTCTCGATCTGCCGGAACATTCCGAGGCCGGAGATGGTCGCGTAGAGCCGCGGATGGCGCCGCATCAGGGCGATCAATTGAGGCTGCGTGCGGTAGCGCGGCTCGAGCAGCACGACGGGCAGCCGCGGATGTTCGCGGCAGATGGCGTCGATTCGTTCGAAGCCGTAGGCGTAGGCGCCGGGCGCACCGTTCAGCGAATCCGCGGGCAGCAGCAGGGGCACTCCGCGTTCGGCCAATGCCGCCAGCAGCGGCCCGAATTCGAAATCCGCGAGCGTTACGGGCCCGGCCGTAGGACCTTCGTCGGCGAAGATGCGCGCGGCCCGCGCTCCGGCATCGCGCAACTGCCGCGCCTGGTCTTCAAGCTTCTCGCCCCGCATGGTGGGGGACGTTCGCAGCACCCAGCAGCCCGACAAACGCGACGAGCGGCGTACCGCTTCCAGCGTGCGGCGGTTCATCTGCGCTTTTGCCTGCGACCCGAAGCCGTAGTGCCACGCCAGCGCCTGCTCGATTCCGAAGCGGTCCATCTCCCGGGTGAGCGCGGCCGCGTCCGGCAGGGGCGCCGGGATCGGCGCGAGCGTGAGGCCGATCATGGCACTCGAGTCAAACAGCTTCACGTGCGGCATGACGACTCCACGATCCTCCGGAATGCCACTCGCATGCACGCGAGCGTTTCGTCGATATCGGCGGCGGTATGCGCCAGCGTGGTGAACCAGTAGTGGTTCCGGCGCACAAAGAACCCGTTGCGCAGCATGGTCTCCATGAAGAGATCTTCCTGCTCGCGGAAGCCGGCGTCAAAAGCCAGGTGGGGAAGCGACTCGAGTCCCCGGATGGACACCCGCACTTCGGGAAACTCACGCGAGAGCGCGCGCCAGCCATCGAGCAGACGGGCGCCCATCGCGCGCAGATGCGCGAACGCGCCGGGCTGCCGCAGTTCGTCAGTGGTGGCCGCTGCCGCCGCCAGCGAGAGCGTCTCGCCGGCGAAGGTGCTGCTGATCCAGAGGTCCCGCGCGGCGTCGAAGATCTCTGCTTTTCCGACCAGGGCCGCGAGCGGGAAACCGTTGGCCATGGCCTTGCCGAACACCGAGAGGTCCGGGCGGATGCCGCTGTATTCCTGCACGCCGGCGAGGGCCAGCCGGAAGCCGGTGATGACTTCGTCGAACACCAGGATGGCGCCGTGCGCGCGGCAGAGGCTGGCCACCGTCCGCAGGAACGGGGCGTCCAGGTCATGCACCACAGTTTCGACGATGACGCAGGCGAGGGCATTGCCATGCTCTTCGAAGAGGCGGGAGACGGCCGCGGAATCGCCGTAGGGAACATCGAGCGTGAGTTCCGCCGCGGCCCGGGGGACGTCGCCGTCGCCGCGCAGGCCTGCCCACCAGTCGTGCCAGCCGTGATAGCCGCAACTGACCACGAAAGGACGGCCCGTGTATTTGCGCGCCAGCCTCACGGCGGCGCTGCAACCATCGGCGCCGGTTTTGAAAAAGCGCACCCGTTCGGCGCCGGGCACGGAGGCGATGAGCTTCTCCGCCACCGTAACTTCGAGCGGCGAGTTGCCCGAAAACAGAACGCCGCGCGCCAATTGCCGCCGCACCGCATCGTCCACCGCCGGGTGGGCATAGCCGAGCACGATGGGTCCGAGCGCCATCACGTAGTCCAGGTACTCGTTACCGTCCAGGTCCCAGAGGCGCGCGCCGGACCCGCGCTCGATGTAGGCCGGGGCGAACCCGGGGTGGAAGCGCTCCGGCTGCTTGCTGATCGTCTGGGCGCCGCCCAGGATGATCTGTTTCGCGCGGCTGTACAGCGCCCGCGACCGTTCGAGCGAACGGATGGTGGTTGCCTGCATCGTCAATATCGTAGAGCGGGCCCCGGTTCCGGAAAATGGACGAATTCGGCGGAAAGCTGGATTTTCGTCGGTTTTCGCGGCTACTTGCCGTCTTCGGCCGCCGCATGCTGTTGTTGGCGGAAGTCCTTCGGCGAGCAGCCGCAATGACGGCGGAAGAGCCGGCTGAAATAGTACGGGTCGTTGACGCCCACCAGCCGCGAAACCTCGGCAACCTTCAAGCTGGTGAGCAGCAAGCGGCGGGCGGCGTCGATGCGGACCGCGGTCAGGTAATCCAACACCGTCCTTCCCGTTCCCTGCTTGAACTCGCGGCAGAGCGCCGAGCGATTGGTCATCAAGGCCCGGGCGACGATGTCGAGATCCAGCGGCGTGTCGAAGCGATCCCGGATGAAGCGGCGGGCGCGGGCGCACAAGGTTTCACCCTCGTCGAGCGCCGGCTGTGGAGCGGCGAGCGCGGCTTCGCCGTCGGCAAGATCAGACCCGCGGGAGATGCCGACGAGCGCCTGCACCAGCACCGCGGCCGCCATGGGCGCGTAGCCGGACCGCCGCGAGCGAAGTTCGTGAATCACCTCCGCAATGAGCGTCCCGCAGCGCCGTTCCAGGAACAGATGGCGGGTCGTGGAATGGTGCTGGCGTGCCTCGCACTCGCACAGGTTCATGACCGCGCCGTACGGAAACGAGCCCAGCCACAGCAGGCGGGAGGCCGCATGACGCGGGTTGCCGGTGATCGAATGCAACTCGCCGGGCGAGTGCGGGACGCCGGGCGGGATCACCAACACGCCGCCGCAGCCCAGCCGGACGTAGCCTTCGCCCGTCCACAGTTCCGCCTCCCCTGAGAGGCAGAAGCAGATCTCGGGATACTGGTGCGTTTCCAGGTCATCCTGCCGCCGTCCAGCGATGGGAAGGGCGCCGTGCGGAGCGAGAATCAGGGCGCTCTCGCCTGCCGCCAAGACTTGCAGCGCGGGAATCACCGTCTGCTGTAGAAGATGCCGTAAAGCCGAAGATTCACCCTCTCGTTCGGTCAGCATGCGTTCGCACCGAAGCCCCATCATATCGGTCCGGATCCGTTAGTTCAACGACGCCGGCATGTGTCGGGAAGGGTTCCGGAGCAGAACGCACGTTTGCGTCGCGACGCGAGGGAGGTGTCCTCTGGATAAATTGCACGCACGTGCTGTAGAGACGTTGGTGTAACGCGTTGCCTACACCTCCAAGCTGCAGAGTTTCGCTGTAGGACCTCCGGGTGCTCCTTTCGTAGCGGTCTGGCTTGCCGGAAGGTGAGCGTATGGCAAACCTGATCCCTGAACGAAATCAGCCAGCATCGTGTAAGGGAGGGAAACGATGTCACCAGCGGTCGGGTATGCGATAGGCCCCTGCAAGAGACCGCCGATCCGAAAATCATGGGCCTGGTTAACACAATGAAGGAACCCTCTCCGTCGAGATTCTCCATTTTCATTCCGTATCTGAGTTCTTCTCGGGGAGCCAAACGTTTTCTCGAAGTTCTCCCCGCCCAGTTCGTTAACGCCGCCCGTCCGCCCGCAACTCCGCAAACGCCAAGGACTCCGCGCCTTCCAGCTCTCTCTGTTTCACGCGCTGTTGCACCTGGCCCGCCAACCCGTGCCTCTTCCACATTTCCGGAGACCGTTTCTCACGGTTTCTGCCCGATTTTCTGCACTTCGTCAACAGCCGCGCGCGATCGACCTACGCCAAGCCGGACACCTTCCACACCGCCGGCGTATATAGTTAACGAGGCCCGCCAGACAGCGCGTTGACCGCGCGGCGGAGATGGCTGTGGGTGGCCCAAGGAGAGACCGCTCATGCCTCGCCGCGCGCCCGCCAGCGATCGGGGTATACTTCAAGTGCGGAGCAATAGATGCCACTTCAGGCCTTGGCCGAACTCGTGAACGCTTTGACGCCAGAGGAGCAGGCTGCGGTCCGGGAATTCATCGATTTTCTGAAGCGGAGGACAGGCTCTCCGGACAGCCCCTTCCTGGTGGCCGTCAATGAGTTCATGGACGAACATCCGGATCTTTTGCGCCGCCTCGCCCAGTGATCTACTACCATTTCGACGACCGGCCCGCCTACGAGTTCCTGATGAGCCTGTATGAGGGCGGTTGCTTCCGATTTGCGGAACTGGAGAAATGGCTCCGGCGGCATGCGATCCCGACCCCGGTTCCGAAGTCCGCCAGCGTTCCCGAAAGCGTGTATTGAGTGTACTGTCCCGGCTTATGGCGGCGGGAGTCCGCGCTCGGCCACGATGGTGACTTGCATGTCCACCGCCAGGCGGACGATCCGGTGGATCAGGTGCCTCCCCAGGAACCAGCGCAGACCCGAGTAGCGCGGTCTGGCGAGGAATATCTGCGTGATCTTGTGCACGCGAGCGAAGTCCACGAGCGCGGCGGCCGTATCCGCCCCTTCCAGAATCCGGGTCTCGAGGTGCAGGTTGCGTGCAAAGTTCAGCATGCGTTCGAGGGCCTGCCTGCGCTCATCCGGCAAATCGGTCAGATCGGGCGCGGAATGGACGCACACCGCGAAGCACTCGCCGCGAAGGTAATCGGCGAGGCGGCGGGCGCGGCGGATCAGCGCGGCCGCAGACGGGTCTTCCGTCAAGTAGACCAGGATGCGCTCCTCGCGCCGCGGGCCGTCGAGCTGAAGCGCTGAGCCGGCAGCCGGCTCCGGCGGCAGCGTGCCCGGCAGCCGCCCGCTCATATCGACGTAGCGAAGATTCACCTCGTGCGCGGTCTCCCGCAGGGCCAGCTCGCGCAGCGCCACCAGCGTCGATTCCTGGAAGAAATGATCCATGGCACGCCGCGCTTTGTCGGCGGGATAAACCACGCCCCGCAGCAGCCGGTTGAGCAGGGCGCGCGGTGTGAGGTCCACCATTACGACCTCGTCAGCCTCGCGCATGACCCAGTCGGGGAGAGTCTCCCGGACCCGCACTCCGGTGATCTGGAACACCTGGTCGTTCAGACTCTCCAGGTGCTGGATGTTCATGGTGGTGAAAACGTCGATTTCGGCATCCAGCAGCGCAATCACGTCCTCCCAGCGTTTGCCGCGCTCGGAGCCCGGCACGTTGGTGTGGGCCAGCTCATCCACCAGGCAGATCGCGGGTCGGCGCCGCAGAATCGCCTCCGTATCCATCTCCTCGAAGGTGCTGCCGCGGTATTCCAGCCTGCGGCGCGGGACGCTTTCGAGGCCCTCGGACTTGGCGATCGTGTCCTGGCGACCGTGCGGTTCGAAGTAGCCGATGACGATGTCGGCGCCTTGTCTGCGTAGGTCCTGGGCCTCATCGAGCATCTGGAATGTCTTGCCCACGCCCGCGGCATAGCCCAGGTAGACCTTCAACCTGCCATGTCGCGTGCCGGGTTGCGTGTCAGGAGTCATGCTTCGGTCAGTGCGGAAACACGCGCAGGTCGATTTCCTCGGCGCCGCGGATCAGCCGGTCCAGGGGGCCGCCGGTCAGCCCCCGCCACCAGCTCTGGCGCAGGCTGTGGCCGACGAAGATCTGCGTGATCCGGTGCTCGCCGGCGAAGCGGAGAATGGTCCCGATCGGATCATCGCCTTCCAGAACGTGGACCTCCGCTCCGAGCGCGCGAGCGTTGTCGAGAGCGTTGTCAATCGTGGCTTTGTCCCGCGGCTCCAGCTCGGGTTGTTCCACGTAGACTACCAGCAGGTCGCCTCGGAAGCGGTCCGCGTTGCGTTTGCCGCTGGCCAGCATGGCGGAAGTGTTTGCCCGCGGCGTGATGCAGACGAGGATGCGCTCGTGTGCGCCCCAAGCCGCCTCGATGCCGTGAGCGTGCAGGTACTCCTCGAGCTGCCGATCGACCACCTCCGCCGTCAGCAGCAGGGTCATCTCCCGCAACTCGGACAGCCGCTGCGCCTGTTCCGGGTCCGTGGAGCCTTCCCCCGTCCGCGCCAGTAACATCTCCGAGGGCACAT
>Ga0315291_10003897_pt1 | contig 19148 bp, 16 predicted proteins | sample YL17G12_20_MG_FD_203070 | JGI IMG/M metagenome (GOLD analysis project Ga0315291, IMG submission 203070) | Sediment microbial communities from Yellowstone Lake, YNP, Wyoming, USA - YL17G12_20 | ecosystem: Environmental > Aquatic > Freshwater > Lake > Sediment | place: USA: Wyoming | collected...
GAATTCCTTGGCCGCCTGATCGTAGCTGATGGCGGCGGGTGCTTCTTCTGGCCCTGCTGTTGCTGCTAGTGAGCTGGTCATGCTGGCGCCTCCTATGGCGATGGTACTGGCCCATTCATCACTTGTAGCTGGTGCGAGGGCCAGAAAAGCCAGCGATCATCGAGCCTTTCTGGGGGTAGGGGAGGACACGCGAAAAGGAGTGGAGTGGGCCGATAAGCCGAGGTCGCGATTGAGTGGTGGAGGGAAGGTGGAGGGAATTCGGGGGTTTTCGCGGCCCCCGCGCGTCTTTGGAGGTGAATGCCGGCTGACCGGAGGGGCGATTCTGCCGCTCCAGCGCTGGAGATTTCGCCCCTCGCCGCCGGTGCCGATCCAGGCGCCGGGAGCAGCGGGGGGTGGAGGGAAAGTGGAGGGAGGGTGGAGGGATGGTAGAGGCCGGCGCGCCTTGTGGTGGAGGGAAGGTGGAGGGCGAGGGCGGGGGAGCCGCGGCCGAGCGCGTCGCGGCCGCCCATTGACGCCCGGGCGCTGGCGGTGGTAGCATATGGTGCGCGAAGCGGTTCGCTCACCGCCGCGCATGGAGGTGGTGCCATGGCCGAGGAGAAGAAGGCGATGACGGTGCGGCTGCCGCTGGACCTGTACCGGGCCGGTGCGAGGATAGCCCGGCGCCGGCGCATCAGTATGAGCCGCCTGGTCCAGGAGAGCCTCCGGGAGGCGCTGGCGGAAGAGGAGCGCCGCCGCCTCTTCGCGGCCTTCGGGAGCCTGACCGAGAGCGAGGAGACGGGGGTCGAGTTCGCCCGGGCGGCGCAGGCCGAGGTGGCCGGCGATGCCGAGAGTTGACATCTCCCGGGGTGAGCTGTGGTGGGTGGACTGGTCCCCCGGGCGGGGCTCGGAGCAGGGCGGTCGCCGGCCCGCCCTGGTGGTGCAGACCGATGCCGCCAACCGGAACCCCCGCTACCCAAACGTGATCGTGGCGGCAGTCAGCACCAAAGGCCGGGACCTGCCCTTCCACCTCCGGCTGGAGCCGTCGGCCGAGAACGGCCTGGCCGAGGTTTCCTTCGCCAAGTGCGAGCAGATATTCACCGTGAGCAAGGAGCGGCTGGAGCGGCGCCTGGGCCGGATCACCGACAGCCAGCTGGAGGCGGTCGGGCGCGCCCTGAGGATGGTGCTGGAGCTAGCGTAGGCCGATCAGTCCGAGCGGGTTGCCTTCCCTCTCGGCTTCCTCGCGCGGGCCTTCCCCGGCTGGCGGTAGAAGAGGCGCTGCCTGGCGGCATCCCCGCAGCGGGGGTCGCAGTACCTCTGGCGGCCGTCGCTGGGATGGAAGGGTCCGCCACACCCCAGGCAGATCTGGTAGACCTTGCTGTCGGAGACCATGTCTGCCAGCTGCACGTAGATGGCGGCGAGCAGGCTGCGGAAGCGACGTGCCCTAACCAGGCCGGGCACGCCGGAAGCCACCTGTGGATGCCAGAGGCTCTTCGCCTGGGGGTTTTCGAGATACCACTTCATATCCGATCCCTGCTCGCCCCGGCTCAGTTGCTCGGCGAGCAGCCACCGGCCCCACCCGCGGCATTCCTCATCGGTGAGGGGCCGGCGCGGTCGCTCGGGGGAGATGCTTTCCTCCCGCTGCTCCACCGCCGCGGAGCCGACCCGCCGCCGGCCCGATCGCTTCGGCTCCTCCTCGGCGACATAGGGGATGATGTGGCCGTCCTCGATCTTCAGCCGGTCGAGGTGCATCCCCTCCGGCACCCGGGGCAGCAACGCCCGCAGCGACTGCGGGTCGTCGGCCCGCAGCGCCAGGTAGAGGTCATAGGTGCGGCGCACCTCCCGCGCCCGCCGCCGCACCCACCAGAGGGGCTCGCACAGTAACAGGCGGGCCTCGTCGGCAAGCGAGGCGCGACTCTCGGGTGGCAGGTGGGCGGCCCACGCGGGGATCTCGCCGTGATCTGCGGGCGATGTCTCCTTTAGCGCCCCGTAGCGGGCGTAGAACTCCCGGACCCGCGCCGCCCGGGGCCGGCCGGCGCCGGCGAAGAGGCGCATGAAGTGGGCACTGAGGTCGGACGCGCGCAAGGGGGCGTACCATCCCCTGTCCCGCATCCGGAGTATGCCGTGCGGGGCGGTCTCGGCCCACACCACCATGCGGTCGTCGTCTACGGGGGCGAAGCCGGGGAACTCCTCAGAGCGCAATGGTCGCAGGTCGGCCTCGAGTTGGAACCACAGGCCCACGGCCGGTGACTGGAAGGAGTAGGTAGAGCTCATAGCGGCGCTCCATCAATCGTGCTTACATATTGACAATAGCACGATTGGTAATGTATCATGCGACCAGCATAGCACGATGTTTCCGGATCGTCAAGGGTGATGAAACCAGCAACGACGCCCAACCCGCCGCCGGGAGCAAGGCGCCGGCGATGAGCGCTCACGATCAGCAGTCCCTACCCTGGGACCCCCAGTCCGGGGAAGGCTCGCAGGCCTTCGCCGCGTTTCGGGCCTATCTGGAGCTCGGGGCGGCCCGCAGCATTCCCAGGGCGGCGCGAACCATCGGGAAGAGCTCCCAGTTGCTCCACCGGTGGTCCACACAACACGGCTGGGTCAAGAGGGCGCTGGCGTGGGATGCGCATCTCGCGCAGCAGCGCGATGAGTCCAAGGCAGCGGACCGCCGGGAGCTGGTGCGCCGCCGATTGCGCCGGGCGCGTGAGGAGGACGCGGTGAGCCGGGCGCTCACCCGTGCTGGGGTGCGCCCCGACCTGTACGGGGCGGACATCCCTCTCAAGCCCGAGGACTGCCTGCGCTACGGGGAGCGTTACGCCCGCTTGGCGACCGAGATCGAGGACCGCGCCCTTGCTGACGATGGGGGCAAGGAGTCCACCGCAGACCCCCTGGAGGAGCTGTCCCTGCTCGACGACCCGGCGCTCCGGCGCATCGTCGAGCAGGCGCGGCGTGCTGAACACGATCATGAGGAGACCAACAGCCATGAAACCAGAGAGACAGACGACGAAGCGTCGGAGAGGCCCCCGGGCTGATGGTGGAGGGCCGGAGGCGCCGACACGCCGACAGGGAGCTGATCGGCGTCAGTCACCACTTCGGGTGGAGCAGGTGCCGATCGAGACCCTCCGGCCCTGGGAGGGCAACCCGCGGATGATGGAGGAGGCGGAGCTCGGCAAGCTCATCCGCTCCATCCAGGAGTTTGGGCCGGTGGAGCCCCTGGTGGTGCGGCGGTCCGACCATCTGATCATCGGCGGCCACCAGCGCTTGGCAGCGGCGCGCCAGTTGGGCCTGAGCCAGGCGCCGGTGGTATATGTCGAGCTCGATGACGCGCAGGCCAAGGCTCTCAACCTCGCCCTGAACAAGATCGGCGGGGAGTTCGACCTGCCCAAGCTGGGCGAACTGCTGGAGGAACTGCGCGAGCTACCCGACTTCGATGAGACCCTGAGCGGCTTCGATGCTGGCGAGATCGAGGACCTGCTCGCTGGCCTCGAAGGGAAGTTCGATGACCGGGTGATGGCGCTGGGCATCGGCTGGCAGGTGAGAAAGCGGCCGCTGTCACGCGACAGCACCCAACGGCCGGAGGGGTGGTGAGCGGCGGCACGGGCCCTCGCGGCGGCCGGGCGCCGCTGGCGGCCTGCGCCGCCCCCGCTTTCATCTCACCTGGGCCGTACGTCGGCTCAGTAGTCCATTCCGCCGCCGCCCGGAGGCATGGCCGGCGCCCGCTCCTTCTCCGGCTTCTCGGCAATGAGCGCCTCGGTCGTCAGTAGCATCCCCGCGATGGAGGCCGCGTTCTCGAGCGCCGACCTGGCGACCTTGGCCGGATCCACGATCCCCGCCTTCACCAGATCCTCGATCTGCTCGGTCAGCACATTGAGCCCGATGCCGGGCTTCTCGCCCTTCACCCGCCCGACGATGACCGAGCCCTCCAGGCCGGCATTGTTGGCGATGGTGCGCAGCGGCTCCTCCAATGCTCTCCGGACGATGTCCACGCCGATCTTCTCCTCACCCCGGGCCTTCTCGCGCACCTTCTCCAGCGCCGGGATGATGTTCAGGAAGGTGACCCCGCCACCGGGCACCAGACCCTCTTCGACACCGGCTCGGGCAGCAGACAGCGCATCCTCCACCCGGTGCTTCTTCTCCTTCAGCTCCGTCTCGGTGGCTGCTCCCACCTTGATGATCGCCACCCCGCCGGCCAGCTTAGCCAAACGCTCCTCCAGCTTCTCCCGGTCATAGGAGGAGTCGGTCTCCTCGATCTGGCGGCGGAGCTGCTCCATCCGGCCTTTGATCGCCGACTGGCTGGCCGCCCCCTCCACGATGGTCGTGTCGTCCTTGGTCATCACGACCTTCTTCGCCTCGCCCAGCTCCTTCAACGTAATGTTCTCCAGCTTCATGCCCAGGTCTTTGGAGAGGAAGGTGCCCTTGGTGAGGATGGCGATATCCTCCAGCATCGCCTTGCGCCGGTCCCCGAAGCCGGGGGCCTTCGCCGCCGCCGCGATAAAGGTGCCCCGGATCTTGTTCACCACCAAGGTGGCGAGGGCCTCGCCCTCTACGTCCTCGGCGATGATGACCAGGGGCCGGCGGGCGGCCGCCACCTTCTCCAGCAGCGGCAGCATGTCGGCCACCGCGCTGATCTTCTCCTCGTGGATGAGGATATAGGGATCCTCCAGCGACACCTCCATCCGCTCCGGGTCGGTGACGAAGTAGGGGGAGATGTAGCCTTTGTCAAACTGCATCCCCTCCACCACCTCCACGGTGGTTTCCAGGCTCTTGCTCTCCTCCACCGTGATGGCGCCTTCCTTGCCCACCTTATCCATGGCGTCGGCGACAAAGCGGCCGAGTTCGGGGTCATTGCCGGCGATTGAAGCGATCTGCTCGATCGCCTGCTTGGTGTTCGCCGGCTTGGCGATGCGCTTGATCTCCGCGACGGCCGCCTCCACCGCTTTGTCGATGCCGTGCTTGAGCATCATCGGGTTGGCGCCGGCGGCGACGTTCTTCATCCCCGCCTCCACGATCGCCTCCGCCAGCACGGTGGCGGTGGTGGTGCCATCACCCGCCACATCATTGGTCTTGCTCGCCACCTCCCGCACCAGCTGAGCGCCCATGTTCTCATAGGGGTCTTCCAGTTCGATCTCTTTGGCCACCGTCACCCCGTCCTTGGTGATGGTGGGAGCGCCCCACTTCTTGCCCAACACCACATTGCGGCCCCGGGGGCCAAGGGTCGCCTTCACCGCGGCCGCCACCGCCTTCACGCCACGCTGCAGGGCAGCTCGCGCCTCTTCGCTATAGCAGAGCATCTTCACAGCCATTGATAGGTTCCTCCTGTCCTTCTCGGTCTCGCTTACTTCTTCGTCTTCTTCGCCGCGGGTTTCTTGGCGTCGGGGTTGATGGCCAGCACCGATCCCTCATCCAGGATCACGTAGTCCTCACCATCGACGGTGACCTCAGTGCCCCCATACTGGGCATAGACGACGACATCCCCGACGGACACCTCCATCGGGGCGCGCTGGCCGCTGTCCAGCAGCCTGCCCGATCCCACCGCCAGCACTTCGCCCTCCCGGGGCTTCTTCTGAGCGGTGTCGGGAAGCACGATGCCTCCCCTGGAGACCTCCTCGGCCTCCCCCGGCTTCACCAGAATGTGATCTCCCAGTGGTCGTAACATCGAACCATTTCCTCCTAACCCTATGCTGCTGACCCAGGCCCAACCTGGGCCGTGATCTGCCAGCTTGCTCCCGTCACGCCCCCCCCGCCACCCGGCCGGCCCATCTGATGGTGGGCGCGACGTACGACGATGCGGGGCAAAACGGGCTATCCCCCACCCACAGACTGCGGTGCTGCCCCGATACGTCTACCTACACGTATACGTGCTCCAGGACCGCTGTTCCTTCTACTGGCCGTTGGATGTTTGTGGGGCTCTGTAGCCAGGCCCGACACAGATCCAAGCAATGCATGGCTGCAGTGGCAGCGCCGGCCTACGGCGTGGCCGATCCGGAGCCCGCAGGGCCGGTTCCATCGCCGCCTCACAACCACACGTGGCCTCCTGGATGCCTCGGATCAGTTCTGGTACACTTCGGGGCGCGACTATGTGATCGGCGCGGATGTGTGGGGCTGGAGGATGGCGACGCCTCCTGCGCTATCGTGCTGGATCACGAGTCCGGGGAACAGGTGGCCGAACTGCACGGCCGCGTCCCTCCCGAACGTCTTGCCCACTTGCTGCATGCCCTTGCCTGGCACTACCGCAAGGCGGTGCTGGCGGTTGAGCGCAACAACCACGGCCACTCCGTGCTCAACACCCTGCGCAAGGTGCTTCGCTATCCCCTGCTCTATCATCACGTGCGCTACGACCATCGCACCGGCAACCAGATCACCTTGGGCTGGCCGACCGATCAGTCCACCAAGCCGATCCTGGTGGACGACCTGGCGGCGGCGATTGCGGGCGGGCACGTCATCATTCATTCCCAGGCGCTGATCGATGAGTGCATGACCTTCATCACCACCGACACCGGCTCGCAGGAAGCGCAGGCGGGCAAGTACGACGACCGGGTGATGGCCCTCGGCATCGCCTGGCAGGTGAGAAAACGGCCGCTGTCGCGCGGCAGCACCCAACGGCCGGAGGGGTGGTGACGAGGGGCCGCAGTTCGCTCAGTACTGGACGCAGATGGCCCGGTGGGGCATGCTGGAGCGATGAAGCCGGAGGCAGCGATCGGATGACGGAAGAGAGGGGTTCTATCGGTGCCTGACACCCACAACACAGCGGAGCGCGCTCAAAGCAGGTCAGCCAGCTCGTCGGCCGTCAGCCCGGCCTGCTGCAAGATGGCGTTTAGCGTCCCCCGCGGCAAGTCCTGCCGCTCCGGCACGATCACCAATCGAACGCGGCCGTCCTCATCCCTACGCATGAGTGCGCGATGGCTGCCCTTGCCGGGGCGCGGAGCATCCTCGAAGCCGGCGTGACGCAAAGCAGCAATGAGCCGCTGCGAGGACAGCGACGGCAGCTTGCCCCTCACGGCACGCTGACCTCGATGGCCGAACAGAAACGGTGGGGAGCGGACAAGGTGGCCTCGAGGTCAGGTAACAGGTCCAGCATCTTGGCGTTCTCCAGGTAGAGTTCCACGGCCTCCTGGAGTTCGTTCAGCGCCTGATCCGGGGTGTCGCCACAACTCGCCACCCCCAGCTCGGGACAGCGAGACACATACTGATCGCCCTCCTGCCAGACCGTCGCGGTCAGATGGTAGACTGCCATCGCTACGCCTCCTTGCTGCACCTGCGAGCCCGACGCCCCGGAGAGCATCGGAAACGTCACCGAACACTGCCGAGTGCCATTGTAGCACACTACCGTGCTGTGTGGGGCGCGCATCACAGGGCAATCGCATCTAATCCCAAAGGAGGCGGAAATCGCTCCGACAGCATCCAAATTGGCTTCGCAAGAGGGGGGAGAAGACGGTATCGGCAGCCAATTTCGGCGAATTGAGTAACCCCTCTCCCGCCCAAAGACCGGAAGCTCAGGGTTTTGGCGCGCCAAGCTCGACGAAAAGAGAACTTCTCGGTCTCAAAAGGGCTTCGCCACTCTAGATGCGATTGCCCTGGCGCGCATCAGAGCGCCATGAACATGCCTCAGGTTCGCTCAGGCGGACTCCTCCAAGTATGGTGTCGGACCGGGCGAGCGGCACCGGCCCGCAGGACGCGAGGGAACACGCGTTTGTGGCATGATACGAGTCGGATTCGCGGCCGACCTACGGGGCTCTCAGGCCGGCTTCACGGGCGGTTGAGAGGGATATGTGGGGCTGGCCGCACCCCTTTGTGAGAGGGCATCCTTGCTGACCGCTATGGCTTCCATGAGCTCGGCCTCCGGCCGGGTGGCGCTGCTCATCAGACAGACGGTTCGCCCCAGGACAGAGAGGGTCTGCGGAAGCATGTCTTTAGAGTACTCGACGGGGACCTCCGCAAGATTGAAGGGGTCGAGCTTCGGATGGTGAGCTCCCCGCTTCTTGAGGATCGGCTCCCAGTTGGTGTAGACGTGTCTGTCTGTATCGAGGGGGATGAAGGCGTTCAGGCCGGGATGGATAGCCGCGAGGGCGACGCGAGCTTCCTCCTCAGTCTCGAATAGGAGAGCGAGGTGGATGCCGCAATCGCCTTCAGGGTCGTGGATCGGGCTGAAGGTGAGGCCGCTCACCTCGCCGAGCTCCTCCATCATGATGCGTTTCTCTCTGCGCACGGCTGCGAGGATCGTCTCCAGCCGGGAGAGTTGCACGCGCAGGATGGCGCTCAGGATCTCGTTGATGCGGAAGTTCAGGCCCGCCCAGATCGGTATCTGAAGGTGCTGAGCGTGGCCGCGAAAGACGGTTCCACCATCGTGGTGAACGAGAGCTCGCTGATAGACAGTGACCTCATCGGTTGTCAGCGCTCCGCCCTCTCCGCAGACCAGGATCTTGAAGTGGTTGAACGAGAACCCGCCAGCATCGCCGATCGAGCCGAGACGCCGGCCCTTGTAGGCCCCGCCATCGGCCTGGCACGCGTCCTCCAGCACACGCAGCCCGTGCTTCTTCGCCAGGCCCATGATCGCGTCCATGTCCGCCGGGAGCCCGAGCATGTAGACGGGCATGATGGCCTTGGTGCGGGGGGTGATCTTCCTCTCCACGTCCTTGGGATCGATGGTGAGGGACTCGTCTACCTCGGCGAGGATGGGGACTGCTCCGGCGGCAGTAACCGCGAGCGCGGAAGCCATGAAGGTGTAGCCAGGGACGATCACCTCGTCGCCTGGGCCCACGCCCAGGCCGACGAGCCCGCAGATCAGGGCCCCGGTGCCGCTGCTCATCGCCAAGGCATACTGCACCCCGATCAGCTTGGCCCACTCCTGCTCGAACCTGTCGGTCTCGCCTCCTTCCCCACCCCGGTACCGGAAAAGCTGTCGGGCGTTTATAACCCGCCGAACGGCCTCGATCTCTTCATCACCTATAACGTACACCTCAGTTCTGCTCATCGAGAAGGCGATAGCGACTCATGCGCCGCATCCAGACCGCGCAGGCCGGGCCTGCGTCCGGCCGGCACACGCTATGACAGGACCGGGGCCTCACGCCGCGGAGCGCCGCTGCCTGTCATGCTGCATGCCACTGCCGCCAGGCGGCATCCTATGGATAGACTCCATCTGGCTCTCGCAGTGCCTATCCTCCACCCTAGTCTGACCAGCGGGATTCGTCCATGCCATTGAGCGGGGCAAACTCGCCCAAACAAGCCACTTCGCGCCATGCCGGGAAGGGCTTACGGGGAGCTCTGCCGCCAAGTCTCTCTCATCGAAGCGGTACGCTCTTTGGGCGCCACAGTACATTTAATTCTGCCCCAGACACGCCGATTACGCCACCCCACGATCTGCCATGTTGTCCGGTGGAACTGCCCGCTCGCCGTGACTTTGCGGCCTGGAGCTTGACCCCAGCCTCCGCACAGCCCTATTATCACTCAAAGTCACCGTGCCGAGATGTTGACGACGGTGGCTCGAAGATTGTCTGAGAAAGGTACCACAACGAAAGGCTCTGTTCCAGCTACGCCTTCGTCAGAGCGAACGCGCTTGAGGGCGACTCGACTCCGGGCAGTGTCGGCCTTCGGTCTGGTGGCTGTACTCCTGGCAGTGTTGGTTACTGCCGACCGTTGTCGGCGAGGTACAGGGCCGGCAGAGGCGAACGCGTCCGCGCGAGTCCGGACGCCCATCGCGACCGGGCAGTATTATCCGGGCGAGCCGGAAGCGCTGAAGGCCGAGTTGAAGCGATGCTTGTCTGCGGCGGATGCGGCTGCTGCGGCGCCGAAGCCGGAGGGCGAGCTGATCGCGCTGATCGTTCCGCATTCGGCCTACAAGCTGTGCGGCGTCGTTGCGGCTGACGCATACCGTCTGCTTGAGGGCAAGCACTACGACACGGTGGTGATCGTGGGGCCTTCCCACATGACACCGTTTGAGGGGGTTGCGCTCAGCGAAAACGATATCTGGCGGACGCCCCTCGGCGACGTCACGGTGGATGGAAGCGTCGGCGAGGCGCTGAGGGCGCGGGGTGTTGACGTGCGGTTCGCACCCGACGCCGAGCGCACCGAGCGCTCCATCGAAGTCGAGCTTCCCTTTCTCCAGGAGATGCTGACGGACTTCAAGATCGCTCCCCTGCTGATGCGCGATTCGTCGCGGCCGAACGCGCTCACCCTCGCCGCGGCCCTCGCGGACTGGGGGCGCGGCCGGTCCGTGCTGTTCGTCGCCAGCAGCGAACTTGGCCAGTTCATGCCGAGAGCCGCCGCGGCCGAGATCGATCGCCAGACCCTGGCCGCGATCCAGACTCTGGATGTGGAGGAGGTCGCTCGTACGACAGCCAGGCTTGGCGCCAAATTCGTTCCGAGCCTCGCCAGCGTCACCTGCGGCGAGGGACCGCTGATGGCCGTGCTGGCGACCGCCTTGCTGCTGGGTGGGGATCGGGCTGTCGTATTGGGCTATACGAACTCCGAGGAGGTGTCCGGTGGTGCCGCGGACCAGGTGTTCGGCTACGGGGCGGTCGCCATCTACCGAAGCAGAGCCCCTGTGGGGGAGCCCGGACGGAGCGACCGGCCGGAGCTCACAGCCCGGCATCAGAAGCGGCTGCTCGAGGCGGCGCGGGGGGCAGTTGAGGCCGAGGTGCAAGGGCGTAGGACCACCGCCGAGACCCCGGAGACGGACGAGCGACTCGCCGCCCCCGCGGCGGCCTTCGTCACGTTGTGGAAGGGCGGGCAGCTGAGGGGATCATGCCAGTCTCTCGATGACTCGAAAGCTTTGATCGAGACAGTGCGCGAGCATGCTGCGGCCGCGGCCCGCGATCCCCGCTTCCCGCGACCTAAGGAGACGGATCTGGGCGATCTCGAGATCCGTATCCAAGTGCTGTCGCCTCTGCGGAAGATCGAAGAGCCGCGTGAGATAGATCTGCTTCGAGAAGGGGTGGTGGTGGTGGCGGGGGGTCAACGGAACTTCTTCCTGCCGGAGGTGGCGCGAGACACAGGATGGAGCCGCGAGAAACTGCTCTCGCGGCTCTGTGAGGACAAGATGGGCCTCTCACCGAATGCGTGGCGAGAGGGGGCGAGCATCTACGCGTTCACGGTGCAGGAGATCAGGTCGGGCCGGCCGGCGACGGCTGGCGGATGATCTTGAAGGCAGCGTCTTTTTCGATGTTGCCAATCTCCAGTATCAAACCATCCCGGCAGGCGTTCGCTTGCAGGGCGCCCAGCACCTCGCCGGTGCGGTAGGTGTCGACGATTTTCCCGGTGTAGGTGTCCCACTGTTCTATCAGGTAATCTCCGGGCGGGATCGAGAAGTACACCCGGACGTTCTCCTGGGGTGAGATCGGTCGCTTCTGATTCACGTTCCACCAAGTATGGGCTCTGTTCTGGACCCAGAGGAGAGTCTGGGCGGCGCCCTGGAGCCCGAGCGCGCGAACGCCCTCCGACGATGTCCAGGCCTCGAATGGCACGAACTTCTCAGTGGTCCAGGGCACATCGGCGGCGAACCGCGCGATCGGCAGGTGATGGCACCAGAGGTCGAAGGCATCGACGTAGACCTCCCACCCCCACATGTGAGCGGGGCCCGCGCAGCCGGCCATGATGGCCGCCTACATGCCGTTGTGGAAGTTCACGCCCTCAGGATCGGCCTCGGCCATCTGGCCTTCCCACCACTGCTCGTCAACCAAGCCGAATTCGCCGATGAAGACCGGCTTGCCGAAGCGCCGAAGAAGCGGGAGAGGGCGGGTGACCAGTGCCGCCATGTCCCGGCCGAACTCGTTGGAGTACCAGCTGGGATGGTGGTAGCCGTGGAACTGGACGAAGTCCATCTCGGGCATGGCCCAGAGATCGGGCTCGATGGCGAAGCTACCGAGGCTGCTGACGACGAGATGGTGGTGGGGGTCGGTGGAGCGGAGGTACTGGCTCATCTCCCGCTCCCACGCCTGCACCGTCTCGCGTTCGTATTCGTTGATGCAGTCTATCTCGTCCCAGAGCTCCCAGGCCATGATATTGGGTGAGTAGCCCCAGCGCGCGACCGCGTAGCGCAGGCGGTTGCGCCACATGCGCTTGGCATCTTCGCTGCGAAAGACGTCGCGGATGGAGTCGCAGGGCCCGCCATTGTCCTTTCGGTAGGGATTGTCGTCCTCGAGCTCACGGAACCAATCCCCGCAGAGCTTGATGTAGATGCCCTTTTCCTCGGCGAGGCGCAGCACGTAGTCCACTTCCCAGGCGCGGTCGAGACGGTACTCTCCAGCCTTGCCCCACTCGTAACCGAAGGCCCATCGGCATAGGTGGACGCGGGCGAAGTTGCCGCCGTTCTCGGCCAACCGGCCGAACCAGCGATCGTACTGCGGAACCCCGCCGCTGGCGCTGTACCAGCAGATGTTTTCTCCGTTGGCGAAGTAAGGCCGGCCGTCGTCGAATTCGAAGTAGTGAGGATCGGTGCGGCTCACCCGCACGAAGGGGCGGCGCGCTCCCGCGGCAACCGTGAACGCGACCTTCTTCTCCACGGTGCGGCGGGCGCGATCGGATGCCTGGATAGTCACTTGGTGATCGCCGGCCGATTCGGGTATGACGCGCACCTGCCACTCTGCCGGGCCTTTCACGCTGGGGGCGGACCTCCCATCATCGCTTGTGATCAGCTCGCAATCCGCCGTGTAGAACCCCGGTATCCGCCAGGTGGCGCCGTCGGGTGCGATGAACTCCGCGTCGAGGGAGACCTCTTCCTGCCAGAAAGGAGTGCGCCAGGTTCCCTGCATGTCAACGCGCAGGGTGACGAGATTGCCGACGCGCGGGTTCTCGGGGTAGACGCGGACACCGTTGATACGCAGCTCCTTGGATTCAGAGCAATAGCTCGAAGCGCAAGCCAGTGCGAGCAGGACGGTCGAAGCTAGGAGCGTGATGATCGTGAAGTGGGGCACAAAACTTTCCTTTCCGCAAGCGCCGGTCCGCGGCCTTCGGGCAGGCGCGTATTCTTGGGTAGAATTGTCGGTCATTCAATTCTATCATATACAGGAGGGGCAACCGACCCGGCCCTCTGGGCCGGGTCGGTTGGTCTGAGGAGGATTGGGAAGTGAGGGTTAACGCCGCTAATTGAGGGTGAGCGTCACCTTACATAGGTCCATGGACAGGTTGTAGTCGTTGCTGTCTTGCGGGCAGCCACACAGGAAGATCGCGATAGATCCGTCGGTGCCCATGTACTTGTTGATATTGGTGGTTTCGACGCTCTTGGTGATTTCGGTCGTTCCATAGGTGACGTAGTTCACGAAGAGCAGGTCGCCGCTCGGGCCCGACCCATCCTTTGATCGGACCCAGCCGTTTACCGCCGGCGATGCGCTGCGGCTGCTCTTCATCTTGAACTCTATCTTGATCTTGCTGACCTGCGAGCGGGTGTAACCAGTACTCCACCGGTACTCACAGGAGTAGATATCGTCGGCATCGTGCGGACTGGTGACAAAATAGACGTTGTCGTCAGCCTGCACGTTGCTGAGCGTCCCGGAGATGATATCCGCCGGGTGGTAGCCAGGGTCCGAGTAGAACTCATTCGGGTAGAGCGTGACCTCCGTCGGTCCGCTGGTCACCGTGATGTAGTTGGTCTTGGTCTCGCCATCCGAGCCGCCGGCGTTGGTGGCCGTCAGGCTGACGGTGTAGTTGCCCGCGCTCGTGTACTGGTGGCTTGGGTTCTGCGCGGTCGAGGCGCCGCCGTCCCCGAAGTTCCACGACCACGAGGTTGGCGAGTTGGTCGAGCTGTCGGTGAAGTTCACCGTCAGCGGAGCCGTGCCCGAGGTGGGCGTGCCGGTGAAGTTGGCCACCGGCGGAGCCACCGTCACCGTGATGTAGTTGGTCTTGGTCTCGCCATCCGAGCCACCGGCGTTGGTGGCGGTCAGGGAGACGGTGTAGTTGCCCGCGCTCGTGTACTGGTGGCTCGGATTCTGAGCGGTCGAAGTGCCGCCGTCGCCGAAGGTCCAGGACCACGAGGTCGGAGAGTTGGTCGAAGAGTCGGTGAAGTTCACCGTCAACGGCGCCGTACCCGAGGTTGGGCTTCCGGAGAAGTTCGCAACCGGCGGGTTCGGCAGCGCGTTCGCGGTGATGTAGTTGGTCTTCGTCTCGGGGTCGGAGCCAGCGGCATTGGTGGCGGTCAGGGTCACCGTGTAGGTGCCCGCGCTCGCGTACTGGTGGCTCGGGCTCTGGGCGGTCGAGGTGCCGCCATCGCCGAAGTTCCACGACCACGAGGTCGGGGAATTGGTGGAGGTGTCGGTGAAGTTCACCGTCAGCGGAACGTACCCGCTGGTCGGGTTGCCCGTGAAGTTCGCCACCGGCGGCGAAAGAGTCGCGGGCTTGAGCGCGATGCTCATCATGGCCTTTATCGCCGATGTCGCGAGGGTGACTGTCGTGTCACCGTACGCCCCGGCGCTCGCCTTCCCGCCTCTTGCTACAGCTAGCCCGCCGCCGTTGCCGGCGACAACAGTATTATCCGTCAACTCGGTGACGATTGTCAGGTTGCTGTTTGCCCAGGCCGAGAAGTTCGCCGTGCCGGCCGCGTCAGGTTTGTCCGTAGAGATAGCCGCCACGACAAGCGTATTGCCAACTGTTGTCGTCGCACCCGGAATGGCGCCGCTGGTGTCTGAGGTAGCTTCAACGCCGCCGGCTGTAACATCCCACGGATTGCCGGAAGTGGCGCAACCGCGGTAGGCGACGATGCGACCCAGTTGGTGATTGCCCGAGTCGCTGGTGGTCGGAGCGCCCTGCGTCCCATTGTACCGCGACCAGAAAACGGTGAGTCGCGTCGCGCTCGTTCCCCCCGCCGTGCCGGTTCCCTGCGGTGAATTAGTAACCGCTGTCCAGGTCCCGCCGTTCTGGTTCGAAATGGAGATGGCCTGGTTTGCTGTCTCAAGGAACAGCAGCAGGATGTCGTTTGCCGCGATGCCAGAGGGAAGCGCTGGAGTGATCGCTCCTGCGCCAGATGCCACTGTCCCGGCCGCAACGAACGCGGGTAAACCAGCAGGTTCGACGGTGATGTAGCTGGTCTTGGTCTCGGTGTCGTTGCCCAGCGCGTTGGTCGCGGTGAGGCTCACCGTGTAGTCCCCGCCATTGGTGTACTGGTGGCTCGGGTTCTGCGCAGTGGAAGTTCCTCCATCCCCGAAGCTCCACGACCAGGAGGTCGGGGTGCCGCTCGAGGTGTCCGTGAAGTTGACCGTCAGCGGGACAGTCCCGCTGGTCGGCGTGCCGGAGAAGTTGGCCACCGGGGCGCTCGGCCCTTCCTGGTACTCATAGGCGCCCATGTCCGGTGCGGAGCCCGAGGGCACCGGATTGCCCTCGAAGTCCACCGTATAACCCAGGTCAGTGCCGGCATTGCGGCATGGGCTGGTGGACTGGAGGTGATAGTTCTTGTTGTTGTAGTCCACAAACTGCGGGTCGGCTTGAATCTCGTGCGAGTTCAGGCTGATGCCTACCGTATCGCCACCATAAGGATAGAAGCAGTTGTAGTCGTGCGTGAAACCGGAGTACCCGTCGAAGATCGCGCCGTTTCCAGTCCCAGTCACGTGGAACACGTTGTTCTTCAGCTTGTAGGTGTTGGCATCGGGAGCGCCGTCGAACCCGACGACGTTCCACAGCGCGGAGGTCCGGACGACGGTGTTGTGCTCGACTTTGACGTTGTCAATATCGAGCCCGAACGTGCCGCTCAGGTGCATGCAGTTGAAGTATCCGTAGTCGTAGCTCACGTTGTAGGCGAAGGTGTGGTTGTAGCACGTGGAGCTATCAACACCGCCGACTTCCCAGAACCCTTCGTTGCCTTCTCCCCAGTTATGGTGGATATAGCAGTTGTTCAGGGTGCCCATCGAGTAGTACTCGACGCAGCCGCCGTCGTAGCCGTAGTCGTAGGAGTCGTAGCGGCAGTCCTTGACGGTGTTGTAGGACACCTCGTTCTCGCCGCTGTAGAGCCAGATGCCGACCCCGCCGTAGTCGTCATCGCCACCCGGGGTATTCACAACCGGCCCCATGTTGTGGCAGTAGTTCTGCGTGATCAGGGTGTACTCGGTGGTCGTGAGCTCGATACCCATGCCCGTGTCGTAGACCTCGCAGTTCTTCACGGTGCAGTAGTCGGCATTCGTCAAGCGGACGCCGGCATACCGGGTGGAGTAGGCATAGATCCCATCCAGCACCACCCAGACACAGTTCGTCATCTCAATGGCGTTGGTCCACTCCCCGGTGGATGAGTTTCGGAACTTGGGCTTCGCGCCGGTCCCGTAGGTGGCGAAAGTGATCGGGCTGGCTTCGGTACCATCGTCGTCGTCACCGATCACAAGGGTCGTAGTGCCCGTGAAATCCGAACCGCACTTGAAGTAGCAGTTGTCGCCAGGGGCGAAGTTGACGGTGTTGACCTTGGCGATGGTCTTCCAGGCTTGGTCGGGAGCTGTGCCGGAGTTCGAGTCCGAGCCTCCTACGCTGTCCACGTAGTAGCTGGTTGCGCCAGCTACCCCAACGCCAAGGACGAGCAAGAATACGCACAGACATAACGTCGATAGGCGATGCATCCTCACTCGGATACCTCCGTGATTCAGTGTTTTCTCGTCAGGGAAGCAGACGACGAATTCACCGCATGTCGTTCGCTGCGGCCTCCTTTCCCCCCGGTGGTGGGTCTGGACGGCGGATCGAAGGGCTTCAGCCTGCGCGGCCTGGGTGCCTGAGAGAGCCGTCACTTCTCCCCGGGTAGCTCAACCAGCTAGCTGAAACTATGATAGCAGCGCGCGCGATCGCGGGGGCTGCCATCTGGACGGAAGAAGATGTGCTTTCGCCGCATCGTGCCGAGAGCTAGAGGGCGGAGAGGCGTCGCCGATAGGCCTGGGGCGAGAGGTCTGTGGCCCGCTTGAAGGCGCGCGTGAAATGGGTCGGGTCGTCATATCCCACGGCCTGCGCGATCTCCCGGATCGAGAGACGTGATGTTTCGAGGAGATGCTTGGCCTCGGCTGCGCGGAGATTCCGCAAGTGGTCGGAAATGGAGTATCCAAGGTTCTTCGTGACGAGGTGTCCGAGGTGCTTCGGGCTGTAGCCCACGGCGCGAGCGATCTCGGTTCGGGTCACCTTGCGGTGGAAATTCGCCTCGCAGAAGTCCAGAGCGGCATGGATCGTCTGGCACGTGGCGGGGTCGCCGGAGATCGCGGGTGACTCCTGTCTTTTTCGCAGTGTTGCGCGGCCCTCGAGGAGGCGCCGAACGAGAATGCAGCTCAAGTAGCTCAGGAGGTCGAGGGCCGCCTGACGGTAGCCCCAATCGTGAGAGGCGAGCTCGGCTGCGATGGCAGCGCCGATGCTCTGGACGTCAGTCCGGCCTGTGAGCACGAGCCCCGGAAGGCCGAAGTCGATGGGATCGGGAGGTGCGTACCGCGTGTCGGCGAGATCCGCCGACGTCTGCTTGAGATGGCACCAGAAGATAAGATGGTTGCGGCCGCGCGCCTCCGGAAGATGAACATGATAGACGTCATGATCGATGACCAAGAGCTTGCCAGGGGTTAGGTGAAAGGCTTCTCTCGGGGTCAGGACCCGGGCGGCGCCCTTGATCAGCAGTGCGATCTCGACTCCCTCGGCCACGTGACGATAGAGTGAGAGTGGGGGGCTGCCGGAGGCGGCGGACTGGCGTTCTCCTCCCCGTCCGGCATAGAGCAGGTGCTCGGCGGGACGCTCTTGGGCGAGCTGGAGCACCCGCTCGCGATAGTGGACTTCGCTCTTCTGGACTGCGGCCCGGAGAGCTCTGCGCTTTCTTGGCATCGACATGGGAGGCGGATTTCGTCCTCCGCTTGGCACGTCCCTGCCCGAAGGCCGTTGCGCGACGAGGACCCAGGGACGGACCCGGTCGGGCTGGAAGTGAAGAGTGGGGCAGGACAGCCCTTCTAGAGGTGGCATTGGATGGGGCAGCGCAAGCTCGGTCGCAGTGGCATCATGGCTTCTGTTGATTCCGCGGGGTCTGATGCCGGCGATATGGGGAGGGGCTCTTGGGTGGCTCGGGCTGAGTCTGAGGACGACGGGAGGGAGCGCGAGCGGTTGGCGGCCGGCACGCTGACGCTGTTGGGGGGAAAGCCGCCGACCCATTGGTTCTACGCGGGCCTGCGCGTTCCCGCCCTTAGGCAAAGCCCTCTGCCGCGTGGCTTCTTCCATCATACAAGCGCGAACCACGAGTTTGCCGCGGCGATCGCGGGAGGGCTTCTGGTGGCGACGGCAGGCGGGACCTTCGAGCTCGGGCCGGGCTCTCTGCTATTGATCCCGCCGGGTGTTGCTCACTGTGAGCTTGCGGCCGATCCGAAGGAACCTTACCAAAGCTTCTGGTGTCACGTCGAGCACTCTCTGTGTGAACTGGGGCACGTTGTCTACACGCCGCCATCGACGTACCAGATGACACCGCGGATCGAGCTTATCGGGCAGACGGAGATAGAGAGCATTGCGGCGGCGATAGCAGCGGAGCTGGTCGGTCAGGACACCGGATGGGAGGAATCGGCGTATGGGCTGTGGGTCTACCTGACCAACATCCTGCGACGGCGGATCGAGAGAGGAAACGTGATCAGGGTGCGATCCAGCCGGTCGCGAACGATCCCGGCGGATGCCGCCTCCTGGGAGATCATAGGATCAGTGCTGGAATTCTGCGCCGCCAACTTCCGAAAGCCGATTGGGCTGAAGGATGTGGCGCGCGCGGTCGGCTACAGCCCGAGCCACGTGGGTCGGTTGATGAGGCTTCACTTGGGCGTGCCGGTGTCCGCGCACCTGTTGGAGCTGAAGCTCGCCGCCGCCAGGGAGCTTCTGCTTAACTCACGCCTGTCTATCACAGACATCGCCTATTCTTTGGGATACGCGGATCCGTCTCATTTCAGCCGGGCCTTCACGCGGATGTTGGGGCTCGCGCCAAAGGCCTACCGCAAGCAGGCGCGCGGGCTGTAGGCCGGACATCCCGGTTGATCAGTCGGCGCTTGTCTTTTGGGCGCGAGAGTTGGCCAGACTGGCCATCTTGCGCCATCTCCCGCGGCGCAAACCAGTCAGTGCAGGAGTGTCCCGGGCCGCGACGAAGCTGCTGTCCTGCACAGCACTGCGACGCCGGGCGCACAGAAGCGCGGCCCATCGGGGCTCGGACGTCGGTTCTCTACCGCGAGCGCCATCTTCTTGGTGGGCCAACCACACCAGACACCGGGGCGCGCGCC
>Ga0315291_10003898_pt1 | contig 19148 bp, 11 predicted proteins | sample YL17G12_20_MG_FD_203070 | JGI IMG/M metagenome (GOLD analysis project Ga0315291, IMG submission 203070) | Sediment microbial communities from Yellowstone Lake, YNP, Wyoming, USA - YL17G12_20 | ecosystem: Environmental > Aquatic > Freshwater > Lake > Sediment | place: USA: Wyoming | collected...
GCGATCACCGACGAGGCCTACGAGCAGTTCCTCGGCGTCGTCATCGAGGAACGGGAATTGGACCCAGAGGAAGCCAGGGAAATGGCTGATGGGCGGGTGTACACCGGACAACAAGCGCTTGATCTGGGATTGGTGGACCGACTGGGCAACCTGCCCGATGCCATCGAGCTCGCGGCCGAGCTGGGCGGCATCGAGGGTGAGCCCAGGGTTATCGAATATCAGCGCACTCCCAGCCTGATGGAGATGCTCCTTAGTGGCCTCGGTCCTAGGCCTACCTCCCTCAGCGTGGAGGAACTCCTGGGAATCGAACGACGATTCACCGTACAGTATCTCTACGTCAGCCCCTAGAGGTCTGGCCGAAAACCCCGGAAATCGGCAGAACGGGCTGTATGCCACGCACGATTTTCACGCCGAATACCCGCCGGAACAGGGTTTTCGTCCGGGCTTCTAGCACAGTCCCATCTGGGAAAGACAACTGCGGCGGGAGATGGTTTCCCGCCGCTAGTTCTGCACGTTGCCGGCTCAGGGGTCACGCACGCCAGGGAGCGGTTACTGACACGCTGCATCGTCGAGCACAGTGACCGTGCCGTCCTGGTAGTTGCTCACGTAGATCCTGTCGCCCCACACAGCGATCCCTTGACCACCCTCCGCAACCCCCTGACCGCCGACGGGCACTGAGCCGATGATTTGCAGAGTCGGCCCCTTGATGACGTACAGCAGGTTGGCCTCGGCGGCGATCACGTACACACGCCCCTTGGAGGGGTTGACGGCGATCCCGAACGGCCGGTGGTTGGGGATGTGCACCGTGTCCTCAACCGAGTTGCTGTTCGCGTCGATCTTGATCACGTCGCCGCCGTCCCGATCGGTGACGAAGACTCGATTGCTCGTAGGGTTCACAGCCACCGCGAAGTACCCAGTCTTGTTAAGACCAATGGCGATCCGGTTTCCACCAGCGACAACGCGGTAGATAGGTCCGGCTCCGTTAGTCGGCACGAAGATGTCTGGACCCAGGGCACCGAGCAGGGCAGGCTTGTTGTACGTATCCGGCAGGCTCTCGAAGGTATACGTGCTGGCGTTTATCCTGCCCACCCGGTCGGCCCCGAAGTTGGCCACGTACACGTACTCGCCAGCCGCCGCCAGCCCGAAGGGCTGTGCGTTCGTCGTCACAATGACAGGGCTTGCGGCCCCGCTGGGATCTATGGCCGACACACTACCGTCGGTCTTGTTGGCCACGTAAACCCACCCCGTGCCGTGGTGAACAACGACTCCGTTGGCTTGCTGAGCGCCGGGCACGCCCGTATCGAGCGTGCCCAGAACCGAGTTGTTGTCGGCATCAATGACCACCACTACGGGCGCGTCGTGTATTCCCACGTACACCTTGTGGCCATAAACAGCCACGCCCTTGGGATGGCCCCCCACGTTCACGGTCGTGATCTTGGTCGGGAGGCAAGGTCCTGATGGTGGGGTGTTGGTGGGCGGCGGCGGCAACGGAGTATTAGTCGGCGGTGGTGGAGGTGGCGTGGACGTCGCTGCCGGTGAACCCGATGGCGTAGGCTGCGGGCCCGGCGGCGTTTGCACTGGAGCGGATGGCGTAGGCTCCGGCCCTGGCTGGGTGGCCTGCGGGCCGGTTGGCGTGGCCTCGGGACCGGATGGCGTGGGCTCCGGGCCCGCCCCACCCTCCACCACGAACACCGTGATCGGACTCGACTCGCCCACGTTGCCAGAGGCGTTGTACGCCTTGACCACAACCCTGTGCGCACCCTGGGCCTCAGGTCTCCACCTGAGAACCACCGAGAAAGACGTTTGGCCCTGGGCGACAGGGCTCATCTCCGTGGCCAGCAAGGTGTCGTCCACCCACAGCTCCGCCCGGGTCACCCCCGTGGAGTCGGTGGCCGTGGCGTGGACGGGCACTGTGTCGCCCAGGTTCGCCTGGACGTCGCTGGGTGGGCGCTCGATGACCACACTGGGCGCCTCCCCGCCGCCGAAGAGACCGCCAAGGTCGCAGGCCAGGATCATCCCCGCCACGAGAAGCCAGACGAAGAGCAGCAGACTCTTAGGCCCACGAATCTCCATTCTGACACCCCCTCGATCTACCTGTGGTCCAGCGCGGAATAGACGGTGCCCCTTGGCACCAGGGGTTCAGGAAGCGACTGCTCCCTGAACCCTGATTCCCTTCCTCCTTGTACAGGCTGCGAGGCCCAGCTCACTGCGTCATCCCCCTGTATAGCTGATCACCAACCTGACCGCTCCACCGCCAGTGTTGAACTCCAGAGTATCCTCGCGACCGTCAGCATTGGCAGCCTGAGCGAACTCCAGACGCAACTGGTAATCCCAACCGTTGCCGAAGGCCCGCTGAACGGAAGTCAGGACATTCACATCCTGCCCCAGCTCATCTCGCGTGCCGTAGTACCCTGGACGCCCAGCCTCAGCCTGCAAACTCCAGTCGTTACCATCCAGGTCGCCGTAGTTCACATGATAGGCACTCAGCGCGCCCAGATCCTGAAACGGCGCTCCCTGCGCATCGTACGATCCCAGGTTCAAGGTCGCGGCAACAAGGGTCGCTCCCGCCGGAATCCCTGACAGATCGAAGGTGAGGAAACCCTTGAGTTGTCCGTTGCCTGCGTCGTCGCCCACCACAACGCCCGGATCCACTATGTGTGCTCCCCCCATGCCGATGGACAGGTGACCAGACCTGGCCGCGTCCGCAAAGACGGTCGTGCCTGACCACGACGGCAATGTAGCAGTTGGCGCTGCCGCCTCCACCACCGTTATCTGGCCCTGACACTGGTTGTTGTTCTCGTTCACCTCATCCACCGCATCGTGCAGATCAAGCATGATCAGCATCGTGTACTGGCCAGCCTGATCGTACACGATGGGGTCGCCCTGCCAGAAAAAGCTGCCGTCCTGGCTCCCATTGAGGCTGATGGTCTCCTGGCTCTCCATATACTCCATCGCCGGGCTGGCTGGCTGCACCCCCCAGCGGAAGTTGAAGGCCTGAAGATTGCCGGAATTCCAGATAATCACCTCGAGGGCGACCGGCTGGCCCGCGATCACAGGGTCCGGGAAGCCCTCGTACCTCCAGTTGGCGCACTCCAGGTCGGGACCTCCGCCCACGGTGGCGAACGCCGGCGGTGACGCCACGACAACCGTGGGTGGCGTCGGCGTCGGCTGCTCGGACGGCCCCTGAGTGGGCTGCCCTGACGGTGGTGTCGTAGGTTGAGGCGCCTGCGTGGGCGATATTGGCTCCTCAGGCAACGGCTGGGTTACCTCTGCCTCCGTGGCCACGACTTCAATGGTGATCAGCGCTGGCTCCGAAACCCGGCCGTCCGAGTCATAGGCCCTCACGCCCACGTTGAAGACCCCGGCCTGTGAAGGCGTCCATTGCTGCACAGCAGCGAAGGTTCTCTGGTTCCCAGGGGCTCCGGTGGTCTCCACCAACTGCCCAGCGACCAAGAGCTCCACGCTCGTGACCCCGCGGTCGTCCTGAGATGTCGAATGGATAGGCACCACATCGCCCACCGCCACCTGGCGGCCGGTGGGCGGAAACGTGAGCTGGACCGTCGGGGCTTGCCCTGCGCCTGCCTGACACGCCAGCATGCTGGCAAACAGCAGAGACGAGAGCACCACGATTCCCCATTTCGCACTCTTGTGATGAGTTCTCTTCATTCTCTTTTCCTCCCTTCAAGAGGACAGGATATCAGCCAACGCCCTATTGGTCTGCAGTATGCGAACTCTCGCTGTCCTGACCTCAACCGGACGTAGGTCTAACCCTCACGCTGACATCCACGTGAAACACGTTGTCAGTCTCATTGGGTTCAGCATAGGCGTCCAAGGAGTCGGCCTTGGCCTCGCCCACATAGTCTCCGAAAAGCTCATAAGTGTACGTCAGATCGAGTACCACGTCATCGCCGGGCGCCAGGTAGGCAACGGCCTCACTCTGGATGGGGCCCTCGCCAGTGCCAGGATCCCAGGACCAGTGGAAGTCTTGGGCTGGGGACCCTCCCACATTCATGATCGTCACCCCGACCACGATCTCCTCACCCTGCTCCGGATTCAGGTTGCTCAGCGTGAGGTTGGTGATGGCTAGGTCAACTGCACCTGCTACCCCTACGTTGACATCCTCGTAGGCGAAGTTGTTTGTCTCGTCGGGCTCAGCGTACGCATCCAGGGAATCTGCCCAGGCGTGCGCCGAGTACTGGCCCGCTTGTTGGTAAGTGAACCTCATCTCCGAGACCACGTCGTCGCCAGGGACCAGCGAGCTCAGGGCCTCGCTCTGGATCGGTTCCTGGCCCGTTCCTGGATCCCAGCCCCAGTGGAAGTTCTCCGCCGCTCCACTGCCGCGATTGAAGATGGTCACGCCCACCACGATCTCTTCACCGGGCGCCGGATTGACATTGCTCAGGGTCAGGTTGGTGAGCTCCAGGTCCACAGGTGCACCCACAACAGCGGGTGGCACCTCCGGCGTCGGTTGCTCCGACGGGGTGGTAGGTTGAGGTGCCCCTCCCGGCGTCTCCACCGGTGCCTCCGGCGCCTCAGGGAGCGGCTCACTTATCTCCGAGGCGCTGGCCACCACCTCGATGGCCACGACCGCCGGCTGGGAGGATTGGCCATCAGAGTCCACGGCCGTGACCCCCACGTTGACCACACCAACTTGCTCGGCTGTCCATTGCTGGACCGCCGCGTACATCGGTCCAGAGGCCGGTGTGGTTGCCACGACCTGCCCGCCGCTCCACAGCTCCACTCGGGCCAGGCCACGGTCATCGCGGGACACGGAGTGGATGGGCACTACGGCACCCACCTCTACTTGACGCCCGGTCGGCGGAAACGTGATCTCCACCGTGGGGGCAGCCCCCGCCCCCATCTGACAGGCCAGAGCGCCCGTCAAGAGCAACGAAGCCACGAACATGGCCGCCAGTCTGCCTCTACCCCTAGCTCTCAACATCCTCGGTATTCCTCTCTCTCATGAGATGTCGCATGGCCTTGAATTGGGCGCATTATAGCACCACGGACCGTCGAACGGCAATGGCTTGACCACGCCCGGCCGGCAAATCACGAGGTCGCCTGTGGATGCTCAAGCCCTTGCTGCAATTCGTAGAGCTTGTTGAGAGCCTCCAGCGGGGTTGTCGCCGATAGGTCCAGCTCCTTCAACTGCTCCAACACTGGATGCGATCCCACGCCGAAAAGCGGCAATTGCTGTGCGCTGGAGAGCCTCGACCAGCCCCCCGGAACTCGAGCGGCAGTGGTCTCCAGCTCCTCCAGTATCTCCTCGGCTCTTTTGATCACCGTCTTGGGCAGGCCGGCCAGCTCGGCCACGTGTATGCCGTAGCTTCTATCCGCACCCCCAGGGACTATCGTGCGCAGAAAGATCACCTTGTCGCCCTCTTCCGCCACTGCCACGTTATAGTTGCGGACCCGGGGCAGTTGGTCTGCAAGTTCTGTCAACTCGTGATAGTGCGTAGCGAAGAGGGTTTTGGCGCGCAGCCGGGGATGGTTGTGGATGTACTCCACCACCGCCCAGGCGATGGAGATGCCGTCGTACGTGCTGGTGCCCCGACCTATCTCGTCCAGAATCAGCAGACTCCTGTCCGTGGCGTGGTGGAGGATGTTGGCCGTCTCCACCATCTCCACCATGAAGGTGCTCTGCCCCGCGCTGATCTCGTCCTGTGCACCGATACGTGTGAAGATGCGATCCACCACGCCTATGGTGGCCTCATCGGCCGGCACGAAGGATCCCATCTGGGCCATCAAGACGATGAGCGCCACCTGGCGCAGATAGGTAGACTTGCCCGACATGTTCGGTCCCGTGAGCACCAGAATCTGTCCCTCTCGGGGCGACAAGCGCAGATCGTTGGGCACGAAAGGCTCCTCCCGCTGGGTCAACTCCACCACGGGGTGGCGCCCCGCCACGATCTTCAGTTCATCATCTTCGGTCAGCACCGGCCGCACGTACCGGTTGCGGGCTGCCACCTCCGCCAGCGCCAGGTAGACGTCCACCTGGGCCAGCGTTCGCGCAGTAGCCAGTATCCTGCCCGTTTGCTCGGCCACTTGCTGGCACACCTGGCGAAAGATCGTGGCCTCCAGTTCGATGGTACGCTCCTGGGCGTTGAGGATCAAAGACTCGTATTCCTTCAGTTCGGGGGTAATGAACCGCTCGCCGTTGACTAAGGTCTGCTTGCGGATGTACTCCTCGGGAACGCGGTCCAGATGCGGCTTGGTCACCTCCAGGTAGTAGCCGAACACCTTGTTGTACCCCACCTTGAGGGACCTGATCCCTGTGCGCTCCCTCTCGCGGCCCTGAAGGCCAGCCACCCATTCCTTGGCCTCCCTGGCCGAAGAGGTGATGGCATCCAGCTCCGCTGAGAAGCCTGGGGCGATGAGCCCACCGCTGCCCAGGGTGGCTGGAGCCTCCTCGTCGATGGCCTGCTCGATCAGTTGCGTCACTTCGTTACAGGGATCAAGCTGTGCGGCCAGCTCCACCCAGCTGGATTCTGCATCGGGAAGCGTCTCCAAAACCCTCCGTATCTCGGGCACCGCACGCAGGCTATCCCTCAGAGCTATCAACTCCCGCGGCCCGGCCACGCCCTGGATCACGCGATTGCCCATCCGCTCCAGGTCGCGCAGGCCCTTGAGGAGCCCCCGCAGCTCCGCCCTTATGGGGCCCCGTCCGTGCAGACTCTCCACCGCGTCCAGGCGCCGGTTCAGCGCCTGCACGTCCAGCAAGGGCTGGTTGAGCCAGCGATGGAGCAACCGCCCGCCCATGGGCGTCACCGTGGCGTCGAGGACCCCCAGGAGGGATCCTGCCACCTTCCTTCCCCGGATCGTCTGGGTAAGCTCCAGATTGCGCCGGGTCGCTGCGTCCAGGGTCATGAACTCTGCGGTGGAGTATGTAGAGAGGCTATCCAACTGATCGAGGGCCGCCTTCTGGGTCTCCCCGAGGTACTGCACGATGGCCCCCGCCGCACAGACGGCCAGGGGTACTCCTTCGCAACCATATCCCTGGAGGGTGGCCACGCCGAAATGGTCCAGCAGGGCCCGACGCGCGTTGCCCAGGTCCCACCTCCAGTCCTCAAAAGGCGTGAAATGAGTTACGGATTCACCCGGCAATTCGCCCACGCTCAGATCGGCTGCGGAATCCTCGGGGACCAGGCACTCGGCTGCCCGGAGTCGAGCCAGTTCCTCCATCGCTAGCTGCGCCGCATCCCCTCCCTCCAGCTCCGTAGTGGCAAACTCTCCAGTGGTTATGTCAACGTAGGCCAGGCCAGCCCTGTTCTCCTCCACGATGAGGGAAGCCAGATAGTTGTTGCGCTTCTCCTCGAGGAGTTCGGGCTCGACGATGGTACCTGGGGTGATGACCCTGGTCACCTCGCGGGCCATCAGGCCCTTCACCGGCTCGTTGCCCATCTGGTCGGCGATGGCCACCTTGTGTCCTGCGTTGATCAGCTTGGCGATGTAGCTATCCACCGCGTGGTGAGGCACGCCAGCCAGGGGCACGCGTTGCTTCTTGGTGACCGGCCGGGAGGTCAGGACAATGTCGCAGACCTGGGAGACGATCTTGGCGTCCTCGTCGAAGGTCTCGTAGAAGTCGCCGAGGCGGAAGAGGACGATGGCATCGGGGTACCGCCTCTTGATCTCCAGATACTGCTTGCGCATGGGGGTGGTCATCTGCGACCTCGTTCCTCCGCTCGATGGCCCACAAAAGGAAAAGGGGCGGGCCGACGCCCGCCCCATATTGTAGCAGTGGTTGACCGATTCAGCTATGACCCTGAACCAGAAGCCCGCTCCAGCAGCTCGCCTACTTTGTTGTCCGTCCACTCGTTGTGGGCGGAGTACTCGGGAAAGGCGACGTGAACCAGTTCGTGCAAGACGGTGTGCTGCAACACGGTGTGGTCCGCCGGGGCGCATCTGGGACAAAGCCTGTCCGCCCCGTCTCGCAGGCACCATGCGGCGATGGAGATGACGATGAGGTCGTATTTGCCCATCCGCACCTCCTGGACGTATGGATGGTCAGGATGGAGAGGCTTGGCTACGGTGTCCAACTCCAGGCAGGTACCATCCTCCCGGTACAACTTCATGGAGCCAGAAAAGGGATGCGGCAGCGCCTCTTCGTCTTCTTTCAACAAGCACCTCTTGTCACCCAGGCCAAGGTCGGCCAGCCAGAGGCTGGTGAAGGACAACAGTGACGGCGGAATGACCCCCTGGGCGTAGACGCGGCCCGGGCCGTGGTCGCTGGCAGCCTGCTCGTCGTACGGCTGTGAAACCATCTGACTTCTATCCCGTCTGCATTTTACCATAGAACACGCCTCGTGGCAGGCGTTCTCTGGTGTACCTTGGCCAGACAAGGTCCCCCTCTTGGACGGTCGAGGCCGTCCTGGCCCCGGAAGGATCTTCCGGCCGGACAGGATATCGGCGTCTCGGCGTCGCCTCAACCATGGTTGACATGGGTTGCGTCGAGTATAGCGGACCCCTGACCCCCTGTCAATGGCACCTTCGGGCTATGACCGGTTGCCTGCCACTGGGCAGGACGGAGGCCATTGCTCCAGGTTGTCGTTTCGACGCGCTCAACGCGACTTGCCTACTTGGGCGTGATTTGGTACAATGAGGTTGGAGGATGCTGACGCAGGAATCCGAGAACCGATCCGGGCAGTGGTTGAAGACTGAGATGTCGCGCCTCTAGTTGCGGGTTGGCGGGAGTGTGGCCAACATGGAACCCGCCTCTCGGAGGGAACACCGCAATTGTGCAGCATGAGATGGGTGAGCCTGCCTGAAGGGCCGTGCTCCGGCGCCGTGCTCCAGAAGGTCGCCTCCGGTCATGGAGACACGCGCACTCGGCCAACCTAGAGTTGCCCAGCCTGACGGGCACTGATCTGATAGGAAGCGTGAGTGTCCAGCAGCGTGCGCATCACCACACTGAAGAATCTGTTGAAACCAGGGTGCGGCAAGAGACGCCGACATCCGGCAATAGGATGCCACAAGTATGATCTGGAGATCGACCACGAGAGGTCGACCGACTTTTGCGCCTACACCGCTGAGGCGCTCCGCGTGGCCTACGTGGACCCGCAGTACCTCGCGTCCGTGCTCGATAGGGAGGGCTTTGCAGGCGTCCGAAAGCTGCTGGAGGAACGCTTTCCCTCGCCTGACAATCCTTTCTCTGTCCGCACTGGCGACTTCGGCGAGGTAATAGGCCACGTGGTGCTTGAGGACATCTTTGGTCTCACGATACCGGTCTTGAAGCTCCGATTCAAGATCAATTGGGAGAAGGCCGCGTTCGGTGTGGACATCGTAGCGTTCCGACTGGACGAACACCAACCAGAAAGGGACGCTGTTGTGTTCGCCGAAGTGAAAACCTCCAAAGACAAGGATTACGGGGTTGTTGACGTGTTCAAAGAGATAGAGTCGCTAGTCGGTGAGGGCCACTCAGTGGCTAGGAACAAGATGCGGAATGCAGTGCGTTTCGTCAGTGAGCGCCTCTTCGACCAGGGACAATACGAGCTCGAGCGGCGAATCTACAGGTTCCTAGACTGCTACACTCACCCAGACTATGTCGAAGCGTTCTTCCCCCTTCTTGTGCGAGACAGCCAGACGTGGAAGGATGATGCACTGGACGAGGTCGCACTGGAGAAGCTCGACCCAGATCGTGTGGTGCTGTGCATCGTGTTGATCGGCCAACTGGAGGACGCGGTATCAAGAGCGTACGAGCTCGCCGCGAGTGTAGAGGCAAGTGGACAGGCAGGAATACCTTCAGCGGATTCTAACTCAGTTTGAGACCGTTCTCCGCTCCGATGGGTTCAAGACCGCAGACCGGGATCTGGCCGGCGACAGCCTGATGGCTCAGTTCGAAGAGACGTTCGAACCGGACGCCGTGGACAGCGTTGATCACCTGATCTCGATAGCCTTTGGGATCGAGCAGATTGCGATCAGGCTATGGACGGCCGACCACGACGGCACAGACTACTTGCCACAGGCGAGGGAGGCTTTCGAAACTGCGGCGAAGCTTCTTGAACGTCTTGCAGAGGCGGAGGAGATTCCCAACGGACGCGTTCATCTCGACTTGTACCTCCACTGCGCTGCTGATTTCTCGCTCGGGGAGTTGCAGGCGAATTCAGCCGTCCTGGCCCGAAAGGTCTTAGAGCGTTTTCAGTTTGACACCGACATGCACTCCAAGGTGCTCAGGTCCACCTTCTTGCTGCTGCGCCGGGACGTCGCTAACCTCCAGACCGAACTTTCGGACCTCGCCGCGACAACGGCTGCCCTCGAAGACGCGATCCGCGGCTCGGCCACGTCAGGTGCCCTCGATCAAGCTTGGAGTTATGAGGAGATCGCCCACCTCACCACCCTGGAGGCCCTGCTGAGTTTCGCCCGGTACCTGTGTACGGGGCAGGATGAGCGGTACGAGGTTGCCAGAAGAAAGGTCGAGAGTGCCTTACAGATATTCGACTCCACTAGGGATCCCGACAACTTCGTGCTGACTCAGTTGATCTTGCTGCTGATCCGCCAGATGCACCACTGCAGCCTATGGCATCAACTCGGCGAGTTGCATGGGTTTCGATCCAATGCTATCTTGGCGCGGTACCTCAAGGTGCTCACAACGGACAGGCGCCCCATCCACGAGCTGTGGCGGTCCCAGATGGAGGCCCTGCCGGAGGTACTCGGCGACAGCGAAGCAATAGTCCTGCAGATGCCCACAAGCGCTGGCAAGACCAGAGTCGCCGAACTCAAGATCGCACACACGCTGGCGACAAGCTCGGAACCGGTGCGATGTGTCTATGTCGCGCCCTTCAAGTCACTTGCGGCCCAGGTGCAGGAGTCCCTAGAGTACTACCTTGGCAAACTCGGATACCGGGTGGCGTCGCTGTATGGCAGCTACGAGAGCGTGGACTTTGAGGATTCACTCCTCGAGCAGAGCGAGGTGCTTGTGGTCACACCGGAGAAGCTCGACTACCTCTTCCGGCAGAACCGGGGCTTCTTCGACAGCGTAAGGCTTATTGTGCTGGACGAGGGCCACATCCTCGACAATGACGCTCGAGGTCTTCGGCTTGAGATGTTGCTCCATCGGCTGCGCAAGAGCCTCTCTCAAAGCCGCCTCCAGGTCCTCTTCATTTCCGCGGTGGTGCCCAATGCGGAGGAGATCGGAGCCTGGCTGTCGCACGGCGAGCCCGCGGTGGTCGAATCTAGATGGAGACCCACGAAGCTGCGTCAAGGCATCTTCTACTGGGGACCTGATTGGGAAGGGAGAATCCTCTATCGTGATGAGCGTTTCGAATTTATCACTGGCCTTCGAAGGCGCATGGTGCGCGAATATCGCAAAGATAGGCCCACAGAACGTCTGAAAAAGCCCCAATGGTACCCCCAGAGCACGTATGACATCGCCATCGAACTGGCCCTCGAGCTGTTGAGGGCCGGTCCAACCATCCTGTTCACCGCCGTTCGTACGCACGTGGACAGTATCGCACTGAAGCTTAATGGCCGGATAGACGCCATCACGAATCGAGATGCCAATTTCCACCTCGCGCCTGGGCACAGCGACGAACTAGAGGCCCTTGCAAGAAGAGTCGAACACCGCCTGGGTCAGGGCTTTCCACTGGCCGACTATGTCAGAAAGGGCTTTGCGTACCACCACGGCCAGCTCCCGGACGACCTCAGGAGCGCCATAGAGGAAGCCTTCCGCGCAGAACACATCCCCATCCTGATTGCCACGCCGACTTTGGCTCATGGTGTCAATCTCCCGGTTCACCTCATGATCGTAGCTAACCTTAAGAGAGGCCCAGACCCGTTTCTCGTCAGAGACTTCCGCAACATTGCTGGGCGAGCGGGCCGCGCTTTGCACGAGACAGAGGGACACGTGATCTTCATTCAGAACACCCAATCCGAGTACCGCGTGCAAAGCGCGGACCCGCACTTGCGCGACGAAGGAATGGAGAGAGTACGGAGTGCGTTGTTCAAGCTCTACGAGCAACTGGTAGAGCGCAGGCTCGGGCTTTCCCTAGCCGAGTTCTTGGCCAGCGCGCAGGTCCTCACGTTCCAAGAAGAAGACCTGAGAGGTGTTGGCGAATTGGATAAGGTCTTTCAGACCCAGATCCTAGCGCTGCTATACGAGGGACTGCTTGACGAGACGGATCCAAGCACCGTGGAGGATGCGTTGTCCGAACTCCTCTTTGGTGTGCAATGCGCTCGCGAGCGAGTGTATTACGCACCCATGGTCGAATACGCGAAGCAACAAGTCCGATACATCACAGCGAGCTTCCAATCTGGCCTCCAGAAAAGCGCCTTCTACCGCACCGGTCTCTCTCTAGCCAGCTGTCTGGCTTTGGAGGAGGAGATTCGCCACCTCGCAGGCGAAGGCCTCTTTGCCACAATGCGAGAGACTCCCACCGGCCTGCTCAACCCGCGGGCGGTCAAGCGCGTTCTGGAACTCGTCGACATCCCGTACGAAACCCGATCCAAACACCAAGGACCTGCAGACCTTGCTGCAACGGCCCTAATGTGGATCAACTACGCTGACATAACGGATCTTGTCGACCGATTCGGGGACGACGATTCGAAGTTTCGTAACAAGCTGTACGTGTCTGACCTTGTCTACAGACACTTCATGAACAACATGCCATGGGCGCTGAACTCAGTGGTCAAGATCCTCGTCTACCTCCGCGACCAGGAGGATCTTCAGTTTGATCAGGAAATCGTACTGCTCCCCTCGTATGCGAAGTACGGAGTGAACACCCCGGTCGCAGCGTACGTGAGCGGGTTGGGCGTCGCCGCCAGAGGCGTGTCCCGCGCCATCGCGGACTACTACTATCGGGAAGTAAGCTCCATCCTGCTCCAGCCGGTCGCAGCGTTCCATGAGTGGGTGAAAGCGGTCGGCTTCGAGGACCTGCTGTTGGCAGTCGGCGACCCCGCTCACGTGCAAGATGCCATGCGCGTGCTGCGAAGATACAAACTCGATACGCGGCCAGTTGACCACTTTGCCGATCCAACATCTATTGACTTCAAGACATACGTGATGGGCCTTGGATATGACAATAGACTAGCCTACCTGCCGCATCTGGCTGTCGGTGATGAGATGCACCTTGTTCGGGAGCCGGACAATGCTTTTGACCCCTACGCCATGGCTGTCTGCACCAGAAGCGGCGACAAGATCGGCTACCTCAGAATGGCACTAGCCTTCGTCCTCTCGATCCTGACTGACGAAGGCTGGCGCTTCGATTGCCATGTAGAGCGGCTATACCACCCGCCGAGACATCCCAACCGCAGGCTACTGATACACATTCCGGCTCCTTCGCCTTCCTGATGCCCTTCGCTACCTGCTCACCCGCATCCGGATTCGGCACAGACCGCGTGGGGGGCAAGTGTTCTTCAGATAGAGCCTCGGGCCAGGCAAAGTCCTGCTGGTGGAGCGATCGGTACCACCATGGCCCTCGCCTGCCAGCGCTGCCTAAGACAGAATTAGCGTATCGGTCCTATGACTGCCTGTCAATGGCACCTTCGGGCCATGTATGCCAGGAGGCGATGGCCGGACGGGTTGCTAGCTGTCTCCAGCCAGTTCCGTCCCCCAGAAAGGCAGAATTCGAGGAAATGCGACGATGTCCAAAAGAACCGCCAGAGCCACGCCCAGGCCATACGCGGGAAAATCCAGGGGATCGAAGGTCCGGCCGAGGATGGGCATACCCAAGAACTGCGCGATCTCCACACAAGACGCAGCCCCAAAAACAAGAATTGCCTTGACCGGCCAGGGCCGAAGCTGGGGGGTCTCGGGTAGACATAGCAAGAGGTAGAAAGCCAACGGGACCAGGATGTCCAGCAAATAGCCGTTGACGAATTCCGGTAGTGGCCCCTTGTAGGCGCTACCGGTGAAGAAGCGGACCATGGCGATGGGGACCACGACGCACACTACTACTAGCGACTGACGACGATCACGATGTGGTGCCTTCAACTGTCTACTCCCAACTCCTGAGCGTTTGTCAGGAAGGTCCCCTGCCGTGTTCATAGTTTACCCCAGGACGCACTGCGGCGCATCGGCCATCCGGCCTATTCTGGGCTTGTCCAGATGGCCGATGCTGCACCAACTCTGTGCTCCCGCCAACCTGCTTCGCTGGCGGATTCGGCCCGCCCCTGGTAGCATCAAGGAGAGTCGCTAAACGATGGCCCACCAAGGACATGTGGCCTTGCCGACAGTAGTGCACCCATCAAGAAAGGAGCGGGTTTCAGGGATGACAACGGAGAGCCAACCAGGTCTGGGAACGCTTTCGGTGTGGGGAGGAGAGGGAGAAGACGCCCTCCAGGCAGCGTCCGCCGTGCCGGTGGTTCACAGCGTCTCTTTCGACTACCAGGACGTGGACCACTGGCTGGAGGTGGCCCTGGCCAGACAGCCGGGCTACATCTACAGCCGCAACACCAACCCCACGGTCCACGCCTTCGAGGAGAAGGTGCGCCTTCTGGAGGGCGCGGAGGCGGCCACCAGCTTCTCCACCGGCATGGCCGCCATCAGCAACACCCTCTTCACCCTGTTGTCTCCAGGGGACCGGGTGGTGTCGCTGAAGGACACCTACGGCGGGACCTCCAAGATCTTCCTGGAGTTCCTGCCCCGCTTCCAGGTGGACGTGACCCTCTGCGACACCACGGACCACGAGGCCATCGAGGCCGCTCTGGCAGAGGGCTGCCAGGTGCTGTACCTGGAGAGCCCTACCAACCCCACACTCAAGGTCATGGACCTGGCGCGTCTGGCCAAAGCAGGCCGTGAGGCGGGGGCCACCGTGGTCGTGGACAACACCTTCGCCACCCCCATCAACCAGAACCCGCTGGAGCTGGGCGCCCATCTAGTGGTTCACAGCGCCACCAAGTTCCTGGGCGGTCACGCCGACGCCCTGGCGGGCGTGGTCTGTGGCCCTGCGGAACTGGTGGAGCGCATCTTCCACTTCCGGGAGATCAACGGCGCTTCGCTGGACCCCATGGCCGCCTATCTCCTCCTCAGGGGTATGAAAACGCTGCATCTGCGCATCCGCCAGCAGAACGAGAGCGCCCTCAAGATCGCGCGATATCTGGAGAAGCGTCCCTTCGTGGAGCGCGTCTTCTACCCCGGTCTGGAGACGCACGAGAATCACAACATCGCGCGCCGGCAGATGAGGGGATTTGGAGGCGTGCTCAGCTTCGTGCTCAGGGGCGGCTTCGACGCGGTGCGGGCCTTTCTGCCTCGGCTGAAGTACGCTCACTTGGCGGCCAACCTGGGCGCGGTGGACACCATCGCTGGGCCTCCCGCCACCACCAGCCACGTGGAGTGTACGGCTCGGGAGCGCGAGACTCTGGGCATCCCGGAGAGCCTGGTGCGCTATTCGGTGGGCATCGAGGACACCGAGGACCTCATTGCCGATCTGGGGCAGGCCTTGGCCTACACCGCCAGGACGCTGAGCTAGGAGGACTCCCCAGGCAGGAAGATCTCGTATCTGAAGACACAGTCCACTGTGTCCACGCGTTCGTAGTTGGCCCACACCGCATCGAGGATGCGTGGCGGATACGACTGCCAGGTGAGGATCACCAGGGAGAAGCGACGCTGCCCCAGGGCTTCCTCCAGCCTGAGAAGGCCTTCGTCCACCAGTCCGGTCGGCTCCAGGGCACTCAGGAGCCACGGGCTGCCGAATAACTCCTTGCCGTTCTTCAGGGCGAAGCCTCCGCCCTCGGTCAAGATCTCCCCTCCGGCCTCGGCCACGTAGTCATCTATTCGCTCACAGCTCTGCGCATCTGACGCCTGCGGAGTGTAGCCGAAGGAGGCCAGTGGATCGTAGTAGGCCCTGAGCGGAGAATGCGGAAAGGCCCTGAACCACAGCAACTGTACCACCAAGGCCACCGGCACCACAGCGGAGGAGTAGCCCCCCTCTTTGGACAACTCCCCCCAGAGCAGACCGCAGAGGATCAGCGAGGCCGCGATCAACTCCAGGAAGTAGTTGCTGCTGGCCCCGGCGCGTCCCACCGCCACGGTCAGCACGGCGACAGCAGCGAAGTATACCACAGGCACTGAAAGCCGCCTCCTGGCCAACGACGTGACCACGTACACGACAGCGATCCCGGCCAGGACCCCGTGGGTCACAGTGAAAGCACGCCAGTAGCCAAGAAAGGCGCTGGGTAAGTACGGCAGAGTGTTGTAGAGCACCAGGTGGCGGAGGATCTGGCCCGACGTGAGAGCGTTCAGGACCAGGAAGATCAGGCCCCCCACTCCTCCCAGCAACAGGGCGAACCCCAGCGCGTGGCGCCAACCCCGCCTGGAAAGCAACCACATGAAGATGGCCAGGGGCGCAGCCCACTGCGTCTGTTTGGTGTACAGCGAGAGGAGACAGAAGAGGGTGGCCACCGTGACGCCCCGCCAGTTCTCCCACCGCTGGGCGACGAGGATCGCCAGCAACGAGAAGAGGATGGCCGTGGAATCGACCCGTCCCCAGGCCCCCCACTGATACACGAACATGGAACCGAGGAACGTGCCACCACAGATGGCGCCGGCGACCTTTGACCGACTGCCCTCAAAGACGATGGCTCCGACGAGTGCGGTGCAGAGTAGCGTGGACAGACTGGCCACGACCCGGCTTGCGGTGAGAGACACGCCCAGGCGCGGCAGGAGAAGAGACGACAGAAGCGCGAACAGAGGTGGGTAGTTGGACACGATGAAAGGGAAGTCGTTGACGTCGGCGTACACAGGCCGCCCGGAAAGGATGTGCACCGCATCCCTCAGGAGTAGCTCCTCACCGGCGGCCAGTTCGTACGGGAACTGGATGACGCCACAGGCATGCCGGAGGAAGAAAAGCACCGCCGCAGCCACGACCAGGCTGCACAGCACGGTCGCCCCGACGGCCACACTCCAATCCAGTCTCTTGTCTGCCGGCAATGCTCCCCACCTCGGTCCTTCAACACCCAGACCATTATAGTCTTCGCTGAAACGTGCCAGCAAGCGCCGGCTTGCGTCGGGCCCTCAGGATACACCCCAGGCATATGATGTGGTGCAACTGCCGCGGGGCTCTGTGGCACGGAACCTCTCTTGGCACTTCTCTTTCCTCCCGAGATTGACGGGCCTGAGGACGTGTGGTAAAATGCGCCCAATTAGCCAACGGAGGTAAGGACCATGGAGAGGGACAGGTCAGAGGTAATCGAACAGGCGGAGCGGGCAGAGGTTAAGTTCGTCAGCCTCCAGTTCACGGACGTGATGGGCACCATCAAGAACGTGACCATCCCCATCTCCGAACTTGGCCTTTCTCTTGAAGAGGGCGTGTGGTTTGACGGATCGTCCGTGGAAGGGTTCACCCGGATCTGCGAGAGCGACATGTACCTCCTGCCCGACCCTAACACGTATCAGGTCCTGCCCTGGTCGCCACCGGAGCAGCGAATCGCCCGCCTCATCTGCGACGTCCTACAGCCGGACGGGCAGCCGTTTCCCGGAGACCCACGGTTCGTCCTCAGATCGGCCGTAGCCGAGTGCCTTGAGATGGGTTACACCTATCAAGTCAGCTCCGAACTGGAGTTCTTCCTCTTCACCATGCGGGATGACAGACCCAGCAGGGCACCGGTGCCCCACGACGTGGCCGGCTACTTCGACTTCTCCCCCCGTGACCTGGCCTCGGAGGTCCGTCAAAACATCATCCTCGTTCTGGAGGCCATGGGCATCAAAGTCGAGCGAGCGCACCACGAGGGAGCGTCGGGGCAGCATGAGATCAACTTCCGCCATGCTGATGCGCTCACCAGCGCAGACAACTGCATGACCTTCAAGTACGTGGTCAAGGCGGTCGCGCAGGAGCACGGCCTGTATGCCACCTTCATGCCCAAGCCCATCTATGGCATCAACGGTTCTGGGATGCACACGCACCAGAGCCTATTCGACTCCCGTGGAAGCAACGCGTTCTTCGATCCTGGCGACAGATATCGGTTGTCGCCTCTGGCCTACCACTTTCTCGCGGGTCAGATGCAGCACGCTCGGCCACTGGCCGCCATCGTCGCGCCTACCGTCAACTCCTACAAACGTCTGGTGCCTGGTTACGAGGCCCCCGTGTACGTCTGCTGGGGGCAGGTCAATCGTTCAGCCCTCATCAGAGTCCCGAAATACTCCAATGACCGCCACGAGCGGACGCGTCTAGAGCTCCGCTGCCCCGACCCCAGCTGCAACCCGTACCTGGCATACGCGGCTATGCTGAAAACCGGACTGGATGGCGTTGACCGGAAGCTGATGCCTCCCCCGCCTGTCGAGGAGAACGTCTACGATTTCAGCGACGACAAGCTCGCAGAGCTCTCCATACAATCGCTACCGGGCAGCTTGATGGAGGCGCTCGGCGAACTGGAGAGGGACGAAGTACTGCGCGACACGCTGGGCGAGCACGTCTACGAGGCCTTCGTCAGGGCGAAGAAGACCGAGTGGGATCAGTACCGCACCCAGGTCACACCATGGGAGATCGATCAGTACCTCACTCTGCTCTAGGTGGTGAAACAGGGAGATGAAAAGCGTCGCCAGGTCTTTCCTTCTCGTGTCGATGCTTTTGACCGCATGCCTGCTCGCGGGCTGTGCCGCGGACCAGGGGCACGTGCCCCAGAATACACCTGGGCCTACAGTAACCGGCCAGGTGGCCGCGCTTCCGCCACCGACTGCCACAGCGACGCCCCAGCCCACGGCCCCAGCGGAGGAATCGCCCACGCCTGTGCCCCTGGCGGAACACCCAGGCGATTTCGAACAATATGCAGACACGATTGTAACCTATCTGAATGATAGCCAGGGCGATGAGGACGGGCTCCGCGCCATGCTGGAGAAGTGGCAAGCCCTGCGGCGCGTCACCGACCTGCTGAGGGTCGACGTGGACGACGACAGCGCGGGAGAACTCGTGATGGTGGTTGTTGATCCGTCACCGGACTACGGGGTCAACTTGCGTGGTGATGTCCTGGTGGTGGACAAGGACGAGCAGCTGTACAGCCTGGCCTACAGTGCGGCTGGTGAATCGCTTCTGCTCGATCCGGCCCTCATCGAGATAGACGACCTCAACGGCGACGGGCACACAGAGATGGCCTTCTCCTCCACATCATGTGGCGCTCACACCTGCTTCACGACCGTGCACATCGTCGCCTCAGGTACAGGCCAGTACCAGGACCTCACCGGCGGGGGCATAGAGATGTCCTACGTCGATCCCAGTTTTGTT
>Ga0315291_10003900_pt1 | contig 19145 bp, 17 predicted proteins | sample YL17G12_20_MG_FD_203070 | JGI IMG/M metagenome (GOLD analysis project Ga0315291, IMG submission 203070) | Sediment microbial communities from Yellowstone Lake, YNP, Wyoming, USA - YL17G12_20 | ecosystem: Environmental > Aquatic > Freshwater > Lake > Sediment | place: USA: Wyoming | collected...
CTCTTACTTTGAGTGTAAAGCAGTTTGAATCATTAGCGTCGAGGTTGCCGAGATTCCATCGGACAGTATGAAAATTGCTGTCATAAACTCCGCCACCAGTGCAGGAGTTAAAATCAACATAAGCAGGCAAGTAATCAATTATATTTACATCGTTTATATCGCAGGTTGTGGAATAGCAAATCGTGTAATTGAGGTAATCGCTCACCAATGGGTCAACAAACGGCTCGATGCAGGTATTGACATCATCTGTTTTAGTTAGTGTAACGCAATCCCATCCGGGTGGTTCTGTCTGAATCGGCCCAACACCATACATTAAAGCTAATGTAATTGACTTGGTTTCGTTAGGTTCTAAATTTCCTAAATTCCATTTCATCGCGCCAGCAAGTTCGTCACCTTGTAGTTCTGTCAATCCATGAAGGGCTCTGTGTGTAATATTATACTCCATTCCATATCCCTGAGCTGTAAAAGTATTACAATCAACGGCGTTTGGTTCAATTGTCGAACTGAATCCCATCCAGTCAACATGTTCGGTTTCTGGATCACCATCATTCCAGAGCGTTATATCATATCTAAAGTTGTTGCCTGTCTGATGGTTCGAGTCGCAGGGGATGTAATTTTTAAGCGGGTTAGAATAATTGGTGGTCTCATACGTACAGTTGGTATTTGACGGCGAACCTGTTGGATGACCATGTAACATTTGCAGGAACTCAAGATTATTGATGTCATTAGTTTCCTGCAAATTCTTGAAGACGTAAGTTTGTAAAAGAACATATCTCTCCGAGTAAACATAAACAGGCGTTCCGTTTGCGTCTCTAAAAGCGATTGGCGAACCGCCGACACCGTTCGCGTCTTGTTCGCCGAGGTCTGCTACTTCATAATAAATTTTCACCTGCAATTTGCCGTCATTAACATCCGACCAGCCGGAATCTGCTTTATTGGAAGGATTGTACGGTGGCGGATTTGGCTGACAAGGGTCGGTCCAAACTGGATTGCAAGGGTCATTATAAACATTATAGTTTCGCATTACAAAGGGAGTATATGTAGAGAAAAAGGGGTAGATGAAGCTATCTGTCAACCACTGAGCTTGATTACTGCCTTGTTTAATTCCATCATACCACACCGCTGCCGCCCAGTCCCCCGTCATCATTTCATGAGGACCGTAAGGGGAATGTCTCGGAGTATTATACCACCAAGTATAGTCAACATATCCAGCACGGTCGATGTCAAAGTACCAATAAGGGCAATTAATTTGAAACTCGCCATAACCTGCGAAACAGTTAGAGGCCACAAACAGCAAGACAGACAAACAAATTTTCACGATAATTAGGTTCCGATAATCTTTTTCATTAGTGGTAACCATTTCTTTCTCTCCTTGAAAATTAGGTTTAAGTTTGTATAGAGTAGAGTTGCAGCGCAGTTACTTGGCTTTTTCCCCTCTTTTTCTCATAAACAATACAAGTAACCCTAATAGTGACAGTGCAGATGGTTCAGGAATTTCATGTAAAAATACATTATCTCTTAATGCTCCCATAGAGGAATTGCGAATATGGATACTAAAAGATCGGTCGTCAGGCCAGAAACCTTCTACCGAATCAGGGGCAGAGATAATATATTCTAAGTCATACCCATAGATATGCAACTGGGCCATCTCGTCAAATATTTGGACATCTGCGATATGCGCACCATTAAATAAGTGGACTTGACTTTGATTATTTATGTCAAACCCCGAATAATCATCGGCAAAGACATTAACTATTGCAGAATGATATGTTGAAAAAAGACCAACATCACCATCATAAAAGTTAAAGGCGCTTGAATCATATAAGTTGCAATAAAACGCCCAGCCTCCAGTCATTATAACATTAGCATCATTCCAGATATTGACGGTGTCGAAGACATTGCCGTCGGTTATCCAGCCGTCATCGTAGAAATCAATTGCGTTCGCCCATACCGGTAGCAACAGAATTGCAAAAATGATTTTCCATAACCCCTTTTTCATAACTTCTTTCTCCTTTCCTTGTAAAAGCCTCTGTGAAATTTGCCTGATAACATTATATCCGAAACGCTGTTTTAAAGTCCAGAAAAATCCCGATATTTTTATAAAAAATTTTCTTTCTAACTTTAGGCGAATACGATTCTTACGCTACTTTCCTCTTATCAGTCCAAATTACATTTTTGCAATTTATGACACACATCCATCACCCAAATAATATATAATTATTCATCGAGATATTCGATTTTAATAGGTTTAAATCTTTCCAGTTCTGCAAGCTGACTTTTCCCGAGTTTTATATCCATGACGACAGTGCTGTCGGTAAATTGTTGCTGCAGAACGGCCGCATTTGATTTCAGATAGCTTTGAATCCTGCCGTCAGCGGCGCTTGCCGTTACTCTCAAAATCACTTCACCGCCGGCATAAATCTCGAGCACTTTTTCCTTCAGCACATCAAGATTCATCCCCGTCCTGGCGGAAATACATATAGCGTCAGGATAAATTGTCCCAAGGAGTTCTAACTGCGACTGATTTTTTACGATGTCAGCCTTATTGAGCAGGACAAGGATATTTTTTTCCTTGCATCCTATTTCATCGAGCACTTTTTTTGCATTTTCAGCCTGACCTTCTGCGTCGTTGCTTGAGACGTCGACGATATGCAGCAGCAAATCCGCGTTAATTGCCTCTTCGAGCGTAGCCTTGAAGGACGCTACAAGCTGGTGCGGCAGATTTCTTATAAAGCCTACGGTATCGCTCAGCAGCACTTTTTGTCCGCCTTCAATTGCCCATTGTCTTGTCCGGGTATCGAGTGTCGCAAACAGCCTGTCCGCCACATAGACACCTGCGTCTGTAAGTGCGTTTAAGAGAGTGCTCTTGCCGGCGTTTGTGTAACCGACCAAGCAGATTTTAAACATTCCTTTTCTTGTCTCGACTTCTCTCATCTTTCTGCTGTCGATGTCGGCAAGTTCTCTTTTCAGTTCTATTATTCTTTTACTGACTATTCTGCGGTCGATTTCGAGCTGTTTTTCACCTGTTCCGCGTGTGCCGATACCTCCGACAGCTCCTGCCACCGTTCCGCCTGCTGCGCCGGTTATGGTATCGAGATGCGACCACATTTGGGTAAGTCTCGGATATGTATATTCGAGCTGTGCAAGGTCAACTTGTAGTTTTGCCTGTTTTGTCTGTGCCCTGCTTGCGAAGATATCGAGAATCAGCTCGCTGCGGTCGATAACCTTTACCTCGATAATTTCTTCCAGATTGCGAATCTGTCCCGGCGAAAGGTCGTTATCGAAGATAATAACCTCGGCCCCGGTCTTTTTTGCTCTTTGGCGAACCATATCGGCTTTTCCGCTGCCGATGTAGGTGGCCGGATGTATGTGGATGATTTTCTGCTGGAGTTTATCGACGATTATGGCCCCTGCCGATTCTGCAAGCGCCGCCAGTTCCGCCAGGTTATCTGCGTAGGTATTCTTGGACAGTGCCCCCACAAGAATTGCTTTTTCCCGTCTTACTGCTATATTTTCCCGTAATTTTTCCAAGTAAAAAGTTGTCTCCTTAAAGTTTCTGGTTGCGGATAAATTATAACAATTAACAGGCAACAATTCAATGCAACCTGCCCCAAAACCAGCAAAGTTTTGTCTTGTTTTTTATATGTAAGAGCTATGATGACCGCTACAGATTCTCGTGCAATGAATATTCCCCCGTAAAAAAACAAACCCCACAGGAAAAGAAAGTCGAGTAATAAGAGTCCCTCTTTCCTGTGGAGTTTGACATATACGTAAGAATAATCTTACTGCTGACGTTGTATAAACATAGATGTTTCTAACAAAGATTTGGTCTTACTCTTTAGGTTCCTCTGCAGGCTCTGTAGGTTTCTCTGCGGGTTTTTGGACTTCGGCGTATTTTTCAACGGTCAGCCACTTTTCGCCGTCCGTGGCTGTCTCTGTGCCGGTAACTTCTACCATTTTGCCTTTCATTTTCTCGCCAAGCTCTTTACCCATCGCATCGAGGGTAATATTAATTCTCCCTTGCAGCTTGCTGTGAAGATATACTGCCGTGATGACGCCGTTGCTGTCTTCGGTCGCGACGACTCTGCCTTTAATCGTTACCGGCTCGGTTTTAGATGCATTAGGATCCGCAGCCTTTGTAACACTGACAGACAGAAACATAACCATTGCTGCTATGAGAGTTAACATAATCAACTTTTTCATTTTTAAGTCTCCTTATTCAAGAATTACCTGTTTTAAACTTGTTTCTACGACATTTTTTCATAAAACTCAAAAAACTAATGTTTTTCATTTTTCCATCCTTACTGCCAGCTCATCGCCTCCTTTCTTTACATGCAAAAACAAATTCTAACTCTTTGACGATAAATACGTTATATCAATATTTACTTACTCATTTCTACACATCCTGCCGTAGATATCCGGGAAATTTTTGGGGCTGTGTTTCCATGAGAAGGGATTAAGTATATAAAGCGTTTTTACGTCTTCAACAAATTTTTGTTCATTTTTTTAAGATTGCAGACGGCATAAGTAGAACGACTATTTAATCTCCGCGTGATATTCCTGCAGGGATTTGATTTTGCCTTTGCCTTTCTGGACGGCTTCGATTCCTTTCGCTGCCGCGATTGCTGCCGCTGTGGTTGTAATGTAAGGCAGTTTGTATTTTATCGCAGCCTTGCGGATGTAGGAGTCATCGAACTTGCTCATCTTGCCTGCCGGAGTATTGATAACAAGCTGGATTTCGCCGTTCTTTACGGCATCGAGAATATTCGGCCTGCCTTCCTGCATTTTGTAAATTGCCTCGGCCTTGACGCCGCTGCCTTCGAGATATTTGCATGTGCCGACAGTCGCGAGAATTTTAAAGCCAAGTTTTTCAAATCTTTTTGCAACCTCAACGGCTGCGCTTTTATCTGCATCATTTACGGTAATAAGGACAGTGCCTTTTGACGGCAGTGTTTGTTTGGCGGCATCCTGTGCCTTGTAAAATGCAAGGCCGAACGAGTCAGCCATACCGAGCACTTCTCCTGTTGAGCGCATCTCAGGGCCGAGTATCGGGTCAACTTCCGGAAACATATTGAACGGGAATACGGATTCTTTTACGCCGAAGTGCGGGAACCTGCGGGGCTTTAATTTTAACTCGTCTATCTTTTTGCCGAGCATCAACTGCGTCGCAAGCCTTGCCATTTGTATTCCGCATACCTTTGAGACTAATGGCACAGTTCGCGAAGCTCGCGGGTTCGCCTCAAGCACATAAAGCACATCTTTGGCTATCGCATACTGGATATTCATCAGACCGACAACATTCAGTCTGGTTGCTATTTTCCGTGTGTATTCGTAAATGGTATCGAGGTGTTTTTGCGGGATGCTGATTGGCGGAATGACGCAGGCCGAATCGCCGCTGTGAATTCCTGCAAGCTCAATATGCTCCATTACAGCAGGCACAAATGCGTCAGTGCCGTCGGCAAGTGCGTCAGCTTCGCACTCGATGGCATTTTCAAGGAATTTGTCGATGAGTATCGGCCTTTCAGGAGTTACGCCGACTGCGGCATCGACATATTGCTTGAGCATTTCGATATCGTGTACAACTTCCATACCGCGACCGCCGAGGACATAAGAAGGCCGAACCATCAGCGGATAGCCGATTTTATCAGCGATTTCGGCTGCCTGCTCGAATGTGCTTGCCATGCCGGACGCCGGCATTGGTATCCCGAACTTTTCCATCTTTTCTCTGAACCTGTCGCGGTCCTCGGCAAGGTCGATGGTTTCAACGGAAGTGCCGAGAATTTTTACGCCCGCCCTTTCGAGTTCCGCAGCGATATTTAAAGGCGTTTGTCCGCCGAACTGACAAATTACACCTATTGGTTTTTCCTTCTGGTAAATGCTCAGAACATCTTCAACGGTCAGAGGCTCAAAATATAGTTTATCACTCGTGTCATAATCGGTCGAAACGGTTTCGGGGTTGCAGTTTACCATTATGGTTTCGTAGCCGAGGTCGCGGAGTGCGAAGGCCGCGTGAACGCAACAGTAATCGAATTCGATGCCCTGTCCTATTCTGTTCGGGCCGCCGCCGAGCACCATTATTTTTCTTCTCTTGCTCACCGGCACAGAGTCGGGAGCATTGTAGCTCGAATAGTAATACGCTGCGTTTTCGACGCCACTTACCGGCACAGCGTGCCAGCCTTCGACAACGCCCAGACCATTTCGCTGCTTTCTGATATCCTCTTCTTTTATGTTCAGAAGCTGTGCAAGATATTTATCTGCAAAGCCGTCCTTTTTGGCCTTTGTCAGGAGTTTGTCGGGTAACCGCTTACCTTTATATTTGAGAATTTCCTCTTCAAGTTCGACAAGTTCTTTCATCTGCTGGATGAAGTAAGGCTTGATATATGTTTTTTCGTAGAGAGCCTGGATGTCAGCTCCCTTTCGCAGGGCTTCGTACATGACAAACTGCCGCTCGCTCGTAGGCTCTCTGAGCATTTCCATCAGTTCGCTAAGTGTTTTCTTGTTGAAGTCTTTTGCAAAACCAAGGCCGTATCTGCCGTTTTCCAGCGAGCGGATGGATTTCTGAAAAGCCTCTTTGTAGGTTTTGCCGATGCTCATTACCTCGCCGACCGCTCGCATCTGAGTGCCGAGCTTGTCCTGAACACCTTTGAATTTTTCAAAGGCCCAGCGTGCGAACTTTACGACGACATAATCGCCGCTCGGCGTGTATTTTTCGAGGGTGCCGTCCCGCCAGTAAGGTATTTCATCGAGAGTCAGGCCTCCTGCGAGCATTGCCGAGACCAGTGCGATAGGAAATCCTGTAGCCTTCGAGGCAAGAGCGCTTGACCGGCTGGTTCTCGGATTGATTTCGATAACGACTACCCTGCCGGTTTTGGGCTCGTGTGCGAACTGAATATTTGTTCCACCGATGACCTGAATGGCTTCGACAATATCGTAGGAATGTTTCTGCAGTTTTTTCTGAAGTTTTTCGTCGATGGTCAGCATCGGCGCCGTGCAATACGAATCGCCGGTATGAACGCCCATAGCATCAACGTTCTCGATGAAGCAAACAGTAATCATCTGATTTTTCGCATCGCGAACAACCTCAAGTTCCAGCTCTTCCCAGCCGAGGACGGACTCTTCGACGAGGATTTGTCCGACAAGGCTTGCTGATATGCCTCTGCTTGCGACGATACGAAGTTCTTCAATGTTGTAAACCAGTCCGCCGCCGGTGCCGCCTAAGCAGTAAGCAGGCCGGATAACGACCGGATAACCGAGCTGGTCTGCAACCTTTTCAGCCTCTTCAACAGTATAGGCCGGAGCGCTTTTCGGCATATCGATGCCGAGCTTGTTCATTGTGTTCTTAAATGCAATGCGGTCTTCGCCGCGTTCGATTGCATCGACATTTACGCCGATGACCTTTACGCCGTATTTTTGCAGCACGCCTGCTTTGTGCAGTTCAGAAACGAGATTAAGGCCGCTCTGGCCGCCGAGGTTGGGCAACAGGCCGTCAGGCCTCTCCTTTTTGATAATTTCCGTCATAGCCTCGAGCGTCAAAGGCTCAATATATGTGATATCAGCCATACCGGGGTCGGTCATAATCGTTGCGGGATTGGAATTGACAAGCACGATTTGATAGCCCAGTTTCCGCAAGGCCTTGCAGGCCTGGGTGCCGGAATAGTCAAATTCGCAAGCCTGGCCGATAACTATCGGGCCGGAACCTATTATCATCACCTTCCTTACATCTTCCCTTCTTGGCATACGGCCTCCATGAAAAACTACAAATTTGTCGAATTATAGACAATTTTGTAGCCGGTTAAAGCAAAAAATTGAGGAAATTTTAAAGCATCCTGCCGGCGGCGGGATTTGTTATTGCCCTCATTAAAAATTCATGCGATAATCATGTAAACGGCAGTTATCTGTATGGAAACAGATGTAATTTGTTTAGGAGAGACAAAAATGACAGACGCTCAAATCTTTCAGATTTTAGGAATCGTATATCTGGCTGTTGGTGCTGGCTTAATCATCAACCCTGACTTTTACAAGAAACTGGTAACGGAATTTTCGGAAAATCCGTCGGCCATTTACTTAGGCGGCCTTGTTGCCCTGGCAATTGGATACCTTCTGGTAACATTTCATAATATCTGGGTCAAAGACTGGCCCGTTATTATTACGATTTTCGGCTGGGTTGCCCTTATAAAGGGGCTGTTCCTGCTTCTGTTGCCAAAGGTGTCTATTAAAATTAGTAATTTTTTCAAAAAACAGATGACAAAATTCCTGACGGTCTGGGCAATCGTTGTAATAGTACTTGGCGGCCTGCTCTGCTGGCTCGGCTTTTGTACCCTGTAAAAAAGTCCACCGGCCTGTCCAGCTATTCTTTGGCGGGGTTTAGCCGGTGCGTTAAAAACCAAAAGTCGCAGGGAACTATAAACATCCCCCATTTTTCATTTTGCATTTTTAATTTTACATTCTTATCATATCGCCATGGTAGAAGAAGGATTAGTCCAGATTTATACGGGTAATGGCAAAGGCAAGACCACTGCCGCCCTGGGGCTTGCCCTGCGAGCCGCAGGCTGGGGCAAAAAGGTCATTATTTATCAATTCCTCAAACCCCCTGCCCTTAAACTTGGCGAACGAAAGGCCCTTGCAAAAGCAAAACTGCCGATAAAAATAATTGCTATCGATGTTAAATGGAACATGCTGGAGCAAAAAAACAAAAAGACATTGGAACAGATACGCAACAAAATAAAGCAGGTCTGTAAAAAAATACAATTAACCGCAAAAAAAGGAAAATATGATTTAATCGTCCTTGATGAAATTATATACTGCTATTCGAAAAAACTTGTCGACAAAAAAACCATCGAGAAAATCATAAAGTCGAAAAAACAAAATATTGAGATAATAATGACCGGCCGAGGTGCAACTAATGAGCTTGTTAAACTTGCAGACCTCGTAACCGAGACCAAAGAAATAAAACATCCGTTTAAAAAAGGTATAAAGGCAAGAAAGGGAATCGAATTCTAAAGGGGAAATCCCAGATGAATATCGCCGTGATAATTTGTGCAGCGGGAAAATCAAACAGGTTCAGCGGCCAGAAGAAAAAACAGTTTGCCGATGTCGGCGGCCGGGCCGTCTTTCTGCGAAGCATTGAATTTTTCGCAAACAACGACAACGTTAAACAAATAATACTTTCTATTCCTGCTGAAGATGAGGAGATGATAAAAATAACTCACGGAGCAAATTTAAGTTTTCACGGCGTAAAACTCTGTATCGGTGGAGATGAAAGATTTGAAACTGTTGCAAAAGCTCTCGAACTTGTCAGGAATGATATTGACCTTGTGGCAGTTCACGATGCGGTGCGATGCTGCCTGAAAGAACAATGGCTCGATGAGGTTTTCAAAGTCGCCCAAATATCCGGCGCGGCAATGCTGGCCTGCCCTGTTACGGCAACACTGAAAAAAGTTGAAAACGGCAAAATTATCGAGACCGTTGACCGCAAAGGTTTATATGAGGCTCAGACGCCGCAGGTTTTTAAAAAAAACCTGCTAAAAGAGGCTTATGCAAATTTGGGAAAATCCGCTAAAGGTGAGACCTCGCCAAATGGCGGGCCGGACAAGTCAAACCCGCCAAAGGGCGAGGTCTCGCCCGCCTCAACTCGCGTCGGCGAGGCTGGGCCGAGGGCGGAAATCAGCGACGATTCACAGCTTGTAGAAGCCCTCGGACTGAAAGTCTCGATAGTTGAGACAGACTCATCAAATATCAAGATAACCACAAAGGCAGATATTGCCATAGCAGATGCGATAATAAAATCCCGGCCAAAACCAAAAAAGGAAGGCTACCTCGGCCCTTACGGCGAAGCCCAGTGGTAAAAAATATCCGCAGCGGAGAAAAATTAAACGTCTCCTGTTTATTCCATTTATTCAAAGTCTTCTATCATTCCTTTATATCGGATTATTATGATATTTACCTTGATATATATCCTTCAGCCATTCATATTTCCCTTTATGGCTTTCTTTTCTTTCCTGAATAATCTTTGGAATATCTTCTGAAGAACCAATAGACCAGAAATATTCCCAACCTTTAGGCTTTTTACTGACCACCCAATTTTCTCCCTCTGGCTTCGACGGTAATTCAATTCCCTCATCCAGTAATATGATTGCGCCGGGGTCAACTTTGCTGTTAGCAAGATACGCTGCAACATAGTTTTTTCCATAAAACAGTTGCTTGTCCATATTTTCCAACTTGATCCGTTTTTCGTATTTGAATGGACCCCAAGCAATTGTCGAAGATACAAGATACCGGTTTTTTATCATTGCTCGGTGAACAGATTGGAGAAATGAGACAAGGTCATTCAGCTTTCGTTTATTTTCATTGTTACAAGAGTTGTTTAACCAGCATACAGCACAATCTGAGACCGCCAGCCCAGATATGTGCTGATTTTCACGTAAGTTTAATATCATATAAATAGTGTTATAAAAATCATTAAGCACCCTATAAGCTGCTTCTGTGTCTCTGCTTAAAATATACTTAAATCCGCACAAATCAGAAAAGGCAACATAAGTTTGACCACAAAAGGTTAAATCTGGTTGTGGCATCATTATTTCTCCAAACCGCTTGCTTTATTCAGGCGAGATGTTACCAAATCTATTACCGCTTCGTAAACCGCATCATATTTGAAAAGCTTTTGGCAAGCCGCCATAGTTCTATATTGTTTTATAAATTCCATTCGCTAACAGCCTTTGGCCATAAGAATTATCATGATTATCACCAAAATTATCCAACCCGAAGAAATCACACCTTGAGCCGCATTTTCTCTCTCTTGGTTGCCCTTTTTTTCTTCTGCAGCAGCCCCAAAAGAGTAAATAACCATAACCGCTAATACAATTATAACAATCCAGCCCATTAGCCTATCCTTATCCGCAATAGTTAGTGAATTTGAAAGTTTTCTCCGTTATTAATATTCGTATTCTTGCTTGTAATTTAATCTCGCCACACGAAATTTTTCTTCAATCGCTGATTGCCACTTGCTAATCAGTGAGTTCACCTGCCGTTTAGGAAAAAACTTTGATTTTATTCCAGGTCGGTCCCATATCATATTTAGCGTTATGGTATCGGCATCATTGGTGAAAAAGGTGCTAGGAAAGTGATAGATTAGCTGTAAAGTTATACCAGAGGAATCATTTCTTATAAATCCACGCCAGTAGCCATCAGTAGTATAGCTCCTCCACTTGTCTGGACCAAAATCAGGTTTGCAACCAATCATCTTATCAAACTCTACATCAGTTGCGTCCAAAGCTCTGAAAATTAAGCCGACAATCTCATCTTCAGTAGTCCCTGTGATTTTGTAACTTACTGACCGAAACCCTGACATTAAGTTCCTCTTTCCTAACACAGTTATTAACTTTTGGTACAACAAAAAAGCTTTATTATATTATACCTCTTTTGTGCCTCTCAATCAAGAAAAAACAGAGCGTTTTTGATACTGAAAAAGTTGTTTTTAGCTTTTTACGTCCTCATATTTAATTTTATAATAAAAAATCCGTGAAATCTGCGAAATCTGTGGTTCCAATTTTTCGTGTCAAAATTCAGGAATAACTTCAGGATAAACCTGACCTGTAGGAGTTATTCGGAAAATATATATTAGTCCTTTTTTAAGTTGCGTATATGTAGCCGTGCCGTAGATTGCCGTGATGCCATATTGAGCCAGCTTATCCGGCGAATATGCTTTTATTCGTTATTTTTCAACAAATTGTCCTGAAAAACCCTTAAAATAAGGCCTGACAGCGGCTTCCAGCAGCTCAAATGAGCCTCAATTGTCCTTGACAACGAAACATAAATTGTTAATGTTATAAAAGGCATATAAAACCCGGAATTCAAGGTTGAAAGGATTTGACGATGAAAAAGATGGCACTGGTAATAGTTTTCATATCTTTTATTGTAATTCTGACTGGCTGCTATAAACATCAGCGTTTTATGGTAGAAAAAACCGGCCCTGATGTATTCGAACAGATGACGCCGTCGGCTGCTGCCGAGGTTGCACTGGCTGAAGAGGTTGCACAGAAACGTCTTGCCTACCGCAAGGAACTTGAGAAAATCAAATCTTTCTATGAGCAGAGCGGCAATCAGCTTAAGCTCGAATGGGTTCAGAGAGAACTTGCTTCGCTGGATTCTGCGCCGCGCTACCGCTATATTATCCAGGCCGAAGTGGCGGGCGATAAACTTGCAGCAACGGATTCCATACCGAGGGCGAATATCCTTTATGATGACGCCAAAGAGCTTTATAAACACACCGAAATCTTTCCTCTTCCGGGCGCCAAACTTGTTACAGGCGATCTTCTAATCAGCAGGAAGAAAATGCAGCTTGCCCTTAACAAGTGCAATGAGCTGATAAGAGATTATCCGGCCAGCGACAAAATAGACGATGCGGCTTATATGGCAGGTGAAATCCACGAGTTCTTCAAGGATTATTCGATTGCCGTGCTGTATTACGAAAGAGCGTTTCAGTGGGACCCGCAGACACCGTATCCTGCGCGCTACAGAGCAGCAAGACTTCTCGACTATGAGCTGTTTGAAAGAGACCAGGCCCTGCAGCTTTACAGAGAATCGCTCAAAAATGAAACAGAATATCTTAACAACGATGTCACAAAAATGATACGCCAGAGAATTGATGAGCTGACTATTGAGCCGGCATCTGTAAAAATTAAATAAACGTGTTCCATTCAGCGTTAAAAAGTCAGGCCTGTAAACTATACTACAGGCCTGTTTTTTTTGTGCAGGTCTGAATATGCCGGAGAATATTGAAGAAAAAACCGCCGCTTTTTTGAAGCAGAATAATCTTCTGCCGGACGGTGCAAAGGTCCTGTTGGCCGTTTCAGGCGGCGCCGATTCGGTCGGGCTTGTCAAAATCCTCGCCGCTCTGAAACTTTCCGGCAGGATAAATAATGATTTTCATATCGCTCATATAAATCATCTGCTCCGTGCGCAAGAAAGTCTTGAAGATGAAAAATATGTAAAGGCCCTGGCTCAAAAATATAAACTGCCGATAACCGTCGAGCGGGTTGACGTGAGAAAATACGCCCAGGAAAACAGGCTTTCAACCGAAACGGCCGGCAGAAATTTAAGACTCGAAAAACTTGCAGCGACAGCTAAAAAGCACAACTGCCTGTGTGTCGCCACCGCTCATCAGAAAAACGATAACGCTGAAACTGTAATTCATCGCCTGCTCAGGGGAACAGGCTTTAAAGGACTTGCAGGAATAAGACCGAAGGCGGTCTTAAACGGCACAACCTTTATAAGACCGCTTTTATGCCTCAACCGAAGCGAAATTGAAAATTATCTCATATCTCAGAACATCAAATGGCAGACAGACCATACAAACCTCGACTGCCGGTTCATGCGCAACCGTATAAGACACCGGATTCTGCCGAGGCTGCAAAAACAGGCAACAGATGATATTGTCAAATTGCTTTTTGTTCTGTCCCGACACTGTCTCGTTTTTTCAGAAGCTCTCGAAAGGCAGGCAAAAGAAGCTCTGCAGGAATGTATGCTAAATCGGTCGGAACATTTCGTATCTGTGGATATCGATGAATTTAATAATTATCCATCTTTGCTGAAGGTGGAAATTATTCAAAATGCGCTGCAGCAGTGCGGCATTGGTTTGCAGAAAATCACAAATGAATATTATGACAGAATTATAAAATTTTTGACGGATAGTCGAACAGGTAAGACCATGCAATTGCCGAATAAGGCGATTATTGTAAAACAACAAAAAAACTTTTATTTAGGCCATCCTGAAACCTGCACCGAAAAGCCGGAACCTGTTCCGTTAAAAACGCCGGGCAGTGTTTGTTTTTCCGACTGGATTATTGAAACCGAGATTCTGCCCGCTGATAAGCTCAATATCGAAAACATCAAACTTGTCCGCCGAAGCCTCGGCGAAGGCGGAAACAGTAAAAGTAATTTCATCGAATGGTTTGACCTCCAGCGGATAAAGCCGCCTCTGATTGCCCGATGCCGGCAGCAGGGAGATAAATTTAAACCCTTTGGACTGGGTGTCCCAAAAAAAATCGGCAAATTCATAACATCAGCAAAACTTGACCTTGACCAGCGAAAAAAGACCTTTCTTGTCTGTGATAGTGAAAAAATACTCTGGCTTGTCCCAATCCGAAGAAGCAACGAAGCCCCAATAACAGGCAAAAGCAGAAGATTGTTACAAATAAAAGTCAAGAATAGCTAAAAATAAGACATACAGCATCCATATTTATTTAATATATAAAAAAATTTAAAAATTTTTTTATTTTTTTTCTTGACAACATTATACCGGAGTGGTTATTCTATGAGTAATTAAAGTAACCATAAGTCCTTGAGCACATACGTTTGTGATGATAGGACTTAGGGAGGAGTAATTGAGAAAAGTAGGGAAGAAGAGAAGACGTCAACTTAGCGCAGGCATTGTATCTGTTGTGGGAGTTGTTGTGTTAGTGTTGTTTCTGCTCGTTCCCGCAGGCACTTTGCAAGCATTGCCTATCTATCATTATCCTTTCCAAGTGTTCACTGCCGACAGCGGCGATTTTAACAACCCCGAAATCAATATGTATATGGAGGTCTCCAACGGCTTTGAACAGGTAGATTTCACCTTCTATAATATCAGTTCAATTCGGTCTTCGCTGGCACAAATCTATTTTGACGATGGTTTGCTGCTGGGGATTACAAGTATTATCAACGGACCCGGAACCAGCTTCAGTGAGATTTTCCCGGGACCAGGCAATGTCCCTGGGGCCGAGCTATTGGAACCACCGTTTGTTGCAGACAGAGAGTTCAGCATCGGTGCTGTATCGCCGCCACCCGAGAACGGCGTCAATCCGCCCCCGCTCAATGAATGGGTTCAGATTAAATTTAACCTGGAGAGTGGTGGTACTCTTGAAGATATAATTGCGGAACTGAATTCCGGCGTTCTGCGGGTTGCTATTCATATCATCAACCTGCCGGATGGCTCAAGCGAGTCGGCTATCGCTGTTCCTGAGCCGGCTACGATGACGCTATTGGCCTTGAGCGGCATAGCGATGCTTTTAAGAAAACGTTAATATTTTAAACAGCGCAGCGTTATTTTCGACGCTGATATAATATAAATGGCTCGAATCAGAGGCTTTACTTCTGGTTCGAGCTTGTTTTTTAAAAAGCCGACAAATCCAAGCCTTAAAGAAAGCCTGTTTTTGGCCTTGACAGCCCCCTGTCCTATCCCTAAAATCCCTGTTCCGTAAACCCCCACACCTATTTTACATTGTGGCAATGGATGGGAAGTGGCTAAAAATAAGGTTTTAATTTTAAAGGAGTTTTTCGATGGCGACAAAAGTTGGAATTAACGGCTTTGGCCGAATCGGCAGATTAGCGCTGCGAGTTATGGCACAAGAGCCAAAACGATTTCAGGTTATGGCGATTAACGATTTGTTTGATGCGGATATGCTGGCCTATATGTTTAAGTACGACTCTACCCAGGGCAAATACAAGGGCAAAGTAGAGGTCAAAGGCAGTGCTATCATAGTCGATGGCTGTGAAATACCGATTCTTAATGAAAAAGACCCGTCCAAACTGCCGTGGGGCAAGATGGGCGTGGACGTAGTGCTCGAATCCACGGGCAAGTTCACAAGCCGGGCCGTCGAAGGCAAGGCTGGTTACGATACTCACCTTCAGGCAGGTGCAAAGAGAGTGCTGCTGTCTGCCCCGGCCAAAGATAAGCCTGATGCTACGATTGTATTAGGCGTCAACGATGACCAGCTCAAGGCCAGTATGAAGTGTATTTCCAACGCATCCTGCACGACCAATTCATTAGCTCCTGTCTGTAAGGTGCTGCAGGAGAAAATCGGCATTGTAAAAGGACTGATGACGACAATTCACGCCTATACCAACGACCAGGCAATTCTGGACATGCCATACAAGGACAAACGCCGCGGCCGTGCAGCAGCACTCAATATAGTGCCCTCAACCACCGGTGCCGCCAAGGCTCTGGGCGAGGTAATACCTGCGTTGAAAGGCAAACTTCACGGCTACGCACTGCGGGTACCGGTGCCGGTCGGCTCAATTACGGATTTGACATTCCTGGCCGCCCGCAAGACCACCGTTGAAGAAATCAACGATACGATACGCGCCGCTGCCGAAGGTCCTATGAAAGGCATCATTGAGTATAACAATGAGCCAATCGTCAGCAGTGACGTTATCGGCAACCCCGCCAGCTCCATCTTTGACGCCACCAATACTATAGTACTTGACGGTGACCTCGTCAAAGTTTGTATGTGGTATGATAATGAGTGGGGTTACGCCTGCCGAAGCGCAGACCTTATCGAGAGATTGGCTAAGTTGTAAAAGACAGCAGGACGACATGACAACCCTCAATGAAAAGATAAAGGTACTATTATGGCTAAGAAAACAGTTGCGGATATAAACGTAAAAGGCAAAAAAGTCCTGATGCGAGTCGATTTCAACGTCCCCTTGGACGATAACTGCAATATCACCAGCGATACGAGAATCGTCGCAGCACTGCCTACGATAAAAACCATCCTCGACAAAGGCGGTGCTGTAATACTGATGAGCCACCTCGGCAGGCCGGACGGAGAAAGAGTTGCAAAATATTCCCTTGCGCCGATTGCAAAAAAGCTGGGCGAACTCCTGAAGAAAAACGTCATCTTCACAAACGATTGCATCGGGCCTGAAGTAAAACAAAAAGCAGCAGCTCTAAAGCCGGGCGATTGTTTACTGCTCGAAAATGTCAGATTCCACAAAGAAGAAGAAATAAAAGACAAAAACGCAAAAGAAGACCCTGCTCTGCGAAAGGCTAAAGACGACTTCGCAAAACAATTGGCAGAATTAGGCGATGTTTATATCGATGATGCCTTCGGTACCGCCCACCGCGATAATGCGTCAATGTATACCGTGCCGGATATGATGAAAGGCAAAGACAGAGTTATCGGCTTTTTGGTCGAAAAAGAACTCAGATTTTTAGGCGATGCCCTGAACAAGCCGAAAAAGCCGTTCGCGGCCATTTTGGGCGGAGCAAAGGTTTCTGATAAATTAAAAGTCATTGAAAGCCTTATGAAAAAAGTCAACCGCATCCTTATCGGCGGAGCTATGGCCTATACATTCTTCAAGGCTAAAGGACTGACAGTCGGAAACAGCCTCTGCGAAAACGACTTTGTCGATAAGGCAAAAGAACTTATGGCTAATGCACAAAAAGGCGGATGCGAATTAGTGCTGCCGGTCGATACGGTCATCACACAGGAACTTAAGGCTAACGCAGCCAACAAAACCGTTGTGGGCAATATACCGGACGGATGGCAAGGCGTTGATATCGGGCCGGAAACTATAAAACTGTTTGTGGGGAAACTGGCCGGTGCCAAAACCGTAGTCTGGAACGGACCTATGGGTGTGTTCGAGATGCCGCCGTTTGACGCAGGCACAAAGGCTGTCGCTGAAGCGGTCGCAAAGGCTACTGATAACGGTGCAATAAGCGTTATCGGCGGCGGCGACAGTGCAAGCGCTATAAAGAAAATGGGACTTTCAAAACGCGTCAGCCATGTCTCCACCGGCGGCGGAGCAAGCCTTGAGTTTATGGAAGGCAAAAAGTTCAAGTGCCTTGAGATTCTTGATGAAAAATAGACATCTGCCACAGGCTGGGACAATTGAGGTTGTTCCATCGATATTAAGTGCGGATTTTGCCCGCCTCGCTGATGAAATTGCACAGGTCGAAAAGACGGGTGTTCGGATGGTTCACCTCGATGTTATGGACGGGCATTTTGTGCCGAATATAACCATCGGCCCCCCTGTCATCACAAAGATTCGAAAATATTCCAAACTCGTATTTGACAGCCATCTGATGATTAGCGAACCGGAAAGGTACGCTGATGAATTCATAAAAGCAGGCGTCGACCATATTACCTTTCATATCGAGGTCGTACCAAATCCAACAGACTTCATCAAAAAACTCCACGATGCCGGCATAACAGCCGGGTTGTGTCTCAATCCTGATACTCCCGTATCAAAAATCGAAAAATATGCGCACTTAGCGGATATGATTCTGGTGATGACGGTTCATCCGGGCTTTGGAGGCCAGAGTTTTATCCAAAAAGCCGCTGAAAAGATTAAGCCTATCCGTCAGATAGTCGGTCCGAAAATCCGCATCGAGGTTGACGGGGGCATTGACCCGGATACCACACCGATTGTAACTTCGCTCGGAGCAGATACGCTCGTGGCAGGCTACGCTATATTTGCAAAGCCAAATCGCACACAGGCAATAGAAGCAATACGCAAGGCCTGTAAACCCCCACACTAATGTATTAAATAAAACTCGATTTTTCCCGCCGTTATGATATAATTCCTTCCTTATACCCCCCACCACAGGGGTGAGGGGTAACCGAAAATGAAAACCCCCGGTGAAACCGGGGGCTAAATATTTTTTATTCTATGGCGAAACAGTCAAAATCACAGTGGGACGGCTTTAGCTTAAAGCCGCGGAGGGAAATGCCGGAAGGCCTGTGGCTCAAATGTCCGGGTTGCGGAAAACTTCTTTTCAAAAAGGCTGTTACTGAAAACATGGACGTCTGCCCTGAGTGCGACTATCATTTTCGCATCGGGGCCGAGGCAAGGCTCAAATACCTCGTGGATGAAGGCTCGTTCGAGCAGATGCTGGCGGAGATGGTTACGGCAGACCCGCTGGACTTCAAATTCCGGGGAACATCATATAAAGACAGGGCAAAAACCGCTGAAAAAATCGCAGCCGGCAAAGAGGCAATGCTTATCGGCAAGGCATTTATCAAGGGCAGGGACCTGATGCTCGCGGTAATGGACTTCAATTATTTAGGCGGCTCAATGGGAGCTGTCGTCGGGGAGAAATTAAGCGTTGCCATTGAAAAGGCAATAGACGAATCGCTGCCCCTTGTAGTTGTAAGTTCGACAGGCGGAGCAAGAATGCACGAAGGGGTTGTTTCGCTGGGCCAGATGGCCAAAACCAGTGCGGCCCTGGCCAGATTTGACGACCATGGCGGCCTTTTTATATCAGTCCTGACAGACCCAACTACCGGCGGAGTTACGGCGAGCTTTGCAATGTTAGGCGATGTTATCATAGCTGAGCCCGGCGCGCTAATAGGCTTTGCAGGACCGCGAACAATTTACGAGACAAT
>Ga0315291_10003902_pt1 | contig 19137 bp, 16 predicted proteins | sample YL17G12_20_MG_FD_203070 | JGI IMG/M metagenome (GOLD analysis project Ga0315291, IMG submission 203070) | Sediment microbial communities from Yellowstone Lake, YNP, Wyoming, USA - YL17G12_20 | ecosystem: Environmental > Aquatic > Freshwater > Lake > Sediment | place: USA: Wyoming | collected...
TAATGCCTGTGAACATCATATATAGCACCTATGGTGGCCTCTCACTGTTAATTTTCTGGCTATGCGATCAGTCGCGTAGCGCTAATTCACACCAAAGATTTTATACTCGCTTGATTTGGGACTAGATCACATGATTTTGGCGGGGCATTTGTGTTTCAAACGTTTACAGAAGTAGAGAAAATTATCATTACGAATTATGAATTAAGTAGGGGGTAATAACTGTTGTATACCTTCATCCTGAAGGGAGCAGGTTAGAGTCAAGAAGGAGGTGCGTTGGTATTGACAATAAGACCTTTATAGGTGAGTTGATCGAGTTCTATCCCTCGTTCTTTGACCCTTCCCATCGCGGTAATTTCACCCCCCTCGCGTTTTGCCCAGCGCGCAAGATAGACTGCATCGGGAGGTATGAAATGTTTATACTTATCCTCATAACCTCGAATTCTTTTTCCATCCTTCTCAAGGATTAAAAACCATGCGGGAGAGTCCTTTTCTTCAAAATAGACCACCGGAGCAGTCACCTCAACGCTTACATCTTTAAACGCCTCGTATTTTTCTAGAATCTCATTAAGTTTAGCCTTAATCAGAATATGCTTTCCCTGGTAAGATGACTGATTGTTGAGGTAGCTATCTGCATCTATTCTCACCAGACGCGTACAACCCAGTAAAGCGGTTAGTAGTAATAAGGTTATCAGAAGGTCTTTTTTCACTTTTTTTCCTCCCTCACTATAAGAACATATTTTTAAAAATAGTTCAAATCGCCTCCTTTGCAATTTCAGAGATTTGTGTTATATATTCGCAGCTTTATTTACTCTTTTTTTAATGAAGGAGGAGTTCAATGGATGGAGCACATGTTAACACTCAAAACTTGCTCACAAGAGATGACTGCGTTCTAGTGATCATTGATATTCAGGAGAAATTGATGCCGGTGATAGATGAGAGAGAAAAGGTAGTGGACAATGTGGTGAGACTGCTCAAATTTGCTCAGATTATAAAACTCCCGGTTATTGTTACCGAGCAGGATAAACTCGGAGCTACGCTCCCTGAGGTCAAGAAAGAAATCCCCGGTAGTATTCCCATTACCAAAATAACTTTTGATAGCTTTCTCTGTGATGAGTTTGTAAAACAACTGGCGCAGATAAAAAAGAAGACCCTTATTCTCACCGGTGTTGAAACCCATGTCTGTGTGGCGCAAACCGCCATCCATGCCTTGCCTCATTTTAAAGTTCACGTTATAAGCGATGCGGTGTCCTCACGCACCGCTCACAACTGGCGGGTGGGAATAGAGCGAATGAGGCAGCATGGTGCTGTTATTTCCTCTACCGAGATGGTGATCTTTGAGTTGCTCGAGCGCGCGGGTACTGATGAGTTTAGAGCTACCCTTAAGCTGGTGAAGTGAGCTTTGAGTTGTGCTCATGAGGTGCCCAAGGGAGAGGTTTTACATCTTTTGAATTCCTCATACCCGCCATTAGTGTAACCTTCCTTTAATCTCATTTCTCTCTTTACAATTACCATAGAAATTGATAATTTTAATGAGTGGCTGAACGAAAACCCCTGTTTTGGCTCTATTGTCATTTCGACCCCTTCGGTTTTGCTCAGGGTAAACTCCGGGAGAAATCCCTGAATTTGCATGAGATTTCTCAGTCGCTTCGCTCCTTCGAAATGACAGCTGATGTAGTGTGAGAGGGTTTTCGTTCAGACACTAATTAAGTTAAGTCTTCTATAACACTATGAGGAGAGGGCTATGAGACAGAAAGTGTTTAGTTTCATGCTAGTGGCAATGATCTTTCTTCTGGGCACGATGGTAGAGGCCGAAGATGAGTTGATGACAAAAGCCCGGGGTTTCTTCAAGCCGATTCCCGATGCGCCACCTTCATTGGAGGGAAATCCTGCCTTACCGGCAAAGCTAGAGCTGGGTAAGATGCTCTATTTTGAACCCCGTCTCTCAGCCAGTGGTGTAATCAGCTGCAATACCTGCCACAACCTTGGAACAGGAGGAGTTGACTTACAGGAAACATCAATCGGTCATGGGTGGCAAAAGGGGGCAAGAAATGCACCTACGGTATTTAATGCCGTCTTTAGTATAGCCCAGTTCTGGGATGGGAGAATGCCGGATCTCAAAGAGCAGGCCAAGGGACCAGCACAGGCATCGATTGAAATGAACAATACACCGGAGAGGCTTATTAAGACACTGAAGAGCATGCCTGAGTATGTGGAGTTATTTGCAATGGCTTTCCCTAAAGAAAGTGACCCGGTAACCTTCGATAATACTGCACGAGCGATTGAAGTGTTTGAAGCCACCCTCCTTACCCCTGATTCACGTTTTGACAGGTATCTTAAGGGAGACAAGGATTCTCTGATGGAGGATGAAAAAGAGGGTTTAAATCTTTTTATGGGAAAGGGGTGTTCCCCCTGTCACGGTGGTATTAATGTGGGGGGTGCGGGATACTTTTCCTTTGGGGTGATTGAGAAACCTAAGGCAGAGATTACTGCAAATGATGTAGGGAGGTTCAAAGTAACCGGAGTAAAGTCAGATGAATATGTGTTTAAATCTCCCTCACTCAGAAATATCGCACTTACCCCGCCTTACTTCCACTCCGGAAGAGTGTGGGGCTTAAGGGACGCGGTGGCGATTATGGGTTCCGCACAACTGGGAATTTCATTGGATAAAAAAGAGATAGACAAGATAGTAGCATTTCTAAAGACTACCACGGGAACTCAGCCAAGGGTTGAGTATCCTGTTCTCCCGCCTACCACTGAAAGTACACCCAGACCAAAACTGGATTGAATGAAGGGAGGAAAATAGGGTGGAGGTCAGGGGACAGTATACACGTTTCCCTTCTCCGAAACCCCTTCAGTATACTATAACCCCTATTATCAAGAATAGTATCAGAGAGAGGGTACCTGCTAGCAGGGCATAGGGAAGCTGGGTGCGTACGTGGTCAATGTGATCGCAGGCTGAAGCCATGGAGGAGATGATGGTGGTATCTGAGATGGGGGAACAGTGATCACCAAATACCCCCCCTCCCAAAAGCGCTCCGATAACGGGTGGAAGAGGCATGTCCATCGCGGTAGCAAGGGGAATGGCGATGGGAAACATAATTCCCCAGGTTCCCCAGGATGTTCCTGTTGCGAATGAAATAAAACAGGAAATGGCAAAGACGACGGCAGGAAGCAGTTCTGGCTTCAGAAACCCTTTGGTTACTCCGGCAATGTAGATGCCGGTCTTGAGGTCCCTGCAGATGGTACCGATAGCAAACGCCATCATCATGAGCAGCCCCAGCCCGATGAGCCCACCACTGCCTTTCAGGAACAATTCCGTAATCTCCGCTAGATGCATAATACGCTGACACCTGTAAAGAATAGCGGAACCTATAATCGCTGTGCACACTGCCCAGAGCACTGCGGTAGAACCAGATCCCTTGGTGATGTTACCATCCCCGGTGATAACGAGCCCTGCCACGATCATAATGATCATAACGCCAATAGGTAGAAGCATATTAACGGCACGGAATGGTGTAGTGGGCTTTGGTGTGAGGTTGGTAATCTCTTCAGCCATCATCAGTTGTGCACCATCCCTGAATACCTTTCCGGTACGTTGTGCGCGCTGCTCAGCCTTCCGCATGGGACCGATATCGAACTGAAAGAGGATCACCAGGAAGAGAAGGATCACCGCAGCCAGCGCGTAGAAATCAAGAAAGAGGGAAGAGATGAAAAGCCCGATAGTGTTGCTCAACCCCTCTTTGTCAAGGAGGGTTACTACATAAGCTCCCCAGGCGTTAAGCGGGATGAGCGCACAGATGGGGGCAGAGGTGGTATCACAGATGTAGGCGAGCTTCTCACGGGAAATTCTGTACTTGTCGGTGAGCGGCCGGGATACAGTGCCGGTAACCAGGCAGGTGATGCTTGACTCTATAAAGATCAGTACGCCGATGGTGAAGGCGAGTAGTTCCACACTCCTTTTGCTGCGAACCAACCCTTTTTCAGTCATCAGCGTATTAAACCCCTCAATGCCACCAGAGCGCTGGAGCAGGGCAATCATTGCACCGACTAACACTGAGAAGGCGATAACCCTAGTGTTTCCCGGGTCCTTGAACACTCCCACACAAGTCTCCAGGGCATCAGCAACACCCTTGAGGGGATTTCCGTTTGCCAGGATGGTGGTGCCGATGGCAATGCCTGCAAAGAGGGAGAGGTAGACCTGACGGGTGAGAATAGCGAGAGTGATGGCAAGCAGTGGGGGAATGAGTGAGAGAAAAGGGTAGGATTCAATTAACAAGATGTGTTCCTTTCATTGTGTGATTCTCACTTTTGTTCCAGGATTGAGATAGTGATAGAGCTTTTTTGCATCCGTGGGATAGAGGGTGATGCAGCCAAGCGTCCCCCGATAGTTTTTATGCCCCACCTTTTCAAGGTTTAGAGATGCGTGTATCTCGATGCAGCTTCCAGTTTTTCCCTGGGCTCTCTCTTCTGCCGTAGGGTAATCGAGCGCCATCACATACACGTTCTCTCCTCCATAGGCGTCAGTCCAGAGTTTTTCGTCCTGGGCAATTTTTAGTTCCTCGGTAGTAATAGGCCTGTCACTTGTATCACCTGACACTTTTCGCGTTCCATCAGGAAGTACCTTGACCCGTATATCAGTGAGCTCACCAAAGTAGAGTTCTGTATCTAATACTGCATAGGTTTTGCTCTCAACCACAAAGCTTGAGACACCACCGGGATTTTCTTTGGGAGGACCATTCCTGCTCACCATCCATTTTATATTGTAATCGCCTGAGGGAGTTTTACGATCTCCCTCCTTGGTTTTACCCACACCTTCTTCGCCCAGTGCAACGTCGAATACAAGTTTTATCGCAGTATGTTCTATTAGATAAAGTTTTTTTTCAGAACCCTTTACCAGTACGCAGAAACCGTTCTTGTCGCGGGGAAGATTTTCAGCTTCCTGTAGCAGAGAGTTAATTTTAGAGAGAGGAAGTAGGATTTCAACTATCCGGTAGCGACGCTTCGCTTCCTTGAGTGGGAAGGCGTTAAAGTGCCACCACTCCTCAGGGATACCATTGAAGCCTGCCTTCTCCATGGTTTTACGCAAGAGCTTTCTGTTATCAACCTGCTGCTGGGTGAGTTTCCCTTCTTTGAGGAATCGCTTTTCATAGTGAGGTTGGGCACGTTCTCCAAAATAATCAAAGGGGGTTCCCATATCTAAAAGATTACCCTGCTCGTCCACAATGCTCACATCCACCGCTGCGCCGAAGTTGTGGATGGACCCCTGCTCAGGGTCGGCTACATATTCTTGCTGGGGAGTTCCTTTCACCAGACGCCACATTTTATACTGCAGATCCCGAGGTCTCAAGCCATCGTACACGATCAGCCTGAACCCCCTCCTTTTTTTCTCCAGGTGCACTTGAGCGTTAGCCAGTTTTTCTGCTACCTCTCTCCTTAAGTAGCAGGTTTCGAGGTCTCCATACACATCTTCGTGGAGAAAATTATCGGTGGTAGAATATACTAAATGAACGAGGATATGGTTATTGATCTGGGTAACATCTATGAGATCCTCACTCTCTACAATGGAATACTCTAAAGGCTGTTCTGCGAGGGCCGGGGCAATTCCTATGCTCACCACATTCAGGCTGATACCTACCAGCGTGACTTTGAAAAGGGCTCTCATTCTCTTAGGTTTATAATCGTGCATCGGTAGCCCTCTAGAGAAAATGGGTGGAGAAGATTTTTTGTGGGGCAGACATCCACATAACTACATAATTCAAGAGCTGCTTGTCAATATGAAATCTGGGCAAGGTATCCCACAGCGATACGTTGCGGGAGGTTGAATTGTCTGTTATTATTATAGTAATAATTTTCGTTGGGTAATAAACAATAATTGACGGGAGGAGGGAACAGCCATGATTGGAAAGAGAATGCTCAAGGCGATGAATGAGCAGATTAAAAACGAGCTTGAATCCTACTACATCTACCTCTCCATGGTAGCCTATTTCCACTCGCACAATCTCGATGGTATGGCGCACTGGATGCGCTGCCAGGCGCATGAGGAGATGATTCATGCGATGAAGTTTTTCGACCATATTATCGACCGCGGGGAAACAGTAGCACTATTAGACCTAAAGCAGCTCAAAACCATATGGAACGCACCCCTTGAAGCCTGGCAGGACGCCTATGAACATGAGAAGTTTATCACGGGTAAAATCCATGAGCTCATTAAAATTGCCCGGGAGGAGAATGACTATAATGCGGAGCCCCTGCTTGCCTGGTTTTCCAATGAGCAGATTGAAGAGGAAGCAAGTACTGACAAGATTGCCAGGCAGCTTGAGATGATCGGTGATAATAAGCAGGGTATTTTCCTGTGCGACCGGGAACTTGTCGCAAGAGTGTTCACTCCTGGCTCGCCCCTTGATCCCGTTGCCTATAAACAGGCAACCTAATTGCTGTATTCAGTATCCTCAAAAAGTAAAAACCTCTCGCGATTTATGCTGAGGGGTTTTTTTGACTCTGAAATCTCGTAAGAGTGTTTTTTATAATACTTTTAGCGCTACTTCATCTTATTCCTTCTTCAATTGTATCGCAAGACCCACGGTTCCTTTCATCTTCTTTGGCTTTTGCTCTGGTGTACCGAATCCCTTAATCCAGGTGATTTTCCAGTGTTCATCTCCGGTGAGAAAGGCAAGATCCTTACAGACCTGATCCACGCAGATGCCCATCCCCTCCAAGGAAGGAATCTTGAGATGTGGAGATCTGCACTTCCCCTCACCCTCGCAAGGCTCCGGGTAGCAGGCAAAGCAGGGACCACCACCAAATTTCTGGACTACTGTTCCTTTGCCCAGCAGGGAATTAATTTCATCAGTGAGTCCGTTGACAAGTTTGAAGAGTTCACTGGGATCACCGGTACCAAACATGATGGTAGGCTTACTTTGATACACCAGAAAGATGTCAGTTCTTTCTAGAAGGGCGTGCACCTTTTCAGCGTTGAGGTTAAAAGGGGGACAACAGGAGAAGTTACCAACTCCCGCACAACGGCTAAAACTGCCCTCTCCTGAACCATAGTAAGTCCAGAAGGGGAGGTAGCACATGTCCTGAATCCGACTATCCACCACAATTATTTCGGATGGGAGAATTCCCATGCGCGCAATCTTTTTAGCCCAGGAGATATCGTAGCGGTGAATGTGTTCAAGAGAGAAAATCTCTTTTAACTTTGGAAAATCTTCTAGTAGTTGAAGCCGTTCTTGATAGCGCTTCTTTTTATCCTCTTGGCTGTACTTTTTCCCGGTGGCGCTATCTCTCACGATGGACTGGGCGATGTTTTCTATGGAGTAGTTAGATAGGTATCGTTTCTTTGCCATTATTTTCCTCCTGGAATTTCACCTTTCAATGGGTGAGATACTCTACAGAAAAAAAGTGATAAAATCAACAGATTAAAGTTGATCACTGATTGAAGATTTTTTAAAGATGTGTTAAAGATTAAATGAAAAAGCATAAATGGCACCAGAGTTGTAGGAACGGGTGTGAGAGGAAAAACTGAAGTGCTAAAGAGTCCTTTTGTTCTGCTTCGCCTTATACCGCCTACCTTGGCATTAACCTTTTTTATGGTTTTCTCTACCTGTCTTGAAAAAGGAAAGTCGCATGCGGCTCCACTTGATTTTTCGCTTAAGACTATAGAGGGAGAAGAGGTTTGTCTTAAAGATTACCGGGGCAAGAAAATGGTTCACCTCCTGCTCTGGGCAGCGTGGTGCCCGCACTGTCTTATTGAGATACCAAAATTGAACAAACTTTACCAGGCGATAGGAGATAGACCTTACGAGATTCTGGTAATCGATGTTGCCCCAAGTGATTCCCTCAAGAGGATCAAAAAGATTCAGGAGCAATACCGGATTCCCTGTAAAGTTATTTTTGATAAAGAGGGAAAGGTGGTAAAGAGCTGCGGTGTGGTGGGTGTACCTCTGCACATTGTGATTGATAAGGAAGGTGTTGAGAAGAATCGTTTTAACGAACTGCCTGATGATCCGATAACCTATTTCAATCTAATATTCCCTCGCTAGGAGGCTGTTGAAAAACGTCCATCTGCTGTGTTGCACTCATCCTTCGTCATTGCAGCGTACTGCACAAGTACACCTCATTCCTCAGGATTTCGTGCGCCTTGCATCTGAACATTTTTCAACAGCCTCCATACAAGTGGGTATTCCGACAGGCTCCTAGAAACGTTTTCCATCCTCTGCCGCCGTGGAAATTTTCTTGTAACGGATCCGAAAAGAGTAGCAGTGAGCGTTATCACTAGCTCAGTTCTGGAAGGGTTTTTTTGTCTTACGGTATCTTTTGAGGTATTCTGCCGACTTCCAGGTGCCATCGCTCTTGACACGTTTTCTAAGATTTGCAACCGTTTGGTTGATGTTACTTCTCAAGAGGTTTCTCACCACGCCATCGGGGAGTAAAGGACCTGCGTCTACGTAGCTTACATAGGTTACCAGACTGCCTTTGCTGTTAGGTTCATTTTCAATGAGCCAATATCCGGTCATTGATCGGGGAATGCCTTCAAGCATACTCCAGGAAATACAGTGGGTGGCATCATCACATACACGCTTCAGAGTGAGCTTTGAGTTGATGAAACCTACCACGCCTGAGAAACACCCAATTTGATAATTGGGACCGGATTCAAGGATGCATACCTCTCTGCTGTCTGGCATAAATTCAGGAAAGCGTGTAGAATCACAAAGCGTTTGATAAATTACATCAGTTTCAGCTTCCACCTGAAAGTAAGCCCTTATCCCAGGCGTACCATCTGGCGAGGTTTCATTATGTATCTGTGGTTTTTCATAAACGGAGGGAAACTTGGAAGCGGCATCTGCCTCATTACCCCATGCGGGACTTAGATTAAGCATCATACACGCGAGGAAAAGGATTACCCGTCCCCTAAAAGGCAGGGTGGTGCTTGTAATACAGCTGAATACATACTTAACGGCACTCATATCTATTTCTATATTTTCATGGTGTGTAAAACTTTCAAAAAGAAATAAACTATCATCTTTTAAAGCGATTGGCAATAGGTAAACAGAACAAAGTGAGAATACCCGATATGATAAAAGGATACTGATAGCCAAAGAGATCGCCCACAGGCCCAAAGATGAGGGAGCCTACCAATCTGCCCGCAACGGTAACCGTCAATACTACTCCTGAGGTCCCACCGATTCTCTCAGAGGGGAAATACCGGTGTATCCCTATGACTAAAAACATCTCAAATGCTGCGTCGCCGAATTCATGAACAAGCCTGAAGAGATAGGAGAGAGGGATGAAGGGGTAGGTAAATAGAATATGACCCAGCCCTGAGAGGATAAGACCGGGATAGATGATTTTCCTGAAAGGAGTGGTTTCGGTTATGTTTCTGCCTACGTAGAAGATAAAGTAGCCAAAGATTAACCACACCGTTCCGATGTACCAGGCAAGCGCCTGCTGAGAGAGCCCAAAATTTTCTTTTAGCAGTAGTGAGTAGGAAGTACCTTCGGCACCCCAGTGCAGGGTAAATATGAAGATGAGTGTGATGAAACGAAAAATTTCTTTTCCCCACAGGTCACCACGGTAGTGTTCTATAGAATACCTAAATGTTCCAATCTTCTTGATAAAGATTGTCCCCACGATGGTCACAAAAAAGGAGAGCGCTAAGAGTAAGAAGACTTTAGTGAAAGCTACCTTTGCGAGCAACAAGCCACCGAGGAGTGCCCCCAACCCTGCAGCGATGGTTTTAGTTGCGTTAAAAATGCCCAATCGTGTACCGGCATCCTTTTTCTCTATTACCTTCAGTGCAAAACTGGTGAGCGAAATATCAATGATGTTGTTACCTAGTCCACCCATAAAAAAGAGCGCGAGGGTGAGCCAAAAGTTTTTGGTTGTGCTTAAGCCGAGGAGGTAGGCGGTGAGGAAGCAGAAGCTTACCGCCGAGAGGTATTTCATAGGGTATCTATCACTAAAAAGACCGGAGAGAGAGGAAGACACCAGAGAGGTGAAAGCAAACACCGAGAGAAGGATGCCAATCTTAAGACCTGAAAAACCAATGCTGGTGAAATAAATAGGTAGAAAAAAAAGGAAGGAGCATACTAAAAAATTCTTTATAGAGAGTAGTAGAGTAGGAAGCAGTAAGGAGTTGTTGTTATGCATGGTAGTAAAGGTATTAGTAAAACATCACTCATCGAAACCCCTTCTCCCCTACCATAGTATATTTAAAACTTCAACAGAAGAATTTCTCCAGGGTTTACCTGCACAGGAAAGGATAGGAGCATAAAAAATCAAAATGGAAGTGGCTCACTTCATAGGTGAAGAACTGCCTGATAAAGATTGAGCAAACCCGATGATTTTTCTCCAATAAAATATGTGATTATGCTAGAATAGGCTTGATTTTAGGGGGTAAAAGCACAGTGTGCTCCCCGGCATAGTTCACTAAAAAGAAAATCTTCGGGAGAAAAGTGGATGAGAATAGTAAAAGAAATGCAGATGAAGTTAGGAGAAGTCAACATAGCAGCCTTGCACGAGCCAGCCAGGGATATAAAATTTGATCTTCAGTCACGGGATGAAAAGGTGGCCCTGTCCATGGGACAAGAGGCAATACAGCGATTTGCTGATTTAAACAGCTGCAGTTTTGATAAAGGGTTTCACCGCCCGACAAACAGGGTGCAGCTTGGGGGCATGCTGGATAAAGTGGTACTGCCGAAGAAGGGGAAACTTTCGTTACAAGATAAAGAGCGTGAACACAGCGAGGGAATTTATTCAGGCACGGTATGGGCATTCAGCGGTGGAGTCAGCCATTAATGCCGTAGAGAACCATGGACTTGATCGGTGTCTGGATCATGGGTTAGAAGGATTCAAACGATACGTTGTGTTGGCGGTGGTGGCCAGAAACATTCAGATTCTTGGCCATATCATTCAACAACGCGAGCTAAAACGACTCAAGAAACGGCAGAAGTAATATCGTTGCGCTGCCTGAGCAGGGTAGCATCATCAGCAAAACCGGTTGACCTGCACCTGAGAGGGGAGAAGTATGTCCTGAATGTTTGAAAATACCGCTGAGTTGTTATAAAAGGGCATGATCATCCCGGAGCGGTTTTTTCTGCTGCTCAAAAATTGAGCAGACCCGGGGCGGAACGCTGAAAAAAATAGGGTTTTCGTTCAGCCACTAATTATTATTTTATTGATGTTCACTGCTCCACAGGTGTGACAAGCAATGCGCACACCGATTATGCCAGACTCGCGGTCAAACCCTCGACATCCAGGAATACCTCAAAATAACTTTTCGCATAGTTGACCACCTCAACCATGTCTGTCCGCAGTGAATCAATGCTTATAATCTTGATTCTCTCTTTATTGCCTCTCAGTTTCTTCAAGAACAAGAACAGCGCACCCGGTTCGGTGCTAGTTACTCCACTGAAGTTAAGGGCGAGGTGCCCCCTGTTCTCTTTCAGATACGCCTTAATCCTTTTTTTCAGCTTCATTGCTGTCATCCTGTCAAAAACACCGTGGAGATCCACAACCAGGTGATGATGAGCTGAAAGCTGCAGCCTTGGCGTTATCGTGAGAATACCGTCTCCTATAAGGGATACAGGGTGCAGCAAACTCGCCGACATTCTGTATTCGGTACGCTTAAGCCTTGCCTGCGGATAGGCACAGTGCGTTAGTTTAAATTTTTCTACAAGGGCACACACCGGCACCATGACTGACAAAATTTTATTTTTAAAGCCACCGGTGCCTATCTCACAAACAATGGATCGCTGAATGTCTCTGATCCGCTGGGCAATTTCTTCTGTGGGGGCATACCTGGCGGCAATGGGAAAGATCGGCAGGGCTTCAAGGCATCCCTGCCTGTACTGCTCTGCCCGTCTCCTGAGAAGCGGATCGGTTGCATTGCTGAACCGCAGGTAACCCGTTAGCTGTTTTTCAACGTACCGTATGACTGATGGACCCAACCTGCGGTATTCCTCATCATAAACTTCCAGAATCAGCTGTTCCATTTTGTGCGTGCTAATATGAGGATGATCATACGTGAGGTGAAACCCGTCCCAGTGTTTGTGGGGAACATCAAGCAGTCTTCCTTCCCGCCTGAGCCGTTCAAACAGAGGCGTGCTGCAGGCCGGAGTCAGAATAAGAAACTGGCTCAGGCTCGGATTCAGTGATACGAGATATGCAAGATCCTCCCACACGTTTTCAACCGTATGAAAATCATGCCCGATTATAAGGGAGGCAAGGGTGTTAATACCATGGGAGTGAAGCGTTTCAAAAATCGCCTTAATATCAAGGCCCTTTAATTTAGGATAGGTAGCCTGCCTGGATTCAACCCCGATCCAGACCGTATCAAGTCCCATCCTGACCAGGTCCTCAGGATCCCACTGAGCTACTGAGTAGGCACTTGCAAAACAGGAAATTCTTATTGGGTTTTCCGCGTCCCTCTTAACACAGTCAAGATATTCACTGGCACGCTCTTTCTGGAGCAAAAAATCCTCTTCAATAATGCCGATAGGCAGGCTTAAATTGCCTAGGACTTTTTGCGCCCTTCTGATTTCCCGGTGCAGGTCTGCACCCGTCTTTAAAAGAGGGATATGGCGCTTCTTATGAAAATAAGAGGTGGCACAAAACTCACAGCCATGAGGACAGCCCAACCCCCCCAGAACCACTGCGCCTTTCAGAACCGGGAACCCAACAACTTTACTTTTGGTTGGATACACAACATGCTTTTTGGGTTCGTCATTGTGGACTTCTCCCAGAAGCTGCCGCATAAAGCCGACCCCTTCTTCCCGGCAGACATAGTCACCATACTGATCACATTCAGGGAGCATGGTGCCGTATCCGCCCAGTATTATTTTGGAATCGGGAGAAATCTCTTTTACTGTCCTGCACATTTTTTTCAGCTTACCGAATGTGGCGATAACAAAACTGATTCCCACATAATCGTACCCTTTTTTCAGCTCGCGTTTAAACTGCTTCATAGTTGGATAATGCAGCACCGTTGCAGGGGTGGTTATGTTTTTCGCAATATACTCCAGCCCGTATGAAATATAGGTTGACCGGAGGCTGAAAATTCCCTGTGCCCGGGTTACCTGGGCATGAAAAAGCTCAGGCATAACGTGCCTGGTACAGTCATCGGTGTCTACGCCAAAAGGCCCGCACACTGTTGTTAAAAGTATTTTTTTCATTAACTCTCCTTTCTGTAAAGTAAATAAAGGGTCACACCTACACTTAACGAGGTTCAGGAAACAAAATTCAGTTAACCGTCTTACCGCCAGATGAGACGATTCCTGATACTGGATTCTGGACATTTAAAGAGTGGATCACTATTTCATGACCACAGACCACAGCGTATTTTTATATATTTGAGAGCTAAAACACATATCATATTGACATGATAGCCATGGTCACTGGAATTTCGATACGTGGAGTGAGAGAAGGAAGGAAAAGCGGGAGCCGGGGTGGTATATGAATGATGGTAATGCATAGTCTGAAAAAGGTATTTGATGAATAAATTTTTCTTATTCTCGATGAAGTTATATAGTACTATTTTTCTGCAGGGTCAAGCTTTTTTACAGTAGGTGGCAAACCGACACTGGTTAAGGTGTAAAAAAGGAGGAGATAAGTTGTGAAAAAAACTTAGAAGAGAGCCACTACCTAGTACGGAGGGTCATCAGGCTGGTTAAGATATTTTATTCGTAATAAGCTACAATCGGTTTTTCGATGAGCTTTGTATTATTGATAGATCTCCTTCTCCTTTACAATGCCAACAGAAGTTGGTACATTTGATACCTATGTTGGTTGTGGTGCGAGGCAAAGGTTCCATTGCGAGGTATACAGGTGATAGGACGTAGTTACGAGTATTCAGGATTCAAGATGCGATGGAAATAGTCATGGTAGACCGACCAGAGAAGTGGCCGATAATTAGAGACCGAGTTTCATACCTCAAGGATTTGGCAAGAGGGTTGGAGGTATTGGATGTGGGGTGTGCGGGGAAGAAGGCTGGTGGACGTGTTCCAGATCCGTCTTCAACGCTTTACTCTGCTATTAAGCCTGTGTGCAGATCACTTTTGGGGGTTGATATTGATAGGGAAGGGGTGAGGCGAATGGCGGAGGCAGGATTCAATGTGGTCTGCGATGACATTGGTTCTATGAATTTGGGGCGAAGATTTGATCTGGTTATTGCCGCAGAAGTGATTGAACATTTATTCGATCCTGGAGTGGCACTCAAGAATCTGGGGAGGCATTTGAAACAGAATGGTACGCTGGTGATCACTACCAGCAACCCCTTTTACTACCGCCAGCAGTCAAAGATTGTACGGCGCGGGCGTATCCAGGTTCACCGAGAGCATACTGCCTGGTATGATCCGCAGACCCTAAGTGTAATGCTTGATGGTGCGGGGTTTGCGGTAGTGAAAGGGGTGTGGTTAGCTTCCAGGAAAAGGTGGAACCTGATGACCCTTCTGGCGTACTGGCGGAAATACTGGAACCCCAATTTTTTGGTTGAGGCCAGATTGAAGAAATAAACGATACTAACTCTTTTTAATAGCACCCGTGTTGAGTGCAGGCATTGTGGACGGTAATTTCTATTATGCACCATTCCTTTCTCTGTCACGTTCGCTGAGAAAGATTGCTATGCCCTGAGGTGACGCCGTAGTGTAAATCCGCTCCATAGTATTTAGAAAATTTTCTTCACCCCGCCAGAATGGGAATTTTCCCAGCCGCTTTGGCAGGATTGCTGCGACCGGTGGAACGAGGACCTCGCCGGGATAGTTATCATACGCATCCCCCTCGCCCCAGAATACCCTTGGGTTTGTTGTCAGCGGTTCTGCAGACGGTGGTGCATCCCTTTCTGGTTCAAAAGGCACCTTTCCCTGTTTCTTTTTTTCATTTGCAACTGCCCTGTTTCCCATCAGCTCAACCAGTTCCTCGCGTGACTGTCCGCGCAGCGTGAAAATCAGGAAGGGGTCGCGGTCGAATTCTTCTCCCAGCAGATAATACACTGCGGCGATGTGCTTGCAGGGGTTCGACCAGTCCGGGCAGGAGCACGCTGTCTGCAGATCCTTGCTTTTCTGCGGAAAAAGTGACAGCCCCGCTGCCTTGAAGACATCTTCGATATTCCTCGGCATCTCTCCCGCCAGGAGCTTTGCTGAGAAGAGGGTTTCCTTACAGAAGGTGTGTGCCAGCTTTTGCCACGTTTCCTTGGGAAGAGTTGCGACCTTGATGATCACCTCGTAAGGTTTGGGCCGAGAGCCTTGAACCTTGGCTTTCACTATTCCCTTTCCCAGGTCGATGGCAGTCACTTGACCTCGGCGAGCATAGGAACGCCCGCGACCAAGCCGGGCACCAATGTTGAAACTCTCCAGCACCTCAATCCAGCGTTTCGCCCACCAGCTCTCTCCGAATGAGCCCTGCTTAGATTGTGCTTTAATGCCACCCTTTGGCGTGCGGGGACGAGAAGGCTTAAAATAGTGGTCATAGTAGTGCCAACGGGACATGTTATTCTCCTATTGCTTCTGCCCGCAGGGCGAAGATATTTTTTAGTTCTTCGTTAGATAGCTTGGTGAGCCACCCTTCCCCGGTGCCGACCACTTTCTCGGCGACTTCCTTCTTACGTTCAATCATCTGGTCAATCTTTTCTTCCAAGGTGCCCGCGCAGAGAAATTTGTGCACCTGGACGTTCTTCGTCTGGCCGATGCGGAAGGCGCGGTCGGTAGCCTGATTCTCCACCGCCGGGTTCCACCAGCGGTCAAAATGGAAGACATGGTTGGCACGCGTTAGGTTGAGCCCTGTGCCACCAGCTTTGAGCGAAAGAATAAAAACTGTTGGACTATCGTTGTCGGTCTGGAATCGCTCCACCATCCGATCGCGCTGCTTCTTTACAACTCCGCCATGCAAGAAGAGAACCTCGCGTCCAAAGGTTTCCTGCAGGTGACGCCTGAGTAGTTCACCCATTTCAGAGAACTGGCTGAAGATCAATGCCCGATCGCCCACTTCGATAATTTCCTCCAGCATTTCGGTAAGGCGAGCCAATTTTCCCGAACGCCCGGGGATGCGGGAGTTGTCCCCCAGCAACTGTGCCGGGTGATTGCAGACCTGTTTGAGCTTGGTGAGTGTTGCGAGAATCACGCCTTTACGCTGAATGCCCTCCGAGTTTTCCAGCGCGCCCTCGGCATCCTTGAGTACCGCGGCATAGAGCGAGGCTTGTTCCTTGGTGAGCGTACAGAATACCTTCATTTCCAACTTGTCGGGCAAGTCAGAGATGATCGATTTATCAGTCTTCAATCGCCGAAGAATGAAGGGGCTTGCTATTTTTTTGAGACGCTGTGCTGCTTGGGTATCACGACCTGCCTGGATGGGAATAAAGAAGTTTCGCTTAAAAGATGTGTGCGTACCCAGAAAGCCAGGATTCAAAAACTCCATTATTGACCATAGATCACCTACGTTGTTCTCAACAGGCGTGCCGGTCAGTGCGATACGGTAGCCTGTGGTAAGGGATCGCGCAGCCCGTGCCTGCTTGGTCTCTGGGTTTTTTATGTTCTGTGCTTCGTCCAGGACGATACCAGCCCAATCCACCTTTTGAAGATATTCTAGGTCGCGATGGAGCAGAGCATAGCTGGAAATGACAATAGCATGTTTTCTTGCTTCCTTCTTGAATGCCACATCCTTCTTTCTCCCTATACCGTGGTGGACCATTACTGGGAGGCTCTGGGTGAAACGTGCCGCCTCCCTCCACCAGTTGTTCACCACCGACGTGGGACAGACTATAAGTACGGGGAGTTTACCAACTTTCTGATGCTTGTCTGTAGGTAACAAAGGGGAGGGAGAGAGTGGCGATGAAGGGAGGTTTAGTTCCCAGTCGTGCTGGATCAGCGCAAGGGTTTGGATCGTCTTACCCAGCCCCATATCGTCTGCCAGGCACGCTCCTAAACCCCATTGCCTCAGGAATGAGAGCCAGGAGTAGCCGCGCACCTGATAGGGCCTGAGCTCACCAGCAAAACCAATGGGTGTGGAAATCTCTTCAAGTACAACATTGCCGAGAAGCTGATCCAGCAAACTGCCGATCCAACCGTCTGCCTTTACACCATCGAAAGTAATTTGGTTCATCATTGTGGTGGTACCTAGTGCCATCTGAATGATTTCACGGGTGGTGGCAGCGCTACCTTCCTTTTTCTTCCAGAAGTCGAGAGCAGCCTGAATCTCCTCGGTGCTCATTTCCACCCACTGGCCGCGGACCTGTACCAGTGGAGCCTTGAGCTTTGCCAGCGCCTGGAGTTCTTCAAGCGAAAGCTTCTCATCACCGAGTGCTACTTCCCAATCGAACCGGACGATCTGCTCCAACGAAAGTCCACTTCCGCCTTGCATCTTGGGACTTCTCACGTGAGCACGAACGGTTAAATGCAGTTTTGTACCCTTGCGTGTCCACCATGCCGGAAGCATTACACCGAAGCCAGCCTGTTCGAGTGCCATGGACTTGATGGCAAGGAATTCGTGTGCACCATTTGCGTCAAGTTCATATCCTTGAGGTTGGGCGGTTTTGAGGCTAGATTCGATACGTGGGCAAAAGCCAGCGGCTTGACCCAGCGAGGAGAGAACGTACTCGTGAACATTAAAATCGCTCTGTACCAACACGGCAGTTTTGTGTCCATCTGGCTTCCACGTATCACTGATGGGAACGAGGAGGCTCGGGTCATTGGCAGCCTGGAGTAAAAAGCGGACGTACCAGGTGCCTTGTTTGCTACTTGAAGAGGAACTTTTTACCGGAGGTTCTTTGTCGTCTGGTTCTTCCAGACGAAAGCATAGTCGAAAGGGAGAGGCAGTAGCAATGGAGATGGGTCGACGCCACTGGCGTATCTGCGCCGCTAGGTGTGAAAACTGAGCTTCGTTACCTTCTATTACTCCGTCATCGTTAGTGAGTGCGTATAGCCAATGATCATGAACACTATCAAAAGTGAATGTTTTTTTGTTACCTACCTGCCGTGAGGAACGCAGAGCATCAGGACGCTTGTGCGTGGGAACGTCAGCGGATAGTGGCTTCGGTACGGAGGAGCGAACCAAATAGTCCACCATCCTGTTCATACACTGCTTGAGCATCTCTATGGCTGGTGTTTCAGGTGGTGAGGTTGCCTCACCTCTTGAGAGCGCACGCGCAGCCGGTGGCATTTCCCTAGCGAGGCATGCCAGATAATGGGTGTCTGAACCAGTAAAAACTGGTTCCCAACACGCGCGGTAGAGTCCATCAAATACTTCAAGTCCGGGGAGGTATTGCTGTCTGGCTACCAGTGCTCCTGCAAAACGGAGGACTTGTGTCCAGAAAGCGAGGTCTTTTCCCACTACTGCCCCCTGTGCCACCATCTGCCTGCCCGCACAGGTGCATAGAAGTTCTATGGTCTCTTCCAGAAAAAGGGGAAGTGCTCTTATGATCCAGGGTGCCAAGGCTATTTTCATCCCGGCTTCGAGCGGCTCAGTAACGAGCAGAGTAGAGGGTATAGGCTTCCCTGCGCAGGTTGGTAACCACGCGGTTACCTGCGATATGCGTTTTTCACTGGGCGTGATTCCAATGGGTAAATCTCGCAGCGCAGATTGCAATCCTTCAAGCCCAGCATCATAAGGATAGAAGGCTGCTAGAGGTTTCTTCCGCCCGAGTCCACGTCGTCTATGAGTGTCCCCATTGCATTCTATGGCTCGCTCACCCCAGAGAAGAAAGTTTCTCTCAAGGATGCTTGCATGGAGAATGGTCAGTGACATATTAGAGGTACCTCATATATACTACCACAAGGTAAATTTCCGAAAATGTTCGTATATAGTATATCACTTACAAGTTCAAAACAAGCGATTTTCCAGGATTGCTCATTTTCTAACGTGTTAATTTTCAACAACGTTATATTACAAAACATCCTGAGGTTACACCCCCAAGGGTAACATAGAAAAAAATAATTTACTAGATTGTTAAAAAAGAAACTCCTGTTAAGATATGAGTGAGAATAAACAACCAATAATCTTAACAGGAGGTACAGAATGAATAAATTAATTGGGGTATCCGCTTGACTCAAGTAGATACACTATCTGATATAATTATTGGTAAGGTCTGCCCCCTCGGATATCCTGTCCTCTAATGGGGGTAACGGATACGGCCTGTTGAACCAAGCGAAA
>Ga0315291_10003905_pt1 | contig 19135 bp, 47 predicted proteins | sample YL17G12_20_MG_FD_203070 | JGI IMG/M metagenome (GOLD analysis project Ga0315291, IMG submission 203070) | Sediment microbial communities from Yellowstone Lake, YNP, Wyoming, USA - YL17G12_20 | ecosystem: Environmental > Aquatic > Freshwater > Lake > Sediment | place: USA: Wyoming | collected...
GTCATCCTCAGATCATACAGTGCTGGGCCTACACGGCCAAGGGCACACTCAGTGTGGGCGGTGACAGAGAATGGAGCGAAGAGAGAATCGAATGAGAGCCAGAGATTCAAGGCCGATGGCAACGACAATGGCGATAGTGGACTCATGTGACTACTGGAAGACCTACTCCATCTGCCCGCTGTCGAAGAGATTATCGAAATCGTTTCCATACTGCGGGGCGTGCAAACTCAGTGTTCCCAGAGTGTTCTTCCAGCCAAAACAGGCCAGCGGCTGCCTTACCCCGGTTAAGGAAGAGAGAATCGAATGACTGCCGAAGACAGATACTGTAAAAACTGCGGTGCCGCCGTCTGCCCGAAACGCGAGCTTGCGCGACGGACACGAATAGCACTGGTCGGGGATTATGCCTGTCTGCTTTGGAGCCCAGACGGCACGCTTATCGTGGGAGAGCGCATGGTCAACGGCATACTTCATCACGTGCGGAAGAAGCTGCGGCTGGTTGGGGCTGAGGAAGAAAGGCTCAAATGACGCCCAAGGAACAATGCAAGACATGCGCCAGAACCCACTGCGGCTGGAAGGCTGTGGTACTTCGGGGCGATAAGGCGGCGTTGAAGTTTCAAGCTGGCAAGTGGAACTGCGACCTGTGGCATCCCGAGGGTACGCTGCGGATAGAGCACTGGAGCAGGATTACCGATGAAGCTGAAGCCGAAAAGATACTGTAAGGACTGCACACGGAAGCCGACATGCACACGGTATGCCATTATTGCAGGCACCGAGCCATGCAGCAACTGGGACACCGCAGAAAGAAGAAAGATTGAATGGAACAACGAAGCAATTGCCTTAACTGCACAGCGAAGGAAGTATGCCGAGTATGGGCCTACGATGGAGCCCAGAAGGTGCATTAGTAATAGCCGACGAAGAGAAGGTAAGCCTGATCCAAAGAGGCACATCGTGCGGTTCGGCAACCAGTGGAATACCGATGAAACAAGCCATATAAGGCATACGATGTTGACAGTGTTGTAGATACAGCGAAAATGAATGATATTGAATATTTTTTGGGAAAACAGTGGCTACCGTTGCGGCAGAGACAGTGCGGCAGGGAAGGCCAGTGCGGCAGGGGATACTGCCGCAGGGGAAGGCCAGTGCGGCAGGGGAAGCGGTTAGCCATTTCTCGCAGAATTGTTGCGAACACTTCGCGGGAAAATATGCAACTAATTTCATAAAAGCAGAGCGGATACACAATATTACCGCACGGTGCAAAGCGCAGGCTGCATGAGCCAAAACAGGCCGCAGTGGTGCATTTTGCCAGTGCGGCAGTAAAGGCCGCTACAATGGCCTACAAACGATCAAGAAGCCGGTGGACGCCAGCATACGGCTGGATGGCTTCGGGAGGGCTACAGCGTGAGAGAAGGCCATAAAACAAGCGAATACTGGCTATGCGACTGTGGGCTACCGATGCCCGTCGAGCTTATGAACGAGTGGGGTTACTGCCCGGTATGTCACGGGGTGGGCGGATATACAGCTTTTGTACGCATCCCCGAGGGCCTGTTGTTCGTTTCGGCATGGGAGCCGGTGACTACCAGTGATGAGCTGGCAAAACATGCGAAAACACCAATGAAATCAGGATTTTCTGTGGAAAGTAGACATAAATCGGCTCCAAAACGGGGTCATTCCTGCCGTAAGTGCCTGTAAACCGCAGTGTTGTAGCGGAAGCTCCGATAGTAGACATAGGGATTATTATGCGACGTTGCTGGTAATAGCGTCAGGATGGCCTATACGGCGTCGGTATGTCAAGGGGTTCCAGCACAGCGGGTGCCGTTCGGCACTCACTGAATACTGCATGTTTCCAAGCCATTGTAGGGCATCCTACAGAGCCCTGAAAACCTTCAATATCCTACCACTGATCGCCATACTGTCCGCACTGGTATCCGTGAGCCGGGAAAACCGATCATTTATTGGCCTTTTTTCGCTGTTTCCATTTTGCTGCCGAGCGGTGCGTTTTGCGCCATTCATGGGCCTATAGGCCACTGGCAAAGGCGCATTATGCACCTGCCGTGCGGGCCGTGGGATGGTAGGGTTGTTTTGACAGGGTGGGCCATCGGCGATAGGACGGCTATTATATTTAGACTATTTTTCGGGCCATTGGGGGCTATCACACGCCACGGAATTTTCAAAATTTTGCTTTTTGCCATTTGCCATTCCCCGCTACCGATGGCTTACCTTGGTAATACACACTGGCCTACTCACCGACATACTGTCCACACTGAGGCCCACACTGCTATCTCACTGTGCGTTCTATCGGCTTCCGCACTGGTATGCCTTGTGGTGCCTGTATGCTCTCAGTGCTGGCTTTTGGCGTCTGGGGCTTCGGTGCCCTTGATTGCTGCTGTCACACTGTAGGCTTCCGTGGCGTATAGTGGGGGTATGGAAGAGGTGTGTTTATATTGCGGGAAAAGAACAGTCCATCCAATGCCGAAAGGGTGGGAAAACATTGTGTGGCTACGCTGCGATAAGTGCGGGACATCTTGGGCGGTATGCTCGGATGGCGCGGTGTTGTACGACATAGCCAATCTCATGGAAACCACTTGTCCTGCTGGCTGCTTGTTTACACCGAGCTGGGAGGCGGTATGAGGCAACCCTGTCCCAAATGCGGAGGCGCATACTGGCATGAGGACGGGCGGGAAGGCAGGCAGTGCCGAAGCCATGACTGTCTATTATGGCGGGCTGCCAATGAGCCCAACGGGCAGCCGTATGTGTGGCCCGTGGAGAATATGCCAGTCGGGGCGGTTGGCTGGAGCACGCTCTGTCCTGTTGGTTGCCTGATGATACTCCAGTGGGAGACCGCATGAAAATTGACAACAGGAACATAAAACCGCGTTCCAGTCACAAGCGGTGTCTTATCTGTGGAGAAAGAATGAAGTGGCGAATATCTGAGAATGGTGACAGATATGTTGTTTGTCCAAGTCTGGCGAATTGCCACTATGCAGCAGAAATCGAAGACGGGAAAATTCATTACTGGCGAGTGAGAATAAAGGACGAGACATGGTCTACTGTTCCCGAAGGGTGTCTACTGGTGCTTCAGTGGGAGTGGGAGAAGGTATGAGCGCGTACAGTTTTGCAGTAGTGCCCTGCCTTTGCTGTTCTTGCACCGCCGAGTTGCATGGCAGGTATGTGCCCGTGAACAGCTTGAGCTGGCAGCGGTATTCGTGTTCCAAGTGCCGCACCATGTGGGAGTTTGCCAGCGACGGTACGGGGTGGTACATACTGGGCGACGGAAATCATGTGAAGGTGCCCAAGGGCTGCCTGTTGGTTTTGAGTTGGGAGGCGGTATGAATCACCTCCCTTGCATGTTCTGCCGCAATCGCAGAGCAACATATGGTATGGCGGGCGTGCGGCGGTGCGGCGAGTGCAAGAGGCTCTGGGCCGTGGAGAACGGCAGGATAATGGTGTGGCGCGACGATCAGTTTCAGTTCGCAGGGTGGGGAGAGCTGAGTCCGCCGGGGTGCTTGGTGGTGTTCAGGTGGGAGAAAGTATGAAATGGGAAGCATACCACTGGGCTAAGGTGCCCTGCCCGTCCTGCGGACATGTGGGCATTATGAAGCATGGCGACAGCAAGTGGAGCTGCCTGTTTTGCGGGAAGGCACTGACAGAACAGGGTTTCAGCGTGAGCGACAATGCCCGTCAGTGTCCCGTGTGTCTGGCTTGCTGGTTGATCGAAGACGGCTGTGTGGCATGGGTGAGACTACCTGACAGGCATGGTGTTCTATACGCCACGGGACACAGCCCTGCGGGAACACTGGCGGTGATGTCGTGGGAGAGCGTATGAGATTCAAGAGAGATAGCTGCCCGCGCTGCGGCTCGGAGCTGAGGGTGTACCAGCACTCTTCGGAGTGCGGCAGCATAGCCTGCGGTCTTGGAAGGAGTGAGATGGACGACGGGTCGAGTCTCTACTACTGGCGGCATACGCGGGAGGAGGGCTTGAACACTCGATGTCCAATCGGCTGTCTGATGATTTTTGCATGGGAGGCCGCGTGAGCAATTTCGTTTACGGAAGTAGCAAGGCCACACCATGCCTGTGCTGCGATAACAAAGCGGTCAGCACGCCCGCTTCCGAGCGGAGTAAGACGTTTTACGCCTGTGAACACTGTGGTTTCCAGTGGTTCAGCGGTGACGGCTGCGGCAATGTGTTCTACTGGAGTAACGAGCTGAGCTGGCTGCTGGTTGAGCCGGGGCTGCTGGTTGTCTTCAACTGGGAGAAGGCATGAGAAAGAAGTGCATCGGCTGCGGAAAGAATATGCGGTTTCCGATCAAATCGGCAATCGGGAACGCTCCGATTCCCACCACGTATTGCGGTGCCTGTGGCCTGTATTACTGGTATGAGCGGCGGGAGGGATGGAAGGTGTCTCTCTCATTGCTGGGACGGATTAAACACGGCACGGACGACATGTTGCTGGGACGGATTAAACACGGCACGGACGACATGTTGCTGTGCCCCGAAGGCTGCCTTGCAGTGTTCCAGTGGGAGAGGGTGCATCAGCCATGTGTAGGCTGTGGCGGGGACATTGGAGCGATATGGGGGTATGATCGAGGCTGCAAGTCATGCGGCATGTGTGTCTACGATATGTCGGAGTGGACATCTCGCGGCCCCGCCCGAGTGTACACATGGCCGTCTACCGGGCGGAAGGAAATCGTGTGTCCGCTTGGGTGTTTGGCTGTGCTCCAGTGGGAGGAGGCATGATTTTCGCCAAGCTGAGAATGGGAGAGAAGCTGTTCATAGGCGGCATGCTGCTGCACGCAACGCCGCATGGCGTAGTGAACAACGCCACGATGCCGTTCGCTCGGGGACATTGGAACATCAGGCGTGTCGGCGACGAATACTTTATCGGCACCTGTCCCGAAGGATGCCTTGAAGTTTTTGACGATGAGGACGAGGAGAAGCTATGAGCGAGTATTGTTTCAACTGCAACGCAGAAGTTAAGAGTTCGGAAATCATCATTCGGAATGCCGTGTCGGGAAACTGGAAACGGATGCGCCGAAGGTGTATGGTTTGTCATCGGGACAGGTATGCCCATTTCGATGGGACAGTAGAGATGCTGTTGTCCGCGAACAGCGATAATTATATCGCATCGGGAGGCTGGACGACCAGTCCCGCAGGAACGCTGATAATCGGAAAGGAAGAGATCGTATGACAACGGTTTGCCCAAACTGCGACGGGCGAATAGGCTTTGCTTCTTCGGCCCGTGTCTTCACGTTCGAGGGAGAATGGGAATGCGGTTGTTCGGGATGTAATGCTGTGGGGCGGAGAGAACACAGTGGCATGCACTATGAATGGATCAACAGTAACGGATATTGGCGAGCGACATACTGTCCTGTTGGCTTGTTGAATGTCTGGACTGAGGAAAGAGTATAATGAACAAGGAATTCTGCCTTCGGTGTGGAAACCCTGCGGTGAACAAGCAGCGATTCCACTATAAGTCCGAAGGAGACGAAGAGATGGTGGATGCCATCTGGCATATCTGCACGCGAGCGGATTGCAAGTTCCAATGGGAAAGCCATGTGACTGGTGTTCACTCATGGCTTCTCGTGATTGATTACGGGGAGAACTGGCTTTTTGAGAGCAATGTATTCTGGATGTCGCCCGTCGGCTGTCTGGCCGTGTATCAGTGGGAGCCCGTATGAACAAGGTTGAACAATACCGCTGTCTTCTTTGCGGAGGCCCCTCGACGGCACCCGACACCTCTGATCCGATGAGCGACACGGTTTGCCTGTCCTGTGGCTTCAGGTGGACGATACTGGTTGACGACACCATGATTTATTCACGCGGGGACGGATGGAAGTACAAGCAGTCGGGACAAGGATGCCTTGCCGTATTCTCGTGGGAGAAGGTGCCATGAGAATGCCGGATGCGAATTGTCCCTATTGTGGAAACAAGCGTCATGGCCGTGAGGCGGGCTGGTATGACGACGAAAGCTGGCTCAAGTGCCACTACTGCTGGATAATGTGGGTCGAGGGCGTGTTCTATTATTACAACGAAGCCGAGCCCACGATAAGCAGGCGCAACTGGGTTCTGGTGCCCGATGGATGCCTCATTGTGAAGCGCGAGGAGGCGGGCCTGCGGTGGGATGGCCGTGGCCGTTGCCGATGCGATGTATGCGAGCGGTTGCGTGCGGCAGGGGCGGCAGGGCTGGATGGTATTTCTCCACGGGAGCAGGCGTGATTATGCAGGACGGGCACAGGGTTTGCCCTTGTCTCCTCTGTGGCGGCGAAGCAGGTCAGGATATCGATTTCCATAGTAGCCGTGCTGTGTGGATAGTGTGCAGGGCAGGATGCCACTTTCAGACATGGAACTATGTCGGACGCGAAGCGGAATACTGGCTGAACGACAGGGGCTGGAGCAAGGTGCCGCTGGGAGCACTGCTTGTGATGGGCTGGGAGCCAGCGTGAGCAGTCTTTCCTACACGCTCCGTGCTTGTTTGCGCTGTGATTGTAGTGCATACTTGGTTCAGGACACATGGATGTGTGAAGATTGCAAAATGTGGTGGCGTTCAGAAACATCAGAGAGAGTCATGCAGTATATGACAGAGACGAGCAGAGTCATCTGGCAGAACGTGCCCGATGGCTGTCTCGCGGTTTTCAACTGGGAGCCAGCATGAAGGAAAAATGCTTCGGATGGCACACCGATTCTGGCACAAAAGAAATCAAGTGCGCGTGTGGACAGAGATTTGAGAAAGAGCTATTCGGTTTTTACGACAAGGAATCAGATGAGACGGTGTCCTACGGAAGATGCGAATGTTGCGGGAATACGCTGGTATATCGCAGGGAGGCCGAGGGTATGTTGTGGATATTCCAGTGGGAGCCTGCATGAAAGATACTTGTATTGGCTGTGGCTCAGAACAGATTGTAAAGAGAACGAATGTTTCTCCAACTGGGAGAACTGTGACAGGATACCACTGCCTTCAATGCGGCTGCGAACTGAATAGGTGGGTTGGCGGCGGCATAAGCGTTCGCTTCCCTGTGGTCCATGATCGAAATGTTACTCATGGTATATATATTTGTTGTCCAAGCGGCGCGGTATTCATATTCGGAGAAGAGCCAGCATGAAAAAGCAGAAGACACCTGAAGAAATTGCAAGAATATACAACAGCGATTGGAAATCTGAAGACATCGGGGTGAACAGAGTCGTCTTCGTGAAAAAGTTTGGCATAGAACATAGGGAGTCGGGGAATACCGTATGCGACTTGTTGCGAGAATTAAGAGATCGCGGGCCTCTTCCTTTCCAGATGAGGCAGCCTCCTCTTGACCATCTTGAGAAATATAGAACACGAACTGGTGGAGTGGTGCTGGTTGCGTCTCAATACGAAGGTCTCATTTCCAAAGATGCTGCCGCTATCGGTTTCAGGAGGTATGATGTTCAGTTGTATCACTCGAAAGCGACCACTTTTGTAGCCTTCTTCAAGAATCTGCGTGCGATAACATCTGCAAAAAATGGACTACGGTATCTCCACGGAGAAAGGAAGATAAAGTCACCCGATGGCACACTGGGGATATTTCTTGAGGAAGCAATGTGAAGCACAAAATCAAAGTGGTAGCAGACAACGGAATCCCGGCCTTTGCCGCATGGTGCTCTGGTTCGCTCAAGGCGAAGGACGGAACCATTCTGCTGAATGTTGAAGCATGTATGGACAAACTGGTTGATGGGAGGGGAAAGAGGACGAAACTCAATCGCGCTCGGGTAACTGTCGAATCGCTGATGCACGAGTTCGGCCACGCCTGCGAAGAAGCACTCGGGCTCAAGCACGATGAAACCCTGATCGAGAATGCGTCGTCGAAGTTTTTCAAATGAAGTGCGACTGCATACTTTGCGGACAAGTGCTCGGTACGGTAGCCGACAATAGAGATGATGTGGTGCAATCGTGGCAGACCTTTGCCATGCGAATACCCACGGCAGAAACGGCGGTGTGCCACCACTGCAACTTGGCGTGGGTGAGAATCAACGATGTCTTGACTTCGATTGGAAACCCTTGGCGCACAGCGCAACAGGTGCGGATACCAGAAGGGACGTTGGCGGTATTCGGGGAGCAGAGACTATGAATAGGAGCGGACACAATGAGAAAAGAAATAAAAGACGATAGGGAGAATGGAGTACGCCATATTTTGAATGCTACTCATTGGTGGGATGGAGGAGAATGCGGTAAGGTTTCAGTTGATTATGGAAATTGCCCACAGACGCTTTTTGAAGAGCAGTATTCGTGTGAACAGCCCGGATTTGGGACATGTAGTCCTAATGATTTTAGTCATCCAGATCGTTCTGTATGCCCTTGTCTTCTCGGGACAATCGAAAAGGGCAAGAAAGAGTATGTTCGTTGTTCATATTCTGGTTCTCCAATGGGAACATTAGCCATAATAGGAGAGCAGCGAATATGAAGTGCATCCGATGCGGGAAAGATACTGCTGGACAGTGTGGCGAAGGGAGCGAGCCGAAGTGGAGACGATGGTATTGCGACTGGAGAAAGGGGTGCGGCTTCATGTGGGAATTCGGGGATGATGGCTCGGGATTTTACCAGCAGTTGGCAACCAGTGATGATACTGCGAGTGACCCCGTGGAGTTAGATGGCTGCTTGCTGATATTCGACGAGGTTGAAGGATGAAGGTGACTTCTACTATCAGTCCCGTGGGTGATTCTTTCTGGTTGGGTTTTGCGAAGGAGCTTTATCGTTCTTTCGTTTGTGATACTTGCGGGCGTGGAGGTGGAGACAACTGCTCTTTGAGAACCTTGCCGCAGAAAAAGGGAGTGAACTGCTGGCGACCGAAGGGGTGTTTGCTGGTGTGGGACGAGGAGAGAATATGATTGTCGAAGTCGCAACGAAATCAAGGCTTGTTTGCGCCCTGTGTCGTGAGACGGTTACACTTGTTTCACCCGTAGCGGGACGATTTGACAGGGTTATGTATTGCCTGTCGTGCGAAACAGAGTTGACGAGATTGTTTACCGCTATCGTGCAAGTGCCCGTTGGCTGCCTATACATCGGCGGCTCTGAGCGGCTGGTTGTTGGCGAGATTGAGATGAGGGTACGGGACGAATGAAAATATGCTGGCAATGCGGAGACGAACATATTCATCACGCTTTTGGTGGGACACGGATGACGGATGTACGGCATATTTCTCATGGGTTGGTGATTTCACCGTCCAGAAAGTCGAGCATGGAATTCTGTTTGTGGTGGCAAAGGGTGAAGAGAAACTATGAGCGGGAAACAAATTCAAGGATGGCCGGGTGTCGGTATTTTTTCTGCCGATGAAGTCCACTGGTATTGCTATCTGTGTTCTAAAATTGCGCGGTTTGCTTGTAATTTGGGACGAGTTCTGCGTATAGTAGCGGGAAAGGAGATTTTTATGGTGTTAGTGACAACAAAATGGAAAATGCCCACAGCGACAGAGTCGCAGAGAAGGCGTTGTGGCACTTGCTTCTGGTGGAAGTTCAAAGGTGTGCTTCAAAACATGCGATATGGTGATTGTGCTGGAGCAATAGAGCGTGCTCGCGTGAAGGTTCCGTTCGCTATCAACCTGAGTGTGTCGGCGACAGCGGAACACGGTGGAAAGAACTGTCCGTGCTATCGGCGGCAGAAGAAAGCATGAATAATTTCTTGATAATTCGCTCTCTGATGGATGCAGAGAGAAATCATAACGCATTACATTTGCAAGAACTGCACGCACAGGAGCACACACCGCGTGTATGAGAATGTGTCCAGCGGTTTTTCTGTTGAGACGCATCGTGCGGATTGTGTTGAGATGGAGAATGGAGTCAGAACTTGCACGAAATGCGGGAAGGCAGCAGTAATCAAGAAACCAGACGAAATCATTTTGTTGTCGCAGGATGTGCTATATGTCTGGAACGAAGTAAGAGTCATCAGGAGATAGGGATGATGCGATTTTCTGAGAACATTCTGATCGCACTGTGTGTTACAATCATTGCGCCGCTCGCTGTTGTTATGGCTGTTACCGTTGGTATGTCGGCTTTGACGCTCTACATCGCTGTTATCATCGGTGAGGGCATGTCCACGATCATACAGGAAAGGCTTTGTGAGAAAAATGGAACAGGGCCAACAGAAAATTGATGCTCGGAGCGTTCATAACAAGGATGTTCGGCTGTCCAGTGAGCGTTGGACATGCAGCAAATGCCATCGGAACTGGAACTCATCGGTTTTTCTATCGAGTGGTAGGCCGGAAATATTGATTTGTCCTGCGTGCAGACATGAAAACGAACGGCAGATACATTCTGAAGGGCAAGAAGCCAGTCCCGTGTGCTGATTTGATGGAATGGGCACGGGCGATGGAGTCGCAAAACAGACATGTTGCCAAGACAAAGGGGCCTGGCTGTAAAATTTCCACTGTCTTCCTTGGGCTCGATCATTCTTTCGGGGAAGGGAAGCCGCTTTTGTTTGAGACGATGGTGTTTGGCGGCAAGTTCGATCAGGAAACGAATCGCTATTCTACATGGGACGAAGCTGAGGCGGGTCACATCGAGATGTGCATCAAATTCCTTGGCCTTGATGGTGTTCTTCTCATATGGGATGATGAAAAAGTTTGATTATCTCTGGATTTTCGATCCCCTGCCGCAATGTAGTAGCATGAAACAGCAGGGCTTCTGCGTATAGTGCGGGAAAGGAAAGATAGGAGCGGATATGAACGATGCAAAGAAGTTTGAAGTAAAAATGGCGGCAGATATTCCGATTGAAGGGAAATATATCTGTGCATTCCGTAACAGTTGTATGACCATTGTTCAGGTCGTTCGGTCTTATCAGAAGATAGTGCCGAAGGGCACACAGGACAGAATAACATACAAGATTCTATCTGGTGCTGATAAGGGCAAGGAAGTTGATAGCCTATATGTTTTTGGCGATACCATCACTTTCGATACCGAGGAAGAATGCCGGAAGCATTTTGATGTAAGGGACTGACGACGAGGACAAGAAGCGAATCACGGAAGAAACAAAAGCACTGAGACTTCTGGGGGCGGCGTTGTCGGGGATTGACTGTATTGCCAGCATCAAGCCGCCAGAGAAGCCCATCGGGCTTTTCAAAATGTGGCAGGAAGCGAAGGGAGAAAAATGAAAAAAGTCAGCATCCGGGAAGAAATGAAGCGGGCGAGAAAGACACACGGTATCTGGTATGACTTCTGCGATCACATGAAGAAGTGGTACTTCATCAGGAGGCCGACCGTGCATTTCAGGCGCGGCAAGGTTATCAATGGCAAACGCTCGTTCAAGGAATTCAGTTCCACCAAGATGATCGGATTCCGCGCCATGTGCCGGGTGGATGCCTATGCGGAGAAGCATCCAGAAATCAAGGTCATCACCGTTGACGACGCTTTCCATGCTGGTTCGAGCGTCGTGCTCGTCCCGCATCCGAAGATGGGTATAACTGTCATCTATATTCCGCAGTGTGCCACGGACGATTTGAACCAATTCTTTATGTATCCGCATTGTTCGGCGACAATGATCGAAGAGATTGCGAAGATGAAGAAGAAATGTCAGTGGCCAAGATGGGGATACAAATGATATGGCTGGACTGCAAAAGATATGCCGCATGTATGGCGGCTTGATCGCTTCCGACGGGAAGAAGCGCGTAAACTATTCGTGGGATTATGCCAACGAACGCGCAGTGAAGGAAGCCGATATGCCGCAGGGCTCTCCTGCTCATGCGGCGAGCGAGAAAGCGAAGTGGGAAGCACTCAGAAAACAGTGGGAGAGAAACTCATGAAGAATTTTTGGACACACGAGACGGCCAACAGGAGGGCAGAAGCCGAAGGAATGGGTTCTGCCGATTGGATTATGGCGAAGCAGAGAGAGTTCGAGGCGAACACTGGCGTAAAGTGGAGCGTCGCCAATCAGCAGGGCGGATATATGTTGCACCCAATTGATGATGGCGTTCCAGTTATGCACCCAGTGCCGAGGGATACTGTTCAGAAAATCAAAGCTGCTTATGAAGCGGCAGATAAGGATTTCACGGGATATGTCACATACCTTCAGATTAACGAAGACAAGGGATTCGATCTGAAGGGATTGATGGCAGCGATCAAGGGAATGGAAAAGGACGGGCTTGCCCGCAGGACTGTGAACAGGATGGGAAAAGGATACGCATTCAAACTGGTGTAGCAGATATGGTTCTCAAAGAACTAGAAACGAAACTTCAAGAATTGCGCAAGCAGGGTGCCTGTGATACCACACCCGTTTGTATCAACAAGAAGAGATATGTGTATTTGCGGAATATTAAGAAAGTTGAATTTCAAGAACACGAATCATGGCCGAAAAACGAATGGCCTATCGTAATCGAGGAAGAAGGGAAGTGAAACAATGAAGTGTCCGAGATGCAATGAACACAATCTGCGCAACAGGCTCAACAAGCACGGCAAGCGCACACGCTACTGCAAGGGTTGCGGATGGGAAAAGGTTGTCGTAGAGAAGCTGACGATGGAAGACGATCTGGCTGAGATTGACGCCAAGATCAATGAAACGCCTGCCGCTGTTGTAATGCCGTCGCCGATCCAGCCGCCAGATGAAGTTGTTGAGCCCGAGATTCAAACACTGTCGTTACCCAACTTGCAGTGGATGAAAGACGCAGAGAAGAATATAATCAAGGCTACGGGTATCCCAGCGGAACTGCTGAGTCCTGCTGTGGAGCGGGTCATTGAGAAAATTGCCAAGCCTTTGCCCGAAGGTTTACCAAAGTCCGAGGAGCCTGTTGTCGAAAAGGTGGTTGATGTTCTGCCGCCTTCCGAACAGAAGCCCAAGAAGCGGAGCCTGATGTCGCGAGTGAAAAAGCTGTTCAAGAAGATCGAATCGAAGAAATAGCCAGAATAACTCTGGATTTCTCGGCTTCTCGTGCAATGTAGTAGTGGAGGAACCACTATGAAATTGGCAAACAGAACAAATTTGAACAGCCAGCATTTACGGGCCATCATACTCAGGGTCGCCGAGATTGAGCAGCTTTCCGCCGCAGACAGGCAGCGCGTCTGTATCACGGTGAAGTATGGCAGGCACAGCAACTATCGCGAAGATACCATGTCCCGTGTATTCGCGTATTACAACAAGTGGGCTACGGTTCTCAGGGTTGTCGAGGGCATACTGCCTGACAAGAAAGTGCTGGCCAAGAATATTGCTTGGGCGTTTGCCGCGAATCAGAATGCCAACACATCGGCCAGCGACAAACATTATGGCTGGGGCTCAGGCTGGCAGCAGGAATGGGCATGGGCTGACGCCATGCCGCTTGGGTTTGAAGCTTCCGAAGTCAAGCCCGAGCCAGCCAAGGATGAAAAGATTCTTGCCGAAATGAAGCACTGTGTTCGTAGAATACAGGAGTGGGAAAGGAAGGCCAAGCTGGCGAAGACAAAGCAGAAGGTCTGGCAGAAAAAGTTCAATTATTACGAGCGGCGGCTCAAAGAAGGAAGGGTGACGGTGGAACGGTGAAGAATATATACACATTCTATTGCGGTGACGGGCGGAACGCCCAGAAGGTAAAGGCATTGTTATCGGAAGGCATCGACTTTGCGAAGGCAAAGAATGCCACCGTCTTTTGGGTTGAGTCGGGATTGTCGTTTGACGCGATAATAGACTGGGCAAAAAAGAAAGGAGTCGATATTCATATCGCTCAGGTGGAGGGCGGCAGGGATGCGATCTAGCAGAATAGGACTGGCGATCATGCTTCTACTTCTGGCTCTTATACCGCTTCTGGCAAGTGATTTCCAACTCAGGGAAGAGAACGATTTCTTCGGGTTGCCTGAGTCTGATTACTTCTACACACAGGGCATGGAACTGCGTTACCTTTCCGATCCCGTGGCAATGAACGGAACCAGCACGAGAAGCGCATACGGCGTTCGCAATGTATTCTACACGCCGCGAGACATCACGAACGCGGCACCACAACCCGATGACAGGCCGTGGGCTGGCCTTACCGCTGTTTCCTATGCGCAGTGGGAGTGGACGAAGGGCGAGTTTATCACGCGAGAATTACTTGCTGGTGTGGTAGGAGAATGGTCGCAATCCGACAACATACAAACATGGTTTCATCGAGTTATCGGTGGCCGCAAACCGATGGGCTGGACGAATCAGATTCCAAACGAAATAGTGCTGAATTACACCGAGGAGCACATTGCCAATATGTATGAGGTTGGCTTGCGCAGTGGCTGGTGTTCAGATGTTTCAAAAGTGTACGGATACTCGGTTGGCAACGCATTTGTATTTGCCGAGGGCGGCATTATCGGCAGGGCAGGCTGGCGCGTGCCTGACGACTATCGGGCACAACCTATCACGCCGACGATTGACAGGAATGCAAATGAATTGTCGGCGTATCTGTTCACGGGAGCCACAGGCAAGGCGGTTCTGCAAAATATCATGCTCGGCGGCAGTCTGTTTCAGAATGGCCCGTCGCAGGATTTGATGCCTGCGGTGTTGGACGCAAAGGCAGGATTTGCCTTTTCAGTGGGCAACATCTTGGGTTCAGGGACGGATTTCGACTTATCGTATCAGGTTATATGGCGATCACGGGAGTTCAGGGAACAAGAAGTGATAGAGAGCTATGGAAGTATCACACTCGGCATAGGAAGGAATTTTTAATGAGAGACAATCTCGGTGTGCTCCTGATGGAAGAAGCCGACGGTGTGATTGCCGTGCAACTGTTCGCCGATCCAGTGGACGGGCTCGCTCGTTTTGACAACTATATCGGCACTGAAGGCAAACTGCAACGGGCAAGATACCTGAACATAGTGGGCGACAAGGTTGAAATGAAAGTTAAAGATTTGCCAGTGAAGGATGAAAGCACTGGAGCATTCAGGCTTGGCGAAGGCTGGGTAAAAATAGAGGAAGATAAGAAGCCATGAAGCCGACAAAATACCTGATCCTGCTTAATAATGCAGGGGAAGAAATCCCTGTCGTGTTTGACGGCAGGCTATCTCATAAGGATGTTGCTGCCAAGATGGGCATGAAGGTTGTGTCTGCCGGGGCGTTCATTGTGATTTCGGGGTATGCTACTGGCGGTGGCGGTTCTATGACACTGAACATTATGGAGTCGAGGCCGCAGGATATGGACATAATTCGCAAGCTGATTGGAGCCAAATGAGCATAACGAAGGGCAACGCTTCAAAGCTTTTCTGTTCGGCTTGGTGGATTCTTACACGATCCTGGTCGAGACAGATGCCAGTGCGGGCATATTCGCAGAAGTCATAATCAGGATTTGCCTTGGGCGCGGTGTGACAACACGGCCTGCCGTCACGAACATTGCAATTGCGAAAAATTCAAGAGTCACAACAAGGAGACAAAATGAGTGGTAGTGAAACAGCCAAGGTTCGGAGTATTCTCGCGCCGTATTGCCTCGGTGATGGAATCGACATAGGCTACGGCGGCGATCCGATTGTTCCCAATGCTATTTGTTTCGATTTGCCTCATTCGTATGGCCCAGTCGGAAATCATCCGCAACACCTGCATGGTGACGCCCGCAGTTTACCGTTCAAGAATGAGACTCTGGATTACGCCTACTCTTCTCATTTAATCGAAGACTTCTCGTATAACGATCAGGTGGTATTGCTTTACGAATGGACGCGGGTGCTCAGGATAGGCGGCATTTTGCTTCTGTGTGCTCCCGATCAGCAGAAGTATCTGGTGTATAATAGGGCGCATGGACAGATGGGAACGATCAATCAGGCCCATAAGGAGGCCGACTACTCACTGGCAACATTCAAGGAGCGCGTGTGGAGCAGGATGGCGGCAATGAGTGTTGTTCGGGAGTGGGACAATGTTGGCGACTACTGTTGGTGTTTCGCTGCAACGCGGAGGGCGTGAGGCATGGACTACTACGGATTTCTAAAACGAGTGATTGATGACGGTATTGCAGCCGCCAAAGCGGACTACAACAAGCCAGAGGAAAAAGAGCGTCTGGACGGCTCCGTAGAAGGCTTTGAAGCTTGCCGAGGCAAAGACCCTGCCGCGCTTTTTGAGTTGCTTACGAAGGCACAGAGGCGCACTGCCGAGGCTCGTGACGAGCGGCTGAATGAATACTGGCGAAGCCGTTGCTTCGAGGCGGAGGTGGAGTGGGTTTGTAATGTTATCAGCGCGTCTATGACAAATAGCGGTTTTCCCCCGATTGTTCCTGTTACGGCGAACGGCGTTGCACAGGCCGCACGGATACTCGCTGATGGCGCGGTTATCATCACTGAAGAAGCTCCGTTGTGAAAAACCTACATTATCTCTGGATTTTCGTCTTCCTGTTGCAATGTAGTCTCAAAGGAGAATTGTAATGGCAAGGAAGCATCAGATGTATTCACTATCCTGTTGGGTGGTAGTTGATAAAAGGAATAATCCTGTTGATGTCGTAGCATACAAGCGCAGGGATAGCGAGATTCAGAAAATGTATAAGCGTCTCGGCTGGATTTTTGTCAAAGGAAGCGTATTGGTGAAACTATGAGAAGGGGAGAAGGAGAATCAGGATATAAGGTAATCATCGACGAAGCCGACATGGAGCTGCTGAAGAAACTTGTGGGCAAGAAGGAAATGGAAGACGGCGAAATGTTCGGCTGGCGATACCAGCATTCCATTGGACGCGGTAAAGCCAAGGTGGATGTGTCGGAATGGGACGGCGATACTGTGAGCAAGCTTCAGGAGCTTCTCGCGAAGAAGGCTGCCGCTGGCGACCGTAGCGCAGCCATGTCATCCAAGGTGCTGGCTCAATGGGTAGAGATACGGCGAAATCCCGATGGTGCGACAGTAAATCGTTTTGAGAATCTGGTTGCCGCGCTGAAGGCGTATGTTGGCAAGTCGGAACGCAAATGGATTTTCAGCCAGACAGAAGATGGGAATCTGGTTCCGTGGTTTGTTAGCAGTATCGAATATCACCCGCCGGGTGCGTATTCCCTTCAGAATGTTTCTTTGAGTCTCAGGGCTTTGAATATCACCAATGGCGAAAAGGGGTGCATTGATTCATGTATCCGTCCTAATGATTTCGACAAGAATATGAAGATGTCCGAGTTGCTTGCCAAGAAAGGTATGTATCTGGAAACACCCGAGCGGATAAAGTCTCTTCAGGGCGAAGTGGAGAAGTTCAAGAAAATCTGTGAAGAAGACGGACTTCAGCTTAATGTGCGCGGGAAAGCAGAACTGGTAGAGGGATGGAGCCGTCGTGGCTTTCGCACTGTTGGCCAAGCAGGCCGTGATGCCAAAATGGTTGTCGATCCACAGCAGAGCGAAAAAGACATTTCTTCGATTGCATACTGCGAATTTTGGGACAAGAACGAAGAGAAGTTATGGGAACTTCCGATTCATCCCATTCTCGATCTTTTCGATCTGGATGAGCATGCGCATTACAGGGCGCATATCAACAATGTCGAGCGGTATCAGTATGATACTACCGTGGGAAATAAACTCGTGCTGCCGCAGGAGGTCAAGGAGTTCATCGAGACAATCATCGAGCACAGCCGAGATAAGTTTCGGGATATTGTGAGCGGCAAGGAAGGCGGCACGATTGTATTATTGGAAGGCCCACCCGGCACGGGTAAAACGCTCACCGCAGAGGTTTATTCGGAAGTCATGCAGCGTCCGCTCTATCGCGTGCAGTCAAGCCAGCTCGGATTGGATGTCGATGCGATAGAAAAAGAGCTTCAAAAAGTTTTGGAACGCGCCGAACGCTGGGGCGCAATCCTGTTAATAGACGAGTCTGACGTTTATGTACACGAGCGCGGCGACAACATTATTCAGAATGCCATCGTGGGCGTATTCCTTCGGGTGCTGGAATATTACAGGGGAGTGTTGTTTTTCACAACCAATCGCGGTTGTGTTGTTGATGACGCCATCGTCAGTCGGCTGACAGCAAGGCTTCGGTATCAGTCGCCATCTCCCAGCGAGCAGAAAACACTGTGGAGTATCCTGTCCGATCAGAACGGGGTTAAGATACCCGCTGGCGAGATAGATCGAATACTCACTGTTCTGCCGAAACTGTCTGGCAGGGACATCAAGAACTTGCTGAAGCTGGCCTTGGTTGTTGCAAGCAAATCGAAAAAGCCCGTGGACGCCGAGATGCTGAAAAAACTTTCTTTTTTCAAGCAAACTGAAAAAGAGATTCAATAACTCTGGATTTTCGCCTTCCTATTGCAATGTATCAGTGGAGGGCAAAGATGTATTACGCTACAGAAAATCAAGTCGAAGAAGCCATGAAGGTTGTTGCTGCGTGGCTGTCCAAGAACCGCAACATTAAGATTGTCTATCATAATTCCACTGCGGTTGATGCCGATATTTTCGCGGGTGTGATCCGAATTCCGAGAATGGCCTGCGCGTCTGGAATTACTCAGGAAGCTCTCAATCTCCTGCGTCATGCGATCTACCACGAAGGCGGACACATCGCCGAAACTCGTCTCGACAAATCTGAATATCCAAAGGGTGCCAAGTTTGAAATATTTAACGCTTTGGAAGATCGCAGAATGGAACGAAGGGTCGCCACCGATCACGAGGGTTGCGGCCCCGTGTTCCGCTGGGCGACCGAATACTATAACAAGCGCATCGCTGGGCAGATTATCGCAGGGCAAGGCCAGCCGCTCTGGGAAGCTCTTTGTGCGATGGCTATGATGGTTGAAGGCACTCGTCCTTTATGGAAGCTGACTCCGAAGGCCGATGTTTACTTCAAGGCGGCATACAATGAATTCCAGACGATTCGTTCGGCAAAAGATGCAAAGGAAAGCGTCGAGATAGCAGAGAGAATCTACAAGATTTTGAAAGAAGAGAACAAGAAGTTCAACGAAGAGAACAAGCCGCAACCGAAGTCCCAGCCTAAGCAGGATAAGGAGCAGAAGCCCGAAGAAAAAGAGAGCGATGAGAATCAGTCGGGCGGCTCTGGCGAGAATGAAGAGCAGGAATCTGGCGAAGAAGATTCCGATGAAAATCAGTCCAGTGGCAGCGGCGATCTTGACGATGAAACCGAGGAAAAGGAAACCGAGAGCAAGAGCGGCTCCGACGAAGAAGATTCTGAAGACAAGGCCGACAAGGATGATGAAAAAGATTCCGATAGCAAAGATGAGTCTGAGAATGAAGAGTCTGAGGGCAAAGAGAGCAAGGCCGACGAGCCTGACGCCGATGATTCCGACAAGAAGGAATCCGAGAATAGCGCG
>Ga0315291_10003906_pt1 | contig 19134 bp, 18 predicted proteins | sample YL17G12_20_MG_FD_203070 | JGI IMG/M metagenome (GOLD analysis project Ga0315291, IMG submission 203070) | Sediment microbial communities from Yellowstone Lake, YNP, Wyoming, USA - YL17G12_20 | ecosystem: Environmental > Aquatic > Freshwater > Lake > Sediment | place: USA: Wyoming | collected...
GACGGGACCGTTCTGGTGGAGCTTGAGAATGTCCCAGGGTTTGAGAAAGAAGAGTACATGCCCCCTGAAAGCGTTGCGCGCGGCCACATGGATTTGTACTACATCGTGGGATATGCCTTAACGCTGAGGGGGTATTGGAGCCAGCAGGCAAAACAGCGGACCGAAGCGATCGAGAAGTTCATGCAGAAGCACAAAGCCGTCGACCGGGCCGTGGCGGAGATCGTCAGCCCCTCCGACTCGCCCGAAGTCAAGCTGCGCAAGCTTTACGCGCGCGCCCAGCAGATCCGTTCCTTGAGCTACGAACAAGCAAGGACAGAAAAAGAGGAGCAAGTGGAAAACCTCAAGGACGACGAAAACGTTGAAGACGTCCTGAAGCGGGGTTACGCGCGCGCGAACGAAATCAACCTGTTTTTTGCCTCCCTGGCGCGCGCCGCAGGCTTCGAGGCAGAGGTGGTGGAGGTTTCGGCGCGCGACAGGATGTTTTTCAATGCCAGCTACCCGAACCCGGCCCAGTTCACCGCCATGGTGGTCTGGGTTCGGATGGGTTCGGAGGACCTCTATCTTGATCCTGCCACGCGTTTCTGCCCGTTCAAAATACTGCCCTGGGAAGAGACCGGCGCGAATGGCATCCGGCTGGGCAAAGCGGCTTCTGCCGACAATGTCCTTGTGACGACACCTGCACCGGCGAGCGCCGACGCTGTCACCCGACGCAAGGCCAGCCTGAAACTGAATGAGGATGGAACAGTGGAAGGAGACGTTCAAGTCACCTTCACGGGGCAGGAAGCGCTCCAGCAACGCCTGCAAAACGTGATGTCAGACGCTGCCGGGTGACGCAAGGGTCTGGAGGAATAAGCGAAGGGTTGGCTGCCCGCCGGGACCACGGTTGAACTGACGAACACTCCGGACTGGGAGCGAACAGGAGAACCACTTTCCGCGGAGTTTCGGGTCAAGATTCCGAATTTCGGGGTATCGACCGCAAGCCGTCTCCTCCTGCCTCTGGCGGTCTTTCAGGCCACCTATAAGTACCCTTTCCAGAACGCCAAACGCGTTCATTCAGTTTATTTGCAGTACCCTTTCCAGGAGCTAGACGACATAACCTTGATTGTACCCGACGTATACCAAGTGGAGAGTTTGCCGGCGTTGCGGAACAAGTCGTTCCCATTTGGGAAGTACGTCATCGCCCGCACAGCCCAGGGTAACACCCTGAATGTTGATCGGCGGCTGGTGGTGGATAACTTCCTGATCCCTTTGGAATCCTACTCGGCGCTGCGGGTTTTCTTTGACAGTGTGAGGGCCGGCGATGAAGAACAAATCGTTCTCAAAACCACCGGTGCGACGGCTCGCAAATAAGATTTTGGCTTGCGTCCTGGTGGCGGCCGGCCAGTGGGGATGGGCAACGCACGCCAACGCCGGTGTCCCGGACTGGCTGCGGGCAGTGGCGCGGGCGCCCTTGCCGGCGTTTCCGCCGGAGACCAAGGCTGTCGTGTTGCTGGACGAGCACACGACCACGGTCAAAGACAGCGGCGACATTGAAACCCAGTACCGCCACGCTTACAAGATCCTGCGGCCGGAGGGCAGGGAATACGGCCTCGTCGGCGTCTATTTCGATAGCGAGACGCGATTGACCTATCTGAAGGCCTAGAGCCTCACGGCCCAGGGCGTCGAGTTCGAGGTAAAGGAAAAAGACGCGCTCGAGACCAGTCCTTTTGGCGGGGTGCTCTACCAGGATACGCGCTTTCGATTCCTGAAAATTCCGGCGGCCGAGCCGGGGAACATCGTGGGTTACAAGTATGTCCAGAAGCGCCGGCCGATGGTCCTGCAAGACCGCTGGGGGTTTCAGGATGAAATCCCGGTACGGCAGGCGCGCTACGTGCTTCGGCTGCCGGAAGGGTGAAAATTCCGGCCGATCTGGCTGAACCATCCAGAGCAGAAACCCCAATCCAGTGGCCGCAACGAGTGGAGCTGGAGCCTCCAGGACATCCCGGCTATCGAGCAGGAGCCCTCCATGCCGCCTTGGCAGGCTGTGGCCGGAATGCTGGCGCTTACGTTCTTCCCCACGCGTCCCGACCTGGCGGGGAAGAGCCATGCGACCTGGGAGTCTGTGGCGGTGTGGTACGGCGGGCTGACCGCCGGCCGTCGTCAGGCCAGCCCCGAAATTAAGCAGAAGGTTGCCGAGCTCACCGCGAACGCGAAGACCACGCAGGATAAAATTGCGGCCCTGGCGGCCTTCGTGCAGCGCGAGATTCGTTATGTGGCGATTGAAATCGGCATCGGCGGCTTCCAGCCTCACCCCGCGCAGGATGTCTTTACCAATCGCTATGGCGATTGCAAGGACAAGGTCACGCTTCTCAGCACCATGTTGCACGAAGTGGGGATTGATTCGTACTACCTTCTGGTCCACGCCACGCGGGGAGTGGTGGCGCGCGATTCTCCTTCGATGACGAATTATAACCACGTCATCCTGGCCATTAAGCTGCCCGCGGATGTGTCCACTGCCAACTTGTGCTCGCTATACGCTCACAAGCAGTTGGGCCATTTGCTGATGTTTGACCCGACCCATCCTCTGGTCCCTCTCGGTTACCTCCCGCCCACGCTGCAGGAGAATTTTGGCTTATTGGTGACGGAAGGGGGAGGGGAGCTCGTGGAACTTCCGCTCTCCTCGCCGAATGTCAATCGGCTGCTGCGCAGTGCCAAGTTGGAATTGACGCCGGCGGGCGCGCTCTCCGGCGACGTGACGGAAATTCGCTGGGGCGTTCCCGCTTTGAACACCCGGGCGCATTTGCTCGACGTGCCGTCAGACCAGCGTACAAAGGCGTTGGAAAATTTTCTCGGGAGCTTCCTCGGCAGCCTGGTTTTTCAAGGCGCCCAGATCGAAAACCTCGAGCAGACGGATAAGACCCGCGTGCTCCACTACCGCTTCCTGGCCAAGGATTATGCCAAGGCGGCGGGGAACCTTCTGCTCATTAGGCCGCGCGTCCTGGGCCAGAAGGGCTCGGACCTGCTGGAAGCAAAAGAAAGAAAACAGCCCGTGGAATTCCCGTCGGCGAGCCTGGAAACCGACATCTATGAGATCACCTTGCCTTCCGGATACGCGGTTGATGAATTGCCTCCGCCTGCCAACGAGGATTCGTCGTTCGCGGACTACCGCAGCAAGGTGGAGGTGGTGGGAAATGTCCTGAAGTACAGCCGGAATTACACCATCAAGGACGTCATTGTCCCCACCAGTCACCTGGAGGAAATGAAGAAGTTCTTCCGCCAAGTCGCCGCCGACGAGCGCAACAGCGCCGTCCTCAAACGCACCAACCCGTAACAGCGATAATCAGGCATTGCTATTTCCAACGCAGCGTCGCAGGGCGCGGGTTGCGCCCGGCGAGCGAGGCTTGCCGGGAAGCGCAGAGTCCGGTAACGTGGTGATCTTGGGGTTCGGGTCCAACACTTACTGAGGAGGAGAGCATGCCGGCGCTGGCTTCTTTACAGTCCTATGCGCGATCCTTGCTTCGCGTCGTGGCCGCCTTTGCTTTTTCTTCGCATGGGCTGCAGAAGTTGTTTGGGTTCTTTGGAGGCATGGGTGGAAAGGGGATAACAGCCGCTTTTCCGTCGCTGCCCTGGTTTGCGGGTGGGCTGGAAGTGGTGGGAGGGCTGCTCCTGCTGCTGGGGCTCGTCACGCGTCCCGTCGCCTTCCTCCTGAGCGGCGAGATGGCGGTGGGCTATTTCCTGATGCACTATCCGAGGGGCTTCTTCCCCATCACGAACGGAGGCGAACTGGCCGCGGTTTACAGTTTTCTGTTCCTCTATCTCTCGCTTGCGGGCCCGGGACCGATCAGTCTCGATGCCCTCGTGCGCAAGAAGGGCTAGTGTCGTGTAACCGAAGAAAATGACTTGTTCGTCGGCATGTTATCCTGATCCCGCGAAGCGGGAAAAGGATCTGCTTTTCGCTCAGTCAAGCACTTACGAGATCCTTCGTCGTCCGTCTTCTGACGGACTCCTCAGGATGACAACGGCGGGGCGTTTTTCGCCAACCGGCTACACGTTCGCCTTGTTGTGGCACTGCATGCAAGTGTTGGGCGCTTTCTTGCCCTCGGCGTTTGCCTTCAGATGGCAATCAATGCACGTGCCGGATTTGGCCGTGGGATTATGAAACGCCCCCTGCGTGGCCGTCTTCATGGGCGGCACCGCCGGCTTGACGTGGCAACTTCGGCATGCTTGCTGCGGCACCGAAGCGGGTTTCTCGGCCTTGGAAGGATGATGACAGGTTTCGCATTTGTTCCCCGCACGGGTTTCTGCGTGGGCCTTGTGGTCGAATTTAACCCCGCCGAGCGGGCTGCCTTTTAGAATGATCAAGTCGGGAGCCTTGGCTTGATCCGCCGCCTGCACGACGAACGTGATGGCAAGGAAACAGAAGGACAGAGTCAGGAAAACAATGATCGGGTTTCTCCTCAAAACAGCACCTCCGAGTTGATAAACTCCTTCAATAGAACGAAGCGGGAACTAACGGACAAAATGGCCTTCCCGCACCTCCAAGATGCGGCATTTATCTATACTCGGACTTCGGTCCTCGGTCAAGCCGCAAGAATGTGTGCGGGCGGGTGTGGTAACATGCGCGCCGACCGTCGCGACCGAGGGGGACCCCAATGAAGCTGCAGGGCAAGAAAATTGCCGTGCTGGTTGCAGACCTTTATCAGGAGATGGAGGTCTGGTATCCGCTGCTTCGCTTCCGCGAAGATGGCGCGGAGACTGTGGCAGTCGGAACGGAGGCAGGCAAGAGTTATGCCAGCAAGAAAGGTTATCCCGTCGTCGCCGACAAGTCGCTGGACCAGGTCAGTGCCGCAGATTTCGACGCGTTGATCGTTCCCGGCGGCTGGGCGCCGGACACGCTGCGGCAGGATGAGCGGGTCCTGAAGCTCGTTCGCGAGATGGACCGGGCGGGGAAAGTCGTGGCCGCGATTTGCCACGCCGGGTGGGTGCTCTGTTCGGCCGGCATTCTCCGCGGCCGGAAGGCCACTTGCTTCAAAGCCATCAAGGACGACCTGATTAATGCCGGGGCAAGATATTCGGATGAAGAAGTGGTCGTGGACAGGAACCTGATAACCTCGCGGGTGCCGACAGACCTTCCCGCGTTCTGTCGTGAGATCGTGAAAGCCTTGGCCACTCGAGCCGTTGAATTGGCCAGCGGAGCGCGGGGTTGAGAACCCGACAGGCGAAACTCGACAACTCGATTCCGAAGACCATCGCCCGCGAAAGGGAGTAAGCATTCGGGGAGAAATCCCTAGCACTGAATCCTGCAACCCGAGCCTCGCAATTTCGACAAGGAGCACTTATGCGCAAATACCGACCCGTTTTCTTGACAGTTGTTGCGGCTCTGGCGTTCGTATTTCTTGGGGGAGTGGAAACGACTCTCGCCAGGGCGCCGAAGAAGGGTAAATTGCTCTACATGACCCTGACCAAGGGCTACCACCACGAAAGCGTGGAGCTTTCAAAACAGATCGTGAAGGAGATTGGCGACAAGTCCGGAGCTTTCGAGACAACGACGACCGAGGACGTTGGGGCCTTTACGAAGGAGAACCTCAAGAACTACGACGCCGTGATGTTCAACACCACGGGCGAACTTCCCATGAGCGACGATCAGAAGAAGGCCTTCACGGATTTTGTCCGGGCCGGGCACGGTTTCGTGGGCGTGCACAGTGCCACCGATACTTTTTACATGTGGGCTGACTATGGAGAGATGCTCGGGGGCTACTTCAACAACCATCCCTGGCACGAAATGGTCACGGTTGAAGTCGCCGATCCGTCCAGCCCCATCGTGGGGTCTCTCGGAAAGTCATTTCAGATCAACGACGAAATCTACCAAGTCAGCGATTTCCAGGCCAAGGACAGCCATGTTCTCCTACGACTTGACCCGACCTCGGTCGACCTGAAGAAGAACGGTGTAATGCACCGGTACTACGGCTGGCCGGTGGCCTGGACGCGATCCTACGGCAAGGGCCGCGTTTACTACAACGGCCTCGGCCATGACGATTGGGTCTGGAAAGATCAGCGTTACCAGGACATGCTCTTGAACGGCATCAAGTGGGTCATGGGACAGATCAAGTGATTCGCTGCAGCGGTTGGAATAACTCCGCTGCGGGTTTCCTCCGGTTGGAGCGAAGGGGATGAGCCTTCTCGGCCGACAGCTCTCGCGTCGCAAGTTCATCGAGAGGGCAGGTTCCTCGGCTTTGGTCGGTCTGGCGATGGGGGCGCGAGGCCGATCAGCGGAACGCGCTGCGGCGCCATCTCGCACGCTGGCGCTCATCGGCGACCGTTACCACAACTCAGACTTCATCCGTGTGGCGCTCAGCCGGCTCTTCAAGTCACTGGAATTGCCGGTCGACTTCACGATCAATTACGAAGCGATCTCGGCCGACCTGCTGAAAGGCTACCAGCTTCTCGTGTGTTTCAGGGATGGCATGATCTGGCCTAATGGCTACCTGGGTCCGGACGCATATTCCTACACGGGCGACCTCGAAAATCCGGCGGACTGGCCGAAAGAGAAGCCGGAAGGCTGGATAAAAGAAGAGCAAGGCAAAGCCATCCGGGAATTCGTCCTCGCCGGAAACGGGTGTTACGCTTTCCATAACAGTAGCCACATCTCCCTTTATTCCAAAGACTATCGGGACGTGATGGGCGGGGCCTACATCGGGCACCCGCCCTTGCGTCCCTTTAGGGTGCGGATCACGAATCCCAACCATCCGATCACGAAAGGTGTCGGCGAATTCATCATCGCCGACGAGCAGCACTACGTCACTTACGATAAAGATCCCCGTTACATCATTCTCGGCAGCGAGAACCTCGACGGACTGGATTTCGAAAACCGCGGCACACAGGCTGTTGCTGGCTGGGCCTACGAGTACGGTAAAGGCCGGGTGGTTTTCACGGCGCCCGGTCATACCCTCCACGCCCTGTGGCAACCGGAGTACTTCAAGCTCCAGCAGAACGCCGTGCGATGGCTGTTGAGGATGGGGTAGCGCCCCGAGCGGAAGAATCTTGAGTGATTGGATAGGTTTTTTCTTGACAAAAGATTTCCCCACCCGTATTAAGACATTTGGTACATTTTTGGAGATGAGGAGGAACGGAGGTCATCTCTAAATCACGGTCGACCTCGTTAGGCGAGGTTACCACGCAAATGCAGGCCACTGCCCGGAAACTCGGAGACGGGCCAACGGGTGGAGCAGGCACGGCCGGATTAAGGCCTTGCCTAAAGTGGCTTTGTCCGGCCGGGGCGGGACAAGACGTTGTGTGGAGCCAAAGCTCACACCAGGGGGGTCTGTGAACTGCAGCGTTCCAGTGGAACATGCAGATTGCCCCGTGGGCTGCAAGGCTTCCTCGGGGCTTTTGCTTTTCGTGATGGTGGAGTCCCGGACGACTGCCATGTTAGGCGTGAATCTGGGAGCCCCGCTGGCGCCCCTGCGGCATGGCCGGAATGGTCTTCCCCCTGTAGGCCTCCGGGTGGGATGGAGAGTCAGGAAGGCGAATCATGATTTACTTCACCGAGTTGGAGAATCTCCCCACGTTTGATGTGCGTGGAGAGTACCTTGGGCGATTGGTTGACCTCGGCGTGGATCCGAGCCAAAACGCGCGCCGGGTGGCATCCTACTTGATCAAGACTCCCAAGAAGACCCTGCTCTGCATCACGCATGCGCAGATCCAGTCGATTTCCGTCCGGGCGGCGCAGACCAATGTGCCCGGTGCGGAAATCCGCTGTTACGCGCCCGACGAGGGGCTCTTGCGGGTCAAGAAGGATGTCCTGGATCAGCAAGTCATCGACGTCAACAATCGCAAGGTCGTACGCGTGAATGACGTGGATTTTGACATCCAGCCCATGGACGGGCACACCGAACTCCGCATCGTGGCGGCGAATGTGGGGGTTGGCGCTGCTGTCCGGCGCCTGCTGCAGGGAATTGCAGCCAAGCATCACATCCGGGAAGCTTCGGGCTTTTTTCCGTCGATGATGATTCCCTGGGAATTCATCAACCTGATTGAGTCCGACCCGGGACGCCGCGTCAAGCTGCGCATCTCCTACGAACGGCTGGCCAAGCTCCATCCCGCCGATATCGGGGATATCCTCGAAGAATTGAGCCGAGACGAACAGAAAGCCGTCATCGAATCCCTGGACGACGAGACGGCAGCCCAGGCTCTCTCCGAGATTCCCACTCGCATGCAGGCAGCATTGCTGGAAAGCATCTCTACGGAAAAGGCGGCCGACATCGTTGAGGAGATGGCTCCCGACGAGGCCGCAGATGTTTTGCAGGAGCTCCCGCCCGAGACTTCCGCAGAGGTTTTGGCCGACATGGAGAAGGAGGAAGCCAAGGAGGTCCGTGAACTGCTCGGTTTCGAGGAGAACACCGCTGGCGCGGTGATGACGACCGAGTACGTGTTTGTGGGAGAGAACGCCACGGTGGATGGGGTCATCGCCGCGCTAAGGAATTTCGAGGGCCCACTTGAGACTGTCCATATGGTGTATCTCGTAAATAATGAGGCGGTGCTGGCGGGCGCCATCCCTTTGGCACGCATCCTGCTCGCCGACTCCTCGACTCCGCTCAAGGAGCTTTCGTCGGAACCGGTCATCTCCGTGCCTTCCCACTCGAACCAGAAAGAAGTTGTGGACTTGTTCCACAAGTACAACCTGGTAAGCCTCCCCGTGGTGGATGACCGGGGGCACTTGTTGGGCGTGATTGCCTCGGACGACGTGATTGAGCTCATGGTCAATCGCAAGTGAAACTGTGGAGAGTCTCTGGCCGCCGTGAACCTAAACCGCCTCCGACACTACCGCACGAAGCTGGTGATTTTTCTCGCCGTTCTGGGGCCGGGGATCATTACCGCCAGCGTCGACAACGACTCAGGTGGCATCTACACCTATTCCGTCGCCGGCGCGCGTTTCGGCTATTCACTGATCTGGACGCTCATTCCCATCACCGCAGCCCTAATTGTCATCCAGGAAATGGCCGCCCGTATGGGAGTGGTGACGGGCAAGGGGCTGGCCGACTTGATCCGCGAGGAATACGGATTCCGAACTACTTTCATCCTTATGGTCTTGCTGCTGGTAACCAATCTCGGCAACACCATCTCAGAGTTTGCGGGGCTGGCCTCGGGGATGTCGGTTTTCGGAGTTAGCCGGTTCGTGGCGGTGCCCCTTGGGGCTCTGTTCGTTTGGGTGCTCGTGGTCAAGGGAACATACCGGATCGTGGAAAAGGTCTTCCTCGGGGCATGCATCTTCTACGTGGTCTATCCGATTTCGAGCTTCCTGACGGATCAAGACTGGTCGCAGGCGTTGATCAGCACCGTGAAACCTACTGTCGAATTTAACGCCAGCTATTTCTACATGCTGACGGGCCTGGTGGGAACCACGATTGCCCCTTGGATGCAGTTCTATCTTCAGTCGGCGATGGTTGAGAAAGGCATCAAGCTGAGGAATTATGCCTATTCGAAGTGGGACGTCATCGTCGGATGTTTCGTGACGGATGTCGTGGCTTTCTTCATCATCGTGGCCTGCGCCGCGACGGTTTTTGTCAGCGGCCACCGCGACATCCACAGTGCCGGCGATGCCGCACTGGCCCTCCGCCCCCTGGCAGGTCATGCGGCAAGCGCCTTGTTTGCCTTCGGGCTGGTTAATGCTTCGCTTTTCTCGGCTTCGATCCTCCCCCTGTCCACGGCATATACGGTGTGCGAGGGACTGGGCCTGGAGGCGGGAGTCAACAAACGGTTTCACGAAGCCCCGGCCTTCTACTGGCTCTATACGGGTCTGATCGTTGTTGCTGCGTCAACGATCATGGTGTTGAGCGAGTCCAAGCAAATTCCCATCATCTTGATGTCGCAAGTCACCAACGGCCTTCTCCTTCCGTTGGTTTTGATCTTCATGCTCAAACTGAGCAATCGGCCGGACCTGATGGGAACTTACCGGAACACGCGACTGTTCAACGTCATTGCGTGGGGAACCTGTATGGTGATGATCGGTATGACAATTCTGCTCGTGGCCAGCGCCTTTTTCCCGGCGCGAATTCCTACCTGAGGCACACCGAGTCGACTCCAGACTCCCGTCGGTCCCCACGGCGGGCTCTCCCCCCCAGACCCTTCCGGCCTTGCGGTCGTGGGAGTCGTATGTTAACTTCTGATTCTCGGTGAGACGTGATTCTTCGGTCCTGCAGGCCGCGGTGAAAACAGAACTGCTCGAAGCGGGTCTCCTGGCACAAATCGATCTCGAACGGCTTCCGCAGCACATCGCCGTAATCATGGACGGGAATGGTCGCTGGGCAAAGAGGCGGAGGTTGCCCCGGATTGCGGGTCACCGGGCCGGCATCAGGGCGGTCCGCCAGGCTGTCGAAGCGTGCGCGCGCCTGGGCGTCCCTTACCTTACGCTGTATGCCTTCTCGATTGAGAACTGGAAGCGTCCGCATACGGAAATCAAGCTCCTGATGGCTTTGCTGCGCGAATACCTCAGGAAAGAGATCGTCGAACTCAACCGGCAAAACATTCGTCTTGCGGTCATTGGCCGGGTTGGGGAACTGCCGAAGTCCGTCCAGGCGGACCTGCAGACGGCCATCGAGAAAACCCAGCGCAATACGGGGATGCGGCTGACCCTGGCGCTCAACTACGGTGCGCGCGCGGAGTTGATTGACGCGGTCCGCGCCCTGGCGGAACAACTGAAGCACAACGGCACTGTGCACATCGATGAGGCCACCTTCAGCCAGTATCTTTATACCCGGGACGTCCCGGACCCGGACCTCTTGGTTCGCACCAGCGGGGAACTGCGGTTGAGCAACTTCCTTCTCTGGCAAGTGGCCTACTCCGAGATTTGGGTGACCGAAACGCTTTGGCCGGACTTCACCCAGACGGATCTGTTCCGCGCGATCATTGATTATCAGAAGCGCGAGCGCCGGTATGGCGGGTTGGGACTGGGATAGGAAGGCATGGGTCCAGGCGGACGGATTCTGACAACTGGCCACTGACAACTCCCGCATGAAATCTCGCATCTTGACTGCCCTGGTTCTTTTCCCTCCGGTTATCTATCTGATCGGATGGTCTCCGTATTGGCTCTTCCTCGCGGCCGTGCTGGCAACTGCCGAGCGAAGCCTCTACGAATACTTCCTGATTTGTCGTAATGCCGGCGTCAAAAGCTTTCCCGCATTGGGTTATGCTGGCGTCGCTGGGATGTGCGTGGCTCAGACCGCTGGGCTCTTCCTGCTCTTCAATCCAACCTTAGCGGTTCTTGGATTGTTCCTCCTGCTGAGTCTTTCGCTGGGCCTACGATGGACCGTCGATCTGAAGGATTATCTCCAGGCGGTTTCCTCCACGGTCTTCGGCATCCTCTACGTTGGCTTCACGCTCTCCTGTTTGATGCCTCTCCGATTTTCCGACCCGGTCAAAGGGCAGAAGCTGATCTTTCTGCTCTTCCTGGTTATATGGGCGGGTGACATCTGCGCGTTCTTTGTCGGCCGCTCGCTTGGCCGCCATCTTCTGTTTCCGCGCATTTCACCAAAAAAGACGGTTGAAGGCGCCGTGGGAGGACTGGCGGGAAGCTTGCTCATCGCTTGGGCCTTTGCACATTGGTTCTGGCAGACAGCGGATTTGAAAACAGTTATCCTGTTGGCGGCGTTGATCGCCATGGCTGGGCAGGCAGGCGACTTCGCAGAGTCGGCAATGAAACGCGGCGCGGGCATGAAGGACTCGGCGGCAATTCTCCCGGGCCATGGCGGCCTGCTTGACCGGATTGATGCCGTACTTTTTGGTGTCCCGACCCTGTGGTTGGCGCTTTTGATCAAGGATAGTTGGCCGTTATGAAGGGACTGTGCATTCTTGGCTCGACGGGTTCGGTGGGCCAAAACTCACTTCGGGTGGCGAAGAGTCAGGCGGGAAAGTTCCGCGTCGTGTCCCTCGCGGCAGGCAAGAACCTGGATCTCCTGGCCGGGCAAATCCAGGAATTCAATCCGCAACTGGTCTCCGTCGGCACTTCCGATTGTCTCGAACCCCTGCGGCAACGACTGCGCAGCCGAGGCTACCAGCGTCCACTGAAGATCGTTGCGGAAACCGAGGGACAGATCGAGGCGGCGACGCTCTCGGAAGTGGATATCGTGGTTTCTTCCTCGCACGGCGTGACCGGCCTCCGGGCGACCTACGAGGCCATCCGCGCCGGCAAACGGATCGGCCTCGCCAATAAGGAAACACTCGTCGTGGCCGGCGAAGTGGTCATGCGCGCGGCCCGGGAAAAAGGTGCTGAAGTCCTGCCCATCGATAGTGAGCATAGCGCGGTCCATCAATGCCTGCGGGCCGGCAGTCACCCGGAGGTCCGGCGAATCATCCTTACCGGATCCGGGGGGCCGTTGCGAAAGACGCCTGCAGAAGAATTCGAGACTGTGACTCCCGAGCGGGCCCTGAATCATCCCATCTGGAAGATGGGTTCACGGATTACCATTGACTCTGCAACGTTGATGAACAAAGGCCTTGAAATCATCGAGGCCCGCTGGCTTTTCGGCCTATCCTCATCGCAGATCGACGTACTCATTCACCCCGAGTCCGTCATCCATTCCATGATAGAATTTGAAGACGGCACCGTGATGGCGCAGCTTTCCGTGGCTGACATGCGCCTGCCCATTCAATACGCCCTGACCTATCCGGACCGGGTTGATTTGAATGAGCAATCCCTGAGGCTGGATCTGGTGGCCGTGGGTTGTCTGCATTTTGAGAAGCCCGACACTGCCCGCTTTCCCTGCCTGGATCTGGCTCGGGGAGCGTTGGAGCAGGGCGGGGCAATGCCCTGCGCGTTGAATGCCGCGGACGAGATTGCGGTGGAAGCATTCCTCTCCCGGGGGCTGCCTTTCTCCGGCATTCCGCGCGTGATCGAACGGGTGATGAAGCAAACGCCGCAAGTTCAATTGAACTCCATCGACGACGTACTGGCGTGCGACTCGGAAGCCCGGCGTCGCGCCAGAGAACTGGTCGCGAACCGATCCGAGTGAGGAGAACGGCCTGAGTATGCTTTCGAGTTTCATAACCGACGCCGTGGTGGTCATCATCGTCCTGGGCTTCATGATTTTCATTCATGAGCTGGGGCACTTCGTTGCCGCCAAGTCATTCGGCGTCCGCGTGCTGGTATTTTCTCTGGGCTTTGGCAAACGGCTCTTCGGTGTCAAGCGCGGTGACACGGATTACCGAGTGAGCGCCCTGCCTTTCGGTGGCTACGTCAAGATGGCGGGGGATGACCCTTCGGAAGTCCGCCAGGGCGATTCCGGTGAGTTCCTCGCACGGCCACGCTGGCAGAGGTTCGTGGTCGTGGTGATGGGACCTGCGATGAATGTGCTGCTGGCCCTCACCCTGCTGACAGGCTTGTATCGCTTCCATTTCCAGAAGCCCGCCTACCAGGAACAACCAGCGCGCGTGGGCGACGTCGAGCCGGACTCGCCCGCGGCTCGCATCGGCGTGCTGGCCGGGGACTTGATCGTGAGGTTGGATGGGATCCGCAACCCCAAGTGGGAGGACGTCGAGGTCAAGACTATCACCACGGTGGACGAGGCGATCCCCATCGAGATCCAGCGTGACGGCCAGACCCTTGCCCTCGGCTTGACGCCGCAAGCCAAAGGCCCCAACCGGATCGGCGATGCTGGATGGTATCCCTACGTGCCCGGCACGATCGACGCCGTCGAACCGGGACTGCCCGCGAGCCAGGTCGGCCTGAAAGTGGGAGATCAGATTCTTGGCGTCGATGGCCGCCGGGTTTACTTCTGGCCCCGGGTCGCCTACCTCTTGCAGACAGGGAACGGCAAGGAAGTAGATCTCGCCGTGCTGCGCGAGGGCAAGGAGATGACGCTGCACGTCAAGCCGGTGCTCACCGAAGTGCGCGGGGAGAAACTGTGGCGCATCGGCATAGCTTTCCGCAGCAACATGGTTGTGCGGGAGCTTCCGTGGGGCCAGGCATTTTCCTCCGCCCTGCGGGACAACCTGAGAAACTCTCTGGCAACTTTCGACGTCCTGGGGAAAATCCTGACGCGGCGAATGTCCACGCGCTCTCTCTCGGGGCCGATCGGGATCGCGCAGCTTTCCGGCGAGGCCTATCGGGCCGGCATCCCCGAGCTCCTGATGTTTGTCTGTTTCATCAGCCTGCAACTGGGGATCTTCAACCTGCTGCCCATCCCCATTCTGGACGGTGGAGTCATCCTGCTGCTCCTGGTGGAAAGCGTGATGCGCCGCGATTTGAGCCTGGAGGTCAAGGAACGATTCGCGCAGGTGGGCATTGTATTCCTGCTGCTGCTGGCCGTGTTTGTGATGTACAACGACATTCTCAAGACTTTTAAACCCTATTGAGCCATTAAGCCATCGGGTCATTGAATCATTGAAACCTTCCAGAGTTGGGCGAATGTATGAACTTTAGCGATACAGAGCATTTCCCGCCGCGCCGCAAAACGCGGCCCGTCAAGGTCGGGCGGCTGACCATCGGCGGTGACGCCGCCATCGTCGTGCAGTCGATGACCAAGACCGACACGCGCGACGTGGGGAAGACCATCGAACAGATCCAGCAGATGGAAGCGGCGGGTTGCGAGATCGTGCGGCTGGCCGTCCCCGACATCGAAGCCGCCCGGGCGCTCCCCGAGATTCGCAAGCGCTGTCCCGACTCCATCCTCGTTTCCGATATTCACTTTCAATACAAGTTCGCGCTCATGGCCCTGGATGCGGGGATCGACAAGCTGCGGATTAACCCCGGCAATATCGGCGACGCGGAGAAAGTTCGCGTCGTCGTCCGTCGCGCCCAGGAGCAGTGTGTGCCGATTCGCATCGGAGTCAATGCCGGATCGCTCGAGCGGCGCCTCCTCGAAAAGTACGGCTACCCGACCCCGGAAGCGATGGCCGAGAGCGCCCTCTACCACATCCAGATTCTCGAGGAACTGGGATTCAACGATACGATTGTTTCGCTCAAGGCGTCCAACGTCAAGCTCACCGTGGCCGCGTACCGCCTGCTCGCCAAGCAGGTGGACTACCCTTTCCATCTCGGCATTACGGAAGCGGGCACGCAGTTTTCGGGAACGGTGAAGTCGTGCGTGGGGATGGGCATGTTGCTCGCGGAAGGAATCGGCGACACGATTCGCGTCTCGCTGGCCACCGATCCGGTCGAGGAAGTCCGCGTCGCCTACGAGATGCTCAAGGCGCTCGAGCTGCGCAGCCGCGGGCCGGTGGTGATTGCTTGCCCGACCTGCGGGCGTCTGGAAGTTGACCTGTTCAAGATCGCAGGCGAGATTGAGCAGGCGACGGCGCACATCAAGATGCCCATCAGCCTGGCGGTGATGGGATGCGCGGTCAACGGTCCGGGCGAAGCTCGGGAAGCCGACCTCGGCGTGGCGGCGGGTCGCGGTAACGGCATGATCTACCGCGAGGGCAAGGCCATCCGCCAGGTCACGGAAGAGGAGATCGTTCCCGCCCTGCTCGAAGAGATCGAGCGCTTCATCGCTGACAAGACCGCCGGCGTTAACACCGCCCCACCGGAAATCGTGACCGAGTCAGCGCCCGCCGGCGCGAGCGCCCTGCCCATCATCAAATAAACTACAATCAAGTACTACCGGCTGCGGCGGCTGGGCTCTGGCCTTCCCGCCCGGTGCTGTTGCATGAGCCGCAGCAGACGGAAAAACTTGAGCGACCGGCGGGCGTCTTCCTGGATCTGCACCTTCAGGATGGCGGGATTTTGGAATTTCATTTCGTCGCGCAGGCGATATAGAAATTCAATTTCCATCTCAGACTCCGCAATCTCGCCGGAATAGTCGAGCAGGAACGTCTCGACGGTCAGCCGGTAGTTGCCGAAGGTGGGTTTGTGGCCAACGTTGGTGACGGAATCGTGGAGCGTTTCTCCCAGCTGCGTGCGTGTGACGTACACGCCGATCTTGGGAAGCTGCTCTTCGACCGGAGCAAGGTTCAGGGTCGGCACCGTATGCTTGCGCCCAACGCCCAAGCCGGCCACAATCGGTCCATAAACGGAGAAGGGCCGCCCCAGCAGCCTTGCCGCAAGCTCTACGCGCCCCAGCGAGAGCATTTCGCGGATTCTGGTACTCGACACCCGCTCGCCACGCACTTCGAGCGTGGGCAGCACGTCGAGTCGAAATCCCTCCGGGCGGGCGAACTCGGCGAGAATTTCGACGTCGCCCGACTGGCGGTAGCCGAATCGGAAGTTCGGTCCCACATGGACGGAGACGGCACGTAAACTCCCCACGAGGATCTGGCGCACAAAATCCAGGGGTGAGAGGTGAGCCAGCTCCTTGGTAAAGGGAAGGACGACCAGAAGATCGATGCCCAGGCTTTCAATCAGCCGCGTCTTTCGCTCCAGCGGCGTCAGAAGCTTGGGCGCGTGCTCGGGTGAAAGCAGCTTGATGGGATGCGGCTCGAAGGTGAGGGCGGTGGCCGTCGCGCCCGATGCTCGGCCCGTTGCCACGACCTTCCGGAGCAACTTCTGGTGGGCAAGATGTACCCCGTCGAAGTTGCCGATGGTGAGCACACTCGACCGGAGAGCTTTGCCGAGTTCGCGGAGATCGTGGACTATGCGCATATGGAATAGTCAAAAGTCAAGAGTGAGTGATTACAAACCCAAGCCGAAAACTCGAGGTCGATCCAGAGAATGCCAATCCAAAATCTAAAGTCCAAAATCATTTTTCTTTACAACTCCACTCTTTGCCCATCGTAAGCCAACCGCACGTGAGGGGGCAGCGCGGCGTTGGTTTCCTCGTGTCCCAATTCATGCGCGATGTGCGTGAAAAGCGCCTGCCGGGGTTTCAGCCGTTCCACCAGCACCAGGGATTGTTCAATATTGGAATGCGTGGGGTGTGGCTTGTGCCGCAGCGCATCGAGGACGAGCACGTCCAGGCCTTCGAGCAGCGAGAGCGAGGTTTCTGGTATGGTGCTGAAGTCCGTCACATAGGCCGCCTTCCCGAAGCGAAAGCCCAGCACCGGCAAATCGCCGTGATAGACGGGCACGGGAATCATCTTCAGTCCCCAAAGCTCGAAGGGACCTTCGATCAGGTGCGGATCGAGTTTTCCCACGCCCCCGTATACGTAAGTTCCATCGAAGATGTAGGAGAAAATCTGCCGCAGCTTGTGCATCGAGCGCTCGTCGGCCCAGACGGGGAGAGGCACCTGCTGGCGAAAATAGAAAACTCGCGTGTCGTCCAGTCCCAGGACGTGGTCGGCGTGAGAGTGGGTGAAGACCACCGCATCGAGCCGCTCCATCTTTTCACGCAACGCCTGCTGGCGAAAATCCGGAGTGGTATCAATCAGCACCGCCCGGCCGTCGAATTCGACGAGCAGCGATGGCCGGGTTCGCTGGTCACGAGGATCCTTGGACGTGCACACTTTGCAGTGGCAGGTCACGGTCGGCACGCCGGTGGAGGTTCCTGTACCCAGAAAGGTGAGTCTCATCGCGGTCGCTGGCTCAGGCGCTTGTCGATCTCGACGTAGGTGAGCCGGAGCTCGTAGAGAACGTCTTCAAGCAGCTTCGCCTCGCTGGGCGTCAGGTTGCCGCGGGTCTTTTCCTGCAGGACTTCCAGCAAGTCGATGGTGCGGCGCGCATTCACCAGGTCGGTGGGGATGCGTTCGCCCCCCGGGCCGGGCAGCAATCCCAGTTGGAACATGGCCGTGGTGCTCAGGTAGGAAACGAGGGTGTCAAAGTTCGTCGGGCCCTCGTCGTAGTCATACGGGGCTTCAGCTTCGGCCTCGGCAGAGGTCTCGGGCGTGGGCTCGGGCTGCGCGGCAGGCTTCTCTTCGCCTTCTGGCGACACACTCCGGCGCGTTCCCTCCGCGTCGAAGATCCGACGGTCAACCACCTTGAAGCCGGATGGGTCGTCTTTTTCGTCAGCCATGGAATTCCTCATGCGCCGTGAGTCCGCGGCCAGTGCGCTGGCTGGCACGCTTGCCTTGCCGGGAGATCCCAGTTTAGCAGCAACTCCTTTCAGCAACAAGGCTCGGGCCGGGCGATGAGGGTGCGGAGTGGGGAGGTCAATCCACGGGCAAGCTGACAAATCTCTGAAAAAAAACTTCTTAACAGCTTCGTTGAATTTCTATACACATGCTGATTCTAAAGAACTTAACAGCTTCGTTTTGCTTTTCTGAAAACTATGTTGTTCATTCTGCATGACTAATCAGCTTCGTTTTTTTTCAGGGTATAGGGAAATTCTCAATCGGAGTAGCATTCGACCGCTGGCGAGCAGCCGAGATCCCACAGGCAAGAATGAAGCAGCGCCGAGTATCCCTCGCTCCGCAGTTCCATGCATGACCAGGTTCCGACTCCCATGTTGTTCCTGCCCGATTGCCTCGAAGACTAGCCGGTCTAGGCTCTCCCTCGAACTTAGCTAGACTACTACAATCGGCCAGACAAGTCAAGAGACCAAATGCCTGGAGGCGCGACTTTCTGCCAGCCCAGGAGATCGTCCGCTTTCTGCCTCTCCCACGACCGGAGTCGCGACTTGGAAGTCCGCGCTCTCTGCCGCCTCGGAAAATCCGCAACGAAAGATCGCCGCCGCGCCTTCTATTGCCATCCCTCGGCGCACCTTGATACATTAGCAGGCTAGACCTTTCCGCCTCGGTCTTGAGCGTGAACGGCGATTGTCGAGGAACTGACCTGGCCGGAGACACCCTGCGCAAGCTGGTGGAACTGATGGCGCACCTGCGCAGCGCGGAGGGGTGTCCGTGGGACCTGGCGCAGGATTACGACTCCGTGAAGGGCCTGCTCCTGGAGGAGGCCTACGAAGTTGTGGATGCCGTCAACGAGCGCGATTTTGACGCGCTCGAGGACGAGCTCGGCGACCTGCTATTCCAGGTGGTTTTCTACTCCCGGCTGGCCGAGGAAGAGAAGCGCTTTGGCATCGACGATGTAATCGAGCGCGTGCACGCCAAGCTGATCCGGCGCCACCCGCACGTTTTTGGGGAAACACGCGCGCGGAACGCGGAAGAGGCTCTGAAGAGCTGGAACGCGGTCAAGGAGAAGGAACGGCTCTCCAGCCCGAATGGCGCCCCGCCGTCGAACTCCCTCCTCGACGGAATCCCGCCGGCGTTTCCCGCCATACTCGAGGCCTACGAATTGGGGATCCGCGCCGCGGAGGTCGGGTTCGACTGGGCGAAGGTGGACGATCTGCTGGC
>Ga0315291_10003907_pt1 | contig 19131 bp, 17 predicted proteins | sample YL17G12_20_MG_FD_203070 | JGI IMG/M metagenome (GOLD analysis project Ga0315291, IMG submission 203070) | Sediment microbial communities from Yellowstone Lake, YNP, Wyoming, USA - YL17G12_20 | ecosystem: Environmental > Aquatic > Freshwater > Lake > Sediment | place: USA: Wyoming | collected...
CCGCGGGCCAGATCCGGCACCCGAACCTGAAACTCGCCGATCGCCTTCTCGAAGCTCTCGTGGGCGGGCTCGGCGTAGCCGAAGAAGGCATTCAAAAGGTCGGCCAGTTGTCGCGGCTGGCTCAGATCGACCTTCATCGCCTGACGGCGGTTCTGGTACAAACAGGCCTGCCGGGTGTCCTCGAAGATGATGTTGCTAAGTGGGTAACCCCTGGCGATCTTCTTCTTGATCTCGGTTTCGAGACTATCCTTGGTGTCCTTGGCCTCCCAATAGCCGTGAGTGATGTAATAGTCGTCGCGGAACGTGCCGTCGGGTCGGACGGCGCGGCCTTCAGCGGCTTCGGCCAACTCAGGGATCAACGTCCAGCCGAAGTGACGGCCCGTCTCCTCCAGCAGGTTTTGGAAGGCGGACCGCAGGGCGCTTTCGTTCTCGACCCCTTGGTCTGCGTAGGCCTGGAGGGCCGCGTAGTAGGTCTGGAGGGCCTTGTGCGTCGGCTTGACGGTTGTGGGGGTGGCCATGGCGAAATCCGATTTCGGACCAAATATGCTTGCGTGATCCCGGGAAAAAGGGGACAGGTCCAATTTGCCGGAACGGCCCGGAGGCGGGCACCATGCTTGCATGGTCGTCGCACAAATTGGACCTGTCCCCTTTTTCCCGGGGCCATCTCCCGGCCAATTGGGTTCTGATGGCCCCCAAGAATAGTCGGTTTCGCCATGCGCTGCAAGCTCCCGCCAGCCGGTCGGGGGGGCCAAAGTGCAATTGACCGCAGGATAGCCGGCTGTCAAGATACCACCGACGAGGTCGAAGTCTTGCCCCGGGTCGTTTGTCACTGGGAGCCAAGGATGACGCGGCGGGCGTTGATCACCGGCATCACCGGCCAGGACGGGGCCTGTCTGGCCGAGTTTCTGCTGGGCAAGGGGTACGAGGTCCACGGCATGGTCCGCCGGGCCAGCACCGAGAATTTTGAGCGGATCGGCCCGCTGAGGGACCGCGTCACGCTGCACCAGGCCGACTTGCTGGACCAGTTGTCGATCATCACGCTGATCCGCGAGGTCCGCCCGCACGAGGTCTACAACCTGGCCGCCCAGAGCTTTGTGCCCACCAGTTGGCTCCAGCCGCTGTTGACCGGCGAGTTTACGGCCTTGGGTGTGACCCGGGTGCTAGAGGCCATCCGCCTGGTCGACCCGGCGATCCGTTTCTACCAGGCCTCCAGCAGCGAGATGTTCGGCAAGGTGCAACAAGAGCCGCAGAACGAGCAGACGCCCTTCTGGCCCCGCAGCCCCTACGGCGTGGCCAAGGTCTACGGGCACTGGATCACGGTCAACTACCGCGAGAGCTACGACATCTTCGCCTGCTCGGGAATCCTCTTCAACCACGAGTCGCCGCTGCGGGGCAAGGAGTTCGTCACCCGAAAGGTCTCCGACGCAGTCGCCCGGATCAAGCTGGGAATGCAGGAGAAACTCAAGCTGGGCAACCTCGACGCGAAGCGGGATTGGGGGTATGCGGGCGACTACGTACAGGCGATGTGGATGATGTTGCAGCAGGAGCAGCCGGACGACTACGTGGTGGCCACCGGCCAGCAGCACTCGGTTCGCCAACTGGTCGAGCTGGCCTTCGGCCACGTGGGGCTGGACTGGCAGCAGCACGTCGAGGTGGATCCGAAACTGCTCCGTCCGGCCGAGGTCAACACGCTGCGGGGCGACGCCACCAAGGCCCGCCAGGTGCTCGGCTGGCGGCCCATCGTGACCTTTCCCGAGCTGGTGCGGATGATGGTCGACGCCGATTTGAAGCGGGTGCGGCGAGAGTTGGGCGATCGCGAGGGGTGATGTGTCATGCAGTGTGCGAGTTCGCCCTTGCGGCAGATTGGATTACCTGTTAAATCGTCGCGGTAACGGTGCCTGCCCATGGGGGTGGCAGTCCTGCTGTCGCCCCCGGGGAGGCCGCACAGCAGCCAGGACGAGCCGATGCCGCCGCAGCCCTACCGGACGACGATGACAGGATGGGGCCGCTACCCCGTGGTCGAAGGGCTCGCCGTGAAGTCGGAGGACCTCGAGCAGGCGACCGTCGGGGCGGCGCTCTGCCGTGGCCTGGGGCGCTCCTACGGCGATTCTTCCCTACCGGCCCGCGCCGACGACCTGGTGGTCGACACCACCCTGGCCGATCGGCTGCTGGCCTTCGATCCGGCGTCGGGCATGCTGCGGGCGGAGGCGGGGCTCTCGCTCTGGGACCTGAATCGGCTGCTCTTGCGCCGCGGGTGGTTCGTGCCCGTCTCGCCCGGCACGCAATGGGTCACCCTCGGCGGCATGGTCGCCTCCGACGTCCACGGCAAGAATCACCACCGCGACGGCTGCTTCGGCCGGCACCTCCGCAGCCTGAGACTCCGGGTGGCCGACGGGCGGATCGTCGAGTGTTCCGACGAGCAAGAGAAGGAGCTTTTTCGGGCGACCGTTGGCGGGATGGGGCTGACCGGTCACATCCTCGAGGTCGAGTTCCCCATGCACCGCATCCCCTCGCCCTGGATCTGGGGAGAAACTGAGCGGATCGCCGACCTGGACGCCCTGGTCGCCGGGCTGAAGGAGGCGGCCGGCTCCTGGCCGATGACCGTCGCCTGGGCAGATTCCCTGGCGCGGGGCAGGGGCCTCGGCCGCGGAATCCTCATCAAGGGCCGCTGGGCCGAACCGGGCGAGGCCCCCGACCGGCCGCCCAGGCTGAAACGTCCCTGGCGAGTTCCCCTCCGGCTGCCCCGCCTCGTGTTCTGCCGTGCGAGCGTGAGGATGTTCAACCTGCTGTACTACTGCAAACACTGCCCGCACCTCAGCAGCGGTATCCTCCACCCCGAGACGTTCTTCTATCCGTTGGACGTGCTCGACAACTGGAACTTGATCTACGGCCGCCGCGGCTTCACGCAGTACCAGTGCGTGCTGCCCCACGCGGGCGACAACGGCCCGGTGCGGCGGCTGTTGGAGCTGTTCGCCTCCGCCGATGGCAAGGCGTTTCTCTGCGTGATCAAGGATTGCGGGGCGGAGGGGAAAGGCATGCTCTCCTTCCCCCGGCCGGGAATCTCGGTGGCCGTCGATTTTCCCGTCGACCCCAAGAACACCCAGGCACTGGTCGATCGGCTCAATGAGCTGGTGATTGACGAGGGAGGACGAATCTACCTGACCAAGGACGCCTTCACCCGGGCGGAGCATTTTCGCGCCATGGAGCCGCGGCTGGGGGCCTTCAACGCGGTGCGGAAGAAATGGGATCCGCAGGGAAGACTCCGCAGCGCCCAGTCGGTACGCCTGTTGGGAGACGCCGCATGAAGGTCGTGCTGTTGGGCGCAACCCGAGGGATCGGTCGGGCGGTGGCGCGGCTGCTGGCCGAGCGCGGCGAGCGGATCATTCTCCTGGGCCGCAGCCCGCAGCAGTTGCAGCGAACCGCCCGCGACCTGGAAATCCGCGGGGCGGAGGCTCCGGTGGCAACCGCGCCGTGCGACCTGCTGCGCCCGGAGGGCTTCGCTGCCGCGCTGGACAGGGCGGAGCAGGAACTCGGCGGTTTCGAGACGGTGATCGTCACGGCCGGACTGTTCGGCACCCAGCAGCAACTGGAGGACGATCCCGAGTTGGCGGCCCGGGTGCTGTCGGCCGATTTCACCAACACGGTCTTGTTCTGCGAGGAGGTCCGCCGGCGGCTGCTCGCCGGGGGCGGAGGGACGCTCTGCGTCTTCAGCTCCGTGGCCGGTGAGCGGGGCCGCCAGCCGGTGATCCTCTACGGGGCGGCCAAGGCGGGGCTCTCGCGGTACCTGGAGGGACTGGATCACAAGTTCCGCGCCCGGGGACTGAAAACAGTCTGCGTCAAACCCGGCTTCGTCCACACCGGCATGACCGCCGGGCTGAAGCCGCCCCCGCTGGCCGGCCGGACGCAGGAGGTTGCCCGGCGGGTGCTCAGGGCCGTCGATCGGGGCACCCCCGAAATCTACGTCCCGCCAATGTGGCGGCCGGTAATGTGCGTGATCCGTAACCTTCCGCGCTGGGTGATGCGGAGAATCCAGTTTTAGCGACATACCGTTCAAGAGGGTGCCATATCTAACGAGGATCGAGTGGCACCGGCGTCTCGCCGGTGTGAGACGAGTAAGAGCGCTGCTATCAGTTCCGTCACACCGGCGAGACGCCGGTGCCACTATTTATCCGGAGGGTGAAATGCTGGCAGACCTCGTGCGATTGGCCCGCCCGACGCACTGGATCAAAAACGTCTTGGTCCTGATCCCGGTCCCCTTCGCCCTGGCCGACGCCACGCAACCCGGAGTGAAGCTGACTGCGGGCGTGTTCCTGCTGGGGCTGCTGGGGTTCTGCCTGACTAACTCGGCCGTCTACACGCTCAACGACCTGCTGGATGCACAGTCCGATCGCCTCGACCCGCGGAAACGCAACCGCCCCCTGGCCGCCGGAAGGGTCTCGGCCAGCGCGGCAGTGGTGCAGGGCGTGGTCCTCGCTCTGGTCGGGCTGGGCCTGTGTCTGGCCAGCGGCAGGATGGCCGCCGTGTGGCTGGCACTGCTCTACGTGGCGCTGAACGCGGCCTATAGCCTGGCGGCGAAACACGTCGCGCTGCTCGATGTCTTCCTGCTCTCGTCGGGCTTTGTGATTCGCGTGCTGTTGGGATGCGCGTTGATCACGGCCAGCCCGTCCGGATGGCTGCTGCTGTGCACCTCGGCGCTGGCCCTGTTCGTCGGTTTCGCCAAGCGTCGGGCGGATTTGGCGGCCGGGTTGGACGGCAACCACCGCGGCAGCCTCGGCGGCTACAGCAAGGCCTTCCTGGACCAGGCGATCACCATCTGCGCCGGCGTGGCCCTGGCGGCCTACGCCCTCTACAGCATCGAAGCGAAGGTGTTCCTGCCCCAGCGGGAGATGGCCTCGATACCCTTCGTGGCCTACGGGATCCTCAACTACCTCCGCCTGGCCGACAGCCAGGACGCCGGCGGCTCGCCGGTGGAGATCGCCTACCACAGCCTGTCCAGCCAGCTCTGCGCCATCGGCTGGGGGGTGACGGTCACCTGGAGTCTCGGAATGTGGTGACTGAAAGTGTAAACGCCCGCAACCGCGGAAACGACAGTGGTCCTGGAAACCTGGGGTATCGGGGTTCGGGACTGGGGTCTCGGGACTCGGGCTATGGGCGTTGCCTTTTCCCGAGACCCGAGTCCCGAATCCCGTGTACCAAGCACGCTTTCTCAGAAGGCATTCTGTTAGCTTCGCAGTTTGGGTGGTAAGATCGGGCCGGCCCGCAAGCGTTGCACCCCAACGGAGTACACCCTTGAAGAAGTTCCTCGTGACGCTGCTGAAGATCGGCATTTCCGCCGCCATCATCGCCTACCTGGTGTGGCATGCCACCAGGAGCGAAGACCCGGACGAACGAAACGTCTTCCAGCAACTTCTCGACCAGCCTAAGCAGTGGGGCGTGCTGGCCTTGGCCTGCCTGTTTTGCGCCTCCGCTGTGATGCTCACTCTGGTGCGCTGGTGGTACCTGGTCCGGGCTCTGGAGATCCCCTTGCGGTTCGGTTCGGCCATGCGGATCGGCCTGCTGGGCTATCTGTTCAATCTGGCCCCGCTGGGCATCGTGGGCGGCGATCTCCTGAAGGCCTGGATGCTCGCCTGGCAGCACCGCGAGCATCGGGCCAAGGCCGTCGCCTCGGTGGTGGTCGACCGAGTCGTCGGGCTGTACCTGCTGTTCGTGGTCGCCTCGGCCGCGATTCTGCTGACCGGCTTTTGGACGATCGAGGGCGGGGCCGGGCTGATACGCGAGATCTGCGTGATCACGTTCCTGGTGACCATCGGCGGGGGGGCCGCCATCGCCGCGTTGCTGTTCCCCGGCGTTACCGACGGCCGGGGAACGCGGGCCCTGGCCCGCTTGCCCCGCGTGGGGCATACGATCGACCGGCTGATTGAGGCCATTCGCATGTATCGCCGCAGGCCGGCCGTGATGGTGATCTCGTCGCTGATGAGCGTGGGCGTCCATTGCCTGTTTGCCGTTGGGGTTTATTTCATTGCGCGGGGCCTCTTCGGCCGGGTGCTCTCGCTGGGAACGCACTTCGTGATCAACCCCCTCAGCGCAGCCACCGGGGCACTGCCGCTGCCGTTTGGCCCCTTCGAGGCCTTGCTGGAGTTCTTCTACAACCACGTGTCCGAGCCGGGGATCGTGACCCAGAAGGGTCAGGGTCTGGTGGTTGCCCTGGCCTACCGGCTGATCTGCATCCTGATCGCCTTGGTCGGCGCGTGTTACTACGTGGGCAGCCGCGGGGAAGTGGCTCAGGTCCTCCGCGAAGCCGAACAAGAGCAACCGCCGGAGGGATCGGATCACGCAAGCTCCGCGATCACGTAGGGTCCCTTGGGAATCACCGCGATCGTGGCATTCCGGCCGAGTTCGGCCAGGGTCTCGGCCACGGCGGCCTCGACGCTCTCGGCCGGCTCGACGAACAGCCGGCGGAGCGTCTCGGCCGGCAGGCCGTCGGTGACCACCTTCACGCGGGCCTGGCGGCAGACCTTAGCCAGCTCCTCCAACTGCCACTGGTCCTTCACAAAGTACTCGGTATTGAGGATCCGCGCCATGAAGATCTCCAGCGAGGGGTTCTCGTCGAACAGCCGCTGGAACTCCGGGCTGCCGATCCCTTCGCTCAGGCCGGCCGCCAGGATGATCGTCCCGCCCGGCTTGACGATCGGCAGCGCGGCCACCAGGCCCTTGATCGACTGGTAAAAAGTCGTGTCCAAGGGATAGCCGGCCGACGTGGTTACCACGATGTCGACCGGGTGGCTGAGTGTATCGGTGACCGGCCCGCGGGCCAGCTCGACCCCTTCATAGAACGCGGCCTCCATGTCGCCGGCCACCACCGAGAGGATCCTCCGCCGGTCGTCGATCACCACGTTGACGATGAAGTCGCAGCCCGCCCGCCGGGCGATGTAGGTGTTTTCCTCGTGGACCGGGTTGTCTTGCAGGCAGCCGCTGCGGGCGTTGGGGTGCTCCAGGAAATCGGTGCCGTGCCAGACCCTGATGGTCTCCAGCCCCGCCAGTCCAGGGCAGATCAGCTTCCGCCCGCCGGAAAACCCGGCCATCAGATGCGGCTCGATCAGACCGGTGGTGATCTTCAACTCCGCCTCGACGTAGCGGGTGTCGATCCAGATGGGTATGCCGCGAGGACTGTCGCCGAGCCGGGTGTGCTCCGAAATCGCCTCGCCGTGGTGGTTCTCGATGCGGTAATTCTCCACCACGAAGGGACCGACCATCTCCAGCAGCTCGTCGCGGGTGTTGGAGCGGTGCAGGCCGGTGGCCACCAGGATGAGAATCTTTTGCCGGGCGATGCCACCCTGCTCCAGCGCAGCCAACAGCGGCGGCAGGATCACTCGATTGGGGACCGGCCGTGTGACGTCACTGATGACCACGCAGGCATCGCGGCGGCCTCGGGCGAGTTCGGCCAGTGGCGGGGTGCCGCGGGGCCGCGAGAGACGCTCGACCAACGCCGCCTCCGGATCCGCCAGCGGCTCGGCCGGCTGATATGCCAGGCACTTGACCACGTGCCGCTCGGGCAGCTCCACCTCCAGCCCGGCCCGGCCGTAGTCCAGGTGGAACCGCATCGGATGCACCTCCGGGAGGAAAGAAAGGCAGCCGGGTCAGGATTTCTTCTCTTCGCCGCCACCTTCTGCTGCTTTCTCTTCCTCTTTCTTCTTCTTTTTCTTCTTCATTGCCAGTTTGTACACCCGCACCTTGGGCAGGCCGAAGGGGCTCTCGCCCTCCTCCCAGCGGTCGGTGGCCTTCAGCCGCTCGATCCGCTCACCGCGAGTCAGCACGCTCCGGCTGCGGACCAGTCCGCGCCGCATCCGCAGGCTGCGATCCATGGTCATCTTCGTCGGTCTCCTCGTACGTCTGTTTCCACCCAAGCCGGCCGACCGCTTCCTCCATGCCCGACCGGCGAGTCTCCTCGGCAGCTCGCGTCTCGCCCTGCCATAAGCCGGCGAATGCCGCAAAACACATTACTATAGGGGTATCGGCGGGAGATTGCAAGTGGTGGGTCTGGCCCGTGGCCCTTCGCGGCAGGTCTTGCCACTCGCTGCTAGCCCGCATTTCTCACCAACACCCCACGTCGGATCACAGTGTGCCACTGCTTCGCAGAAGCAGTGCGGGGCGGAATCCCTCGTCACTGCTTGCCTTACGTCAAGCAGTGGCACACTGTGGTGAGAAATGCGGGCTAGCGTGACGGAGCCGCGCAGAGTGAGACCCCCAGAAATCCCCAACCAGGGTAACCCTGGGGTAGGATACCGTTTCGACAACGGACGATCGCATTTTGACGCTCACGGCGGCCGATCTCCAACTGGTCGTCTAATTGCCCGATAGCAGCCGGGCCTGCGGACTCTCCCCGCAGGCGGGGCGAGGGGAGGAATCCTGACAGGAAAGGAATTGAATGATGCCCCTTCTCCCCGCAAGCGGGGCCAGGGGAGAGCGTTTTGGGATTGGCAGGAAGCGGTCGCCCGGCTTGCTCTCACCCGGCCCCTACGCCGCGATCGAAGGCGTCCTGATCGTGCTGATAGAGTGCCAGGACCGACTCGAACGTCCCGCTGGAGATCCGCCAGACGGGGGCCTCGTCGCTGTGGGCGTTGCAGTGCGTGGTAAACAGGCGGTACATGAACTTGAACAGGTGCCGCGGCACCCGCAGGGCGGCAAAGGCGTCCATCAACCGCTTTTCGTCGATCGACTCGTCGAACAGGTCGGCCAGCACCGGTGAACTCCCCTCCAGGGCGCAGCCCTTGATGCGGGCGTTGGCCACGTCGTAGAGCGACTGGCCGGTCCACTCGAGCGAGCGGATCAGGTTCTGCTTGTCCAGCCGGGCACGCTGGTGGAAATCGCGGTCCTCGCGGTCGATCAACCGCTCCAGCTCGATCGGCAAGAGCAGTTTCAGCCCCATGCCCGGGTGCTTTAAGAACTTGTTGTCCAGCACCGGCCAGACCAGCGCCCGCATCAGCTCGGTCGAGCCGTTGACCAGGTAGGGCTCGTCGACCCGATCGACCAAGACCAGGAGGCCGTGGAAATGCAGCGAGCGGAGCACACCCTGGAGCTTGGTGAGCAGTTCATAGCGGTCGTCGGTCCGCTGCTGGTCGGGCAAGGGCTGGCCCACGATCTGCCCGCCGGTGAAGTTCATCAATACCCGCCGCAATAGGTTGGTGTTGTGGTTGAGCACGCATGTCTGGTGGACGATGCGGCGGGCCTTCCAGTACCACTTCAGGACCCGCCACACACGGGGTGCCCAGGCGGCGGCAGTGCCGGCGATCAACCAGTACAGCCAGTACGGCCAGCTTGGCAGCCGGTCCCAATGGTACAGACAGCCGAAAAGCCCCACCACGGCCAGCGTGCCGGCGATCCCCACCGCCCAGTCCCACTTCGCACGCCAGATCGCAAAACGCAACTTGCGCCGGAGTTGGTGCCAACGCCCCTCGGCATTCTCAGCCGTCGATTGATCGTAACAGGCCGCCAGCAACAACACGTCGCGGACCTGCGACTTGTCGAGCGACTCGATCGCCAGCGGCTCGTCGCGGGCGGCTGGGTGGCGGGACTGCTTGGCCCCCAGGATCCGGTCCACCAGTTGCGTCACCGCCAGCGAGAGGATGGCGTCCATGTGATCCCACAGCCGCCATTGCTGGAGCATCCGGTCCGGACGGCGCCGGCGGCCCGAAAACCGCTCGCGGAACCGGTCCAGGAAGCGATTGAAATCGTCGTAGAGGACCACGAAGACCTGGCCATCGGGATGGTCGGCGTTGTAGTCGGCCAGGTGCCGGGCGATCTGCAGGCGAATCGCCGTCTTGCCCGATCCCTTCTCGCCGAACACCACCGAGGTCGCCGGCTCCGAAGGATCGCCGTAGACCTTGTCCCAGGTGGGATGGTAGGTGTTGCGGATGCAGTAGCTCTTGAAGACCAGATCGGTCTGGGCGTCCTCGTCGGCAAAGGGATTGCTGGCGATGCCGTGGTGTTGGAGTAACTGTTGAATTTTCATGGGCGGGCCTAAAGGGCGGAGTGGGCAGTGGGCAGTGGGCAGTGATGAGTGGTGAGTGGTGGGTTATCAGTTATCAGTCATCAGTTCTCAGTTTGTGGGCGCGGAAAACCGACAAGCCAAGCGGCCGTCCAACAATAACTCCGTGTTTTCGCCGGCCATTGCCCTCACCCCCTGCCCCTCTCCCGCAGCGGGAGAGGGGAGTGATTGTTGAACGCCCGCCAAAACTCATAACTGACCACTCACCACTGACCACTCACCACTGACCACTCACCACTGATAACTGACAACTAGCCGGACAGCACCCAAACGAGCAGGCCCGACAGGATGATCAAGGCAAAGATCAGCAGGATGAGCACCAACGTCTGGGTTCGCTTGGATTCTCGCCGCGAGTTGGCGCGGCGACTACGGGCGGCGACGGCCCCGGTGGTGGCGACCTCGCCGGCGGTGCTCTTTCCCAGAGGCAGAGGCGGATCCGGCCGGCCCGCCCCCAACTGCGGAAACACCTTGGCGGCCTGCCGCCAGTCCGGCCAACCTTCGCGCCACACCAGCGAATCGGCACCCACCCTCCCCTGCCCTAACCAGGATCGCATCACCTCGCCGCTGGCCGGACCGAACTGGCCCCCGGAGGCCGGTCGCACGTACCAGACCGCGTCGCCGGCCTCGGTCAGCGGATCGGTCACCGCAGGGGATGCCGGCAGGGCAGGTTCCGCTGGAACTGATGTGGGCAACACCAGCGGCGCAACGCCGGCCGGCACAGGGAGGGGATTCGGCAAACCCACCTCCGGAGACGGCAGCGGGGAGGGAATCATGGAAGGAAACCCGAACGGCGCATCGTCAACAGGACCTTGATGGGGCGGCTCCGCCGCCAGCGATTCGACGGTGTCGGCCGCGGCCGGCCCGCTGTCTGGCAACCGGGCTGCCCGGGCCGCCCCAGGGCCGAACGCCAGACCCGGCGGACCCCCACCGGCCCCACTGCCCGGCGCCCCGGCCGTCATCCCTTCTCGTCGCTTGGCACCCCTTTTTTTCTTCTTCTTGGAGGGCTGGCGGGTGCTCTCGGTCGGGATCTGGATCCTCGCGCCGCAATAGGGGCAAATCCCCTTCCTGCCGGCCTGAAACTCCTTGACGTTCAGCTTGTGCCCGTTCGGACAGTAGAACCGGATGCCCATGCTGACATCAACCCCCACGCCCCGCCCGACCCATCGGCTTGGCGCGGTCGAGGCGCTATGATAACCGTCATGGAGGGCGCGTGGCCGGATCGCCCCACCCCCTACCATAGTTATTATACATTGGCCGTAGATCGTGGGAAGCCGTGCATTCCGCTCCAATCTGCAAGATCCCCGATCTCACCTGCCGCCTGCACGAGTTGATCGCGCAGGTGCCCGCTGGACGCGTGACCACCTGCGGGGCCCTGGCCGAGGCGCTGGGCTCTCCGGTTGCCGCCCGCTGGGTCGGGCAGTTCACGCTGGAACACGACCACGCGGCGGGCTGCCCGTGCCATCGCGTCGTCCGTGCCGAAGGCAAAATCGGCCCATACATCGAGGGCGGAATCGAACTGAAGATCCGCCGCTTGGCTGCGGAGGGCATCGACGTGCACGCCGCTGCCGTGGACCTGACCCGCTACGGCTTCGACGCGCTGGTCTCCGACCGGCCGTTGGAGGAACTCCGCCGCGTGCAGGAGGCCCTGCTGGAAAAGGTCTCGCTGCGGCCGCGCCGGCGGATGCCCAAGCTCGTAGGCGGCGTGGACGTCTCGTACCCCCGCGGCGGCGAAGGCGTGGCCGCCTACGCCCTGGTCGAGACGGGCTCCGGGCGGCTGATCTGGTCGACCACCATCCGTCGCCCTGTCAAGTTCCCCTACATCACCAGCTACCTGGCCTTCCGCGAGTTGCCGATTCTGCTGGAACTGCTCGCTGAGGTCCGTGCCGCCGGGCGGATCGCGCCGGTCCTGCTGGTCGACGGCAGCGGCATCCTCCACCAGCGACACGCCGGCATCGCCACGCACCTGGGAGTGGCCGCCCGGCTGCCTACGATCGGGGTGACCAAGAAACTCCTCTGCGGCCAGGTGGAACTGGAGGGCATGGGGGTAGAAGAGTCGCGACCGGTGGTGTACGACGACCGCCTGATCGGCGTGGCGTTGCGGACAGGACAGAGGAGCCGGCAACCCATTTTCGTCTCGCCCGGCCATCTCTTGGACGTGGCGTTTGCCGAGCGGCTGGTCCGCCGGTTGCTCCGCGGCCGCCGCCTGCCCGAGCCGCTCTACTGGGCCGACCACCTGAGCCGGAGAGAGACTTGAGATCTGCGGTCTGGGATCTGGAACTTCGGCCTTATGCACGCCATCCCGGAAAAAGGGGACAGGTCCAATTTGCCGGAACGGCCCGCGACCAACCTTCGGTCGGTGCCCGGCTTCGCACAAATTGGACCTGTCCCCTTTTTCCTCCCGCACCAACACCCCACGTTGGATCACAGTGTGCCACTGCTTCGCAGAAGCAGTGCGGGGCGGAACCCCTCAACACTGCTTGCCTTACGTCAAGCAGTGGCACACTGTGGTGAGAAATGCGGGTTAGGGTTGCGGTCCAAAATCCGCGCTCTGGCAGTGCGAGAAATGCGAGAAGGAGAGTCGGGCTCGGGCATCTCGTATCGGCGGGGCAAAAACACGGACTTCGGCACGGTCGATTTTGCGTCAGATGCCCTTGACTCGGCAAAACGCCCTAGTACGCTGGCAATCTGCACGGGGCCGTCGCGGGGCGACCTGGGCCGCGGCTGCCCGTAGTTTTCTCTCGCGGGGGTCACGCCCGGGCACCGATCGACCCCATCGTGGGGTGGTCTTCAGGGCGCTTTTGGGGGCATGGTCTCAGGCCCGAGTTGCCGTGTACGAATTGTGATATGGTTGTTTGTTCGATCTGCTAACGGGAGATAGTCAATGCCAGCAGTAGTAGACCCCGAAACTTGCACCGGATGTGAAACGTGCGTGGATACCTGTCCGGTGGAGGCCATCTCGATGCGGGAGGACCTCGCCGTGGTTGACCCGGAGACCTGCACCGATTGCGAAAGCTGTGTGGAAGTCTGCCCAGTCGAAGCCATCAGCATGCAGTAGCAGGGCTTTGGGAAAAGGGGCGAGGGGCGAGGGGCGAGGAGACAGGGGGTGAGGCTGGAGATGCAGTCTCCATCGCTCCCCTTTGCGGCCACCGCCGCCTTGCCCAAGGCCAGGCGTTCGGTTAGGTAGGGGGGACTAGCGGTCTCCGGCCCGATCAGGAACATGACACCATGCCGGCACCATTCCATACCCGCTAGCGCCAACCCTCGCCCCTCATCCCTCGCCCCTGGCCCCTGTGCCCTCGCCCCTGACCCCTGACCCCTGACCCCTGACCTGGAGACCGCCGATGAGTGCCCCCGACGACCGGCAGGAAGGCCCGGTGGAAATCCCCCTGGTTGGCGACTTGTCGGAAAACGAGGCGGACTTGTGCGAGAAGCTATTGGGGGTGGAGCCGGGAGGGGAGTGCATCCTCTACATCGATTCGCTCGGGGGAAGCCCTTACTGCGCGATGGCCCTGACCTCGCTGATCCTGCTGCGGGGGCTTCGCGCGACGGGCGTGGTGGCCGGCGAGTGCTCCTCGGCGGCCCTGTGGCCGTTTGCCGCCTGTTGCCGGCGGTACGTCACCCCCTATAGCGTTCTGCTGTTTCATCCCATGAAATGGCAGAGCGAGGAGAACGTCGGCCTGAACGAGGCGGCCGAATGGGCGAGGCACTTCGGCCAACTGGAAACCGATATGGACCGCCTGCTGGCCCGGCTGCTCGGCGCCCCCGAGGAGACCGTCCAGCGGTGGGTCCACCCCGGGCGCTACGTCAGCGGTCCCGAAATGGCTGAGGCCGGACTGGCCGAATTGATCGAGCTGAAGAAGCTGGACGTCTTGCGCCGCAAATGAAACGCCCGAGGAGCCGCCGCGACTTTCTCACGGGCCGAGCGGCCGCCGACGCCGTGGCCGACGCCGCGGCGGGCGGGCTACCCGACGATCCCTCCCAAGGCCCGCCGCTCCATGCCGGCGGCCCGTCCTACCTGATCCACGTGGCGCGCCGGGCGATGGCCTGCGAGTTCGAGGTCCGTTTCAACGCCGGGCAGTACCAGCGCGATACCGAAACGGCCCTGGAAGTGCTCGACCTGGTCGAGACCTTGGAAGACCAGATGTCGGTCTTCCGCCAGACCAGCGAGATCTGCCGCATCAACCAGACTGCCGCCCGTGGGCCGGTCGAGGTCGAATCCAGACTGTTCGGGCTGCTCAAGCTGGGCATGCGGTTGTGCCGTGAGACGCAGGGGGCCTTCGACTTGACGGCGGGGCCGCTGTGGGAGACCTGGGGGTTCGCCCGCCGCGCCGGCGCCGTCCCCGACGAAGGGCGCCTGGCCGAGGCATTGCAGCGCGTCGGCAGCCACCTGGTCGAACTCGACCCGTCACACAAGACGATCCGTTTCACCCGGGAAGGTGTGCAACTGAACCTGGGCAGCATCGGCAAGGGCTACGCCCTGGACCGCTGTGCCGAGAGGCTGGTCCAGGGCGGCATCGCGGATTTCCTTCTGCACGGCGGCCACAGCAGCGTGCTGGCGCGGGGCTCACAGCGACAGCCGCAACCTGACCCCGGCGAAAACCCCCCTGGGGGGTGGGTGGTCGGGCTCCGTCATCCACTCCGCCCCGACCGCCGACTGGCCGAGATCCGGCTCCGCGATCGGGCCCTGGCGACCTCCGGTTCCCGGGCTCAATCGTTCGTGCACCAGGGCCGCCGCTATGGGCACATCCTTGACCCGCGTTCCGGCCGGCCGGCCGAGGGCGTCCTTTCCGCCACGGTGATTGCCCCGGAGGCCGCCCTGGCCGACGCACTGTCGACGGCCTTCTACGTCATGGGCCCGCAGGCGGCGCTGGACTACTGCCGTGCCCGACCCGAAATCGGCGCCGTGCTGATCTGCCCCGTCCGCCACAGCGGCGGCATCGAGATCCACACGGCCGGATTGCCCGAGGATGAACTGAGGCTGCTGTAGTCGCAATGCCGCTTAAGGACGAGTAGTATCAAGGAGGATCAAGTGGCACCGGCGTCTCGCCGGTGTGACATAAGTGGGCTCGTGACCATGAGTTGCGTCACACCGGCGAGACGCCGGTGCCACTGTGTTGACGCCAAGATCGCCGCTGACGGAACGGGAATGGGTCTTGCTGGCAGCGACCGGAGAGAAGGCGGCCGCAAGACGGGCAGCTACCGCCCTGGGCGTGTTTGCCAGTGTCGTTTCGGCCGATTATTCGAGTCGGGAGCCCGACGGACCGCTACAATTTCCGTGACCCGCATAGTCGCAGGAATTACCCAGCTTACATGGACGCCGATCGGCCGATGCGAGTAAAATGGCGCCTCTTGATCGACCCGCCGGATGCGGGAGTTGAGGGGAGAAGACCGCTGCGATGATCGAGTTCCTGCTGAGTCATGGGCCTCACCTCGCCTACGTGGGCATCGCCGTCTTTCTGATGCTCACCGGCGCGGGGCTCCCCATTCCCGAAGAGGTCTTCATCATCGCCGCCGGCGTGGCCAGCTCCCACGGGGCGCTCGACCCCTGGCTGGCGTTGTCCGCCTGTCTTTTTGGGGCCCTGGCGGGCGACTGCGTGATGTACTGGATCGGGTATCACTTCGGTCGCAATGTGCTCCGCGAGCACCCCCGGTGGGTCCGCTTCGTCAAGCCCGAACGCGAGGCCCAAATCGAGGAGATGATCGAAAAACACGGCCTGAAGGTCTTCTTCCTGGCCCGTTTCCTGGTCGGGCTGCGATCGCCGGTCTACCTATCGGCGGGCATCCTGCGGGTCCCGTTCCGCCGGTTCCTCTTGATCGACCTGTTCTGCGCCACCGTGGTCATCGGGACGTTCTTCGTGCTCAGCTACAAATACGGCACGGTGATTGTCCGCTGGATCCGGCTGGGCGAGGGCTCGCTGACGGTGGTCGTGGTCCTGGTACTGCTGATTGCGGCGGGGGTCTACTGCTGGCGGAGACGCCGCCGCAAGCGGACCGAGGCCCCGCCCGAACTCGGCGACTGTCCCGCCTCACACCCCGGACGGGCCGAGTCCATTGCCCGCGTCCCCAGCCCAACGGACCCTATGGAGGAGCACGTAGGCAACGTCAAAGAAGTCGTGTAGAATGGGGACATGCGGTGGCGTCGAATGGGAATCCTGGGCGTTTTACCGGCGCTGCTCTGGGCCGCGGCGGCGATGGCGCAGGCCCCCTCGCCGACTCCGACCTTGACCCAGTTTATCCGCAACGGCTGGCTGCGGCTTTAGGTCAACGCCGGGCGGGTTTCGATAGAGTGGTCACGGTTCGGGAACGCCAGTTCGAGCTCCACCACCTCCGGCCGCAGCGAAAAACTGACTATCGGGTTCAATAGCGGTGAACGCTCGGTGTCGTACGAGCTTGCGGCCATCCTGGACGAGCCGATCGGCTTCGATCCACTCGCCGACACGGCCACCCGAAAGGCCCAAATCGAGCAGCTTCGGGCCCGAATCCACGGCAAGGGACCCGAGGTGCGGGACTGAGAACGTGTCCGGAAGGCCACTAAATGGCCATGCGTGATTCCGGGAGGCTAGTGGCACCGGCGTCTCGCCGGTGGAAAACATGGACAGACTCAGGCCGCGCGAAACACCGGCGAGACGCCGGTGCCACTCGTTTGTCTGATCATTGGCATATTCCCTGAATCACGCAACTCCAGTTAGTTGGCAGAGGCATAGGTCTTCATCATCTCGACGACGTACGCCAGCTCCTCCATCTCCTCGGAGTTCCTCACAACGATGCGTACGGCCAGCACGCTGTCGCGCTTGCAGGGTTGACCTGTTCTTTGCGCCAGTCTTCGGGCGTCGCGGACTCGCTTCAAGGCGTCGCGTCCATACAGCAGGTAGTCCACCCCGGTCTCCTCCAGTAACGCCGTGATGACGTCTGCCCTGGCCAGTTCATTGAGGTTGAGTTGTGCTTTCCTGGACATGATCATTCTCCCACCACATCTCCTTTCGCTTCTTGCCCTCTGTAGTGCCCGTGACGGGCAGGTCGCATCGCCAAGGCTGTTCGTTGAGAGGAATCCTATGTGGACGCGTGAGGATCGGCGATTGCGGCATCGCTTGGTTTGCGAAACCCATCGGTCTGTCGCCCGCCCCTTATATCAGCCACCGGACTGATCAACCGAACTATATTCATTTGAACCCAAAACGACAAATCTGGCCAGAGAAAAGCTGGCCGGAGAAAGGAAGAAGTTGTCTGCGGTACCCGCGATCGGGCCTTCTGATGCACAGTTACCTTGCGACCGGATCTGCGTGGCGAGTGGCCCCACATCGTCTTCCCAGATCGCCCAAGTACCAGTCTTGACACAAGCTGCGCAAGTTGGGACCCGCAACACGATCGCCCGACTCGGCCTACGCCGCCGAGTGATTCTCGCGGGTCTGCTGCGTTTATTCCGTGCGCGGTTTGCCTCTCCATGCGCAATTTGCCCAAATCCCTGCAAGCGGCGGGTCGTCGGCCGCTGCGGACGGAGTATAATAGGTTTCTCCGGCTGAGCACGGCACCGTCATCCTTACCGGGCCATCGCACCTTCTTACCGGCTCGACTCTTCCGATGCAGCTCGTCCTGGTCAAACCCTGCTGGCGGTATCCGATCGCGGGGGCCGACCATACCTACAATCGTCGCTGGCCCCCGCTGGAGCTGTTGAACTGCGCCGCCATCCTGGAGGCCGACGGACACCAGGTCCGCATCGTCGACGCCCAGGCCGAAGGCTTGACGCCGGAAGGAGTGGCGGCGCGGGTGGGCTCGGTCGAGATGGCCGTGGTGACCAGCTCGGCCTTGGACCGCTGGCAGTGTCCCAGCTTCGAGCTTCAGCCGGTCACGGCCGTAATCGAGCAGTTGCGCGGCCGTGTGGGGCAGTTGTTCCTTACCGGCTTTCACGGCACGGTCCGACCCCAGGCGATGCTCGAGATGACCCGCGTCGACGCGGTCGTGCGCGGCGAGCCGGAACGAACCGTCCAGGAAATCGCCGCCGGCCAGCCGTGGCAGGAGACGCCGGGGTTGACGTTTCTCCGCGACGGCCGGATCATCTCCACGCCGGACCGCCCGCCGCTGGACATGGCCTCGCTGCCCGTGCCGGCCTTCCACCTGGTCGACGTGCGGCGGTACCGCTATGAGGTGCTCGGCGGGCGCTTCATGGTGCTCGAGGGAACCCGGGGATGCCCTTACCCGTGCACGTTCTGCTCGCGGGTGATCCAGGGGAGGCTGGTCCGCCGGAAGAGCATCGTGCAGTTGGGCCGGGAAGTGGAAGTGGCCGTCGGAGAGTTCGGCGTGCGGAACATCTACTTCATCGACCTGGAGTTCACGGCCTCGCCCGAGCTGGCCCGGGGCATCTCCAACTATATCCTCGATCGGAACATCTCCGTCCGCTGGTGCTGCCAGACGCGTGCCGACCAGGTGGAGGAGCCGCTGCTGGGGTTGATGCGGCGGGCCGGTTGCCGGCTGATCCATTTCGGCATCGAGACCGGCAGCCCGCGGATCGCCCAGCAGATCCGCAAGAACATCCACCCCCAGCGGCAGCGGAAGGCCATCGAGCAGGCGCGACGGGCGGGCATCGAGACGCTCTGTTTCTTCCTGCTGGGCCATCCCGGCGAGACGGAAGAGGAGATGCAGCAGACGATCCGCCTGGCCCGCCAGCTCAACCCCACCTACGCCTCGTTCCACCGCGTCTCGCCCTACCAAGGCACGCCGCTGTACGAGCAGTTTGCCGGCGGCCTGGACGAATTGTTTCCGGCCTTTGCCGGCTCGCAGGAGCAGCGCCGCAAGGTCGACCGGCTGGTCCGCCAGGCGATCTGGTCGTACTACGTGCGTCCGCGGTACGTGTGTTCCCGGCTGCTGCGGAGTTCGCCGCTCTCGCTCTGGCGGCAGTTGCGCTTGTTCGCGGGGTACTTCCGATAGGCCGGCTATTGACGGTCAGAAAACTAATGCAGCATCCCGTTTATTGACCCTCAGATATCTAATGTCGTATACGGATGCACAGTTTGCGTGGTTCAGCCTGGTTTTCACGTGACTTGGCAACCTGGGCGATTTGTGCGGTGCGGCATTACTTTTCTGAGGATCAA
>Ga0315291_10003908_pt1 | contig 19131 bp, 20 predicted proteins | sample YL17G12_20_MG_FD_203070 | JGI IMG/M metagenome (GOLD analysis project Ga0315291, IMG submission 203070) | Sediment microbial communities from Yellowstone Lake, YNP, Wyoming, USA - YL17G12_20 | ecosystem: Environmental > Aquatic > Freshwater > Lake > Sediment | place: USA: Wyoming | collected...
AACATAAAAGATATTTTTACCCCCTTCTTCCAGTGGCCGTAGCCCCTCCTCCGGCCGAATCAGCCTCCTTCCGGACTGGCCCGGGATCTTTTGAGAATCTTCACCCCTGATCTAACCCGGGTGAGGGATATTGGCCCTTGATCATTTCCTACCACAAACACCCTTAAGAAATATTGTTTCGCGTAGATTCGGCGAAGGCCCTCAGCGTGGAAAGGATGCTCTTCACGTTCACCACGTAAGTCTGGCTCTTGATTCCGTTCCCCCGGTGGTATTTCCCGAAATCCTGTTCAAAAAATTTATAGACATGACAGGTCAGGTAAATATTGATGGCGGGGTCCAGCAGATCTTCCTGGGTCAACCCATAAGGCTGGCCCCAGTGCTTCCAATTGATCTGGCCCAGCCCGTAATCTCCCGTTTTGGCATTGACGCCGCTCTCTTTGAACGTGCTTTCCGCCATGATGAGGGCGATGATTTCCAGGGGATTCACGGTATATTTTTGCGAGGCGTGCCAGATCAGCCCGGCATATCTCAAGGCTTTGCCTTCGGAAAGTCGGTCATCGGTTACCAACCGGATCATACCGGCCAGATCCAAAACCTCCTGAACCCCGGATTCATCGAAAGGTTGGGAGAGAGAGAACAAGCTCCGCTTTTTAGCGGGAGAGTCCAATCTTGGACTGGATTGGGCAAAGGGGGGAAAATATTCCAGCAGAAGAAAAACCGTGAGGGCGGTAATGAATACCAGTTTGGCGGCTTCCACGAGGGGGTGAAAGATCGTCCATTGTTTGAATTTCCCCGAGACGCCAACTTTTAAAACAAACGGAGTCCGCTTGAGATCTATCCGTTTCATGTGTTCCCCTCCCTTTTTTTAAAAAATCCCCCCACTTACAGGAATCATCAGACGGCGTTTTGACAGAATGATCCAGGCAGAGAGAGTAAAGAATCCATCAGGATATAAGGAGCCCCCGTGTTTATGATTGCCGGGGGACAGGTCATTGATACAGGATCCTACGCCCTGCTTCTCCCCCGACGCTTTTAATAACAAATATTAATGAAAAACCCTTTTTTCTCAGGACGATGCAAATGGCCCTGTCGATCGTAGAAACAGGCATTCTCCTCCGATTGCGGGTTTATCCCGAATTCTTCGAAAGATGTTTCGACCACCCACCCGGTCCTCTCCAGCAAAGGATGCTTATAGAGAATTAATTCCTCTCCCGGGAAAAAGGTCGTACATGCCGAGACTGCATTAACCATTTGTCGCCAAGTCCTGCGGCAGAATACTCTCAGGGGAAAGATTCAAAATCCTGCCCGTAAAATAAACCGTCATTCTGCTTTTCACTTTGCCCCTTAAAACCTCCCTTGCCTTACAATTCAGGAGATATTTGAAGGAGTAAAAGAGCGAAATCCATGCCAGGTGTTTAGACCCGGAATATATTTATAATTGAGTAACATTAAAAGGATTTTATCGGACGATACAATGTCAGGGGCTTCCCGGTCAAGGGTTACGGAACGGTCGATATGGATCAGTTTCCATATTTTTATGGAATTTATTCCCACCTAGCTCCTGGCAGGGCCGAAGGCATGGGAGGCCATTGGGACCTGATCTTCAGTTGTCAATTTCGAAATCTTCTATCCTGGAAGGGAGGAAAGGGAGATTGGGGGAAGGGAATCATTTTGTAAGTCATGACCTCCGGCAGAGTCGGAGGCTTGAAAAACAGGGAACCCCTCAAGGCGGATGATCGATGGTTGCCACCGAAAGGTGGCCTCGCCCGGGCCACGACTCAAGCTTCCCGGAAAGGTCAAACTCTATGAGTCCCCGCGGAGCCGGGGGGTTACCCAAAGGAAATTCTATGGCTCTGGAAACCCCCTTTCTCATGGCACCCGTTTCATGAAATATGTTAAATTAGGAGTCAAATGACCGTCCGGATTTCCCCCCTCAATCTTTCTTTGCCGGAGGAGGAATCTGCCCTTCAGGAGAAGGCCGCAGAGATCCTCCAGGTTTCTTTAAATGACCTTCGGGATTTCCGGATCATAAAGAAATCCCTCGACGCCCGCCGGAAGAACCGGATCCATTTTGTGTATGCGGTCGAGTTCTCCCTGCCACCGGAGCGGGAAGAGAGCTTATTGCGACAGCCTCCCCCCGCCCTTCAGGTCGAGGAGGTACCTCCCAAAACCGTCCAATCACCTCCCATCCTGAAGAGCAAACCCCGTCACCGCCCCCTGATCGTGGGAACCGGCCCGGCGGGCCTCTTCGCCGCCTGGAAGCTGACCCAAAGCGGCCTTCCCCCCTTGATCCTGGAAAGGGGCAGGGAAGTTTCGGCCCGGGTCAAGGATGTGAATCGATTCTGGGAAGAGGGGATCCTGGAAGATGAGAGCAACGTGCAATTCGGCGAGGGGGGAGCGGGGACTTTTTCCGACGGAAAGCTCTTTACCCGTCTCAACGACCCCCGCGTCTCTGAAATCCTGGAGGCCTTTGTCCGCTTTGGGGCCCCTCCGGAAATCCAATATCTCCAGCGGCCCCACATCGGAACGGACCGTCTCCGCCGGGTGGTGGCGGCCATGCGGCGGTTTCTTCAGGAACAGGGAGCGGAGTTCCGCTTCCAGGCAAAGCTTTCGGGCCTGAAAATCTCAAAGAACAAGCTGGAAGGGGCGGTTATTAACGGGAGAGAAGAGGTCGATGGATCTCTTCTCTTCCTGGCCCCCGGGCACAGCGCCCGGGACACGTACCGGATGCTGCACCTTGCAGGCGTGGCCATGGAGCCCAAGCCCTTGGCCATCGGGCTCCGGATCGAGCATCCCCAGAGGCTCATCGACCGGATTCAGTACGGACCCTCGGCAGGGCATCCCCGCCTTCCTCCCGCGGAATACCAGCTGACCCACCGCACCCCCAAGGGGCGGGCCGTCTATTCCTTCTGCATGTGCCCGGGCGGGGCGGTCATCGGATCAAGCTCTGAAAGAGGAACGATGGTCACCAACGGAATGAGCTATTTCCGGAGGAACTCCCCCTGGGCCAACAGCGCTCTGGTGGTGAATGTGGGGAAAGAAGACTTCGGGGGAGAAGACGCCCTGGCCGGCTTGGAGTTCCAGCGGCGATGGGAGGAGAAGGCCTTTCAGCTGGGGGGAGGCAATTTCCGGGCCCCGGCTCAGGCGGTCTTCGATTTCCTGGAAAAAAGGGATCCGCGTCCGTGCCCGGAAACCAGCTTCCGGCCCGGCGTCACCCCTGCCCGCCTGGAAGAATGCCTTCCGGGGTTCATCGTCGAGAGTCTGCGGGAAGCGATTCCCTTTTTCGATCGGAAGATGCGAAAGTTTTCCTCAAAGGAAGCCATGCTCATAGGGGTTGAAACTCGAACTTCCTCCCCCATTCGCATTCTTCGGAGAGATGATTATCAGTCGCTCAACGTTCCGGGTTTACTGCCCATCGGAGAGGGGTCGGGTTATGCCGGCGGTATCATCAGCTCCGCCCTGGACGGGATGAAGGCGGCGGAGGCGGTGATTAGGGATTGGGCGTAGGGTGCAGGGTGCGGGGAGCAGGGGGAAAGGAAAGGGATGCAGGTCCCATGTTTTGAGTTAATGACTTTAAACGCGAAACCTGAAACCTGCAACTCGGAGCTTTTTTAAGGAGGGAATATGGCCAAGACATTCATCAACGAGATGAGAAAAGGCCAGACGGTGGAAAGCCTTTTTCTGGTCAAAGACAAGATCCTGACGAAGACCAAGGCCGGAAACCCTTACCTCTCCATCAAGCTGGCCGACAGGACCGGGGAAGCAGAGGGACGAATCTGGGATAATGCCCTGGATTTCCTCCCCCTTTTTGAAAAAGACGATTTTATAAAAGTGCGGGGGGAAGTCGACGAATTTCAGGGAATGCTGCAGCTTCGCATTACCAGGCTGAGGAAATGCGAAGACCGTGAAATCCAGCTGGGGGATTACCTACCCCAGACTTCCCAGGACGTTGAGAAAATGCTCGGAGAACTCAGGAAAATAGCTTCCCAGGTTCGTCAGCCCTTTCTGAGCAGACTTTTGGAGGCTTTTTTTAATGATGAAGAGTTGGTCAAAAAATTTAAAATGGCCCCCGCGGCCAAGGCGGTCCATCACGTTTTCCTCGGGGGCCTGCTGGAGCATACCCTTTCCGTGGTTCAGCTGGTTCTCCTGATTGGTCCCCGGTACAAAGGAATCGATCAGGAACTCCTCCTTACCGGGGCCATTCTCCATGACCTGGGGAAAGTATCCGAGCTGTCCTTCGAGCGGACCTTCGATTATACCGACCCGGGCCGGCTCCTGGGCCACATTACCCTCACCGTGGAAATGATCGATGAAAAGCTCAAGGCCATCCCGGAATTTCCTGAGAACCTGGCCCTCCTGCTCAAACACATCATCCTCAGCCATCACGGGGAATACGAATTTGGGTCGCCCAAACGCCCCAAGACGCTGGAAGCCCTCCTCCTCCATCACCTGGACGATATGGACGCCAAGATGAACGGCTTCATGGCCTGGATCGAAAAGGAAAAGGACGCCCCTTCCCGGTGGACCTCCTACCATAAGCTCTTCGACCGCTTCATCTACAAACCGGAAGAAGAAGGCTAAGACTTCTTGCCACAGAGGACACAGTACGGCATAGCTGCAACCAAATAAAAAAGATGAACCACAGAGCACAGAGAGATCACAGAGCTATATGAAAAAATTTTTCAAGATATGGATCAAGACCAAGATCTGAGCTACTCCCAAAGGCGTTCCCTATGAACACCCGTCATCCCAGAAATCCCCCCTTCGCCCCCCTTTTCTAAAGGGGGGTTGGGGGGATTTCAGCGGATCGTTGCCTAAAGAAAATTTTCTTCACAGAATTCAAAGAGTCTGCCCATGAGTAGGACAGAGAGCACAGAGATTGGGTAAAAAGCATTTTTTGGAAACAAAAAAAATCAAACACCAATCACTCAATTATGTATTTTAGATTTTTAACCTCTGTGACCTCTGTGCCTCTGTGGTGAAAAATTGAAAATTCCGTTCCTCCATCCATGGAAAGTCAGTCCCCAAGAGGCCATCCGGATTCAGGAGGATTTGCGGAAAAAGCTGCGGCTCAGACCGCCCAAAGCTCCTTTCAAAACGGTCGCCGCCGCTGACGTTTCTTACGGCCGCACAGATGAAAAGTTGTTCGCCGCCTTTCTTATGTTTTCCTATCCCGATCTGACCCTTCTGGAAAGGGCCGCAGCCAGGGGGCGGGGCTCTTTCCCCTACATCCCCGGTCTTCTTTCTTTCCGGGAAGCGCCCGTTCTCCTGAAAGCTTTTTCCAAACTGGAACGGCACCCGGATGTAATCCTGATCGACGGCCAGGGGATCGCCCATCCCCGATCCATGGGCATCGCCGCCCACCTGGGGATCCTCCTCAACCTGCCCTCCATCGGCTGCGCCAAAAGCCGCCTTTTCGGAAAGGAGATGGAACCCGGACTGGAGCAGGGAAGCTTTGTTGCTCTGATGGAGGAGGAGCGAACGGTGGGGATGATCGTGCGGACCCGCGCCGGGGTGAAACCCGTTTATGTCTCTCCCGGGCACAAGATGGATATGGAAGGCAGCGTGAAAATGGTCCTCTCTCTTTGCCGGGGTTACAGGATTCCTGAGCCGCTCCGCCGAGCCCATATTTTCGTGAATCAACTCAGGTCCGCGGGGAAATAAATTTTCACCGCCGAGAGCGCAGAGACCGCAGAGATCAGATATAATGATATAAATGGATTTTTAACCTATGCAGAAAAAAATTCTGGGAAAAACCGGTTGGCCTGTATCCACCATCAGCTTCGGGACGATTAAACTTCCTCGAATCAGCCTGAAGGAATGCGAGACCCTCCTGAACCGGGCGCTGGATTCCGGGATCAATTATATCGACACCGCAGATTGTTATGGGGACAGCGAGGAAAAGATAGGCCGGGTTTTAAAGAAAAGGCGCAAAGAATTTTATCTCTCCACCAAGGTGGATGAACGGGACGGCCCGGGTGTGCGGGCCAAGCTGGACCGGTGCCTCAGACGGCTGCAGACCGAATGGACCGATCTTCTCTTCTTCCACGACGTGCGGGGCGGAGAATACGAAAGGATCTTCAACACCGGCGGGCTGGAAGAACTTTTGAAGGCCCAAGAGAAGGGGGAAATCACCCACCTCGGAATCAGCATTCACAACAACCTTACCATGATGCGGCAAGCCGTCGAATCAGGGGTCTTTTCCGTCGTGATGGTAGCCTACAGCGCCCTGGACGAGGACCGCCTCACGGCCGATCTTCTCCCTCTGGCCGCTTCCAGGGGAGTCGGCCTGGTTGCCATGAAGCCTCTGGCCGGGGGCAGACTGGGGAATATGCCCCCCCGAGGTTGGAACAAATCTCTTTTCCAGGGAGAGTCCCCCGCTCAGATCGCCCTTCGTTACGTCCTGTCGAATCCCCACATCACTTGCGCCATTCCCGGTATGATGGCCCTGAATGAACTGGAAGAAAACCTCCGGGTCGGAAAGACCCCGAGGAAACTGTCGGCGGAAGAAATCAAGGAGTTCATGGCCATGGCCGCCGAGGCCGGGAAAGGGTTCTGCCGGAACTGCGGTTACTGTCTCCCCTGCCCCGAGGGGATTCCCATTCCCGATGTTTTCCGCTATGAAAGTTACTACCGCAATTACGGCCTGGAAGGTTGGGCTAAAGAGCAGTATCGGGTTCTAACCCCCGACGCCCAGGCCTGTTCGGATTGCCAGACCTGTCTGGATCGATGTCCTTATGGAGTTTCCATTCCCTCTAATTTGAAAAAGGCCCATAATCTTCTCCTGGGCCAATAAGATGCGGCATTCGGAATGCTGAATTCGGAATTTTCAACGACTTCCACCCTTCCCATCCCGCATTCCCCTTATGGGCGCGCGCCGCGCGCCCCTACATTCTGCATTTACACCGATAGGGGGCAGGCTTCATGTTTTACAGGTCGCTATTCAATTTCCGGGTCAGCGAGCTAAATCCCGTCCGATTCATCTTCGCCGTCTACATCTTCGGCTTTGCCTACGGCACTCGAAATCACATCGTCGATATCCTTGCCGATGGGTGGCTGGGATACGATTATGTCCCTCTCCCCATCAACCTTTACTGGACGCTTTTGACTTTTTTCGATCCCCTGGCGATCTTGCTTCTCCTCTCCCTTCCCTTTGCCGGAATCATTCTTTCGGTTTTGATCATGGCCTCGGATATTGCCGTTAACACCGGAGTTACTATATATTTTTACTATCAAACGGGTATCTTATCGCCCGACCGGTTGCCCCTGCAGATCGCCTTTGGAATATTCGTTTTCCTTACTTCACCCATAGCTTGGAAGACGGTCAAAAGGTCGAATCGGGATTGATAAGCATATTCTCGAACAAGGAGGAATGGAAAATGCTTAAGGAGGTCCAAGCCTATCTAACGAAGCTCGGTGACTTGCGGAATCAGGCCAAAACCCTGCTGGAGGGATTGTCCCCGGAAGGTCTGGACTGGCGGCCCATTCAGGGAGAAGGCGAACTGGCGACCAATTCCCTGGCGGTCATGGCCGTCCACCTGGCCGGATCGCAGATCTACTGGATGAAGGAGATCATCGGCCGAACGCCCATCAAGCGGGACCGGGAGGCAGAATTCGTCACGAAAGGAGCCAGATTGGCCGATTTGAAGGCCGGGCTCGACGCAGCCGGAAAAGTTGCCGAAGAGGTTTTATCCCCGCTGACCGAAAACCAGTTGGAGGAGGGACGGAAGTTTCGGGATAAGCCGATTACTGTCCGGGGAGGGATCCTTCAGGTCATCGACCACGTGGCCCAACACATCGGACACATGCAGCTGACCCGGCAGCTGTGGCTGGCAAAAAATCGGAAATAAAACCTGAAATCCGAAAATCGAAACCATATCAAAATGGGCATAGCGCAAAGTGAATGGGGCATAGCATTAAAACCGATAGGCTATCTAGAAGGTGATTTTTTAGACCCGAAGCGCTCTGCGCTGCGCCCTTTGCGAGGATCGAATTTCATGAGGAGAACCTCCCTCTCTTTCATTAGAAAATGAGGTATCTATGCCTCCCATAACCCCCCAAACCATTCTGGACTTGGCCCGAAATTTCATGGAGAGCCGGGTTCTACTCACCGGGGCGGAGCTAAACCTTTTCACCCTCCTGGCCTCCGAACCCCTTTCCGCTGAGGAAGTTGTCGCCCGAACCGGGGCAAACCTCCGGGCGTTGACCATCCTCCTGGACGCCCTGGCGGCAATGGAGTTATTGGTGAAACAGGAAGGAAGGTACTCCTGCCCCCCGGCGATCTCTTCTCTGCTATCGGAGAAAGGCCCCGAATCAATCCTTCCCATGGTTCACCACATGGCCCATGTCTGGCAGAGATGGTCGCAATTGACCGAAAAGGTCAAAGGCCGGGAAGAGCCGGGGAAGCCCATAGAATCCCAAGAGGCAAATCAAATCTCTGCTTTCATAGGGGCCATGCACTCGATTGCGGCCAAGCTGGCCCCCGGGATTGTTGCCGCAGTCAACCCAGGGACGGCAAGGAATTTGCTGGATGTAGGCGGCGCCTCCGGGACCTACACCTTGGCCTTTCTCCGGGCCATCCCGGGAATGCGAGCGACCCTTTTCGACAAACCCGAAGTCATCCCGATCGCCCGGAGATGCCTGGGAGAAGAAGGGGTCCTGGATCGGATTACTTTGGTAGGAGGGGATTTTTACCATGACGAATTTCCCCCCGGCCATGACCTAGCCCTTATTTCCGCCATCATTCACCAGAACAGCCCGGGGGAGAATCTTGATCTATACCGGAAGGTTTTCCGGGCTCTTGTGCCGGGGGGGCGAATCATCATCCGGGATCACATCATGGAACCCGACCGCACCCGGCCGAGGGACGGGGCTATCTTCGCAGTGAACATGCTCGTGGGAACACGGGGCGGCAACACATATACCTTAGAGGAGATTCACACGGATCTTGTCCAGGCCGGGTTCGTCCGCATCCGACTCCTGCAGCAAGGGGAGAGAATGGATGGGCTGGTGGAGGGATTCAAGCCCTCGTAAGTTCCGGGTTTCAGGTTTCGGGTTTCGGGTTTTGGGTCGGAGTTCTAAAAACCCGCAGCTTCGGGAAACGAGTGATGCTCGCACGGGGTTCCCCGTGGGGGCACGCGGCAGCGTGCCCGTGCGAAGGATCATGGGAAACGCCAAAAGGAGGGAAAAGGATGGCCGAGAAGAAGAACATCAAGGTCAAGACCTTCGCCACCGAGCTGAGGGAATTCAAAGCCATGCGGGAACTGGCCGACCTGGATGAGCAGGTCAACAAGTTCATCAAGGAAAAAAAAGTCAAAAAAGCTGTATCGGTCAGCGATACAACCACAACCGACATAACCGGCGCTTCGATCGGGTTGATCCGGGTTTTGGTTTACGAGACCTGACGCCCCGGCTTTACCACCCGTAATAAGGCCGGTGTCTCCAGTAGGGGTGCCAGAAAGGAGACCAGTAGGGACCCCAGTAGGGGGGATAGTCCCAGTAGGGGTAGGGATACCGGCGGGGGTCTATTTTCTCCCAGAGATGGATTTCCTTGGCCAGAATAACGGGGTAGGGGTACTGGATCCCCCCCAGGGGAAGGGCTTCTTTCCCGGCGATCCCGCCCGCGACGGTTATCTCCCGCCCCTCCTTGTAAATAACGGGGTCCAGAAAGCCGGCCTGGCGTACGATAAACCGTCCGGCGGAAGAGTCCACGTTCTTGGGCCTTTTTTCCATATCCAGCTCAGACTGCCGGACCTCCAGAACCGTTTCATCCTGTCGGTTCGTAGTCTTTACAATCACTCCCCCCCACAAAACGGTCTTGCCCAGAAAATCCTGCGGGTTTTTCTGGACCGTCTGATAGGTAAGGGTCTCGTCCACCTGCCGCATCACTTCTTTGGAGAGGGGGGCGCACGCAAGGATGAAAGCGACCGCCAAAAGGAAAAGCAGAATCCTTATCTTTTTCATCGGATGACCGTTCCTACGCCGATGCCGAAATGGAACATGGGGCCGCCGCCGCTTTCCGGCCTCCACAGGTGATGATCCCGGGGAGCCAGGACGGGATAAGCGTAATCCATATCTTTCAGGGATTGGACTTTCTTCCCCCTAACTTCTCCCAGGACCGTGATCTTCTTTCCCGCGGTGTAGATCGCCGGGTCCGCAAAACCCTCGAACCGGATCAGGAATCTCCCGAAAGACTCATCCGTATCCTTGGGCTTGTGCTGCCAGTCCAGGGGTTTTTGAAGCACCTCGACCCAGGTTTCTCCCTCGCGAGTAGAAGTACCCAGGATTTGCCCGCCCGCAAGGATATTTTTCCCCTGGTACTGTTCCGGATTCTTGATCAGCATCTGAAAAGTCAGGTTGGGGTCTGCCTTTTTGAGTGATTCCTGGGGGATGGCCTGGGTACAGGCCGTCAGAAAGACCGCCAGAAGGATCAGGGTGAATAGCCTCATCAATCATCTCTCCTTTTCCCATGAAGTCCCGGGGAAAATTTTTTTGCCATCGCAACTTATTATATTATACCAAATTTCCCGGCGCTTAGAAAAAGTTTGCTGCTTCTATCAAACCTTTGGTTCCTTTTCTTCCCCTTGTCGGATAAAATGATGGGAACCCTGCAGGGGCGATTCACTGAATCGCCCCTGCGAAGGAAAGGAGACCATAAGGATGGCTGATTTCTTCGAGCTGCTGAAGACCCGGCGGTCCATCCGGGACTTTCAGGACAAGGAAGTTTCCATGGACCTGGTCCGGGAGATCATAAGAGACACCTGCATGGCCCCCAGTTCGGGCAACGGGCAGCCCTGGAAGTTCATCGTGGTCAACAACCGGAATAAGATTCGGCAGCTTTCCGAGGAGAGCAAAAAGAATCTCCTCTCTTCGATCGAAAAGGACCCCGCCTCTCCCCTGAAGAAATACGAAGCGGCCCTGCGGAACAAGGATTTCAATGTTTTTTACAACGCCCCCTGTCTGGTGTACATCGTCGGGGCCAAGGAGGTCCGTTCCCTCTGGGTCGATTGCGCCCTGGCGGCGTGCTATTTCATGTTTTCGGCCTCGGCCCGCGGATTGGGAACCTGCTGGGTAAACCTGGGATCGGAGATCCGTAGCCCGGAAATCCTGAAGGAGCTCGGCTTGTCGGAAGAATGCCGCATCGTGGCCCCCATGGCCCTGGGGTATCCCAAGAATGTACCGAGTCTTCCTGCGCGAACCCCGGAGATTCTCAAAATTATCCCTTAATGAGTGGCTTTTCGTCGATCCCCCTCCCCTTGATCCCTCCTGGGGGAGGGGAAGCTATTTTCACCCTTTTCTTATGAGAGAACGCGACCATCCTTTTTCTAAACAGGAAGCCAGCCACCTCCCGGGGCTCATGCTCTCCTTCACCTTCTCCATCGGGTTCATCCTCCACCTCCTCCTCTTCGCCACCGCCCCCATGGTCTCCATCATCATGGAGGAGATGAACCTGTCCCATGCCGAATTCGGCATGATTTATTCGGCTTCCATGCTCAGTCTCATTCTATTCCGCATCCCCTGGGGGCTCTTCGGGGACCGGAAGGGATACCTGCTTTCCCTGCGGATCGCCCTGCCCCTGATCGCCGCTTCATCCCTGGCCCGAACCTTTTCTCCCAATTTCGTCATCCTTCTGGTGAGCCAGATCTTCCTCGGCCTAGGCCTGGCTTCTGTTTTTCCCTGCCTTCCCATGATTGTGAAGGAATGGTCCGGTGGGAAATCCCTGGGATTGGCGACCGGGATCTACATTGCCGGGTTTGCCGCGGGAAACGCCGCCGCCCTGGGAATTACCCCCCACTTGCTTCCATCCATGGGTTGGCGGTCCGTGCTTCTCCTGTACAGTTGCCTGGCGGTTGTCCTTTCCCTCCTTTGGTGGGGCTGGGCCAAAAGCTGCCTGAAGGGAACCGTGGGAGTCCAAGGGGAGAGCTTCAAAAAAGTCATGAAAGATCCCCTCGTCTGGGTCCTCCTGCTTTTTATGAGTTCAGCCATGGGAAGCTACGATACCCTGGCTACCTGGATGCCCAAGGTTCTGGAGATGAAAAAATTCCCCCAGACGCTGGCTTCCTTGCTCCCCTTGGGTTTCTTTTTCGCAGGACCGGCGGTCGGCTGGGTCTCCGATCGCCTGAAGGATCGAAAAAAGCTCGTCCTTCTCCTGGGTGTCTTCAGCGCTGCCTCCATCACCGGGATCAACTATGCCCCCCTGCCCTATTTGCCCGTCTGCATCTTTCTGGCAGGGTTTTCCACCATGGGAGTCCTCACCATCATCCTGGCCGTTCCGGCTAAAATGGAACGATTCTCATCGTCCATCGGGACGGTGATCGGGCTCATCTCCTCGCTCGGGAACATGGGCCCCATGATCATGCCCATGGTCTTCGGCTGGTTGATCGATCTGACCGGGACTTTCCGGGCTTCGGTCTTTTTTGTCGCCCTCGTCGCCGGGGCCACCTTCCTTCTCGGAGCGGGGGGCATGCAGGCTTCCAGGGCCAAATAGCGATTTATCGTCCTACGGATTCTTTTTCCTTGCAAAATGGGGAAAGCAAAATTAGACTCACAACCAAATGGGTCATGACCTCCGGCAGAGCCGGAAGCATGAAAACCGTGAACCGCTCAAAGTGGATCATAAATGGCCTCCACCTAAAGGTGGCCTTCCCTCTGTTGCCCGGCCCGGGGCCAAGGGCCTTGCGCGCAGAAACCATGAGACGTCTTTGATTCCATGGCACGGGCGGACCTCCGGAATTGCGGAATGCGGATTGCGGAATGCGGATTGAAAAAGAAAACTCCAAAATCCGAAATCCGCAATTCGAAATCCGAAATTCCAGGGGTCGATGCTTTCTGCGCGCAAGGCCCTTGCCCCCGGGCCACGACCCAGGCATCCCGGAAAGGTCAAGCTTTATGAGTCCCCCGGCAGAGCCGGGGGTTTACCCAAAGGAAATTATCCCGCGAAGGAGGACCCTCATGGACCAGGAGATTCGGCCGGAACTGGCAGCGTTCGCCAAGGCCATGGAATCCCGTCTCAAAGAGAATGCCCACCGGGGGGACTGGAGGACTTTCAATTTTTACTACCTGGCTGCTTGCCTGGCGGCCAACCTCGGGCACATGATCCGGGCTTTTCAGGCCGACAAAGCGGATGCGGTCCTCAAATCCGCAACCGACACGGCGAACTACGCCATGATGATTTCCGACCTTTACGGCGGCCTGGTGACCAAGAAGAAATAGGAGATGGGTGGACGGAAATCCCCATTCGCCCCCCTTTCCCAAAGGGGGGTTGGGGGAGATTTGTGAGGATGGTTTTCAAAACCAAATTCGCTTCTGCGGATATCGAGATTCCCAACGTTCATGCATCAAGCAGCGATGATGGATCCCTTCTACCTGAAACTCCTCCTGGCCTTCGGGGTCGGCGGCCTGATGGTCACGCTGGCCACCGTTGCCGCCGAAACGTTGGGAAGCAAAATGGGCGGCCTCATCGGAGGCCTGCCGACCATGGTAGCGACTTCACTCTTTTTTATCGGATACGCTCAGAGCCCCCAAATCGCCTCGGAAGCAACCGCTACCATCCCCCTCATCATGGGTTTCAACGGCCTTTTTCTGGTGGTCTATGTGGTCCTGGCCAAGTGGGGAGCCTGGGTGGGAATGATCGCCGCCCTGCTCCTGTGGTTCATCTTTGCCTGGGCGGTTTTTTTCCTGGAAATCGACAGCTTTGCCCTCTCCATGGTGATATTTATTCTTTGCCTGTTGGGAACCTATCACCTCCTCGAAACCAGATTTCGTCTCCCGTCCACGGGGAAATTGAATATCCGCTACACCCCCTTTCAGATCATCTCCCGCGCCCTCTTCAGCGGGGCGCTCGTTTCCGCCGCCGTTTACCTGAGCAAAGTGGGAGGCCCGATCTGGGGGGGGATCATCGCCCCTTTCCCCACAGTTTACCTATCGACCCTGATCATCATGGCCAAGTCCAAAGGCGTGGAGTTCTCCCGAATGATCACCAAGTCCCTGCTGGTCAGCGGGATGATCAACGTGGTCGTCTACGCCACCGCCGTGCGGTATTTCTACCCGCTGCTCAGCCTGGCTCTGGGGACCCTCCTGTCTCTGGCGATAACGGCGGCAAGCGCGTATGGAACTTATTGGTTCATGAAGAACCGGATGAGATGACATTGAAATGCGGAATTCGGAATAAGCCAGCTCTCTGGCTTTCAACTATAGGGAACGGGCAAAATAAGCTGACCTTGTCAAAAGCAGCATTTTGAATCAAGCCCATACGAGCCAGAAATCCCCCCCATCCCCCCTTTTTTAAAGGGGGGCAAGGGGGGATTTCTGGATATGTCGGACACATCGCGATGTCACCTTATTTTTGTCGTTATATATAATTTGGAGATGATCCATAAATAAATAAGCGACCCATTTTGATTGAATAACCGAATCCACAAATCTGCGGCGAAAGGAGGAGGGAGCATGGGAAAGACGGGAGAATACGGTTCTTACGATGCCCTGGGGCTGGCCGAGCGGGTGCGAAAGAAGGAAGCAAAACCCACCGAGCTCGTGGATGCGGCCATCGAGCGGATTGAGAGATTAAACCCGACCCTCAACGCGGTGATCACTCCGCTCTTCGACCAGGCCCGCAAAGCGGCTGCGGGGGATCTGCCTCGAGGCCCTTTCACCGGAGTCCCCTATCTCCTGAAGGATATCGGGGCCACGCTGGGCGGGGTCCGGATGACCATGGGAACGGCGTTTCTCAAAGACTTCGTGCCGGACCACGACAGCGAACTGGTCGCCCGGCTGAAACGGGCGGGGCTCATTATCGTCGGAAAGACGAACACGCCGGAATTGGGGATTCTTCCCACCACGGAGCCACGCTTTTTGGGCCGCACCCGCAATCCCTGGAATCTGGACCGAACCACCGGAGGTTCGAGCGGAGGGTCGGCCGCCGCAGTGGCCGCCGGGATCGTTCCCGCGGCCCATGCCAACGACGGCGGGGGATCCATCCGCATTCCCGCTTCCTGCTGCGGGGTCTTCGGTCTGAAGCCGACCCGCGCCCGCAACCCCCTGGGCCCTGACCTGGGAGATATGTTCGGAGGATTGATCGCCGAGCATGCCGTTACCCGCTCGGTACGGGACAGCGCCGCGATCCTCGACGCCACCTCCGGCCCGGACATCGGGGATCCCTATTGGGCCCCGCCCCCGGCACGGCCCTTCCTTCAGGAAGTGGGGGCCAACCCGGGAAAGCTCCGCATTGCTTTTACCGCTTCCGGGGTCGAAGGTCTGCAAATCCATCCCGACTGCATAGCGGCCGTAAAAGACGCGGCCAGACTTTGCGCGGACCTGGGACACGAGGTGGAGGAAGCCTCTCTGCCGGTCAACCGGGAATTAATAAAGCAGGCCTTCATGGTGCTCTGGACGGCAGGATGCGCCTGGACCATTGACGGATTGGCCCTGGTCGCGCGGAAAGCCCCCTCTCCGGACCAGTTCGAGCCCTTAACCTGGGTCCTCTATGAGATCGGCAAGAAACAGAGCGCGTCGGCTTACCTCCTTTCTTTAACCCTGCTTCAAAAGATCGCCCGGGACCTGGCCCGCGCCACTCTGAAATATGATGTGTGGATCACCCCCACTTTGGCCGAGCCTCCGGTACCCCTGGGGACTTTTGATTCCCCCCCGGAGAATCCCCTCCACGGCTATCGCCGGGCGGAGATCTTTGTTCCCTTCACTCCCATCTGCAACATCACCGGCCAGCCGGCCATGTCTGTACCCCTCTTCTGGAACCAGGAGGGACTGCCGGTGGGGACTCATTTCATCGGGAGATTCGGGGACGAGGCGACCCTGTTCCGGTTAGCCGCCCAGCTGGAAGCCGCACGGCCGTGGGCTGGGCGCCGGCCGCCGGTTTGCGCTTAACCGGGGTTTACGGGGGATCAAAAAAAATATTTCCTCATCTAAAGGGACAAAGGGTTTTGCAAGCCCTGAATAAAGCGAGCATTGATATGCCCGTTAAGAAGGGGGGGTTTAACCATGGCGGGCAAGACATACCGAGAGGTGAGTTGCCGGGATGCAGGGGCTGACTGCGATTTCATGGTCCGTGCCGAAACCGAAGAAGAGATCCTGAGAATCGTGGCCGACCATGCCTGCCGATCCCACCAAATGTGCGAATTTTCACCCGATATGAAATCGAAGGTGTCTTCGCTGATGAAGACGGTAACCCTGTAAAAACCGTCTTGGCCGGGAAGGCCCCTGAGGTTGAAAGGTCCTTCCTGGCCAGGCGTAAGATCTTTTCCCTCTGATTTTTTTTCTGCGAAAGGAACAAAGGGATTGATTTGGGGATAATTCTAAGGGGTCGGGGTGCGTGCCCCTAAGAGCGTTCATCGGGCCCTGGGCGGGAAGAATAGGCCGATTATTTTCTGCTCAAAGTCTTGCCGGGATCAGTGGCCTAGAGCTGTAAAGTGGAAAGACACGTGTCGCGTTACGCTCTGGGCAAGGGATAGAATTGTATTCCCCAAGTGGTGGTGTGGTTTCCTTCGGGAGACAACTCGGTGCTCAGCGTCTCTTTGATCAGTGCCTGATACTGGCTCTCTTGCAGCACGAGTTTGGAATGGAACCCCTCCAAAACCGTCCCGGGAAATATTTCTTTGGAGACCTGGATCGTGGCGGTTTCTTTTTTATGGCTCTCCTCGTGGATCTTCTTGATCTCGCCCTGAAGGGACTCGATGGTCTCTTCCAACTCCTTGACCTGGGACTGGAGAGGGGTGATCTTCTCCGTAATGAGGTTTTCTTTTTCCATGAGCTTCCGGAGGGGCTCCTCCGCGCTTTTCGCTTTCTGCTCTAATTTTTCCAGTTCCCGCTGGGCCTGAGCCAAGCTGTTGAGGTCGTTTTTCTCTTTCCCTTCTTCCATCTTTTTTTTGCAGGACCGCTGCTCCACCGCCAACCGGTCCTTTATCTGCACCCACTTCACGATGTCTTCTTTCAGCCTGTAGGAGGCCTGGTTCAGAACCTCGACGGAAGCTTTCAGCTTTTTCTTCTCGGCCTCTTTGGCCGCGATCTCCCCCTGTATTTTCTTGATCATACTCTGAAGATGGGCATCGACCCCCACGGTTAAAAAGCACGGTTTGGAGGATGCGGACCCGATCTGGGCCGCCGTCACCCCCTTGGTGGCCAGGATTCGGGAAGCCAATATTCTTCCCGCCGGCTTGGCGATGACCGCTCCCCGGGTTTCGATTTTGGAATCGATGATTTCCCGCTCGACGATGACATCTCCCCCGGCCTCAATCTGGGAGGATTGAATGAACCTGGTTTTCAAGTTTCCTCGGCAAACCACCTTCGCCCCGATGATGCCCCCGTTGACTACGATATCGCCCTCCGATTCCACTTCCCCCCGGTGGATTTCTCTGACCGCCAGTCTCCCGGCTTTCACCTGGAATCCCGCCTCAATGGCCCCGCTGACATCAACGAAACCGTCGAAACGGATGTGGCCCGTCTCCAGTCCCACGTCGCCCGGGATCCTCAGCTCGTTGATTACGCTCAATCGTCCGTCACTCGAGACGGTCGGGCGCCCGTTCCTCTGGGCGTAGATCTTCAATCGGTCCTCTGAAGCTTTGGTTCCCGGCCCGGCGATCAGGGGAATATCTCTTGCCCGCTCCACTGCCAATGTTTGGCCAAAAACATCCTTTCCCGGCTTTTCTTTGACCAGAGGAACCTTTTCTCCCAAGAGAGCCCCTTCTTTGACCTGGGGGATTTCTCCCTTGTCTTTAAAATCAATCCCCCCCCCGGCTTTCATAATGCCTATTTTTAAGGGGTCCTGGTCAAAATGGTAAGTGACTTGGGCGTCTTTTCCTGGTTCAGGCGGGGTCCCCTGGGCCACCAGGCATGGGTCTTTAAAAAAGGCGCTGTTCTTCAGGAATTCTTCTAAGGCGGGATCTTCGACGAGTCCCTGGAGGATTCTTTTTTCCTTTAGAAATTTCTTTATATGTTCAAGGGTTACGTTGTCCTTCCCCTCTCCCTCGAGGAGCAGAAAAGCCTTGAGCCGGTCCTCTGAAACCACCAAGTTGTAAGAAGGACTTGGCGGCTCCTTTCCCTCAGATCCTTCCGGCAGGGCAGGCTGATTTCTGATTGGGTCCTTAGCTTGTGTTTCCGGGTTCAAGGTCATCTCCCAACCCTCCCCAATTAGTATTTCGTCAAGATCGCGGCCATTCTTAATTGCTCTCCGGCTTTTTTTTTGCCCGGGGGAGATTCTGGCTTCGACCTTGTTGCGGGCAGGGACTTCCGCGGAAAGCCTTCTTTCCGTTGAAGGGTCTTTACCCCCAAACTTTAGTCATTCTTTCCTCCGGAGTGGCATCCCGGTATTCCCCCAGCCACTCGAATACCTGCAGGATGACCCCCAGGGGATTCCGGGGCCCGACCAAGACCTCCTTGCGGACCCCCTCGATCTCCACATAGTTGGAAGTCTTCACCCCGTTGGCATGGAGGTGATCCATGAATTTCTTGATGTCGTCCACTTCGATCCCCATGTGCTGCATGGTCTCCCCGGAACGCTCGATGTGCTTGGCCACGAATCCTTCCGGGCTGGTGGATTCCAGGAAGGAAAAGATGTTTTCTCCCAGCCGGAAAATGGCCACTTTGTATTTGTCTTTTTCGTTCACGTTCTCCACGATGAACTTGGCCCCGAAAAGGATCACCAGTTTTTTCTTGGTCTCCTCCAGGTTCTTTACCGCGATGGCCATGTGATCCACCTTCTTGAACATTCTTTTTCCTCCTTATGAGATTTTTTTGTGGCTTCTTCCCGGCAAACCTCTTCGTTCTTTCAAGGGTATTCAAGATGGAGACTTATTTCCAGCGAAAAAAGACGGGCCGGCAATTTAAATGCGGAATGCCGATTGCGGAATGCGAAGTGAAAAAAGAATTCCGAATTCCGAATTCCGCATTCCGAATTGGGGAACACCCTTGCTTCCGGGCCACAAGCTTGCTTTTTCGCAGAAAAGGCAATCGCAAAAGTGAGGGTGGGCAAGGGAATCTATGAGGTTGACAGAAGAAAACCTAAATGGTATCGATTTTAAGAAATGAAATTTCTTTTCTTCCGGGGAACTGAATTTCAAGAGGGGAATGAAGATGCAGATCGCGAAAAGGTTGGAGCCACTCAAAGGTTTCTTTATTATGGAG
>Ga0315291_10003910_pt1 | contig 19124 bp, 18 predicted proteins | sample YL17G12_20_MG_FD_203070 | JGI IMG/M metagenome (GOLD analysis project Ga0315291, IMG submission 203070) | Sediment microbial communities from Yellowstone Lake, YNP, Wyoming, USA - YL17G12_20 | ecosystem: Environmental > Aquatic > Freshwater > Lake > Sediment | place: USA: Wyoming | collected...
TGCGAATGTTTAACCGCATAAGTCAATTCCTTTCGCTGAGTCTCGGAAAGTTCCATAAGCTTCCTCCTTTCGGAGAAGAGCATACTGTTAGGGCCAAAATTTGTCAAGTTAAAAAGTTGATGACCATTATGCGACCCCGCCAGAGGCGGGGCGTGATAAATCACGCCCCAACAAATGGGAGGCTAAAAGCCTCGCCTATTTTTTTGCTATATACTCTCTACTCCTAACTGACCATAGCTCCCAATGCCATCGAATAAAGTTTGGCCTCTTTCGAATCGGAGCGGGATAAAAGGACAATCGGAGCTCCACCGCCGACAATGATACCCCCTACTTTGGCATCCGCCAAATAGATCAAAGCCTTTACCATAATGTTCCCTGCTGAAATATTGGGGACTAAAAATATGTCAGTCTCTCCAGCCACCAATGATTCCACTCCTTTTATCTCCGCAGACTTTTTATCAATGGCAATATCAAAGGCAAGCGGGCCATCGATTATCACCTCACCCAAATCACCCCTCTCCCCCATCTTGGTAATAACAGAAGCATCTACGGTCTCTGGCATATCTGGGTTCACCGTCTCCACAGCCGCCAAAACTGAAATCTTGGGCTTTTCAATTCCCAGTCTATGGGCTACATCAATAGCATTTTTCAGAATCTCAATCTTGTTGTTTACATCCGGGTTAATATTCATCCCCCCATCGGTAACTAACATCAATTTAGAATAACTTTTGACTTCGACAACTGCCACGTGAGACAATAATTTATCTGCTCTTAATCCCTTCTCCTTGTCCAGAACAGCTTTCAAAAGTGATCTGGTGTCAACTTTCCCTTTCATCAACATATCTGCCCTTTTCTTTTTTACCAACTCAACTGCTATCTCCGAAGTCTTATTTATGTCTTTTTCATTCACAATCTCAACTTTATTCAACTCCAACTCGATCTCTTTGCAGATCTTTTCAATCTTTTCTCTATCCCCGATAAAAATCGGAAACAGTATATTTTCATCTGTAGCCAACTTGGCTGCCTGAATTATCTCTTTCCCCTCAGCTGAGGCAATAGCCAAAACCTTTTTTTCTTTCTTTTTCACTAAATCCAGAAGTTGTTCAAAGCTTCTGATGGGTTCTATTTGTTTCATCCTATTCTTCTCTTTTTTTATGTTTGCAGGTTCAAGTCCCCTTCTTTCGCGTAGGGGTGGAGCTTGTCTCCACCCAGGGCGGAGATGAACTCCGCCCCTACGCGGTCTTGTAGTCACACTACGAACTCATTTAAATTTGCGAGGCTGAAAGCCTCGCCTATCCTCCTGGCTCGATACTCTCAACTCTTATGTGAACACTGATTACTATTTACTGTCTACTGTTTTCTGTTTGCTGTTTACTGAATTACCTTACATACGTAAGCCAGTTGTGCTTATCCTCATCCTCACCAGTAACTATCTTGAAAAACTTCTCCTGAAGCTTTTGGGCGATGGGTCCTCTTTTGCCTGTACCTATTTTAACCCCATCGATAGAATTTATTGGGGTTATCTCCGCGGCTGAGCCGGTGAAGAAAACCTCGTCGGCAATATATAGTGCTTCCCGAGGGATATTTTCCTCGATAACTTTAATACACAGATCTAAAGCCAAGAAGATGACGGTATTTCTGACAATCCCTGGCAAAATCGATGCTCCAAAAGGAGGGGTGATCAATGTTCCATCGCGAACTATGAATATGTTCTCGCCGCTTCCTTCACTTACATGACCAAAAACATCCAAAGCGATCCCTTCCACATAACCGTGGGATTTGGCTTCTAATTTTATCAGCTGGGAGTTCATATAATTGGCGCCTGACTTAGCCATTGCTGGAAGGGTATTGGGTGCCATCCGATTCCAGGAGGAGACACAGGCTGGAATCCCATTTTCGATAGCGTCTTTGCCCAAATACTTACCCCATTTCCAAACCGCAATGGCAACATCAATGGGACATCCAGTGGGATCGACTCCCAATTGCTCATACCCCCGATAGACTACCGGTCGGATATAACATTCATCCAGCTGGTTGATTTTGATCAAATCTATTATCGCCTGATTTATCTGGTCTTTGGTAAAAGGGATTTCCATACGATAGATTTTGCAGGAATTGAACAGTCGATCGGTATGAGCCTGAAGTCGGAAAATGGCGGGACCCTTTTTGGTCTTGTAGCATCTAGCCCCCTCAAATAAAGATGAGCCATAGTGTATCACGTGAGATAAAACATGAATTTTGGCGTCATCCCAGCTAACTAATTTCCCATTCATCCAGATTTTTTCAACTTTTTCGAAGGGCATTATACCTCCTTTTTGTTTCGTAGGGGAGGGGCTTGTCCCCTCCCTTCTTTCGGGAGCTCACAAGGGGCTCCCCTACATTAATTCTTTTGCTCATTCAGTTCATAGGTGATAGGTTATAGGATCTTATTTTCATCAGGAATCCTTTTCAAACATATAACCTTTTAGGTTTTAGGACATAGGTGTTAGGTTATAGGTTTTAAAACATCAATGATGCTTTTTAGATACAAACCTTCATCTCAGTTTTTCTAAAGACCTTTCTAATCCTTTTAACATCCTTCCACACTCATCATATCTTTCAATATATTCTCTATATATTTCTTCAGATAAATAATTCTTCTTATAAGCGATGGTTAGATGATGTTTGGTTTCTCTTAGCTCTCCTAAAGCTCTATTTATTCCTTCCAAGTAGATATTAATATGTTTATTGTTCCAGCCCTCAGCCAGATTAGCTGGAATCGAATTAGATGATCTTCTTAATTGTGAGCCCAACTCATGCATTTCAAATTTAGGAAAAGTCAACGTTAGGTTATGAATCTCTATATGTAGCTTACAGAGTTTCTGATAAATTTCTAAATCCTCAAAACTTCTGATTCTCTCTTTCACCATTTTCCACCTACTACCTATTACCTACCACCTATTACCTATCACCTACCACCTATTACCTGCAACTTACTACCCCTAAAGCAATCGACATAAACTTGGTATCATGGGAATCCGCCCGAGAGGTTAAAACCACTGGCCCTTTGGTTCCTAAGACAATTGCTGCACACTTAGCCTGGGCAAATTCGATTAAAGTTTTGTAGATAACATTACCAGCTTCAATATCCGGAGCTAAAAGAATATCAGCCTTTCCGGCGATGGGAGATTTTACCCCTTTGACTTTTGCCGATTCCTCTGAGATAGCATTATCTAAACCAAAAGGGCCATCCACTAGAGCACCGGTTATCTGCCCTCTTTTCGCCATTATCGAAAGCGCAGCCGCATCGACAGTAGCGGGCATCTTTTCGGGATTTATCTTCTCCACAGCCGCAATACAGGCAACCAATGGAGTTTGAATTCCTAAAGAATGAGCCACCTCGACGGCATTTTGAATTATCTGAGCTTTTTCCATTAAATTAGGGGAGATATTTATAGCCGCATCGGTTAACATTAAAAGCTTGGGATAATTGGGGATCTCAAAGACGGCCAGATGGGTCAAAAGTCTGCCGGTTGAAAGCCCTCTTTCTTTATCTAAAATCGCCCTCATAAAAAAAGTGGTGCCAACCAATCCTTTCATCATCAAATCAGCTTTTTTTTGATTTACCAAATCGCAACACAAAAGAGAAGCTTTTAAACCATCTGTTTCGTTTATTATCTCGAAATTCTTTTGATCCATTTGGGCTTTAGCTAAAAGGGGGATAATCTTTTCTTCATTCCCCACCAAAATCCCATTCACAATTTTTTCTTTTCTCGCTTGCTCCAAAGCACAAAGGACCTCAAAATCCTCAGCCGAGGCAATGGCTATTTTTTTCGGACCAATCTTTTTAGCTAAACTTAGAATGTCATTTAAAGTTTTCATTTTATTAAAATGTAACTCAAAGCTTTAGCTTTGAAAACCGGAAAAGTCAACCCTGAAGGGTTGAGATACGAAAAAAACCACTTGACAAATTATGATCTTTACGTATTATATTTAAAGAGAGGTTAGTCATGTCAATTTGTCCTTTCTGTCACAGGAACCTAATTGAAAGGGAGACCTTCTGCTCTTTTTGTGGCTATCCTTTAGTCTTAGCTTTACCCTTTCACCCAGAGATCGAACACAAATCACGCTATTTACTCTTGGCTCTTTTGAGTTTGTTTTTTGGAATCGCCTCCTCTATTTTCTCTTTTCACACCTACCTATATATCATGGGCTTGGTTCTTGTCATTCCCTCTATAGCCTTTGGTGGTATCTGTTTGGAAGCCCTTTCTCAGAAGTTTAATGGAACTTTAATTAAATACTTAGCCATCGCCGGAATGGCTTTGGGGATCTTCAGTTATATTATCTCTATCTTCACCAACTCAAATGTCCCGGGCAACGGCTACTCCATGTAACCTTTTCCTCTCTACCTCAACACTTACCATTCTTTACTGTTTACTGTTTACTGTTTGCTGTTTGCTGTTTTCCGTTTACTGTGTTACCGTTTTCAATACTCTTTCGCTTTCTCCTCTCCAGACAAAACTCTCAAAGCTCCTAAAGTCAAAGCTTCCATCTCATCCTCACCCGGAAACACTAAAACTGAGGACAAGAATTTGACCCTCTCTTTTATCAAATTTACCAATCTTTCCGAATGAGCAATCCCACCAGTAAGGACAATGGCATCCACTTTTCCATACAATGTCGTAGCCATAGCTCCAATCTCTTTGGCTATCTGATAAACCATAGCTTGGTAAACCAACTTTGCTTTCTCATCCCCTTTGTCTATTCTTCTTTCAACCTCCTCCACATCGTCAGTTCCCAGATGAGCTAAAAGTCCACCCTTTCTGGTAAGTTTATCATACATCTCTGGGTAGGTATATTTTCCTGAGAGACATAATTTGACTAATCCGGTTACCGGAAGGCTTCCCACTCTCTGAGGGGAAAATGGGCCACCATCGTTAGCATTATTCACATCGATCATCTGACCTTTATGATGGGAGGTAACCGATATCCCGGTCCCCAGATGAACGGCGATCAAATTCAGCTCCTCATATTTTTTGCCGAGTTTAAAAGCCGCCTTTCTGGCCACCATCTTTATGTTCAAGGCGTGAGATAAACTTTTTCTGGGAAGCTCGGGCAAGCCCGATATTCTGGCAATGGGTGGAAATTCATCCACTGAGACCGGATCAACGATAAATGCCGGAACTTCTGTTCCCTTAACCAGCCCGGATGCGATCAGACAACCTAAGTTAGAGACATGGTCTGCCTGGACATTACCTGATTTGACATCCTCTAACATCCTCTGGTTCACATAATAAGTTCCGCTGGGAAGAGATTTAAAGGGACCGCCTCTTCCCACAACTGCAGATAGCTCCTCGACTTTGATATTATTTCTTTCCAAAAATTTTAAAACCAATTCTTTTCGATAATCGAGCTGATCTATGGTTTTTTTAAAAGGGGACAGCTCTTCCTGAGAATATCTTATCACCTCAACGATCAAAGCTTGAGTATCCTCATACAAAGCTACCTTGGTCGAACTTCCCCCGGGATTAATGCTCAATATTCTGAAACTCATACTTTTTTTGCGAGGCTAAATGCCTCGCCTATTTCACTTAATAATCTCTCTGATAATCTGACTAAACCTGCCTTTGTTTCAACCTCTTGACCAAACGAATCCTTTCCTCTGCCATACGATTGGCAGATTGGGAAGTGGTTATCTTTTCCTTGAGAGAAATTTGGATTATTTTCTTCATCAGATCATAAATACCCTGTGCCTTTTTCAAAGCCCTTTCCTGAGAAAAACCCTCCAATTCATTCACCACATTAATCATTCCGCCGGCCCCAATCACAAAATCAGGTGCGTAGAAAATATTTTTTTTCTGTAAAATCTCCGCATGCCTCTCTTCCTCCAATTGATTATTAGCTGCTCCAGCAACAATCTTAACCTTAAGTCTTTCTACAGTATTATCGTTGATAATTCCACCTAAAGCATTCGGAGAGAAAACATCGGCTTTTAAATCATAAACCTCTTCTGGTTTTATTATCTTAGCTCCAAATTTTTCTTGAGCCATCTTTGCTTTTGAAGAAACGATATCAGCCACAAAAAGTCTGCATCCATCTTTATGCAATAGCTCAGTTAGATACATCCCCACATGTCCTAATCCCTGAATGATGACCGAAACATCCTTCAAAGAATCTTTGCCTAAAACTTCCTGAACACAAGCCAAAAGACCATACTTAAGACCGATGGCAGTGACCGGACCCGGATCTCCACTTCCACCTAAGGCGCTGGACAAACCGGTAACATATCTGGTCTCATATCGAACGATCTCCATATCCTCCACCGTTGTCCCCACATCCTCAGCCGTTATATATCTCCCATTCAGGCTATCCACAAACCTGCCAAAAGCTCTAAAGATCAGCTCATTTTTGTCATTTTCCGGATTTCCGATTATCACTCCCTGTCCTCCACCCAAATTTATTCCGGCAGCAGCCGCCTTATAGGTCATCGCCTTGGAGAGCTTCAAAACATCATCTAAAGCCTCCTCTTCGGTCTTGTAGGGGAACATCCTAACTCCACCGATGGCTGGACCCAGTGTGGTATCGTGAATAGCAATTATGGAACGCAAATCCGAGACTTTATCCGAATAAAAAACCACCTGTTCGTGCTGATCCAAAGCTAATGCTTTAAATATCTCCATTTTTACCTTTTGATTTTCTATTAGATTTCTTTCTGTTTTTTAAGGTCGCATTCTAAGGATCGCGCAGCAGAGGTTTCACACCTCTGCTGCCAAGCCCTAAAGGTTCGGCTACGCGTCTTAAGCGAGGCTAAAAGCATCGCACATGAACCCTCTCCTTTTTAAGGAGAGGGTTCAAGGGTGAGGTTTGGACAAGGACAAACCTTGTCCCTCCTTTTCTCCCTCTCGTAGTGCAACCCCTTCAGGGTCGCATTTAACGGTCTGGAGTAGCGAAACTTGTTTCGCATTTTGTTCTCTAAGTCGCAGAGCAAGTTCTGCTACTTCGAATCAGAATTGGTCGCATAGCAGAGGTTTTATACCTCTGCGCCAAGCCTTGAAGGCTTGGCTACGCGTATTTTGAGGTGTCCGACAGAAACGTCAGACCCTACGACTAACAAACTCCAGACGAACAAACTTTTTACTTTTGACTCCACTGGGGAGCTCTTTTCTCTAAAAAAGCGCTCATCCCCTCTTTTGCTTCTCCAGAGGCAAAGCATTCCCCAAAAGCATCCACCTCAAAAGAGCTGCCCGTGGCAAAATCGGTCTCAATTCCCCGGCTGATTACTCTTTTGGCTAATTTGATCGCAGTTGGACCCTTGGAGGCTATCTTCTTTGCCATCTCCATCGCAGTATTCATAAGATTTTCTAAAGGGACCACCTGATTCACCAAACCTATAGATAAAGCTGTCTGGGCATCGACCATATCTCCGGTGAAGATAAGTTCCTTAGCTTTGGCTGTGCCGACCATTCGAGCTAACCTTTGAGTTCCGGCAAATCCGGGGATAACTCCCAAATTAACTTCTGGTTGTCCCAGTCTTGCCTTATCCGATGCGATCCTTATATCACAAGCCATAGCCAATTCGCATCCTCCACCTAAGGCAAACCCATTCACCGCGGCAATTACCGCCTTTTCCTGGGATTCAATTAAGGAAAAAACCCTCTGCCCCATCTCGGAGAAATCTATAGCCTGTTGTCTGGTCATATCCTTCATCTCAGCAATATCTGCTCCGGCTACAAAGGCTTTTCCCTCCCCGGTGATGATGATCACCTTGATATCATCCTCTCTGTTCCATTGATGAACCACATCATTTAATTCATGAATGGTCTCAATGTTCAAAGCATTCAAAGCCTGGGGCCGGTTTATCTTGATGATACCAATTTTTTCAACGATCTCAACCAAAATGTTTTTATAATTCACTCTTCCTCCTTTTCATCCTCGTAACTCAACCCTTCAGGGTTGATATTATTTTCAAAGCTAAAGCTTTGAGATACAATATCGCTCACCTTCCTCCTTTTCATCTTAAAATCTCTCGGGCAATAACCAACCTCTGGATCTCGGATGTCCCTTCGCCGATCTCGCAGAGTTTGACATCCCGGAAATATCTTTCTAAGGGGTAATCTCTCGAATATCCATATCCCCCAAAAATCTGAATTGCCTGATAGCATACCCACCTTCCCACTTCAGAAGCATAAAGCTTTGCCATAGCCGCCTCTTTAACATAAGGCTCACCTTTATCTTTAAGCAAACAAGCATAATATACTAAATGCCGTGCCGCCTCAATCTGCGTAGCCATATTAACCAATTTGAACTGAATGGCTTGAAATTCAGAGATGAGTCTTTCAAATTGAACCCTTTCCTTAGCATACTTCAAGCTCTTTTCATAAGCTCCCTGAGCGATCCCCAAGGCCATAGCGGCAATACTGATTCTTCCTCCATCCAAAGTGATTAAAAACTGTTTGAAACCTTCCCCTTCTTTCCCTAAAAGATTTTCCTTAGGGATTTTTAAATCCTCAAAATGAAGTTCCGCCGTATCAGATCCCCTTATCCCCATCTTATTCTCTTTCTTGCCGACAACCAGCCCGGGCATCCCCTTTTCTAAGATAAAATTTGAAATCCCCTTGGTCCCTTTTGCCGGATCAGTCCTGGCAGTTATCACCATAGTTTCAGCCACACTGGCATTGGTGATGAAACATTTTGATCCATTGATCACATAATAATCCCCTCTTAATACTGCAGTGGTTTTGGTCCCACCGGCATCGGAGCCTGCGCCCGGCTCAGTTAAACCGAATGCGCCAATCTTTTCCCCTTTTGCTAAAGGGGCTAAGTATTTTCTTTTTTGTTCTTCATTTCCGAAAAGATATAAGGGGTAAACTGCCAAAGAATTGTGCGCCGCCACAGTTATTCCAGTGGAGCCGCATACTCGGGAGAGCTCCTCCACCGCTATGGCATAGGAGAGCATATCATCTCCGGTCCCCCCATATTCCTGGGGAACCACCATCCCCATTATCCCCATTTCACCTAATTTTTTTATGTTTTCAAGGGGGAATGTTGCCTTCTCATCGATCTCTTTGGCTTTCGGCTCGACCTCGTTTTCTGCGAACCCCCTGATTTGTTTTCTGAACTTCTCATGCTTTTCCGAAAGTCTCATCGGCTCTCCAATACTATAGCATTAGTTAATGGTTGATAGTTCATAGTGTATGGTGAGCTTTTTTAACACCGTTTATTTTTGTAGACCATCTACCATGAACTATTAACAAACCACGGTTTATTTTAACAGGTCTCGGGAAATCACCATCCTCTGGGCTTCTGAGGTTCCCTCATAGATCTCCGTTACCCGGGCATCCCGGAAATATCTTTCCACAGCATACTCCTTCATATATCCATATCCGCCGTGAATCTGCACCGCCTCATTGACCACCATATTCGCCACCTCGGAGGCGAAAAGCTTAGCCATCGATGCCTCTTTGGAGCAACGAATGTTTTTGCTCTTAAGATAAGCTGCCCGATAGACCAAAAGCCGTGCTGCATCGATCTGGGTAGCCATATCAGCCAATTTGAACTGGATCGCTTGAAAATTACAGATGGGCTGACCAAACTGCACCCTCTCCTTGGAATATTTTATAGCTTCATCCAAAGCCGCCTGGGAAATGCCAACAGATTGAGCCCCTACCCCGATTCTGCCGGAATCTAAAAGGGTCAAGGCGATCTTAAATCCTGAATTCTCATCCCCTAATAGATTTGTTTTGGGAACACGGCAATCTTCAAAGGAGATCTCTCGGGTATCAGAGCCTCTGATCCCCATCTTTTTCTCTTTGGCACCGATATTCAATCCGGACAATCCTTTTTCTACAATCAGACAGGAGATCCCCTTGGACTTTGCCTCAGGATTGGTCAAAGCAAAAAGGATGATAATATCGGCAATCCCTGCATTGGTGACAAATGATTTAGTTCCATTGACCAGATAAAAATCTCCTTTGGGGATGGCGGTGGCTTTGATGCTACCGGCATCGGTTCCAGCAGATGGCTCGGTCAAAGAATAAGCTCCAATAAACTCACCTTTAGCTAACTTGTTTAAGTATTTTCCCCTCTGCTCCTCGGTCCCCCATTTCAGTATAGCCTCACAAACCAAGGAGTTGTGAACCGAGAGGGAAATTTCCAAAGCCGCACAAACCTTGGCAAATTCCTCCATCGCCAGGATGTAGCTTAAAAAATCCAAATTCGATCCCCCATATCCCTCCGGAACCATCATCCCTAAATAACCTAATTCCGCCAATTCCTTATAAATCTCTTTGGGAATTTCCTCCTTCTCATCAAATTCGGAGGCTAAGGGGGAAAGCCTTTCTTTGGCAAACTCTCTTGCCGCTTCCCTTATCATCCTTTGTTCTTCAGTAAATTCTAAATCCATAACTGCTCCTCATATTCAGGTTTATAAAATACCCTCAATCAACAGTAGTCCATCTATCTTCGCAAACCGGGCTTGAGATTCAACTGAACTTTATTCTAATCCGCCCTCTTGAAAACCATCGCGGTCACAGTCCGGTCATTTCCACCCATAGAGATCATCATTGCATAAGGTCTTTGGGGGTTGAACTTCACCTGATTATCGCCGGCTTTTCCGGTCAATTGATGCACGCAATCGACCGCCTGTCTTACTCCAGTTCCACCTACATAATGACCAAATCCAACCAGCCCTCCAGTAGCATTAGTCGGAACCTCTCCACCGATGTTTGTTTTTCCCCCGGCCACAAAGGTTGCTCCTTCTCCATACTTGGCAAAACCAGCCGCTTCCAAAGATAAAATACCGCCCACGGTGAAACAATCGTGCACCTCTAATACTCCAATATCCTTGGGACCAAGACCGCTCATCTCAAAAGCTTTTTGAACCGCCCTTTGGGTGGTGGTGAGTTTAGTCAAATCTTCTGGCTGTTTGGTCAGATCAGCCACTGCGGTGCCGAACCCCACAACTTCTACAGCATCCTTTTTATCTACTCTGATCTTTTTCAATCCCTCTTCTGAGGCAAAAATCAAGGCAGACGCTCCATCAGAGACTTTGGAGCAATCATAAATATTCAGATGGTCAACAAATACTTTGGGATTAGGAGGAGTCATCCCTGCGGCAAATAAGTCCTCTATGGAATTGTGATACTCTTGTGCCTTAGGATTTTTCCGGGCATTCTCGATTGCCTGCTTATACCACAAAGCCATACTCTTTCTCATATAGTCGTAGCCAAATTTATCATAACAAGCTCCGGCTCTGTCGGAGAACTTAGCCGGAAAGAAGTAAGCATGCCCATTTTTTCTTTCTGAAAGGTAATGTCCTGCTCCGGCTAAAATATCTGCGCCATAAATAGCCTTGACTGTGTTCTGGATCTCCACCCCGATGGTTAAAACCACATCCGAAATATCAGAACAGATAGATTTTACGGAGGTGAATAAAGCTAACCCTCCGGAACCGCAAGCTCCTTCCACTCGGGTGCAGGGTTTATATTCTAAGGAAGGGTGAACTGTGGGAATCAGAGCGGCTAAATTGGCTTGCTTGCAGAATCGGGCGGCCATGAAATTGGATATGATCCCTTCATCGATATTGTTTCCATCATTTATCTGGGCAATAACCCCTTTCCCAGCCTCCTTTATGTAATCCTCCAAGCCCGGTCTGGCTTTTTTGGGATGAAATTCCTTTCTCCCCGAGCCAAATGAGATGGTATTATATCCTGCGGTCAAATAGACCTTTTTCCTTAATTTTTTCATTTTATTTATCCTCCATCTTAAATATAGTTGTTAATGGGCCCATAAATGTGATAAAATCCGTTGAGCAAAACGTTGTTTACATCCTCAGCGGATTTCGCCACTCCGGATTGGACTAATTGATTGCCGATCTCTTTTGATCTTTTTAAATAAGCTAAAGCCAGATTTGCCCCCAGGGTATTGGAGACTTTTAAATTTTTGAAATATTCTTTCAGCTTCTCCTCTCTTTTAGGATCAGCTAAAAGCTGTCTCCAGGCATAAAAACCTTTCGGATATTCCCCTATCTTTTTATCTAACTCCCCGGTCCACCCAGCTGGATCGAACATTTTATAAGTTCCGGAATCTAAGTCATAAACCCCTGCTGGTCTTCCCTTATCATATTTCAAAAATCCATCCTTCTGAGATCCATCCACTCTCTGTCCACCCAAAACCTTTTTTTCAACCATCTTCTCTAAAAGATCATCTTTCAAGTTTTCTCCTTCAATATATGAGTTCACCGTCTCAGATATGCATTGATAGACATCCACACCCACATAATCGATCAACTGGAAGATCCCCATAGGCCGAACTAAAAGATCCTGGCTGATCTTGTTGATGATATATATTGCCCCAGGGAGAGTATATTGTGGGGCTAACCTTTTCACCTCACTTATGGCATAGAGCCCGTCCCTAAGAAAATGCCCATTTCCGATAAATCCAGCAATGTCATTTGAGGGGACAATGGTCTTGCGCAGTCTTTTGGCTAACTCTTGGGAGAAATCTTTCAACTCCTGTTTAGTTTTATCCGTAGCGATCAACTCAGCCAGTTTCTGCACTGCGGGTGGATTATAGAAATGAAAGCCGATGATTCTGCCATCTAAGTTTGCCTCATTGTTTAAAACGTGAATGGGAATCGAGGAGGTATTGGTCAAATAGATGGTATCTTTGCCGCAGAGTCTATCTATCTTCTTTAACAGATCCACTTTCAGGTCCTTGTTCTCAATGACCGCCTCGAAAATCACCTTGGAATCATTCACCATATTCAAATCTGTCCCCACCCTGATCACCGATAATGCATCCTCGACAAACTGGTCGATCACATCATAGTTTTCAACCAAGTCCTCTCGGTCCTTATATAAATCCCTCAACATAACCGTGGTTTTTTCGCCAGCTTTGACCAGTTGCTCTTTTAGATATTTCATCAAGCCATCTAAAGCATCATCGTTAATATCGATTAGATTCAGACGATATTTGAAATCCCGGTTCTGGGGCAGATTTTTTAACCGGGCCATCTCCCCAGCCAAAAGAAGCGCAATCCCTGACCCCATCTTCCCCGCCGCTCCGATAACGGAGATATTTCTTAATTTTTCGTCAAAATTCATAGAATAAACCTCCAGTTTTTGTATTTATCATAAAAAAACCGACCTATATAATAACCTTTTTTAAATTATTATTCAAGGATTTTCTGTTGACTTTGAGATTTTGTTTCACAAATTTTTATATAACTTTCGTAACGCCCGACCATCGTGTCGGGCGTAATTAATCTCTCATAGTGCGACCCTTTCAGGGTCGCCAGGCGAGGTTAATCCCGCCAACGGCGGGACGCACTACGAACCCTCTCCTTTTTAAGGAGAGGGATTAAGGGTGAGGTTCAGGACAGGGATGCGTATGCATTCATACGGACAAGCTCTGTCCCTACAGGCTACTCACACTGTCATTGCGAGCGACTGCAAGGAGCGAAGCAATCTGCTTACTGTGGACGGATTGCTTCGTCGTCAATATAGACTCCTCGCAATGATACTTCTTCACTTCTCTGTCTCCAGCTCCACAATCGGCTCCTCGGTATCGACCATATCCTCCTCTTTGAAATTAATCTTTTTGACAAAGCCGTCGAGAGTTGATTTTATCTCATGCTCCATTTTCATCGCCTCCACAATAGCCAGACTCTGATTTTTCCTCACTTTTTCACCCTCTGAGACTAATATCTTCAAAATCTTACCCGGCATCGGAGCACAGACAATTTTTCCACCTTCAACGCCTTCTCCTTCAAATGTGAACCTCTTTTCCTTAACTTTCTCCGCCTCCTGAATTAAGAACTGCTCTCCCTCAACGAACACAAATTTCTTCCCCTCTGATTCAGCAATATAAACAGTATAAGTTTTGTTATCAACAATTATAGACAAACAATTAGGTGTTATTGTCTCATAACTTACCTCGACCTTGCGGTTTTTTAGGTCGACTTTATATTTACCCTCTTTCGATTCGATGGAGATCTTATGAATCTCTCCATCTACTACAAGTTCATATTCCATATAGAATTAATCTGACAATTTAAAGTTATCCTTTAAGCACTGAGCTCCCACTTTCCAATCGATAACCAGGGGTCAAAAGAGGTTTGCTTTTTTTCTATCTTAACCTTCTCACCAGTTTTTTGTAACAAATTAAGTGCTGTTGCTATTAATGCTGGCTCCAAATATTTTTTCTTTTCTTTTCTCTCTTTCCAATCACTCATATTCTTGGAAATAAAATCGGTGAAAGTATGACCAGAGGCAAATTCCGGATGCTCCATCACATCCTTTAAAAACTCTATCTGAGTTTTTATCCCTAAGATCACATAATCAGATAAGGCACAGATCATCTTTTTTCTTGCCACGTCTCTGCTTTCAGCCCAGCAAATCAGTTTGGCTAAGATCGGGTCATAATGCATGGTCACATCCAAACCAGAATATAAGCCGGAATCGTTTCTAATCCCCGGACCCTGGGGCTCTTTCACAAATAGAATTTTACCAAATGAGGGAAGAAAATCATTTTCCGGGTCCTCAGCATAGATCCGGCATTCGATGGCATGACCTCTTGAGGATAGTTCATCTTGTTTAAACGGTAACTTTTCTCCGTTGGCAATCCTTATCTGAGTTTTAACCAGATCGACTCCGGTGGTGAGTTCAGTTATGGGATGTTCCACCTGGATTCGAGCGTTAACTTCCAAAAAATAATAATCCCCATTTTTGTCTAATAAAAACTCCACTGTTCCGGCGTTAGTGTAACCGGACACTTTGATTACCTTGGTGGCAATTTCCCCCATCTCCGCACGTAACTGGAGAGTTAATGCAGCCGAGGGGGTCTCCTCCACAATCTTTTGATGTCTTCTCTGGATGGAACATTCCCTTTCAAAAAAATGCACCACATTTCCATGATGGTCAGCCACAACTTGAAACTCGATATGTCTGGGATTTTCCATATATTTTTCTAAGTAGACCGAATCATCCCCAAAAGCAGATTTAGCTTCTCTTTTTCCTGCTTCCACTGAGGACTTAAGCTCATCTTTAGAGCGAATCACCCTCATCCCTTTACCTCCTCCGCCTAAAGATGCCTTAAGTAAAACCGGAAAGCCGATCTTCTCAGCTTCGGTTAAAAACTCATCCAAATTTTCCCCCTTGCTTTTCATCCCTGGAATAATTGGAATCTTTGCTTTGGTCATAGTCCTTCTCGATTCGATTTTGTCCCCGACCAAAGCTAATGCCTTTGAATTGGATCCGATAAAGATTATCCCCTCATCCTCACATCTTTTATCAAACGAAGGATTTTCAGCCAAGAATCCATATCCCGGATGAATCGCATCCGAATTTGTTTTTTTAGCCACATCGATGATTTTATCCATGTTCAAATAGCTTTCCAAAGGAGCAGGAGGACCTATAAGATAGGCCTCATCGGCTAATTGAACATGTAAAGCTTTCCGGTCAACCTCCGAATAGACCGCCACCGTTTTAATCCCCATCTCTTTACAAGCCCGGATGATCCGGACTGCAATCTCACCACGATTGGCAATTAAGATCTTTTTAATCATAGCTTTTGAACGTTCGACAGAAACCCGTCAGATCTTACGTTTTTTGACAACCTCACCCTAACCCTCTCCTTTCTAAGGAGAGAGGGATCAAGGGTGAGGTTCGGGACAGGGACGAGCCCTGTTCACTACCTTTTCATAAATCGTCCGACAGGATCGTCGGACGCTACGTTTTTTTATTACCTCACCCTAACCCTCTCCTTTCTAAGGAGAGGGATCAAGGGTGAGGTTTTCTATCCCGAACTCCACCCCGAACTCCACTTCGGCTTTCTTTTCTCCAAAAAGGCGTTCATCCCTTCTTGTCCTTCCTCACTTATTCTCAGCTTTGCAATAACCTCAGCTGTATATCTTTTGAATTCCTCAAACCCCATTCCCGGAATTTTCTGCAGTAAATCCTTGCACATAGCTAAAGCTTTAGGACCTGAGGAAAGAAGCTGTTTGATCCTTTCATCCACTGCCTCATCTAATTTGTCATCCGGGACTACTTGATTCACCAGCCCAAATTCCAAAGCTTTACAAGCATCGATTCTTTCGCCAGTTAAGAATAATTCCCGGGCTACCCTTTCTCCAACTCTCCTTAAGACATAGGGGGAAATGCAGGCAGGAACTAAACCTAATTTGACTTCGGATAAACTGAACTTAGCTTTTTCTGAAGCGATAACTAAGTCGCAGACCGCCACCAGTCCTGCTCCCCCTCCAATAGCGGCACCATTTACCCGGGCAATAGTTGGCTGAGGAAGGGTATACATCAGATAGAAAAGCTCAGCTAACTGAAGAGATTCTTTTAGATTTTCCTCATAGGAAAAGTCGATCACTTTCTTCATCCAGTTTAAATCTGCACCAGCGCAAAAGGATTGGCCATTTCCGGTAAGAACTGCCACTCTGATTTTCTCGTCCTCTGAGATTTTTTTGAAAACCTCAGAGAGCTCCAAGATCATAACATCATTAAAGGCGTTATGGATCTCTGGACGGTTTAAAAAAATGCGTGCAATTTGATTTTCTATTTTAAAAGTGATGGTCTGATATTCTGGAGGCATTTTTATTTCCTTTTAGTTATTCGCGTAGTCCCGCCAAAGGCGGGACTGCCAAGCCATAAAGTCTCGGCTACGCGTTAATTTAAACTTTTATCCGTCATCCGAAATTCGTGATTCGTTATTATTTTTATTTTACATCCTGAAAATCCCATATTTAGTCTCAGGGATGGGAGCATTTAAAGCCAGAGAGATCCCTAATGCCAGAGCGGTTCTGGTTTCTAAGGGATCAACTATTCCGTCATCCCACAATCTCGCAGTGCTATAATAAGGGCTGGACTCCTCTTCATATTTTTTCAATATAGGTTCCTTAAATTTTTCCTGTTCCTCCTCGGTCATCTTGATCCCTTTAGCCTCCAAGGCTCTCCTCCTCACCGTCAAAAGGACATTAGCCGCCTGATCTCCACCCATAACACAGATCTTGGCATTGGGCCACATCCACAAAAGACGAGGATTATAAGCTCGTCCGCACATTCCGTAGTTTCCAGCACCATAGGAACCACCTACGATCACGGTGAATTTAGGCACATCCGCATTGGCAACTGCGTGCACCATTTTGGCACCATCCTTGGCGATTCCACCATGCTCATACTGTTTTCCCACAATAAATCCGGTGATGTTTTGTAAAAATATCAAGGGAATTTTTCGCATAGTGCATAAGGTAATGAAATGTGCCGCCTTAACTGAGCTCTCTGAGAAAAGGACACCATTATTAGCTAAAATCCCTACAGGATACCCCATTATCCGGGCAAAGCCACAGACAATAGTGGGTCCATAAAGCTCCTTAAATTCCTGAAATTTGCTACCATCAACTATCCGGGCGATAATCTCCCTCTGGTCATAAGGCTTTCTTATATCCCGGGGAATGATCCCATAGATTTCCTTAAGATCATAATATGGTTCTTCTGGCTCTTTTGTATCTAATTCAAATTTTCTCGGTGGGTCTAAGTTCTCGATAATATTTCTGGTGATCTCTATAGCATGTTCATCATTTAGAGCGTAATGGTCTGCTACACCTGAGATTCTGCAGTGAACATCCGCTCCGCCTAATTCCTCATCGGTAACTTCCTCGCCAGTTGCGGCTTTAACTAAAGGAGGACCTCCAATAAAGATTGTCCCCTGTTTTCTCACTATCACCGCCTCATCGCTCATCGCTGGAACATAAGCTCCTCCAGCAGTGCAGGAGCCTAAGACCACAGCTATCTGAGGAATGCCTAAAGCTGAAAGTCGGGCTTGGTTATAAAAGATTTTGCCAAAATGGTCTTTATCTGGAAATGTTCCGGATTGATAGGGGAGGAAAATCCCTCCGGAATCGACCAAGTAGATGCAGGGGAGCCGGTTCTGTTCAGCGATCTCCTGCGCTCTGACATGCTTTTTTATGGTCATCGGGAAGTAGGTTCCACCTTTGACTGTGGCGTCATTGGCAACAATCAAAACTTCCCTGCCATGAACTACTCCTATGCCCGTGATTATCCCTGCACAAGGAGGCTCTTCCTCATACATCTTATAAGCGGCCAAGGAGGAGAATTCTAAGAAAGGGGTATTTTTATCGAACAGAAGATTTAGCCTTTCTCTGGGCAAAAGCTTCCCTCTTGCCTTATGCCTCTCTTTATCCTTAACGCGACCACCTTCCTTGATCTTGGCCAAAATCTCCTTATACTCATCCACCACCCTCTGCATCGCCTCAAAATTTTCTTTGTATTCTAAGGATTTAGTATCGATTTTTGATTCTATGCGAAACATTTTTCACCTTTGTGGTTTTTTAATCTATAGGGATGACCCTTTCCGCCAGAGGTGGATCCGCCTTCGGCGGAGTGGTTGTCCGTATTGACTTCTTGTAGGGACAACCCTCGTGGTTGTCCGAATTAGGACAGGGACCCCCCACCTATGGCGGGGGATTTCGCCTAGCTCAACAAGCCCTGTCCCTACAGGCTACTACACTGTCATTGCGAGCGACTGCAAGGAGCGAAGCAATCTTTATACTCTGGACAGATTGCTTCGTCGTCCATATGGACTCCTCGCAATGACAGCATAATATAATTTCGTCTTACAACGGCACACATTTATAACCGTAACAGATAATCCCAGCCTCTCCCTCCTGATAGATCTTCCGGAACTCAATCCGCACCTTTTGTCCGATCTCCAATTTATCTAAATCGCAATCTGCGATCTGGGACAAAATCTTGACCCCATTATTTAATTCCACAATCCCCATAGCATAAGGGGCTTGGTCCACGAACTGGCTGGGAGCTACTCTGATAATGGTGTAAGTGAGAAGTTTCCCCTCCCTTTGGAGATTAACTGTTTCAAACTCCTGCGATTTACATTCGGCACATATAATCCGAGGAGGAAAATAGACTTTCCCACATTTTTTACACTTACCGGCCTCTAATCTATATCTCTGAGGGATCTCCCTCCAATATCTGGGTGACGGCATTATACCACCTCCATAATATGAACCAATGTGCTCCCCCCACTTCCCCCCATATTTTGAGTCATACCCACTTTAGCATTTTTTACCTGTCGTTCTCCAGCCTCTCCCCGGAGCTGCT